>QMCE01003081.1_pt1 | contig 23761 bp, 19 predicted proteins | sample 1821851 | NCBI WGS metagenome assembly QMCE01 (sample SAMN09453174, study PRJNA476694) | Termite gut metagenome, whole genome shotgun sequencing project. | isolation source: worker | host: Odontotermes sp. | place: South Africa:Pretoria | collected 2016-01-28 | reverse complement strand
GACAACTGACGCTCAATGGAACGTTCCTTCATAAAAAAACGGGAATTCTCGGACAACGGAATGTGGTAGGCAAATGTTGCCTGTCCCCCTTGACGAAAAGAATTACCGTTACGGTCGTTGTAGACGTATGCTCCGATACCTACATTATTCAACACACGAGTACGGAAACTGACCGTTTGAGTCATTGGCGCACCTTGAAGCCCTACCCATTGAAACTTACCCGTCAGCATGAGATGCGAACAACGCTCGGCACCGGCAACTGCCGGGTTGACCAAATAATAGTTAAAATAATATTGGTCATAAACAATTTCTTCCTGTGCTTTTACGTGTAAAACAGAAAAAGCAGTCAGAAAAAATAAAACCATCGTGCATTTTATATTCATTTTGTTGTACTTTTTAATTTCGCCAAAACATTCCTAACTCTCAAAATATCCCCATCATATAAATATACACATCCAAACTGAATAGTTACATTTTATTAACGAAAATAATTATTTTTTATTGTTGTAACCTCATCGTAATAAAAGCAATATACTGCTTTAATCACTCTTTATGTCTTGCCCTCAATTCTCGTGCTAAATCTTCAATTCGTATCCCCTTGTAAGTCAGCAAAACAATCAAATGATAGATCAAATCGGAAGATTCGTAAATAAATTGATCTTTTGTTCCATTTACTGCTTCAATAATTGTTTCAACAGCTTCCTCACCTACTTTTTGCGCAATTTTATTGATTCCTTTCTGAAATAATTTCGTAGTGTAAGAACCTTCAGGCATTTCTTGATATCGTTTCTCTATAAAATCCTGCAAATAAGACAAAAACGATAAATCCTCTATATTTTTGTCTCCCAAAAACGTGTCCGCTCCGGTAGTCGAACCCTCAGGCATTGCTTTTATGATGACGGCATTACCCTCCTCGTTAGCTATAATTGCATCCACAGCAAGGGGACGATAATATTCTCCTCCCACCACTCGCTGCAACTCGTTTTTTTCTATATTCCACAAGGCAACCTGCCGGCTCGTTTCCATGTCATTCAAAGTTGACTCGTTCAAGTAGCCAACCTTTAATATTTTATTTGTCCGTTTATCTTGTACAACAGCCTGTATCAGTCCGTTTAGTGTTGAAAAATTAACATTCATGTTTTTCAATACCTTAGTTTTCTTTATGGAAATTCATTTCAAGTAACAAATATAATCAAAAAAATGAAAAAATCTACATTAATGCAGCGTATTTTTACTCCAGCTTACGGATTCATTTTTATTTACGAAACCGAATAAAAAATTCTTTTTCATTCCAATTAAACAAATTACTCAATTGATAGTTTGAATAGGAAAATTAAAACAACAACAGCAACGGCTATCAAAATCGATGTACGATTCCACGAGCGCAACCATAATAATTTATTTTAATTCTTATGAAACACAAAAAAAGACCGTCTATTTGACGATCTTTTTCTTTCGAGTGAGTCAGCTGGGGCTCGAACCCAGGACCCCATCCTTAAAAGGGATGTGCTCTACCAGCTGAGCTACTGACTCATCCTTGCTTGCCTTATCTCTCAAAAGCGGTGCAAAGGTAGTGTTTATTTTTTATTATGCAATACTTTTAATAATATTTTTTCAAAAAAAATTCAATTAGCATTACGAAATACGGATTTTTCGTCCTGCGCGAAGTTTCGTTGACTTACCCATCCGGTTCAATCGCTGGATTTTAGCTACCGTAGTCCGGTTATTTCTTGCAATTTTCCCAAGCGTATCTCCGGGTTTCACTTTGTAGTAACGTGCCGGATTATTAAGGTAAGCGGTCATCTCGCTAAACGTTTCCTGTTTTTTGATGGTATAGGTGTCGTTATAGACAACGAATTTATCAAAATCAACTATTTTTCGCGAATCAAACGCATTTCCCAAGAAACGCATCTCAAAATGCAGATGCGGACCGGTTGAACGTCCGGTATTCCCACCCAAACCAACTATTTCGCCGGCCTTGACAACCTGGTCGGGATTTACCAATATTTTAGAAAGATGTGCATAAAGTGTTTCCAATCCATTGTCATGTCTAACCACAATGAAGTAACCATATCCCTTCTTTCCTTTTCCCATTTTGGTAATGCGTACTTTTCCATCAAAAGCACTCCGGATGCTGTCGCCCACTTTTACGCGGAAGTCAGTTCCCGCGTGAAATCTTCCCCAACGGGGACCATATTCGGATGTAACAACATTCTCTACCGGCGGATAAAAATCAGAACAATTAATTACAAAAGAATCGGGAAGAGCAGCAATTTTTACCTGATACGGATTGAGCGTTGAATTATCCCATTCACCAGTATAAAGATAACCGGCAGGATATTCCCCCTCTTCAAACTCTTCAAATTCAGCCTCAACTGCAATCAACGAATCAACAAGTATTTGTTGCTCTTGTATACTTACGTTTTTGGAAATCAAGTCTGTACTTTCAAAATCCTTAAGCAATGACAATTGTGCATTCACCGTTCCGAATGAAAAAAACAACCATATTGAGAATGCTGAAAATTTATATTTTTTCATTTGCTTTTTTAGTTCAATTCATCTTTTCCGTAAATCAGACTAATGTTTATTGGCTGATAATCAAACAGTTCTTCAAATTTAAAAAAGCGATTGATTTCGATTACTGCATTTTCCTTTGAGTCGGAAGCGTGAATAATATTGTGCTCGACACTTGTACCAAAATCCGCCCGTATGGTACCGGGAAGAGCTTCACGGCAATTTGTTGCTCCACACATTGCACGAACAACCTGTACGGCATCTTTTCCCTCTACACAACCCACAACCACAGGCGTAGCCTGCATCGCCTGTTTCAACATCGGGAAAAACGGCTTTGATTTTAAATGCGAATAATGCTCTTCCAAAATGGCATCACTCAACTGCATCATTTTTAACCCTGCGAAAAACAACCCTCTACGTTCAAAACGGCTAATGACTTCACCAGCCAATCCTCTAGCTATTGCACTCGGTTTCAGTATTATAAATGTTCGTTCCATTATAATTTCATTTTTATTAAATCAATTTTACAAATATAATACTCTCTAAAAGAATTTATAAGACAAAAAACATGTTGTACGGCATATTGTACGCTTTATAGAGAGGCTATTTAAAAGAACGCAGATAACACGGATTTTCACGGATAATAAGGCTGTAACCTAAGTTTTAGATAAGCCTGCGGCTTGAAAAGCCATATTTTCATAACCTCAGGTTGCGCTTTGCTTACCTGAGGAGAAAAAGACAAGACAAACACTGCCTGAAAGGTACTTTTAAGCTGTTTTGCTTTTCAAGCAGCGTTGTTTATGGCATTTTACCCTACTTAGGTCGTTGACCATAAGGTTATGAAAATTAAGCCCATCCGGGCAAGCCCCGGTATATCATCTCCTTATCCAAAACCCAAGTCTGTAGTTTAAACTTAGCGCAGCTATCTTTACTCAGCATATCTAACAAAAAGATGCAAAGTCCTATTTCTTAGAACTTTGCACCTTTGTAACCTTCCTGTTAAATATAAATCAATCTTAATATTTACATCTCCCAACTCTCATAAGTCGCTACCAAATCGTCAAATGTCTTCACATTTGTTTTCGACTGCACTTCTGCAATTTGAGCGTTAACGGCATTATCGTAAGTTTCTGCTTCTACCGAACGGATTACGCCCACTGCAACCGGCATATCCGGGCCTTGCATCAAGGCTAATTTCAAGTGAAGAGTTGTGTCTTCGCATGTTACATCGTGGGTAAGAATATCCTTCTCTGTAATTCCATTTTCGCCTATAGTAACTACTTTCAGGTTAAAACCATCTAATACCAATCCTTTATCGCGGTTTTTGCCGAAAATCATCTTTTCACCGTGCTTCAGCACAATCATTCTATCATCCCGGTTTTCGCGGTCGGTAAGCCAGCCATACACGCCATCGTTGAAAATCACGCAGTTTACCAAAATTTCAATAACCGATGCACCTTTGTGTTTCGCAGCTTCGACCATTACCTCTACCGAGGTTTTTAGGTCAACATCCAAAGTACGGGCGAAGAAATTTCCTCTGGCACCGAAAGTTAATTCAGCCGGACGAAAAGGCTCTTCTACCGTTCCGAAAGGGGACGATTTACAGACAAAGCCTTTTTTGCTGGTTGGCGAATACTGCCCTTTTGTCAAACCGTAAATTTGGTTGTTAAAAAGAAGGATATTCAAATCTGCGTTTCTTCTGACCGAATGAATGAAATGGTTTCCACCGATTGCCAGGCAGTCACCATCACCGGTAGCCTGCCAAACGCTCAGTTCGGGACGCGCTGTTTTCAATCCGGTTGCTATTGCAGCTCCACGTCCGTGAATGGTATGAAAACCGTAAGTGTTCATATAATAAGGTAAACGCGACGAACAGCCGATACCCGAAACAACAGCTGTTTTGTCAGGAGCAATGCCCACCTCTGCCATTGCTTTTTGCAAGGAATTTAACACGGCATGGTCTCCGCAACCCGGACACCAACGTACATATTGGTCACTCTTGAAATCTTTTGCTGTATATTGCGATGTCATTTTATTCCTCCAATAATTTTGTGAAACATTCTTTCAATTCGTATGCAGTAAATGGCTGTCCTTGCACTTTGTTGTATTGATGATAGTGTACGTTTTCCACTTTCGAGCGCAGGTAGTTAGCAAATTGTCCACAGTTCAACTCACATACTACTACCTTTTTGTATTTACGGATAATCTCCTCTGTATTTTTCGGTAGCGGGTTGATATAATTAAAATGCGCCAATGCTATCTTTTTACCCGTTTTGTTCAAGTCGGTAATTGCCGACATCAAATGTCCATGCGTACTCCCCCACCCGATTACCAAAAGATCGCCTTCCTCATCGCCTTCCACTTGAATTTCAGGAATATAATCTGATATTTTAGCGATTTTAGCTTCACGGGTTTTTACCATTTTCTCATGGTTAGGAGCCACAGTAGAAAGGCTTCCCTTATCATAGTCTTTTTCCAACCCGCCGTTACGGTGGGCAAAACCTTCAGTTCCGGGTGCTGCCCAATAACGTACTTTTGTCTCCTCATTACGAACACAGGCATTAAACTTTCCCGTGAATGAAGCAGGAATTGTACTTGGAGTAATCATTTGAAGTTCAGCCAATTTTGGAATTCTCCATAATGATGCACCATTTCCCAAAAACGAATCGGTAAGCAGAATAACCGGGGTCATGTGTTCCAACGCTATTTTAGCTGCAGCGAAAGCATAATCGAAACAGTTGGCGGGTGTGCTTGCCGACATAACCACTACCGGACTTTCGCCGTTACGTCCATATAACGCCTGCGAGAGATCGGTTTGCTCCGTCTTGGTTGGAAGTCCGGTTGAAGGACCACCACGCATTACGTCAATAATCACAATTGGGAGTTCGGCCATAACCGCCAAGCCGATTGCTTCCGATTTTAGAGCCAATCCGGGACCTGAAGTACTGGTAGCGGCGAGATCACCTCCGAAAGCCGCACCGATAGCGGTACAAATTCCTGCGATTTCATCCTCAGCCTGAACCACTTTCACTCCCATATCCTTACGGGCAGCTAATTCATGCATGATGTCGGTTGCCGGTGTGATTGGATAGCTTCCCAAAAACAATTCTTTGCCTGCCTTTTGAGCAGCAGCAATAAGCCCAAGTGCAACGGCTTTGTTTCCTTCCAAATTAGTGTAAGTACCTTTCGGCATTTTATCCGATTTGTGAATTTGGTAAGTCGTAATCGAAGCGTCTATATTTTGTCCGTAATTAAATCCATCGATCAATGCTTTAGTATTGATTTTGAGGATTTCGGGTTTCTTTTTAAATTTATTTTCAAGGAAATGAATGGCTTGGTCTACCGAGCGGCCGAAAAGAAAACAGATAAATCCAAGCGCAAACATATTCTTGCTGCGAAGCACCGTTTTATTGTCCAGCCCAAATTCTTTCAAGCTCTCTTTAGTCATCGAACCAAGCGGAACTCTTATTATCTGAACCGAGTCCGAAATACCCAGTTCTTCAAAAGGATTACCGGTTGTAAATTCGGCTTTTTCCAAATCCGATTTACCGAAAGAATCACTATCAATGATGATAACACCTGTACTTTTAACACTTTTGGCGTTCACCTTCAATGCTGCAGGATTCATCGCCACGAGCACATCGGCTTGATCGCCGGGCGTATACACCTTGTTTGCTCCCAAGCAAACCTGAAAACCCGAAACACCACCCAACGTACCGTGAGGAGCGCGAATTTCGGAAGGAAAATCGGGAAATGTTGAAATTTCATTTCCCAAGATAGCCGATAGATTGGAGAATAGCGTACCTGTAAGCTGCATACCGTCTCCGGAATCTCCCGAAAAACGAACAACCACATACTCCAAATCCATTACATTTTTGTCTTTTGCCATAATTTTTCTTTTGAGGAATTCAAAAAAGAAGTTTTTTTAACCTAAATTTCAGCGCGAAGATAGTAAAATCAAAAAAGATAACCAAACAAGAACGAATTTTTTTTCAATTCTCATCAGTCAAAATAAAAAAAAACGCATAAATATACAATAAAATAAAAACATTGCTTTCTTTATGAAATAATTTCATTGCTTTCTCAATCAAAAAGACAGCTTCATTGTTCAAAAACATCTTTATGTTACATTTTAATGACAAAAATACGGAAATATACATTTTCTATAATTATGCAGTTTTTAACGCATTTTCAATCCAAGGCATTATATAACCTGAGTTTTGGATAAGGTGATGTATCGGAGATAGCCCGAATGGGCTTAATTTTCATAACCTTACGGTCAACGACCTAAAGTAAAATACGGCGTACAATGCTGCCTGAACCAACGGTCAGCGTAGCTAAAGGCAGGACAACTAACGAAACGGCTTACAAATTCTGCCTTTAGCTACGCTGACCGTTGGTTCAGGCAGTTGTTGGCTCATCTTTTTCCCTTAGGTTGCGCTTTGCTTACCTAAGGTTATGAAAATATGGCTTTTCAAGCCAACTTATTCCTTTATTTTTAATTAAAAATTTCCCGGTTCCGTGTATTTTCTTTATTTTTGTACATTCAACATAAATAAGAAACTATGCACACAAAATTACGATTAGAGAAATCAGTTGTGGACGCGGCAAAAAAATATGTTGCAAAACAAGGATTGAGTTTGTCTTGCATAGTGGAATCTTTTTTATTGTTGTAAACGGCAAATAATTTAGTGACAAATAATGAAATAAAAATTTCCCCATTTGTCCAAAGGATGACTACCGGCAAGCAAATTTTGCCTCATTTTAGACTATAAATCCGATTATCAAAATTATTTATCATAGAAATCCGGATAGTGGCAAGAAACGTTTTTTTAGATACGAATGTTATTGGCGAAAGAGAGTTTTTTGAGGATTCTAAAAAAACGGTCATTCCGGTTGCCGGTGAGTTTTTAAATTTTTATATATTCAAAACCCGATAAGAAATTAAAAATAAGAGATTTTACAATATGGCAATAAAGACAGGAGACCGGATTCGCTTTTTAAATGCAAAAGGTGGTGGAGTAGTCAGTAAAATAATCAATAAGGAATTAATTGAAGTAACCGATGAGGATGGTTTTGATATTCCGACCCTTATACGCGAATGTGTAGTGATTGAACCGGCGGAAAAGTCAAATTCATCGCAAAGTCAAAAAGAAAGTGCAAAAAATGAACGTGTAAAATTGGAAGAAATTTTGCCGGAGGAAGATGATTATAAGCCGGAGGAAGAAACTCCTGAAGGCGAAAATCTGAACATCTGGCTCGCGTTTGTTCCTGTGGATATAAAAGTCCTTTCGATCACTTCTTACGAATGTTATTTGATAAACGACAGCAATTATTACCTTGGCTACAACATCGCGAGTGGAAATGGAACCCGCTTTATGAGCCGTGCGACAGGATTTATTCAGCCCAATACAAAAATTCTGGTAGAGGAGATAAAAAAAGAGCAGCTAAACGATCTGGAGTTGCTGAATGTACAGCTTTTTGCTTTCAAACGAGATAAGTCGTACAGTATTAAACCATCTTATGATGTACAATTGAAAATAAATCCGGTAAAATTTTACAAGCTGCATAGTTTCACTGAAAATGATTTTTTTGATGAAAAGGCATTGCTGTTCGGCATTGTAAAAAATAATCAGCCGGAGGATAAAAACGCAGTGATTATTCCCGAAGATTTATCGCAAATCATTATGCAAAAGGAATTTAAATCTCCTGCAAAAGTGATAAAAAAACGAGAGATGTCCGGAATATTGGAGGTGGATTTACACATTCACCAATTGTTGGACAACCTCAACGGACTAACCAATGCCGATATGTTGAAATATCAGTTGGATACGTTTAACGAGGTAATGCAGGAAAATGCCCGGCAAAAAGGAAAAAAAATCGTATTTATACACGGAAAGGGCGATGGCGTGCTGCGAAATGAAATCCTGAAACAACTAAAAAACAAATACCCGGCTTGTTACTCGCAAGATGCTTCGTTTAAAGAGTATGGTTTCGGTGCGACAATGGTGACGATTAAATAGAAAATTTTAACTCAAAAATAACTTAACGTATGAAGTCTCATTCTTTTTTAGTTCTTGTCTTAGCCTGTTTTTTGACGGCATCTTGTTCTTTTGAGTATAACAATCATCCTTCACCTCCTGACATTGCCGGAGAATGGTCGGCAGTTACTATGGATTCCTATAATCTAACCCCAAGTGGCGAGATATACAATGATACTTACCATACATTTTGGGAAGGAGAAAAAACGTTGATTTTCTATGACAATAATGATTGGGAAGAGATAAACGGAGCAGTATCTTATTCCGGAACATGGAAAATATACAGCTCATCGGATCACGATTGGGAATTGGTGCTAAAACAACCTACGGTATCCAAGTATTTTTTGATACAGGAAATAAGCAGAAGGGAGTTAATTTTAGAGGAACAAATCAATTCGAGATATACAATAACGAGGTATGTGAAAGTTTCCGGAAGATAAGTATGTCTTCTTAATTAGTTTATGTTTCCCACAAAGACACAAAGCCCACAAAAAACTTAGTGTTCTTTGTGTCTTTGTGGGAAATAATTAGCTAATATTCCGGCTCAAGTGCCGCATATAAATCAAGAAGAGACTGCAAAAAAGTCTATATTATTGATTATTATGACGTAAATACATCCTCCTGATTTTTATATTATTTCTGTTTTACAAATTCTTTATTCATAAGGATTTTTTAGAACTCAATAGTATAAACTAATTTTGCAAAGGTACTTAAAAATAAAATCACAGTAAATCGCTCCCATTGATATTAATCTTGAATTTAAGTCCGAAAAAATTGGCTGCCTTGCAGCAAAGTAACATTCTGTCCAGAAAAATCTCGAAATAATCCATTACCGGACTTATTCCGGTGTCTATCGTAAAATGCACGGTCAAGGTTTTCTTTTCGTTGTTTAGCTTTAACTCCGTTTTTTCTACGGCGTAGTTTACCCGGTCGTGAATATCGGTAAAAATCGTATCTTTACAACGTACCCGGCTGCGGCGCACATCGGTTTTATCGGCAAGTATAACTGCGGCGGCAACGGCATTTACCGGGAAAGCCGTTTTTTCATCGTGATTGCCGATAGCAGTTATAATAGCGGCCGTATCCTCCGGTTTCATTCCCATTTTATCGAGGATACGAAATGCCATAACCGCACCGCTTTGTGCATGGTCGCCGCGATTTATCACATTACCGATGTCGTGCATATAGGCAGCTATTTTTGCCAGTTCAACCTCGTGCCGGCTGTAACCTAATTCTTTGAGTAATATTCCGGCTTTTTGGGCACAGAAGGTTGCGTGTGCAAAACTGTGTTCGGTATAACCCAGCGCTTCAAGCGAAGCATCAGCCTGTTTTATGTAGGTATTTACTTCCCCAGAGTTTTTTATGTCGGTAAATGTCGGTGTCATGATTTTAATGTGATTATTATTTTTAATGATTAAAAACCTGTTAAGTTTTAAAAACTTAACAGGTTTTTACTATATCGACAACAGGAATTACCCCATTACCACCACTACCTCATTCACGTCTTTCATTTTACCGAAAGGAACTACTTGACCTTCAATTTTCTCTCCGTTCAACGTGATTGATGCAACACCTTTTTCTACTTTCTCCGGATTTTCCACTTTCACGTTTACCGTTTTTCCGCGGAAGCGGCGGCTCACGGAGAAACCTTCCCATTGCGGGATACAAGGGTCGATCATCAAACCATCGTAGTCCGGACGAATACCGAGAATATATTGCGCAGCGGCAAAATACGCCCAAGATGCAGTTCCGCTCAACCAAGCGTTACGGCTTTGTCCGGCACGCATATTATAGGTAGAGCAAGTCGACTGTGCGTATACATACGGTTCGATTTGGCGAACTTCCGCACGCTCGTTGTAGGCAGCCGGCAAGTAATTCTTATAATTTTTAAACGCACGGTTTCCATGCCCAAGAATACAGTCTGCCATAATTCCCCAACCTTGCGTGTGCTGGAATACGGCTGCGTTTTCTTTCATCCCCTTGATAAACAACGGAGCTTTGATTACAGAGGCTTCCGTTTTTTCATACGGCGGGTCGCAAAGTACCAAGCCGTAATCAATAGCTAAATATTCCTCTACGCTGTTCATCACCGTTTCGGCTTTTTCGCCGGTGGCTTGTCCGCTGATGATTGCCCAGGATTGAGGATTCAACCAGATTTTCCCTTCTCCGAACGGGTCGTTTTTCGTACCGAATACATAGCCGTCTTCCTTGATAGCACGCACATACCACGCACCGTCCCAGGCTATTTTTTCGATGTCGGCGGTCAGTTGATCCAACTCTTTTTGCGCCCATGCCACTTCTTGCGGTTTATTCAAGCGTTCGCAAATATCAATGTAAACGGTCAAGGCGTAGCGTAATTGCATGGCTACGAATACGGTTTCACCTTTGGCGCCGAGTACCAGGCAGTCGTTCCAGTCGGCTTTCAATCCGCAAGGCAGGTTGTTTTTACCTCTGCGGTCCAAATTAAACTGAATGGCGCGGCGAAGGTGGTCTAATACCGTTCCTTCTCCTTTGTCGGAATAAGGCAACACTTTATTATAGTAGTTCAAATCGCCGATTTCTTTCACATAAGTTGGGATGGTGTTGAACAGCCACATACAATCGTCCGAGCGGAACTCGTTTTCAGGTGTCGGCTCTTCATGTCCCGGATTGTGGGCGTATGGTTTTACGACAGGCATAGCACCTCCGTTTGAATTTTGCCCGGTAATCATCAATTCAAGGCGTTCAACCACCTCATCGGTAATGTTGTGGATTACGCCAAGCATATCCTGAATGGTATCGCGATAACCCATTCCGTCGCGCTCGCCCCTGTAAACCAATGATGCGGCGCGGCTCCAAGCGTAAGTAATCAGGTTGTTGAACGGATTCCACATATTAATCATGCTGTTGAAAGCTGCATCCGGCGTTTGAGCGGTGAAGCCTTCAATACGTCCGTGCCAGTAGTCAACCACTTTTTTAAATTCAGCTTCTATTTTTGCCGGAGTTGAGACTAATTCAGCAGCCTTTTTACCTTCTACCCATGCTTTTCCGATACCGAGAACGATGGTAAATTCTTTCGTTTCGCCCGGATTCAAGTCTAAATCCACTTGCAGTGTTCCGCAACCGTTATCTCCTTCAGTAACCGTATTTTGACATTCTCCGTTTACTACTGAAACTGGATTTGCATAAGTATGATATGCACCGATAAATTTATCGCGGTCGCTGTCATATCCGGTTACCGGCAAGCCAACTACACCGATAAACGAGTGGCGTGCCTGGTCCTTGTTTTGGAAATTTTCCGGATCTTCCGGCATGTAGAGGTTATTTCCGTGATCGATAAAACCATCGTTATAAGCCGTTTTTACAATGTATTGCGTATATTGGAGGTTATTCAGGTCATCGTGCATATTCCAGTTGGAAGCAAACTCCACGTATGAGAAAGCACGGAGAGAGCGTTTTTTGCTGTCGTTGTTTGTTACGCGCACACGCCATGCTTCAAATTCTTGTCCCATCGGAACAAAATACAATGTTTCGGTCTTAATATTGCTGTATTCGGAAGAGATAACGGTGTATGCCGAACCGTGGCGGCACTCGCTTTTGTAGGTATCCAGCGGCTTGCCTACCGGTTGCCACGAACCCGACCAGAAATCTTTATTATCGCGGTCGTGCAAGTAAATGAAACGTCCCGGCTGGTCTAACGGCACCGAGTTGAATTTCAACCGGAGAAAACATCCTTGAACGCTTGAGCGGAAGAAACTGTATCCGCCGGCATTATTGGTAATAATAGCTCCGTAGCGGGTGTCTCCTAAATAGTTACTCCACGATTTGGGAGTATCGGGTTTGGTAATAACGTACTCCTTGCGGGCATCGTCAAAAAATCCGTACTGCATAATTTTAATGTGAATTATTGATTAGTTAATAAAATTCGTTATTTAATCATTGCAAGCAAAGATAGTAATATTTTGAAAAAAAAGAGATTTTTTTAATTACAATCCAAAAACGAAAAGATAGAATAACTTTGCCCAATTTATTTTGCATTATATTTGCATAATGATTTTAATATGTAACATTAATTTATAACAATAAAAGAAATGAACAATTGGTTTGAATGCAAAATTCGCTACGAAAAGCAGGACGATAAGGGAAAAGGCAAGAAGGTAACAGAGACGTATCTCGTGGATGCGCTCTCTTTTTCCGAAGCCGAGGAACGGATAAGCAAGGCAGTAGCACCGTATATGAGTGGCGAATTTTCGATATCAGGTATTAAGAAAGCAGGCATCAACGAGATATTCCCAAGCGATGAAGGCGACCGCTGGTATAAGTGCAAGGTAAACTTTGTTTCCATCGATGAGGTGAATGCGAAAGAAAAGAAAATCACGAGCAATATTTTGGTACTTGGCTCCACTATCGAAAGTGCGTGGGATAATTTAGCAATTGCATTGAAGGATACAATGTCGGACTATGTTGTTCCAAGCATTACGGAAACGTCTATTATGGACATTTTCCCTTACACGGTAGAGGAAAGCGAAAAAACAGCTGAAGAGGCAACCGGACAGACAGACGAGGAATGAGCATTGCAAGTAAAATAGCGGAAATAAATACCCACCTGCCCGGAACAACGCGGCTGGTGGCTGTTTCCAAATTTCATCCGGCACCGGCAATCCAGGAGGCTTACGATGCGGGACAACGTATATTCGGAGAAAGCAAAGTACAGGAATTGACCGGAAAGCAAAATCTCCTGCCCAAGGATATTGAGTGGCATTTCATCGGGCATTTGCAAACGAATAAGGTAAAATATATCGCTCCTTTTATTTCGCTTATCCACAGTGTGGACACGGTTAAATTGCTGGAAGAAATAAACCGGCAGGCTGAAAAACGGCACCGGATAATCGACTGCCTGCTCGAAATACACGTTGCCCAGGAAGATACGAAGTACGGTTTTTCAATTGACGAGGTACGGAGTATATTTGAGAAAAATACCTTTGAAAAATGGAGACATATCCGGATTAAAGGTTTTATGGGAATGGCTTCCTTGACGGAAGATACGGAAAAAATCAGGGCAGAATTTCACCTGCTCTCCTCTTTTTTCAACGAGATAAAAGAGAAATACGCTCCATGGATTGACGCTCTTTCAATGGGAATGACGGATGATTATAAAATTGCCATTGAAGAGGGAAGTACGTTCATTCGTATCGGAAGTTACATTTTTGGAAACAGGAATTATTAAAATATTAATTGTTAATTATTAATTAAAAAATATGGAAGAGTTAGAATACTGCGAAGAAGAAGCAATAAAATTCATCATGAATCATTTGCCTGCCGAAATCGGGAAAAGCATAAAAAGTGATGACATTGAATATATATTAGATGTCATTTACGATTTTTATGACGAAAAAGGATATTTGGATGAAGAGAATGACGAAGTGGTGGATATTATTGAAAATGAGATGTTTGAATACATCATGAATCAAATAGCTAAGGAGAAAAAGACAGAACTGCTTACGGAAGATGCTGTTGCCGCAATTTTGGATGCGGAATACGAATATAATAAGCTAACCGGTGTTTTTGAGGATGAGGAGTAAATCATTTATTCCTGCCGGGAAATATCTTTTGATAGAGAAAAAGAATACTGTAATGACATGCAAAGTTGGGTATGCAACTAATATTACAATACATACCTAACCTGCATGCAGAGGTATTGTGAAATCTTGTTTGCAGAGGAGGCTATCTTCTAAAAAATGCCGATGTAAATAATTCAAAACAGCTTTCTAAAAAATGTGCCGTATTTTACTTTTAATGATTATCCGCGATAATACCTAATACGAATGTCAAGAGCACACCCAAGTCCGGAGGACTTGGGAGCTACGTATTAGGTGTCATCACGGATAATCATTTTACTTTTTTAATTATCCTGCTCATCTGCTTGTTGTTCCGGAAGATTTAATGTATTTTTGTGGTATCGCATTATTTTTACGTTATGTTATTCAAATCCGAATGATTAATGACCGCTATTCAAATCGAAAATTGATTATTGGAGGCTTGATGATACTTGTGGTACTCATCTATGTTATCCGGTTATTTGATTTGCAGATTGTTGATGATTCTTATCAGGACAAGGCCGACAGTAATGCCTTCCTGAAAAAAATTGAATTTCCGGTTCGGGGCTTGATAAAAGACCGGAATGGAAAGGTGTTGGTTTTCAATAAACCGGCCTACGATGTGACGATTGTGATGCGGGAGATTAAGGGATTAGATACGCTTGATTTTTGCCATACACTGGGAATTAGCGTAGAGCAATTCGAATCGGATATAGCCCGGATTAAACAAAGGAAAGGATATTCAGCCTATACACCGCAAGTGTTTATGAGCCAGTTGTCGGCTATCGAATATGGTGTCTTGCAAGAAAAGTTATTCCGCTTTCCGGGCATTTACATCCAAAAACGTACTTTGCGCGAGTATGATTATCCGAATGCTGCGTTATTGCTCGGTTCTAAAAACAATTGAGAACGACGGGTTTTACATTCCGGGCGATTTTTCCGGACAAAACGGAATAGAACTCACATACGAAAAAGAGTTGCGCGGAGAAAAAGGCGTAGAAGTTTTGCTGCGCGATGCACATGGGCGCGTACAGGGTAAATATGAAGATGGAATACACGATATTCCATCCAAGCCCGGCAAAAATCTAATGCTTTCTATAGATATTGATTTACAAGCGTATGGTGAAGCGTTGATGCAAAATAAGGTGGGCAGTATTGCCGCGATCGACCCCTCTACCGGAGAGATTTTGGCATTAGTATCGAGTCCGACTTACGAGCCGTCCCAGCTTGTAGGAAGGCAGCGTTCCGATAATTATAAGAAATTGGAGACCGACCAGCTGAAACCGCTTTTTGACCGCCCGGTCATGGCGTATTACCCGCCCGGGTCAACTTTCAAATTGGCAAATGCACTTATTCTTCAGCAGGAAAAAATAGTAACTCAATCGACCTATTACGGTTGTTCAAATGGTTATCACGTAGGTAGTTTTAAGGTGGGTTGCCACGCACATACATCGCCGCTTAACCTGGTGCAGTCGGTGCAACACTCGTGTAATGCCTACTATTGTGCCGGATTCCGTGCCATGCTTGATGCTCCGAAATATAAAAAAGTATCCGATGCGTTTGAGGTTTGGAAAAACCACGTTGTTTCGCTTGGGTTCGGATACAAATTAGGGGCTGATGTACCGAACGAAAAAAGAGGTTATATCCCCAATTCAGAGGTGTTTAATAAAATTTACGGGAAAGACCGCTGGAAATCGCTGACCGTTGTTTCGCTTTCTATCGGGCAGGGAGAAATTCTCGCCACGCCGCTGCAAATTGCCAATATGGGCGCTATCATCGGAAACCGGGGATATTATTACACCCCGCATTTGGTAAAGGGAATTGAAGGCGGAGAGATTGACCGTTCCTTTATTCAAAAGAAAGTAACCTCTATCGAACCGCAATATTTTGATCCGGTTATAGAAGGTATGGAGCTGGTAATGAAATCCGGAACAGGATGGAGTTCGCGCATAGACAGCATTTCTGTTTGCGGAAAGACAGGAACTTCGCAAAACCCGCATGGAAAAGACCACTCGCTCTTCGTTGCTTTCGCTCCGAAAGAGAATCCGAAGATTGCCATTTGCGTGGTGGTTGAAAATAGCGGTTTCGGAGCCGCTTGGGCTGCCCCTATTGCTTCTTTGATGATGGAGAAGCACCTCAAAGGATATATACCTTCTAATCGTAAATATATAGAAGAAAGAATGTTTAACGCTAATCTTTTACCGGTTGTCGCGCCAAATTAGTATCATAGGAAGTATCGACTGGATTACGGCTTTTCTGTATCTGGTATTGGTTGTGATGGGATTGGTTTCCATTTACGGCGCGGTCTATAATTTTGAAGATACGGCTATCTGGGATTTTTCGCAACGCTATGGGAAGCAGCTGGTGTGGATTGGTTTTTCTCTTGTTATTGCAGCCGTTTTGCTCACGCTCGACAACCGTGTTTACAGTATTTTTGCCTATTTCATTTATGGGGCATCCATTTTTCTGCTGATTATTACCGTGTTTGTTGCTCCTGATATAAAAGGTTCGCGATCATGGCTCGTACTGGGTCCATTCAATATTCAGCCGGCAGAATTTGCCAAGGCAGCTACCTGTTTGGCAGTTGCCAAGTTTATGAGTTCTTACGGATTCAAAATGACAAATTTCAAGGATGTGCTCCGGTTATCGGTTATTATTCTGTTGCCGTTTTCTTTAGTTATGCTGCAAGATGAGGCCGGCTTGGCGATAGTCTATATTGTCTTGTTGCTTGTGCTGTATCGCGAAGGGATGCCGGGCATCATTCTTTTTCTTGTTTTTTGCGTAGCTGTTTTCTGTATTGTTGCCATTAAATTTGGCGATGTAGAGATAATTCCGGCATATCCGAATGAGGCTTTCGGATTGTTGCTGGTTATGATCATGTCTATAATCATACAGTTGGGATTACTTTTGATTTATCCCAAAGACCTTCTTGCCGCTCGAAATATTTTGATTGGGAATTTGGTTATATTCGGAATCGCCTCCCTTCTTTATACTCGATTTGGCATTCCTGTCCGTTTTACATCTGTCGGCTATATTTCAATTGTATTGTCGGTTATTTATTTATCGGTCAATAGCTTTCTGTATCGAAAGTCCGCTTATACCGGAATCGCGTGTTTCCTAATCGGATCACTGTTTTTAGCCAACGTAACCGAATATGTTTTTGACAATATGTTACGTCCGCACCAGCAAAACCGCATCAAGGCAACCTTGGGGATGATTGACGACTCGCAAGGGGTAGAATACAATGTAAGGCAGTCGGTTATTGCCATCGGTTCGGGCGGACTGACAGGAAAGGGATTTTTAAATGGCACGCAAACCAAATTGAAATACGTTCCGGAACAGGATACCGATTTTATTTTTTGCACGGTGGGCGAAGAGCATGGTTTTTTGGGGACAATACTGGTGCTTACTCTATTTTTGATTTTATTATTAAGATTACTTTATCTTGCCGAGCGGCAACGTTCGCCGTTTAGCCGGATTTATGGTTACTGTGTAGCTGCAATCTTCTTTTTCCACCTTGCCATTAATGTAGGAATGGTTATTGGATTAACGCCCGTGATTGGGATTCCATTGCCGTTTTTTAGCTATGGAGGCTCTTCGCTTTGGGGATTTACGATTCTTTTGTTTATTTTCCTGCGGTTAGATGCAAGCCGGAAGGAATATTTGAAAGCATAGTATTGTGAAAATGTTTATCCCAAAGTCAGTTTATTAAACTTAAAAAATATCCATTTTGAAAATAGAAAAAATAAAACTACTTTTGAATAATATTTAGACCCAATAACAGAAGAATAGAAATCATGGGAATAAAAAATATGATTGTCCGTATGTTATCTAAACCCTAAGATGTTGCCATTGGGGGATAGGCAACATTACGGATAATCTTTAAAAAATAATGTTGGTCATAAATTGAATTATATGCCCTTATATCACAAATTGGATAAGAAAAAGTTTTAGGAAAACAATTAAAGAATTGAAAATGATATAAAGAAAAAGAAAATATTGCTTGAGTACCAGTGAGTTTAAGGCTCCGTCATTCTTATTTTAATTACTTGTTAACTTGCACAAAATGAAAAAAATCTACGCATTCTTCATTTGCATTTTATTACAAGCGAAAATCGCTTTTTCTCAGCATCCCGAAAACATCTGTGACATAATGCAGGAGTTTCCGGAAGAGTTTTTTATTGACGAGGAAAAAGAAAACGGCTTGGAAGCAGTCGCAGAGGAACTTGACTTCCTGTCGAAAAACAAAATTTGTATCAACGAAGCTGAAATGGAAGATTTGCTCCGGATTCCGTTCGTTTCCGGATGGGAAGCATACAGCATCATACGGCATCGTCAAAAATACGGAAAAATACTCTCTTTGTATGAGTTGAAAAATATACCGGAACTGGATATGCAAACGATATGGCAAATGCTGCCATTCATTACTGTTGAGCCGGTGTCCGGATTTTCATTAAAAAATACGTTAAAATACAGCAAAAGTCAACTATTCTTGCGCTACGACCGCACATTGCAGGATAAAAACGGATATATAAGTAAAGCTACCGCAGCCAATAAAAAATATATTGGCGATCCTGGCTATTATCTTGTTAAATACCAATTTCAGGCTTCGGATAAAATCCATTTCGGATGGGCTGCCGAGAAAGATGCGGGAGAGCAAGCGTGGGGAACACACAACAAAGGGTTTGATTTTTATTCTTTTTATTTTCAACTGTCGGATATTGATTTTCTGAAACGTTGGGTGGTAGGTAATTATAAGGTCTCTTTCGGTCAGGGATTAGTGATAGGTACAAGTTCCATTATCGGGAAGTCGAGTAGTGTAATGAATACGGCGAAACGTAATCACGGATTGCAGAAATATTCCTCAACGGCCGAGAATGGCTATTTTTGCGGAACCGGGACGACTATTCGTATCTCCAACTTCGATTTGTCGCTTTTTTATTCGCAAAACAAGATAGATGCCAATCTTTCCGGAGAGGGTTTTATCACCTCCTTCAAGACAGATGGCTTTCACCGGACTAATCAGGAAATAGGTAAAAAACGAAATGTTCCGGAAAACATTGCAGGAGGCAATTTGAATTATCAAAAGAGCAATTTCTCCGTCGGCAGCACGTTCATCCGGTACCGGTACGGAAACATTTTACAACCGGCAGACCAACCTCATAATCTCTATAAAATCCAGAAAAGCGACAGCTATTGGAATGCCGGGATTGATTACACTTTCCGGACTTACAGGATGAACTTTTTCGGAGAACTTGCTCGTGGAAAAAAGGGTGGAACAGCCTGGCTGAACGGAGTGAACTTTCACCCGGCATCCCGCTTGGGAATATCGTTGCTTTACCGTTATTATACGCCCGGCTATCAAGCTCATTATGCAAACGGTTTCAGCGAAAATTCTAATATTGAAAACGAGCGCGGATTTTACGCGGGACTTGAACTCAAGCCTGTAAAACGCATTAAAGTATCGCTTTACACCGATATGTATACTTTCCCTTGGGTTAAATACAACGTGGATAAACCCTCTTCGGGAGCCGGTTGCCTGTCGCAAATTTATTTTTACCCAACCCGGCGCACAACGATGTATTTGAGGTATAAATATAAGACAAAGGAGAAAAACAACTCCGCTACGCAATCTGTCATTTTTTACGAAACTCACGCATTACGTTATGGTATACAGCATAATTTTTCTAACCGCTTAGCATCACATACGATTTTGGACGGGAATAATTATTCTGATGAATCTTCGAAAAATAGCTGCGGCGGGCTGCTCGCACAAGATTTCTCATACGATTTCATCGTAAAGGTGCTGAATTTCTCTTTTCGCTACGCCTATTTCCATGCTCCGGTCTACGAAAACCGGCTTTACATTTATGAAAAGGATATTTTATACGTGTTTTCTATTCCTGCATATTATGGTACCGGACATCGCATTTGTTTCAATCTTCGTTTTCAACCTGTGCCTAACTTAACTTGTTACTTTAAATACGGCACTTACATTTATACCGATGGCAGGAAAACAACCGGCAGCGGATTGGAAGAGATTGAAGGAAATGTGTCGTCGGGGGTGAAATGCTTGCTAAGGTATGTATTTTAAGCAGTGTATTGTCTTGAACCATGATTTTCATAAGATTCAAGAGCAGGAAATATCCTGGATACAAGGACAATTTATTCAAAATTGAACGACAATACAAACAGCCGTGAAGTCAGCTTAGAGATAGCATTTGTATATTTCAAATCATCCTCATTCAGGATTTCGGGGCGGTGGCGTTCAAGCACATCGCCAAATCCGAGAAACATTTTAAGTTCGGGAGCTAATTTGAAATAAGGCAGGTAAAAGTCACATCCTACGCCAAATTCAATGCCAAAATCGTTTTGTTTCAACATAATCTCATTCTCGCGCTGGCGAGCTAAATCCAATGTTGTACTTGCACCTCCAATCAGGTAAGGACGGCAATTGGCATATCGTTGCCCTCTTAATTTCAGCAGGAGAGGGAAATTAATCACGTTGGTTCTTACCGACACTTCACTTACGTTGCCTTTATCCTGGTCTAAGAATGTCAGAGTACGGTCGCCAAACATTAATGCCGGCGTAAAACGCAGGTTCAAAAAGCTAAAAATCCGCAAATCGGAAATAATTCCTACTGTAAATCCGGGAGAAAGAGAGGTTTGCTCCGCATACCAAATCCGGCCGTCTTTATCGGTAATCCCAGCATGGGCAACATTAAAATCCATCGCATTGAATCCCAGGATAAATCCGAAATGATACAGTTTATTATCTACATGAACCAAATTCTGAGCCTTCCCGTAATTTCCCTGCGAAAACATATTAGAGAGAGCAAGGCTCAACAGTAATACGCTAAAAACAATCTTTTTCAAATCTTTTCTATTTTATTTCCTACTTATAACGCTTTTAATGCTATTTTATTTTAAATAAATGATAAAGTTATGAAGATAAGAATGTGAATGTTCCCTTGGGATAATTTTATCCGGTCAACAGGTCTTTTTAACTTAAAATCCTTAACGTATCCGAGGCAATCATCCATTCCTCATCGGTCGGGATGACAATAACTGTTACTTTTGCTCCTCCGGGACTTAAAATGCACTCATTACCGATGGTTTTTGCATTGACTTCTTTATCTATCCGAATGCCGAAACATTCCATATTTTCACAGATTAATTCGCGCATTTTGTAGTTATTTTCACCAATTCCACCGGTAAATATCAACGCGTCCAATCCACCTAAAGCTGCAATGTATGAACCGATATATTTTTTTACGCGATACTGGAACATTTCTACTGCCAGCGCAGCACGTTTGTTGCCTCCGGTAATTTTACTCTGTACATCGCGCATATCGGAAGATACGCCGGAGATACCCAGCAATCCGCTTTTCTTATTCAGGATTTCGGAAATCTGCTGCACATCGTATTTGTTCTCTTCCATTAAATAAATCACTGTTCCCGCATCAATATCGCCGGCACGTGTACCCATGACAAGTCCTTCGAGCGGAGTCATTCCCATGGAGGTGTCGATTGACTTTCCGTCTTTAATAGCGGTGATAGAACCGCCGTTACCAATGTGGCAGGTAATGATGCGGCTGCCTTCGGGTTTAATATTCAGCGTTTCAAATGCTTTTTGGGAAACGTAATGGTGGCTTGTTCCGTGAAATCCGTAACGGCGCACCCCTTTTTCTTCGTAAAACTCATACGGAAGCGCATACATAAACGCCTCCTGCGGCATTGTTTGGTGGAAAGCCGTGTCGAACACCGCTATTTGCGGAACCTCCGGCATCAACTTTTCGATTGCCCGTATTCCTTTCAGGTTAGGCAGGTTGTGAAGCGGGGCAAGAGGAATACATTCCTCGATTTTTTCGATGACTTCGCGGGTTATCCGCACGCTTGAATTAAATTTCTCGCCGCCGTGCACTACGCGGTGGCCTACGGCATCAATTTCATTCAACGAACCAAGCACGCCGCTTTTAGGATCGGTCAGCATTTGCAGGATAAACTCAATACCTGCCGTATGTTCGGCAATCTCTTTTTGGATAATCTCTTTTTCACCTTCGCCTTTCGAATGTTTCAGGAAAGAGTCTTTTAATCCGAGTTTTTCCAACCCGCCTTGTGCCAAAACGTTAGCCGAAGGCATTTCAATTAATTTATATTTGACTGAGGAACTGCCGCAGTTTAATACTAATATTTTCATTGTGTATGTATTTTTAGCGTAAAGATGAAAGATACCGGAAACATCTTTTGTCTTTGTTCTTTTATCTTTGCTTTTTTGTTTAATTCAGTTAATTTGATTTTGTTTGGCAACAATAGCTTGACCGGCGGTTATAGCGACTAATTTCACAATATCATCCACCGTGCAGCCGCGCGAAAGGTCGTTAATTGGTGCGGCAAGTCCCTGCAGCAACGGACCAATTGCCTGCGCACCCGCTAAGCGTTGCACCAGTTTGTAGGCAATATTTCCTGTTTCCAACGAAGGAAAAATAAGCACATCAGCAGTTCCGGCAATGTCGCTCTGCGGGGCTTTCTCTTTGGCAACGGAAGGAACAATAGCAGCATCTGCTTGTAATTCGCCGTCTATCTTCAACTTCGGATCCAATGTTTTAGCAATTTTAGTTGCTTCAATTACTTTGTCCACCATCGGGTGTTTGGCGCTTCCTTTCGTAGAGAAACTCAGGATGGCAACCCTCGGATCGGGAAATCCGTAGATATGTTTTGCCGTTTCGCCGCTGCATACAGCAATATGTGCGAGTTCTTCGGCGGTCGGGTTGGGCGTGGCGGCACAATCGGCAAAAAGCATTTTACCTTCGTAGCCGAATGTCTTGTCTTTGAAAATCATGAGGAAAGCGCCGGAAACCGTACTCACTCCCGGTTTTGTTTTTATGATTTGAAATGCAGGACGAAGCACATTTCCGGTATAATTTCTTGCACCGGCTACTTCTCCGTCCGCATCACCGTTTTTAATCAGCAGACAGCTCAAATAGAGAGGGTCTTTGACCAATTCAACAGCTTGTTCGCGTGTCATTCCTTTTTCTTTTCGTAATTGGAACAGTAAATCTGCGTATGCCTCGCTCTTTGGATTATTTTCCGGATCAATAATAGTTGCTTTACTGATGTTTTTCAGTCCGTACTGATCAGCTAATTGCTCTATTTCCGTCTTGTTCCCTAATAAAATGATGTCGGAAATCCCTTCCTTGAGGATCGTTTCAGCGGCTTTAATTATTCGTTTTTCGGTTCCTTCCGGAAGAACGATGCGTTGCCGGTCTGATTTTGCTCGTGCAATAATGTCTTTTATTAGTTCCATATATTTTACTGATTACGCTTTTATTTTTTTACAAATATAATCAAAAAACCTCATTTTGCAATCTCGACATTGCAATTTTACACATTTCATAGAAGAGACAATTTGCGTTTTGATAAAAAAAAAGACTGATTTTTTTATTTTTGCTCGCCAAAGCTATTTTTTGTAAATAAAATAGAACCAAAAAGAGAGTCTGATGTTTAATAATGCTATTTTATAATTTTTATTTCAAAAGTAAAACATACCTTTTTTATGCCGAATTTAGTTATATGCCAAAAGGTGCATTGTCTATAAAATACACATAAAATAATCTTACTGTTAACTTT
>QMCE01001245.1_pt1 | contig 23792 bp, 25 predicted proteins | sample 1821851 | NCBI WGS metagenome assembly QMCE01 (sample SAMN09453174, study PRJNA476694) | Termite gut metagenome, whole genome shotgun sequencing project. | isolation source: worker | host: Odontotermes sp. | place: South Africa:Pretoria | collected 2016-01-28 | reverse complement strand
AATGAAGTTTTTTTATGTCAGAAATCCATTTTAATATTGTAGTTTTTCCATTACCATTTTCCCCGACAAAAACTATCGTATCATGAATTGAGCCATCTGGTTTAGTGAAATCTAATTCTAGATTCCCTAAAATAGGATGACTCTCAAAATTTATTTTTCTTATTATCATAACGAATCCTTTGCTATATTCATAATTACTATAGCATATCAAATTTGCACCGAACTAACTACTTTGAAAAATATTTTCATGAGGGGGGTGCCCCGCTAGCGGGCGCAGTGGTTTCGCTGGCACGCGTAAATTTTGTATGCCGATGATGGTTATAGTGCCTTTGTAAATCCAAACAAAGGAGCATATCATGCAGGATTACATAACAACCAAAGAACTGGCGGAAATACTGAAAATTCGCCCCAATACCATTGAACGCTGGCGCACGGCGCGCGAATGCCCGATTCCGTGGATAAATGTTCGCAAACGCGTCCTGTTTGACCGCGCGGATGTTTTGGCTTATCTGGACGGACAAAAACGCGACCGCGTTGTGCCCGCCGTGATGCCACCAGCGCATTAAATAGTAAAAGTGATAATATATTGTCAATTTCTGGCGTTTTTATGCCGTTTTTGACAATATATTATCACTTTTGATATACTCTTTGCGCTGGAATATATCATTATTGGGTGGAAAAAGTGTATAGTTTTAACATTTATTCGTTGAAAAAAGTGTAATCACACTACACTTTTTCGTTGAAATAAATGTAATTTATGGCAAATATTCCTTGTAAAAAGTGTTAAAATAGCGAAAATATTCATTGTATTTTGTGTAATTTGACACTGATATTAGCTTGACTTTTTGTTATACATTTGATAATATATTATCAAAACAAAGGCAAAAAGGTATAAAATGGCTAATATATTATCAATTCAGAAAAATTTAGCAGAACGCATTCGGGCTCGCCGGACCGAGGGCAAAATTTCGCGCGAAGAACTGGCAGGTCGGTCGGGTGTGTCTGCGCCGTCTATCAGGCGGTTTGAGACCACGGGCGAAATATCGTTGGCATCGTTGGTTCGGATTGCCGCTGCGCTGGGCTATGACGCGGATTTTGACAACCTGTTCGTTCGTAAGAATTATCAGTCGTTGAGTGAGGTTATAAATGCAAAATAAAGTATTAGATGTTTTATACAATGGGCGGCTTGTTGGGCGGTTGGCGGAAACGCCTGAACGATTATTGGCGTTTGAGTATGATGCAGAATGGTTGCGGGATGGCTTTTCCATATCGCCGTTTCATCTGCCTTTGGAAAAGCGCGTATTTATCGCAAAGCCAAAGCCCTTTGGTGGCGTCTTTGGCGTATTCCAAGATTCCTTGCCCGGCGGCTGGGGAATGATTCTGTTTGAACGAATGCTGCGCCAGAATAAAATTGACCCTGCGACCATATCCACTTTGGACAGGTTGGCAATTGTCGGCACATCTGGAATTGGTGCGCTGGAATATCGTCCGGCCACAAACCTGACACAGATTGAATCTAGTTCTGATTTGGATGCGTTGGCGACCGAGATTGACCATATAGTTAATGACAATGAATACGGAAAACTTTTGGAAGAATTATTTGCCAGTGGTGGTTCGTCCGGCGGTGCGCGTCCAAAGGTTTATCGCAAGATTGACGGAGTTGAATGGCTGATAAAGTTCCGTGCCGGACACGACCCGAAAAACATCGGAAAGTTGGAATATAAATACATGGCGGCGGCAAAGGATGCAGGTTTAATTGTTCCCGAAACTCGGTTATTCAATGATAAGTATTTTGCGACCGCACGATTTGACCGCAAGCCGGATGACACAAAGGTATTTATGATTTCCGCCAGTGGCTTGTTGGAAATCTCGCACGAGGCATTGGTATTGGATTATAACGACCTGATGACGGCAACTTTTGATTTAACGCGTGATATGCGCGAGGTTGAAAAGATGTTCCGCCTGATGTGCTTTAATATATTTGCACATAATCGCGATGACCACGCGCGGAATTTCTCGTTCCTTTATGATAATAACAAGTGGTCTGTGTCACCTGCGTATGACTTGGTTTATAACGAAGGTATCGGACTAACCCGCGAACATGCAACAATGGTAGATGGTGAAGGCAAAAATCCAACAGAAGAAAATATACTGGCGGTTGCAAAGAAAGCAAGATTAACGATGCGCCGTGCAACCGAGATTATGAACGAAGTCAAAACCGCCGTCAAAAAAGCAAAGTTGTAAAACTGACATATTATCTGATTGATGTATTCAGTCTCATATACGGCATAACGGTTATGAATTCACAACCCAAGCTTTGCAGACCTCGATCCGCGCGCCTTTGGGATTATCGCAGTGTTCTGAATCCCCACAGGAGTATTCACGCAGTAAATTACACGGCATATTCGCGCATTCACCACAATGCGAATAGCCCTTGCTCTGACAGCATTTCGCTACTGGACATTCCCCATGAAACGGATTGCCATTTGTTTCAATACATCCACCGCAGTTACATAGTTCCCTGTATGTACACCACGTGCACAGCAGTCCGTATCGAGACTGGACAGTTAAAAGCTCGTTCATCGTAAACTCCGCGCTCTCATTATCTATCCAAAGCGACGCGCGTTTCGCAGTAAACTTGATTATGCAGTAATTCGGGTCAGTTTTGCCGACAGGGAAATGATTGATAAACCAATCCAGTCAAAAGCGACTTTTTGTCTCTTGATCCGTGAGGATTTCGGCTTCACCGGTCAGGCTTATAGTATCGCCGCCAGAGCGATAACAGACGCTGGCACGCTTATCGGCGAGTATCCGCTTTGTTTTGTTTGCATCCATACCCGTGGCAAAATATGCCTCAAATATGGTTTCTGGCTTAACTGTCGAGACTGTAGAAACGTGCGGCGAGCCGCTTTCATCTATAACGCCTACATACGCCACGTCGCAGGATTTGATGATTTGATTCGCTTTTGCGAAAATGTTTGAGTTCATAAACTACCTCAACTACCTCTATTGTTTATCGTTTGATGATTTTTTGGAAACATCTCCAATACTGTATCTTACAGTATGACCTATTTAGTTATAGCGTGAAAATATTTTTGCGGCGGTTTTATATCTGTAACAATATAATTTGGTTCCAGCGCCTTGACTTTATCGCCGAAACCGAGCCGCTAGCTAATCAAATAGCCACAGTCAGTAAAACCTATCTCCAAATGCAAGCCGTCTGCGGGTTCGGTCTAGTATTCAAACCGTATAATTCAGTCAGCCGGTAACGTTCAGGTTTTTCAAATACTTTTTCCTATTCTTGACGTATATGTTCTTATACTATACACTCACACGATATGAAACACAAGCCCTTATTTTCCATAATTTTTGAAGATGAGCGAATAGTAGCTGTACATAAAGCGTCCGGTATAGCCGTAGGCGGCGACCGGTGGGGCGAAGGCAAGGAACGATTGGATATTCTGCTGTCCGAAACGCTGGGACAAAAACTTTACACGGTGCATCGCATAGATCGCGAGACTTCCGGTCTTGTCTTGTTCGCCAAAGACGCCGAAACCCATAAAGAATTGTGTCTTGCATTTGAGGGGAGAACAGTGGAAAAACGTTACATTGCAGTGGTTCATGGGCGCGTGCTTGAAGATGAGTTTGAATGTGATTTGCCCCTTCTGCCCGACGGCGACAAGCGGCATCTTACGATCATAGACCGCGGCGCAGGGAAGCCATCACTCACACGCTTTCGCACCACGCTGCGGGCGGGCAATTTCACGGTACTGGACGCCTTCCCGGAAACGGGACGCACTCACCAGATACGGGTTCACGCAAGCGCGCTGGGCTTTCCGGTGGTCTGCGACAGCTTGTACGGACATAACCCCAAGCCGGTGAAGCTTTCTTCGTTCAAACGGGGCTGGCGCGGCGATCCAACGGATGAAAAACCCCTCATAGCCCGACTTGCCCTGCACGCGGCGGAAATCGTTCTGCCGGACGGGACACGCTTTTGCGCGCCGCTGCCCCGCGATATGTCGGCGATCATAACCCAAATGGAAAAAAACAGACGGGACGTATAATGCGGCGAACGGCTGCTATGCATCGCCTGTTCGTTCCCGATTCCGCGTTTTGATAGCTTTCTTAACCGATCTCAAGCCTTTCCGCGCGGCTTCCGCCAGTGTAAACAGCGCCCATACTATTGGCTTATAGCCATAGTCCCAGCTTCCGGGGCGGTGTACGATTTTGCCGCCGAAGCCGGTTTTGAACCGGTACAAGCCCGCCATAGGATGCTTAGGGTCTTCGTCTGGCGGTATGCCGAAGAGGTCGTACACGGTACAACCGCGTTCTTTTGCGTCCTGCATCGCCGTCCACTGGAGCAGATAGGTCGCCATAAGGTTGCGCTTGATATCCGAGGACGCGCCGTATAGGTACACTGCGTCCGTTCCCCGAAACAGCGCCACAATTCCCGCCAGCACATCGCCTTCATGCTCTGCAAGGTACAAAGCAAGCTCGATTTTTTTTAAGGCGCGGGGCGCGGAAGGCAGAGTGTCAGGAGCGTTGTTGAGAGCGCCGCCCTCTTGAACGACGCCGTTACCAGCGGCATCATTTTCCGTATATTTAAAAAATTCTTTGCAGTGGGAAAAAAGAGTTTCGTAGTATTCTATACCATGAAGCGCTATGCCGTCCCGTTTCGCGGTAGCTTTGAGCAGGTCGTAAAATACGCCTATGCCCGATTCATCGGCGCGCCGCACCGTTACGCCTTTTTTGGCGGCAAGCCGTATATTATAACGCCACTTACTCTTCATACGGGCAAAAATTTCATCGGGACTGCCGGTCAGGTCAACCAATACGGTATCAGGCGGCTGTATATCCGCGCCCGCGCGGTACAGGTTTTTCCATATACGCGAACTGGTGTGATTATTTTCGCAAAACCATGGCGGATCATAGCGGAGAAAGGCGGTGCTTTTGGGGAGCAGGGGACGGAGCGCGTCAGCAATATCGACAAGGGCGCGGACGCGAGCCGCGTCGTCCAGCGGGAAACCATCAGGCAGTTCCGGTCCCCAGGGGATATAGGCGAAGGATACGCCGGGTGCGAGCCGCCGCCTGATGAGCATGATGGGAGTCTGCCCCAGCGAGCCCCAATCCGCCAGAAAACCGCGCGCGTTCCAGCCGAACCGCGCTTTGAAGCTGCCCCAGATGCCGGACTGCAAAAAGGACGCCGCGCTGTTACACAGGGACAAGTCCGCAGACGTAATCCGCTCAAGCAGTCCCGCGCTGCTCACGCCAATTGTCGTTTGTTTTTCATTATTCATCGTGTGTGTCCCTTCCTTTCGCGCGCAATATACCACAGCGCGGCGTTAATTAGCAAGGCGTGGGAAGCTTTTGGCTTTCCCTAACGCACCCCGCCGTTAAGTATACGCGCAGTCGTAATGGGCGCGCCGGAGAGCGTAATCCGCCGCCCTTCCGCCATTACCGTGCCATCTTGCACAATAATCGGCACGGACAGGAACTCATCGATGCTTATCTGGACTGATTCCGCACCCGCCGGTACGGCGCTCTCAAGCACAGCCCGCGTCCCAAGCGGCGCGTCACAAGCGTCCAGCACCTCGACAATCTCGGCGCCGTCATCGCCTTTACATGACGCGGCGAGCAACATTCCCTGGCTTTCCACGCCGCGCAGTTTAGCGGGTTTCAGGTTATACGCTACGATGATGCGTTTGCCAAGCAACTCCTCTTCCTTATAGAACGGCGCTAGTCCGGACACGATCACCCGTTCCTCGCCGCCGCCAAAATCAAGCGTTTCAATATAGAGCTTGTCCGCTTTGGGATGCCGCTCGATTTTGGCGATTTGCGCGACTCTAAGGTCAAGATCGGCAAAGGTTTTTGGCGCAACCGGCGCGGTCTCTTTGGCAGCGGCTTCCTTCGGCGCATTTTTCGCGCTTACCTCTGTCTTTTTCTCATCTTCCATCTGTTTCCGTTCCTCCTGGGTCCCTGCGTATCGGGCGCGCAGCGTTTCTACAAAATCATCTTCCAGTTTGGCGAAGAGCGGCGACGGATTCACCACATGCTCAATGCCTGCGGGCGTGCACACGTCTTTCCAGTCAAGTCCTTGTTCCCCGCCAATTGTTTTACCGAAAAAGAGTGCGAGCCGCTCGGCGGCGGTCGGCATAAACGGCGAGATAAGCACGGCAAGGTCGCGCAGCAGCAGGCACAGGTCGGAAATAAGCGCGGCGGCGGCAGGCGGATCGGTGTTGCGCGTTTTCCATGGCTCGCCGTCCTGGAAGGTTTTATTCGCAAAAGCGCACAGCGCAAAAACTGTATGGAAAGCGTCTCGCAGGTCGGAGCGGTCGAGCTTTTCTTGAATTTCCGTCTCAAAATTCTTGGCAGTGTTCCAAAATTCAGAATAAGTACCATCTGCGCCCTGCCCTATATGCGGCGGATTTTCCGCGTCAAAGGGAATGTTCCCCCCATAATAACGGGACACAAACGACAAGGTACGGTTCACCAAGTTGCCCAAGTTGCCGATAAGCTCGCCGTTTACCTTTTCCTGAAAATCCTTCCACGTAAAGAGCGCGTCCTGCTTTTCCGGACGATTGTAGAAAATATAGAAACGCCATACGTCCGCGGGAATTCCTGTTTCCATCGCGTCCGTGCCGAACACCCCGCGCCCCTTGGACTTGGAAAACTTGCCGTTCTCGTAATTGAGGTACTCGGAACTGCTCATGTGGTGGAGCATTGTCCATTTTTTCTTGTCGGATGCACTTCCATCGTCCGCGCCGAGCAAGGTCGCAGGGAAGATAACCGTGTGAAAGGGAATATTATCCTTGCCGATGAACTGGAAAAGCTCAACCTCATCGGGATTTTTCCACCAATACTCGACAAATTCCTGCCAGTTGGTACAGCGCGCCTTCCACTGGGCAATCTGCGAATTCTGCGGCGGATTATCCGCGTTATCCGCAAGGACAGCCCCGGTAATCGAAATATAACCAATCGGCGCGTCAAACCAAACATAAAAGACTTTGTTTTCGTAGCCCGCCTTAGGCACCGGAATCCCCCACGATAGGTCGCGGGTGATTGCCCGTTCCTTCAAGCCGTCCCGGATCCACGCCTGCGTCATAGACACCGCGTTATTCGCCCAAAAGCCTTTCACGGAAGCATCTGCCACCCAGTTTTCAATTTTTTCCTTCAATTTAGGAAGTTCTATGTAGAGATGCCGCGTTTTTCGCAAAGAAGGCTTTGAATCGCAGGTAGCACAGCGCGGGTCTTTCAAATCAGCCGGATCGAGCGTTTTGCAACAGTTTTCGCACTGGTCGCCCCGCGCTTCCTTTCCACAGTGGGGGCAGATGCCGCGTACATACCGGTCGGCAAGGAAACGGGCGCACGTTTCGCAGTAGAACTGCTCGTTCTCTTTTTCCGCGATAAAACTGTTCGCGTCCAGTTTCTTAAAAAGCTCCTGTACGATTTCCGTTTGCAGGGGCGTGGAAGTGCGTCCGAATTTGTCAAAGGCGATATTGAACCACTGGTAAATGTCCGCGTGAATGGCGTGGAATCGGTCGCATAGGGCGCGGGGAGAAACGCCTTCCAGAGCGGCGCGGGTTTCGGTGGCGGTGCCGTATTCGTCGGTGCCGCAGACATAGAGAGTCTCATAGCCGTAAAGCCGACAGAAGCGCGCGAAGGCGTCCGCTGACAAGACCTGTATCAAATTGCCCAAATGGGGGACATTGTTCACGTAAGGCAGTGCCGCTGTAACGAGCCGCCGTTTGCTGTTTCGTGTAGTATTCATAGCAAGGAAGTATAGCAAAAAAAGGCAGGATACACAACCGCTCTTTAAGCATTAAAAAAGCGCCTTTGTCTGCGGACGTAACTTGACGTACTCGCAGACAATCCGCTATACTTCCCCGCATGGAAATGATGGAAATGATGAAACGCGACCGCGACTGCGGCTCGCTCACCAAAGCCGATATCGGCGTAAAAGCGACTTTGAACGGCTGGGTTCACCGGAAACGCGACCACGGCGGCGTTTTCTTTATCAATCTGCGCGACCGCTACGGCGTAACCCAAACCGTTGTTGACACAGCCGCGACGCCGGAATTGGCGGAAACCGCCGCCTCTCTGCGGAACGAGTACTGCGTAGCCGTGTCTGGCGTTGTCCGCGCGCGCCCCGGTGCCATGGTTAACCCAGCCATGCCTACCGGCGAAATAGAAATTGTGGCGGAAAACATCGTTATTTTGAACAAATGCGACGTGCTGCCCTTCCAAATAGACGACGAAACCAACGCGAATGAAGACCTGCGCCTTACATACCGCTACCTTGATCTGCGTTCGGAAGGGATGCAGCGCCGCATACGACTGCGGAGCGAAGTAAGCTTTGCGGTGCGCGAATGGATGACCGTGCGGGGATTTTACGAGATCGAAACCCCTACCTTCATCAAATCCACGCCGGAAGGGGCGCGGGATTATCTTGTGCCAAGCCGTATACATGCAGGCAAGTTCTACGCTCTGCCCCAGTCGCCCCAGCTCTACAAGCAGCTCCTTATGGCGGGCGGTTTTGACAAGTACTTCCAGATTGCCCGCTGCTACCGCGACGAGGACGCCCGCGGCGACCGTCAACCTGAATTCACCCAGATCGACATAGAAATGTCCTTTGTGTCCCGCGACGACGTGCTTGCTATGACCGAAGGGCTTATGGGGCATGTTTTCAAGAAAACGCTAGACATCGACCTGCCTTCGCAGTTCCGCCGCCTTACATGGAAGGAAGCCATGGAGAGCTATGGTACGGACAAGCCCGATCTGCGTTTTGGGATGGAGCTGCGCGATTTTTCGCTCTTTGTCGAAACGAGCGAGCAGGAAAGCGGAGGTTTTACGGCGTTCAAGGACGCGCTGGCGGCCGGGGGCGCAGTTAAGGCGCTCGTGGTCAAAAGCGGCGCGGCTTATTCCCGCAAGCAGATAGAAGAACTCGAAGCCCACGCGAAAATCTATAAAGCGAAAGGAATGGCGTGGATGAAGGTTTCGGCGGGCGGCGCGCTGGAAGGCGGCGTGTCAAAGTTTTTTATTGCGCAGCACAAGGAGATAACACAAGAACTGGGCGCGGAAGCGGGCGATCTTATTCTCATTGTGGCGGACGCGAACCGCAGAATCGCCAATACTGCTCTGGGCGCAGTACGATCAAAACTTGGCAAGGACTTAAAGCTTGCCGATCCCAAACAATTCGCCTTTGTATGGATAGTGGATTTTCCGCTCTTTGAATGGAATGACGAGGAGCAGCACTGGGAAGCGGCGCACCACCTCTTCTCTTATCCACAGGAACGGTTTCATAATATGCTCGAAAGCGATCCGGGTGCGGTCTTGGGCGATCTCTACGACCTTGTGCTGAATGGCTATGAACTTGCCTCTGGTTCTATTCGTATCCACGATCCTGTTCTTCAGAAGCGTATTTTTAAAATTGCGGGGATTTCGGAAGAGGACTGCGAGAAAAAATTCGGCTTCCTTACCACCGCTTTCAAATATGGCGCGCCTCCCCACGGCGGCATAGCCCCCGGACTTGATCGCCTTGTGATGCTTATGGCGGGCGAAAGCTCCATAAAGGAAGTCATTGCCTTTCCTAAGAACACCTTCGCGGCAAGCCCTATGGACGATTGTCCCAGCGAGGTGGAGCAAAAGCAACTCGACGATTTACATTTGGCGGTGAAAAATTGATTTTTTTCTCAAAAATTGTATCTTGTTAAAATATTTATAAGGAGTATAATATATCTATTATGCAAGTAAAAGACGCAGCTATTATATCACAGATCAGGGAGCTTCATGATCATTATATAGCTAACATCGCAAGTCGGTTTATGCGGCCGTTGCTTCTCCAATTACCTATTGACAGAGGTATATGGGATTCTATCGACGCTTTCACGCACTCTGCGGAACATTTTCAATATCAGGGCAAATGATCGCGTTCGCTCGTTTTATTGATACGCTGAGGCGGCAGCTTCTGCCCTCGCTGAAAAACCATGTTCAAGCCTATACGAGCGCGCTTGTTGGATTCGATCGCGTACAGATGAACATAGTAGCGGAGATGTTCCCTTCTAATTTGGATATATTGGCGAAATTCGTCCAGACTCTGTACAAAAGTCTCCGCACACTGGACGAAACCACCGCCGCCCGTGGGAAGTCCACTCCGCTCTACAACGAAGTTCCTGATATAGACTCCATCATCCCTCTCCTCCACCCGTCATCACGCCGTTAATTTTTTCACTTTAAAAAATAGCGCCCTCAAAGCGTTGCCAGAAGGCGACGCTTTAAAGGCGTATTTCAATCCTGTATTATGTATTACTTATTCTCTTCACGAATCTGAACACGGCGAATTTTTCCGCTTATGGTCTTGGGCAGCTCCTTGACGAATTCTATGATGCGCGGATATTTGTAAGGAGCGGTGATTTTCTTCACATGATTTTGCAGTTCGACCTTGAGCATCTCGGACGGCTCGTAGCCTTTTGCAAGCACAATCGTCGCCTTCACCACCGCGCCCCTGTCTTCATCAGGTACGCCGGTTATGGCGCACTCAAGCACCGCCTTGTGTTCCATAAGCGCGCTTTCCACCTCAAAGGGGCCTATACGGTAACCCGACGATTTTATCACGTCATCCGCACGCCCCACGAACCACAAATAGCCGTCTTCGTCACGCCACGCCATATCGCCCGTGTAGTAGCGGTTGTCGTGCCATACGGCCTCGGTGCGTTCCGCGTCACGGTAATAGCCGCAGAACATCCCCACAGGCAGTTTTTTGTCCGTGTCAAGCACGATCTGCCCTTCCTCGCCCATAGCGCATTCGCTGCCGTCTTCGCGTACAACGTGCAGATCATAGTTCGGCGAAGGTTTCCCCATAGAGCCGGGTTTTGGCTTGAACCACGGATAGGAACAGACCGCAACCGTAAGTTCCGTCTGCCCGTAACATTCGCGCAGCATAAGATTTGTGCCAGCTTTCCACTGGTCGTAGATTTCCGGGTTGAGCGGCTCACCCGCCACGGAGCAGTGCCGCAAATGGGAAAAATCGAAACTTTTGAGGTCTTCCTTGATGAAGAACCGGTAAATCGTGGGCGGGGCGCAGAAGCTCGTTACCTTGTGTTTGGTAATAACGTCGAGCATGGCGGGCGGGACAAAGCGGTCGTAGTCGTAGACAAAGACGCCCGCGCCGCAGAGCCACTGCCCATACATTTTGCCCCATGCGGCTTTCGCCCAGCCCGTGTCCGCAACAGTGAGGTGCAGTCCGCCCTCGTCAACCTGCTGCCAGTACTTCGCGGTGATGATGTGTCCTAACGGATAGGTGAAGTTGTGTGTAACCATCTTGGGCATCCCGGTGGTGCCTGATGTGAAGTAGAGGAGCATAATGTCGTCATTAGTATTGACATTGGGAACGCGCTTGAACTCTGTGGATGCGTTTTGGATACGAGGGCGCAGATCAATCCACGGAGACGGGGATTTTTTTCCGTCTATAGGGGTAGGATCGTTCGCTTTTTCGTGAACGCTTCGGATAAACGCCTTAAAGCGCAAATTTTTGTTGCCCGCGGCAAGGAGTTTTTCTTCAGCCTCGTCCACACGGAGCATAATATCCTCGGCTACGCAGACTATGCCCGCTATGTCAGCCGCTTCGCACCGGTACACGATGTCTTTGGCGGTGAGGAGGTGCGTGGCTGGTATGCCGACCGCGCCGATTTTGTGCAGGGCGAGCAGCATAGGCCAATAGGCGGCGCGGCGTTTCAGTATGAGCATTACGGGATCGCCTTTTTTGATGCCCGATTGTACAAGCTCGTTGGCGCATTGGTTGGTGCGCGCGATAAGTTCCTCAAAGGTGAGGGTGAGTTCGCCGCCTTGCTCGTCGCACCAGACCAGCGCGCGCGCGTCCGGAGTCTCTTTCGCCAAAACATCCATTACGTCATAGGCGAAGTTGAAGTTTTCGGGTATATCCACCACGAAATTCTCGTAAAAATCTTCATACGAGGTGAATTCCGTTCTTTTAACAAATTTTTCAAATATTGCCATTACAATTCCTTAGTTCATAAAGCTAAAACACGAACGCCAAAAACCGCGCGTCCGCGCTGCCTAAAGCTTTCATCCCGTGCGGCTCCTGCGAATCATAATAGATGCAGTCCCCGGGACCAAGCTCCATTTCATGTCCCCCTACCGAAATAAGAAGACGTCCTTCAAGCACGTAATTGAATTCCTGCCCCGGATGGGTATTCAGGTTCAAAGACTTATTTTCTGTCTCCGCCTTCGCTTCAACAATAAAAGGCTCGGCTTTCTTCCGGTGGAAATTATACGCCAAGTTCCAGTAGGTATACATGGGACGGCGGCTCACTTCCGGCGCTTGCCCGGCGCGTGTCAGGCAGAAAGTCCGCAGATTGGACGCTTTGCCCGTAATTAACTCCGTAAGGTCAACCTTGAAATGAGCGGCGATTTCCACCAAAGCTCCGACGGGGAATTCCGCCTCGCCTTTTTCCCACTTGCGGTACTCTTCCAGATCAAATCCCAAATCAAGAGCAAGGGATTCCACTGAAATTTCCTCAAGTTCGCGCAAGAGTTTTACTCTTTTAATAATATCGCTTGTATCGTCTGACATTTCGTCCCCCTTATACGCAGAGCATTACGCACAATTTCATGTATTTCACGCGCAACATTCGGCGGAGGGTACGTCTCCGCCGCCAGTATACCGTTTTCTAGCTAAAGAAAATGCGTGGCGCTTGATACGCCATAGCGCCATTGAACGCGTTCGATAATTATTGCGTTGTTTTAGCTATGCGTAATATATAATTGTGTGTTATTATAGACAAAAACATATATTTTGTCTAGATGAAAACAAGATATTTTATCGTAAAAGTAATATATATGGGGATAAGAACGGGAAAAACGCCGCCAAGGCCATTGATTTATGCGTTTAACGGCGGCGTTTACGCTGTTTTAAGATAAGATTTGTTCAAATGCGGCGATAATCCGCGGCACGATGATCTCAAGCGTACCATCCATTTTCAAGCCAGCGGCGTTTTTATGCCCGCCGCCGCCGAAAGACGCGGCTATTGCGGAAACATCAACCTTGTCTATGGAGCGCAGTCCCGCGGTACAGAAGGCGGGGCTTTCCTGCCGCACAACCGTTACCACCTCAACGCCCTCCACCGCCAGCAAAAGCTGATACAGCGCGTCCGAATCACGGCTTTCAAGCCCAAAATACTGGAGTTCCCCGTAATCTTCGGTGGTAACGAAGAGTTTTCCCCCATAGTAACTTTTGGTGCGAGCGAGCAGAATGCCCAGCAACTGCCGTGAGGCGAGTGGTTTGCCGCCGTTCATGCGCCGGAAAGTCTCTTTCGGGCTTGCGCCCGCTTTGATAAGGCGGGCGGCGCGGGCAAAGGTTTCGCTGCCTTTGGCGTCCACATGCCGAAAGAAACCCGTGTCCGTACAAAGCCCTAAAAACAGCAGTTTTGCCTCTTCAGGAGTGGGGACAAGCCCCAGCGTCTCTATGAGCGCAAGCGTCATAAAAGTAACGGACGGCGCGTGCGGATCAAGGAACACTGGCTTTTCCGGCGACGATTCGCGCTGTTCCCCAGCGGCGTGGTGATCGATAACGGCGGTGGGCAGATCAGCGATATCCTCTGCAATGCCACCCACGCGCGTAGTCATCGAACAGTCCATGATAATGACCGCCGCCTCCTCGCGCTCCTTCGTGCCTATCTTGTTCAGAAATCTCTCTTGATAGGGAATAATTTCAGGGCGCTTGAAAGGACCTGCCGAACAGACCACTGTTTCCTTGCCAAGCCGTTCCAGTGCGGAGGATAAGGCAAGCTGGCTGCCCACGCAGTCGCCGTCAGGCTCTTCATGTCCCACTATGATAAATTTGGAATATCGTTCTATAAAAGCAAGCAGTTCCTGCGGAATTGGAGCATTCATAAATGCCTCCTTAAAGATATTTTAAAATTAAAACGCGGCGAGAGCTGAAACATTCCCCGCCGCGTTTTCGATTTTTCAGCGCTGTAAAAAAACTATTGGTCGCTTTCCGCTTTCTTATCAGTCGCTGCGAGGAATTTCAACGGAACATCAGTTACGTCGGAAAACTTATCGTCAAGATTGGTCTGCAACGGCATATACCCCCATGACCGATCCCCGCGGTTTTCTCGTATATACAGTTTTACATGATCAAACGCGCCGTCTCTATAGTACACCGTCATATTCGGAGCGCCCATTGCAGATCTCATATTGATCACAATACCTTTGCTCTCTTTGGGTGTAAACCATTCATCCGGCAGATACACCGTATTAACCTCGGTGCCGTAAGTTCCCACTTGATATGTTACGACATATCCCATGGAATGCGGATAAATCTTCAAGATCGGAACTTTCACATAATACAAAGAGCCATTACCGTTTGAGGCTTGGGCTTCTTGGGCGAGAAGCGGCAGTACCGCAAACACCGTACTTATCACAATGACAAAAAAAAGCTTTTTCATCGAAACCTCCAAAAAAAGTTTCTTCATTATATCTCATTTTGATTTCTTATGCAAGCGATATTTTTCGCTTGACGCTCAACTTTTTTGGATATATAATTATCATTATCCATTAGAACGGATATTTCTAAATAGTAAGGAGATGATATGGCAAAGCGTTTTGATGTTTTCAAATGCAATGAGTGCGGTTCCATAGTGGAAGTACTAAACGGAAGCGGCTGTAATCCAGTCTGCTGCGGCAAACCTATGGGTAAACTGGCGGAGAACACGGTGGACGCGGCTCATGAAAAGCATGTGCCGGTGATAGAGAAGATAGTCGGTGGGTACAAGGTGTCCGTTGGGGCAATAGCGCACCCTATGGAAGAAAAGCACTACATAATGTGGATAGAGCTGCTTGCGGACGGAATCTCGTACAAAAAGTTTCTTTCAAGCGGCGATAAGCCTGAGGCGGTTTTTATGGTTGACACGGACACAGTGTGCGCCCGCGAATACTGCAGCCTGCACGGATTGTGGAAGTCCGAGTAACGATATTTTAAAAAGGTATTTTCATCTGCCGCAAAGCGCGGCGGGTTTTTATAGGAGCTTGCGATGAAAAAGTACGTATGCGATTTATGCGGTTTTGTCTACGATCCGGCAGTCGGCGACCCGGACGGCGGTATAAAACCCGGTACGGCGTTTGAGGACATTCCCGACGACTGGGTCTGCCCCATGTGCGGCGCCCCCAAGGAAAACTTTTCGCCGGTTGATTAGGCGGATGAGGGAGACTTCCTCCAGGGGGTCTCCCGTTTTGTTAGTATCTTCCTTTTCTTCTAATGTCATGCCTGCAATACGTGTAGGTGTGCTCTCGGTAAGATTTAAATTTATTATATAACAATATCTGCGGAGTGATGTGTGAACGATTTTACCAAGGGCAGTATCATACAGCAGCTTGTTTCCTTTTCAATACCAATGTTAATCGGCAACGTGTTCCAGCAGCTTTACAGCATGGTTGACGCGGTGGTGGTTGGGCGTTACGTCAGCGGCACAGCGTTGGCGGCGGTGGGCGTCTCCATGAATGTGCTAAATTTTTTGGTTGCGGTGCTTATCGGGCTTACAACGGGCGCGTCGGTTTTGATTTCCCAATTCTACGGCGCTAAGCAGCGCGAAAAACTGGAGCGAACGGTTTCAACGAGCATTGTGTTCCTTGCGGTTTTGTCCATGGTGATTGCAATCGTTGGCATTGTTTTTTCCCCAACCTTCCTTCATATACTTAACGCGCCGCCAGAAATGATGGACGACGCCGTTTTATACATGCGCATCATTATGGCTGGCATGCTTTTTCCGATTTTTTATAACATGTATACGGCGTATCTGCGCGCGCTCGGCGATTCGCGCAGCCCGCTGTTTATTTTAATCTGCTGCACCGCGCTTAACACCGGACTTGATTTGTTGTTTGTTATTCGGTTCGACTGGGGCGTTGCGGGCGCGGCGGCGGCGACGATTATTGCGCAGTTCATGTCTGTGCTGTTGTGTTTTGTTTATGTGTGGAAACGCGTGCCGCTCCTTCATGTAAAGAAGCTTGCCTTCGACCGAGGCTTGTTCGGGCTTGTGCTTATATATGGCATACCCGCCGCCATTCAGCTTTCACTTGTAACTCTTGCGAGTCTAACAATTACGCGGCTTATCAATTCCTTTGGTACGGCGGCGATGGCTGGCATTACAGCGGCTTCAAAAATCGACCAGATGGCAATCATGCCGGTCAGCAACATAAATATGGCGTTGTCAACCTTCGTGGGGCAGAACATGGGAGCGGGGCAGGAAACGCGTGCGAGAAAGGGCTTCCGTTCCGCCGTGTTGATTATGGTTTGCATAGCGGCGCTTATTTCCTTGTTGATTATTATCTTCGGACCGCGTTTAATCGCCCTGTTCCTTAACGAGGAAGATATTAACACAGCGGAAATCCTTCGCGTAGGCTTGGATTACCTGAACATCATCGCGGTGTTTTATTTTCTGTTCGCGTTTTTATTTGCGTTCAACGGCTTTTTCCGAGGAGTGGGCGACGCGGTTATCGCTATGGTGTTCCCGGTGGTAAGTTTGATTTTGCGCGCTGCGGCGGCGCACCTGCTTGTGCGTTTCGCGGGCATGGGACCCGAGGCGCTTGCCTGGTCTATTCCGATAGGCTGGGGCGTAACGTCGCTGGCAAGTTTCGTGTATTACAAAAAACGAATGTGGGCGGGGAAGATGGTATTTAACACAGAGGAAGGGGACATCTCAAATGAAAATCGGTGAAGTGTGCTTAATGACAGACGACGTGATAAGGCTCGCGGATTTTTACAGAACTTTATTCGGCATTAAAGACGACAGCGAAAAAGACAACGATGTCCATCAATTTATTTTCAAAGAGGAAACGACGTTCACCATTTACAACGACGGCACAGAACGCCCGCGCAATTTTCAAAATATATGCCTTGCATTTACTGTGGACGACGTTGACGCGGAATACGAACGGCTGAAGGGGCTTGGGATTGAGATAAGTACGTTGCCGACGCAGCGTCCTTGGGGCGCAAAAAACATGAGCTTCAACGACCCTGACGGGAATTCGATTACGTTCCGAAGTTTTCCTCCTATCGTTTAAAAAACGCCAGGACAGGGCGTATAATTGAAGAAAAAATAACGGCGAATAGGATGATCGCGCCGCCTATGAGCGCAGAAGGCGACGGCTGTTCGCCTGTGGCGGCAAGTACCCACAAAGGGTTGAGAACCGGCTCTATGGAGGCAGTGAGCATGGCTTGTATGGAGCTTATCCGTTTGATGCCGTAAGAAAAAAGCACGGACGCGCAGCCAAGCTGCACCACGCCCATAAAGGCGATTGCCCTGATTGAGGGAAGCGCCATGGTCGGAGGAAACAGCGCGAAAAAAGGAATCGCCGCACCGGCTGTTATGATGTGCGCCCAGAGCATGGAATCGGAAGGATCGCCGTCTTTCTGCATACGCATAAACACCGAATTCGCCCCAAAAAGTATGCCGGACAAAACCGCCAGCGCGTCCCCGCCCCATGCCCCGGACGCAAGAGAATCCTTGAAAAAGACCACCATGCCCGATATGACAAGAACAAGCGCCGCCCAATGTTCCACACGGGGTTTTTCCCGTATAAGCAGCCACGCCAGCAGGCACGCCCATACCGGCGCGCTGTACTGGAGCAGAATCGCGTTCGCCGAGGCAGTGAGCTTGTTGGCTATGACAAAGGTAATCATCGCACCAGCATAGCAGAATCCCGCGGCGAGCATAGCCGGAATATTTGTTTCACCCCAGCGTCCGCGCCGCCGCGTCCGCCGAATCATGAGCATAAACAGCGCGGCTATAAAGCTCCGAGCGCCCGCTATGACCATTGGATGCCAGTCGAGCAGCTTGATAAACAGCCCGGAAGTACTCCAGCACAGGGCGCACAACAGTATGGCGGTCTGCCCCAGCGCCTGATTTTTGACTTGCATATTCATGTATTTCGTATCCTTTATCCGCAAAAAGCGGAAACCCTTGACATTTTATAAAAAAGGATGTATATTTCTAACAAAGGGGGTGCTCCGGTTTCGATTGGTACGATTCGGGGCGCCGGTTGCAGGTGGAGTGCCGATCTCCTGATTCGGCAAAACTATAACTGCCAAAAAGACGAAAGTCGCTAACGACAGTTTCGATTACGCCCTCGCGGCTTAATCGACGTGGACCCGTTCCCATGCCTTGGGGAGCGGCAATCCATGTTGCAAACAAGGCTGGCTTTATTCCGCGTCCGGACGGAATGAAGCGAGATTTTCCGGAATACGGTAGCGCCGCGTGCTGCATAGCCAAGCGCTTCCCGACAACCACAATGTGCGGCTAAACCTGTAGATGCTTGCGGTCCGCGTGTCAGGACGCGGGTTCAACTCCCGCCACCTCCACATGAAAATGTCAGCTTTGACATTCCTAACGAGCAAAAAAGCCCAGTAATACTGGGCTTTTTTGGTTTATGCAGATACAAACCGCCTTGTCTAGGGAAACATGTTTGTGTTGCCTTTACACCCCTTTCATGTCCAAGCACCTGCTGCCTTTCATGTTATAATTGTGCGCGATATTTGGCATTATACCGCTTAAAGGCGTGGGTTTCAATCCCCATGTTCTGAATGAAAAATCCCGCTTATATTTTCTATGTTTTGAATGGAGGAGAGTGGATGGAATGGACAGATGAACTGAAAGTTTTATCTTTTAGAAATTGTGATTTGCATTGCTGTCATTTGGATGGGTACAAGAAACAGCGTGAATCATTTGTTGCAAGGTTGAAATATATAGAAAATTATTTTGCGGAAAAACCGCAAAACGCCAAGTTTAGGATATGGTATAACGTAGATGAAACGTTTGTGGACAAGGTGTTAATTGAAGAAATCGCCGCAAGCGTCATCCGTATCAAAAGCCGTATCGTAAAAATTGCGTTTATTGGGCTTGGTCCTTGGCAACAATGGAAGCTATCCAAAATACTTAAAGCCCTAACAGGCGACTCGTCTTTCCCTTATACTTATTTTTCAGACGCTGAAAAGGCAAAGGAATGGTTGATTTAAGGTATGAGGGTTTGAAATGTCAGAAAAATCAAAATTATTGACTTATGTAATTATAATACTTATCATCGTGCTTATTTCTATGCTGTCAAAGTGTACCAGTGTAACAATAGGGGATGTAAAAATACCTCTATTACGGGATGATATTCCTTTTTTAAAGAGCATGACCGTCAGCAAAGGTAAGATGATGCAAGCGCGTATAAATTTTAGGTTATATATGTGTGATGAAAATAAAGTGAAGTTGGTGAACATGAAAATAGGTTTTGTTGATTATTACTTGGATAACTGGCATGCGAACTACTACCCGGGCTTCCTGCGCGACGCGGCAACAAAGTTCGGTTATGACGCGGATGTGTTTGCGGCGTACGCGGTTAAAGATTCCGACAACGGCAAAACCACGGATGAATGGTGTAGGGAGCATCAGATGAAGCGGCTGGCCAGCATACAGGCGCTTGCAGCGGAAGCGGACGCACTGATGGTGATAGCGGCGGACGATTCTCGGTTCCATGATTACATTTGCCCTGAGGTGTTAACATGCGGTAAGCCCGTGTTCGTGGACAAAACCTTCGCCAAGGACACGGCCACAGGGCGGGAGTTCTTTTCGATAGCTTCGCGGCATGGTACGCCGGTATTCTCAGCCTCCGCTCAGCGCTATTGCCAGAGCGTACTGGATTACCTGGCGGAGCCGGGGCGCGTCACAAGGTTTATGTCCACAGTTGGACCGCACAGCTTGGATAATTACGCCGTGCATCAATTAGAGCCAATCGTCGCGGTGATGGGAATCGGCGTTAAAAGAATCAAATGCTTTTCCGTTGGCGAAGGGGTGACCCAGCTTATTATGGATTACGGCGACGGCAGGATAGCAAGCTTTACGCAGTCCCCCCAGCCGTGGGCGGAGTTTAACTTTATGGTAAGCGACGGCAATACGGGGCGCCGCCTCCCAAGTGACGACAAGGATTTTTATGAAAACCTGATGAAGGCAATACTGGAATTTTTCAAAACCGGCATAGCGCCAGTTAAACCGGAAGAAACATTGGAGATATTAAGAATTATTGACATAGCCCGCACATACCGGGATATGGTTGACATCTGGGTAGATATTTAATTTCATCAGCGCTTTTTTTGTGCGGATTTGCCAATATTATATGTTGACAGGTGTAAACCATTGTAATATAATAATATTACTCGCGCCTTACAAACTGGAGTTCTGAACAGGGTGATCGGAGTTCAGAACAAGGAAATCGGAGTTCCGAATAGGGTGATCGGAGTTCCGAACAGGGAAATCGGAGTTCTGAACTAGGAAATCGGAGTTCGGAACTAGAAATACGATGTTTTGAACTATCAACTTGGACTTATGAACATAAAAGGCGGGGTCACAAAACTGCGCTGCCGGAGAAAAAGCGGCAAAGGAGGATACGGATGGAACAACCACTGACTGTTGATTCGCTGTTCTCAGACCGCGGCAGTATGTTTAGGTTTTACAGGCGAGTGTGAATTCCTCGAAAACAAATATCAAAACGGTATCATACTTTTGGAAACACCTCCAAAAATCGAAGTGACAGAAAATTAGTAAAAAGGCGAATGTTAGTCACAACAAAATTTAAGGCGGGTGATTTGCTTGGCTTTTATACAAATATCACAGAGTAATAACTCAAATATAAAAATAATGATATTTACTGAGGGAACGATATTAAAACCGCAGTCATTTCTCACACTCTATAATCATAAATCATACAAGCCAATCGGAAATTGCGTTGGCTTAATCAAAAAATGGTATCAACAAGGAGCAGAAATTGTATACTGCACTTCACGAAGAAAAAAGCAGGCGATAGATATAGCAGAAATATTGAAGAAATATAACTTTGCAGGCACAAAATTATATTATCGTGAAAAGGGACAGACATATAAAGACCTCGTCGAAGAAGTTGTTCCAAACGTTCTTATTGAGGATGATTGCCGCAGCATCGGTGGAAAATGGCAAATGTGTATCACGAAAGTTGATCCGAAGGTTAAGGCGAAAATCGTGTCTATTGTTGTTAAAGAATTTGGTGGTATAGACCATTTGCCCAAAACCTTATCAGATTTATGCCGAATAATGCAGGCATACTCAGAGCCATCACAATGACACGGCATCGAAAACGGGTGAGTATATGAACAAAGGTGAATGGCTTCTATGCCCTGTCTGTATTTATATTAGATGAGGTATGAACAATGAAGCATGTTTATGAGGAATTAAACAACCTTATTTATTGTTGTTTTTCAAGCTATGTCCGAAGCCCCCAAACTCAAGAATGTAATGCCGAACAGTTGGAAAAAGGTAACACGGCTGACAGCGGAAGAAGAACAGGAGTTTATACAAAAAAACCCGGATATTATTGAACAGAGAATAGAAAGAATGTATTATAGTTCAGCAAGAAATAGACCTTTTGAAAATCCAACTCCTCGAATATACAAACAAATAGTTGGAAGTGATATTTTTTACCGGATTATCATCACATCCAATTTTGTTCAAATGTTGGTTTACAAAATGAATGAGCGTAATAAAATAATTGCAATTACAGAATATAATAAATTTCTTGTAGCAGAAAAAACATACAGTTCTATAGGATTTTATTCTGTAGAAATAATTGAATCCGAAGGAAAAGCAAAAGGTATTTTAATCAGCGAAACTCGTACCTATATTGAGAACCGCCAAGTAGTAAAAGGTCAGTTAGCAGGAAACTGCAGAGTTATGTATTTTTTGATGGATGATATACTACAAACAGAAGACTTTCATAAACCCTTTTACCCAGATAATATAGGTAAGGATATCTTGAAAGAGTAGAAAAGGCGAAATTTTCTGTCAGGGATAATATAATGAGTTATCAGTTTTTTGCTATCAATGCACCAGTAATGATAGAAGTAACTAAGGTATTTAAAGGTACAAGTTATAACGATACCTGCATAGCTGAGTTTAATTTTTATATAGATCAATATAGTTGGTTGTTTGGAGAAATAGATGAGTAATAATGCACACAAAAGAAATTTACCAGTTCCTTTTTTCTCACAACGTGATAATAAGTATGAGTGGCAGCTTCTTAATGCTCAGAATATTCCAGAAGGTCCTAAATATTCTCTTGCTTGGGAAAGCTGTAATATCACGAGCTTGTGTATGATATTGCATTACTTTGGAATCACTACAGATACACCAGATGAAATGATGAAGAAATTTTTTGAAATGAAATTTACTGGATATCCCAATGATTTTAGGCATGAAGCAAATAATGTAGGCTCTGGCGGGACTGATAGATTGGAAGATGGACGTCTTTTAAAAGAGTTTGCCGAAAAAGCCTATAACATTCCCGAAGACTATATTAAACATAACGAAGTAAAAACAGTAGAGGATATAAAAACAGAAATCGGGAAAGGGTATCCGGTGTGGATATCCTTTGGACCCCTGCGGACAAAAGAACAAAGAGACGGAGGCCTTGCAGGGACAGGACATATTGCTGTCCTTCGAGGGTTTACCAATAATGGGGACGTTATCTTAAATGATCCCTGGGGCAATCCTGGTAATGGCGAGGGAAAACTGAACGCTGCGGATGTTTCAGGAATTCGCGGAGTGTATGATTTTTCTGACGGCTATGGAGATAATGCAGTTATACGTCTTGCCGATTTTAACGGCATCATAAAAAATCCGCTTAATCAATCCCTCGTCATCCGGTATCCTCACCTCTGGAACTTTCCTGTCCGGCAAACTCCTGAAACACCTTTCCGGTTCAGCGTTCCAAAACAAAAGACAGATAATCCAGCGCCTGCGATACAGGATATAAGAGAAAACTATAATTCTTCTCAAATGGGGTTATCAGACCGGGAATGGCAGATACGGAAAATGCTCCGGTTCGAGAATATCGATAAGGCAGGATATCCTCTGTCAGGAAACGGCCTCTGGCATGACGGCATTCATATCGAAAAACGGAGAGGTACTCCCGTATATGCTGTAGGCCCGGGAAGGCTTGTGGCTGTTAAAACTACTGACAGCAGGGAACTGAACGGCAAGCCTTCAAACTGTTTTGCCCTGGTTCGCCACAGAGCAATAATTGATTCAAAAGATGCTGAATTCTACAGCCTGTATATGCACCTCGCCCCTTACGACATTGCAGCCCGAATGGAATCCCTGTTTGCTTCTACCACCCCCATAGATTCCAATGACTGGATCGAGCAGATGTTCCGTCATATCCAGCCAAAACGGGCGGTTGTTTTTGTTACATCAGGCAACAAAGATACAGATCCTGTTACCGGCATCATGAATGAGAGAATGCCCTGTTTATATGCAAAAAGAGGAGATACTATAACTAAAATAGAACCGGAAGAACAATTGGGAGATCGGACGATGGTATTTCTCTGTCCAACAGAGAAGTCCATCAGGAACCAACTTGAACAACTCAATCCCAATGAAAGCCTCAGTGATCTGGTCTCTTTGTATAACAAGTTAAACAATATTGATACATACAAAGACGACAGCAAGAAATACTATCGTATCTATTACCGTGAAGCCGGTGACTGGAAAGATAGATATGTTCCCATCGATAAGCTTGTTCCTCAAACCCTCAATATGAGAGAGTTCATCTACTACCGCTTAAAACTGGCAGTTCTTATGAAAGGAGAAGTGGTAGTACTGAATGATGAAGATATGGACGCTATTGCGGGTACGGCTCAAACCTATCAACAAGTATATCTCAAGTGCCTTCAGGAAGTGTTCCCAAATATTACCTTTACAAAAACATAC
>QMCE01000898.1_pt1 | contig 23793 bp, 17 predicted proteins | sample 1821851 | NCBI WGS metagenome assembly QMCE01 (sample SAMN09453174, study PRJNA476694) | Termite gut metagenome, whole genome shotgun sequencing project. | isolation source: worker | host: Odontotermes sp. | place: South Africa:Pretoria | collected 2016-01-28 | reverse complement strand
AGAGGGTCTGAAACAGAAACCGTAGCTTGCCATTGGTTAAGTTTTTCCGAGGGTGGTTTCGAGAGTTTGCAGGTCGCGGGCCATGCTTTTTTTGTAGACGGACAGGCGGCGGTTGCGGATGGGGTTTGTGAGATTTCGTGGAATGAGGATGGATCCCGAGACCGGATCCCACTCTTCGCGTCGCACATCGTAGGTTGTGGGCATGAAGATGGTTTTGCCGCCGGTGTCGATCCACAGCAGCAGCGGGCCGGAGCAGTCGTTGCGGTCGAGCGCCGGTCGGAAACAGAAACCGAATCGGGGCGGCGGCACAGGCACGGATGACGGCACGGCGGTCGGAGTCGTACTATTTTGTCGTTTCATCATGGCTCCCTGCGGGGCTATCGGACCCGCGCAGGGAAAAAGATCGGGGCGGAGGGGGATGAGAATCAGGAGGGGTCTCCGCGGATGCCCGATCGTGGGTTTGTTATAGTTTAACCTTTTTGTTGCGGCATAAAATTCGAAAAATCATATAGCTTCATCTGACACAGCGGACGTAGGCCGAACCGGGAAACTCGCCGGCGATAGAGGCACCAGCAACGTATACTGAACTGCGGGTTCCCGTATTCCATCCCAAATAATCCGCGCCATTTTGATGAGAATTCGTATTTGTTGTCCAATATACTGCATTGGCACGCAAATTATTAGGCGAATAGTTTGCGAACTCGGCAAGGGTAGGGATTCGCCACGGATTGGTGCAGTTCGATAGTGGCGGTTGTACGCTTGTGACCATACCTGCGGGATCATCGAAAGGATACCAAATCAAATTCCCCACGCGTATACCCTGGAGCTCCTGGGTGAATGTTATGCCAAATTCTTTCGTGTTGGCGTTGACTCCGCTGCCGGCCGTGGCCGTCACGGTGACGGTGACGGTGCGAACGGTGGTGGTAGTGTTGGCCGTGGTGGGCTTGAGCGTGAAGTAGTCGCCCGAGGTGCGGTTCGTGTTGTTGGTGAGCGTGAAATAACTTGTGTCGCCGGTCATCGCGGCGCTCCAGGAGGTGCCGTTGGTGGTGACGGTGATGTTTCTTGCATCCGACTCCGTTGAGTCCCACCTCTGACTGGAGAACGTGACGGTCAGGGGCCGGCCGGCCTGGGTGACGGTGACACTCTTTTTGGTTGTGTCGCCGCCCTGGGTGCCGGTCACGGTGATCGTCACAGAACGCGCGGCGAGGTCCGGGTTGCTGCCGGTGGGCTGTATGCTGAAGGTGCTGCTGGGCCCACGGTTCGTGTTGTTGGTGAGCGTGAAATAGCCGGTGTCGCCGCCCGTTATCTCGGCGTTCCAGGTGACATTAGAGGTGACGGCGACGGTTGTGCGCGTGGTCGAGTTGTAGTCCCATAACTCCCGCGGCGAATCTCCGGGAATTTCGAGGCTGGGGGGTACGCCTGCCTGCGAGAGGGTGATCGTCTTGACGGTACTCGTGCCGCCGCTGCTGCCCGTTACGGTTATCTCCACCGAGCGCGGGGTGTTTACGGCATTGTTGGCACTGCTTGGCCTGATTGTGAAGAAGCTGCCCGGGCCGCGGTTGGTGTTGTTGGATAGAACGAACCCACTGCCGGAAGAGATGGAGGCTGTCCACGTGACGTTCGAGGAGACGGTGACATCTTTCGTTCCGGTGTCGGTTGCCGTCCACGATACGTTGTTCGTGTTCGTGATTTCGAGTGTCGGCACCGCTGCGGCCTGAGTCACGGTGATCGTCTTGACGGTGCTCGTGCCGCCGCTGCTGCCGGCCACTGTGACCGTCACAGAACGTGCCGTGAAGGTCGAGTTGGTGCTGTCGGGTTTGATCGTGAAGTTGCTGTTCGGCCCGCGGTTGGTGTTGTTGCTCAGCGTGAACCCACTACCGGCGGGAATGGAGGCTGTCCACGTGACGTTCGAGGTGACGTCGACGTTCAGTGCGCCGCTCTCGGTCGCCGCCCACAACACACGTGGAGATGTGCCGGGGATCGTCAGGCTCGGGGCCGCTGCCGTCTGGTTTAGAGTCAGAGTTGTTGAGGTAGCGGAATATATTCCGCGTCCTCGGATGGTGATAGTCATGGAGCGTGAAGATACTCCGTTGAGTCCCTGTGGCGCGACGTTGAATGAGCCGTTGTTCTCACCGCTGGCGGTTGTTCCGCCGTCGATGGTGAATCCGCTGCCCGAGTTGACGACCGCTTCCCACGGGATGTTTGAGGATACGGAGACGGTAACCGAATTTGTGGTGTTGGGTGCCCAGGTCGCAATGGTCGACGATGTGGGGGAGATGCTTATTCTGGGAGCGGGTTTCTGAGCTATCTCGAAAGTGCGTGTTGTGACCCCCCCGATTCCTGCGCCGGTGCCGGTACCCTCGACGGTGACCGTCACTTTGCGTCCTTCGCCCGAGTTGACGCTCGGATAGACGGTGAAGGTGCTCGCGTTGTTGACCGTACCCAGAGTTGTGCCTGCCAAAGCGAATGCCGTGCCGGCGGGGTTTTCGACCTTTGTCGCATGCCACTGTACGTTGCTGGTCACGGTGATGGTTTTGGCCTTTGTGGCGCCCGTATCGGCAGCCTCCCAATCGAGCGCGTTGTCGATCTGCACATCCCATTTGACGGGTGCCGAGCCCTGGCTCACGGTGAACGACGGTGCGGCGATGTGCGCGTATGACGACTGACCTTTGACTGTGAGTGTCACCTGCGGGGAGATGTCGCCGCGTAGATTGGCGGCGGATGGACGGAGGGTGATCTGTATATTTTCGCCCGGATCGCCGTACGAAGGCGACACCGTGAAGTCATAGCCCGCGGTCGCACCTGTCTTGGCTATCTCCCACGGGACGTTGCTCGTCAGAGAGAAAGTCTGGTAGTTGGTCGAGGTGTCGTCGTGATCGAAGGGCACGAGAGCCGCGCGATCGACCGAGATGCCCGGAGTGGCGGCTGTCTGGTTGAGTGTCAGCGTGGTGGATAGACCTGCATTTCCCTCCCTGCCTCGAATGGTTATGGTCATCGTTCGTGCGGTCACACCGTTGGGGCCCTGCGGGGCGACGGTGAAGGAGCCGTTGTTCTCTCCCGTGATGGTGGTCGTTCCGCCGTTGACGGTGAAGCCTCCACCCGAGGAGACGAAAGCCTCCCAGGGTACGTTTGCTGTCACGGAGACGGATTCGGAATGCACATCGTCCGGCCCCCAGATGGATACGATGTCCGTGGTTGGATAGATGCTCAGGTTGGGTGCGGCCACCTGAACGGCCGTGCCTATTGGAATGTCCGCCGCACCGGGGAACTCGCTGCTGCAAAGAACGAATTCGAGCGTTCGGTCGACAAGACCGGCGTAGGGGGGAACGGTGATGCCCATGGTCGAGCGCGTCGCCAATGCCGAGGCGCTGAGCATGGGTGTGCCCGGGTAGTACTGTACGGATCCTATCTGCTGTCGTGTGCCCTCCTGGCCGTTATTGCTTGTTGTGGAGAATGTCTTCACACCCCAGCCCTGGAGGTTTGTCGTCGCGGCGATCTGATAGGAGGTGCTGCCGCCCACGGCGATATTGGGCAGAGGTATCGAGGTTGCGTTGGCAAGGGTCGGAGCGTATTGGTTGACGACGACCGAGTTGGGTGCACCCGGAGGTGCGGGGTCGGAGAGGTCGAGATTGCCCGTGCCGCCCGTGTCGGAGTCGAGGTTGGTGAAGGCGACCGTTGCCGAGCGTCTTGTGAAACCCGGATTGAGTGTCGCCACGGGAGCGATGTGTATGTTCATATCGCCGCTGCGTGTCATATCGCCTGTGCTCATGACCGGTTTTGTGATGTGATCCGTTCGTCGGGCCGAGGCAGCGTATCCGCCGCCCGTGCTCACAGATAGCCACGTGGCACTCGACGGCGTGACGGCCGCCTCCCACTCTATGTTGCCCGTAACCCTGAGCGGAGAGTGGGAGTCGGAGGCCGCACCCGTGCCGGCCCAGCCCCACTCGGAGGAAAACACCCCCCTCGACCAGCTCTGCGCACTCTGCGAGAAGGCGATCTCAACCTCGCCCTCGCTGTACAGCGGGGTGAAGGAGAGCAGGTATTGACGTGTGGTGCTGCGATTCGCCGTACCGAAGTTGAATGTGAGTGGCGTGATCTGTGTGTCGCCGTCCAGACTCGACGGGTGCACCTCCATGAAACCCGAGTGCAGCGTTTGACGGGTTAGGTCTTCGGGAGCCAGGCCCATGTTGGAGAGGATATCCAATTCTATCTTTTGTGCGTTCCACGGGAAGATGTAGTCCTGTGTTGCGTCGGGTTCGGCGGGTGCTGCCGGTGCGACCCAGGAAGGGTCGTCCAGCCCGTCGCCCACGAACATGCCGCTGCGCCAGATGAAATCGAAGATCTTCTCTCCGCGGCGAACGATCACAGTGCCATTCACCGGCTCAATGTCCCCGTAGTCGGGAACACTTCCGCCCGCACTCCTGACCGATACCGTGAACGGGCGGCTGAACCAGTTCGCCGGCACGGGCTGCGTTTCCAGATCCACCGTCACATCGAAACGAACATAGCGCGGACGCTGGGAAAGCCCCGCGTTGTACAGGCCCGGATGGGCCGTGCTGAATTTGGTGATCTTCTCCCAGCCGTTGTCGCTGCCCTGGCCAAGCACAAGGTCGAGATGCCCGGATGGGAGGTTTGTCTGTATCTGAACTGGCTCCACCACTATCTTCGCCTCGTCCGGCCGCGGTACCAATACCTCCGGAGGATAGACCAGCAGATATGGTGCCTCCTGTATGATCAGATACTCCAGCGGGGGCTCGCCCTGCACCTGGATGATGAGGCGGGCCGTGCGGTTGTCCGTTCCGTCGGCTCCATACTCGAAAGGTGCGACCTGGATCGCAAGATGCGCCTCAAGGAATCCCGCCGGCGGAAGATTGCCGATCGTGATCCACGAGGGGGCGCCTGTCACGGTTACCGGAACACTCGAAAGTATGTCCACCGGAATAGTCTCCGAGTCCGTTCCCTCGGGCCACACTCTGGTCACATCGCCGTTGGAGACCGAAACGTAGGTCGACGACCAGCTCTGATCTACCGTGAAGGGAAACTTTATCCGTTTGGCCGTCACGCTCCACGCCTCGCCGCGACCGGTGGTTGCGATCTTCGACACGTTGTTGTTCTTCGAGCGTATCGACAGACAGTAGGTCTCCTGTCCATCCTTTGTAAGAGAGTATGAGTAGTTTGGGCTGCCGTCCCAACTCGTCGTCCCGTTTGCCGCGAGGGTCACCTCGCCCAGCGTCATGCTGAAGTCGGGTATGTTGGTGTGGATCCTTACCTGCTCGGTCTGGTCGCCCAGAGCCGAGAACTCGACATGTCCGGGATCCATACCGAAAAAGTATATGCCGTCGAAGTGGTACTCGCTGTCGAGGCCCTCGTTCCACTCGAGGATGTCGACCTCCATCTCCATCGAGCTCGCCTCGTAGGCCTCCTTCACCGTGGGGTGACCCTCGCCCGAGACGCCCGAGATATTGATACGGTAGAGATGGTTTCTGAGCACGTCTATCAGGCCCGCCTCGCCGGTTGCAAAGTCCACCCGGTAGAATGTCGATGTGGCCGCACCGGCGTAACGGCCGCCCACCACGAGCGCCATTCGGTTCTTGTGGTTGGCGTCTCCCTGAGCCGGGGTGTCGGCATCCATCCGTATGTCGGCCTCGGGAAGGTAAATGCTGCGGGTGATGTAGCTGCCCGTCGAGCCGCCCGAGGGGGTGATGTCGGTGTAGGCGAAACGCCTTGCCGAGCTCTCGTCCGTGGCGCCGTATGCGCTCGTGCCTGTCGGAACCGTCGGGGCAGTCACCCTGTCCTGGTCGTTCACCGAGGTCGGGATGGCGGAGTAACGGTCGTTCGGACGAACAACGTACACCTCGGTCAGTTCGAAAGGTATGTCGTGGCCCTCGGCGTCCTGTCCGCTCCACGTCTGACCATCGGGTGCGCCCACGCCCACGTCGACCCGCGCAAGGGCGCGGGTCAGCTTCACCGACTGGTCGTTGTTGGCCGGGGTGATAACTATCGGAGGTGTCTGGCCCCACATCGGGATGGTGCCGCCCTCGGAGTACAGAGGTGCCGTGAATCGGTCCCAGATCGAGGATATAACCTCGGCGTAGGTGCGGCCGATGAACCCGGACGGGGTCTCGGGATCGCCCATATCTATTACACCGCGCGCGTGAAGGATCTCCTCGGAGTTGGCCAGCACCACCAGAGTCGATGCCTGGGTGCCCATGCTCGGCGGCAGGGTCACCGAGAACGAACCCGAACCCGATCCCTGGTCGTCGTCCACATCCTCGGCCTTCTTCACCGATGTCAGACGCGAAGGGCTGTCGTTGTCGAATACCAAAACGTACAGATCATCGTCGATCGTGTTCTCATCGGCAATGCTCAGGCTCCTGGTCTGGGGCGACGAATAGCCACCGGGAGTCCGAAGCCGCAATACCAGACCCACCTCCTCGGCGGGGGGAGCCTCGAGGGTCACTCCGTCGGTGATACAGCCCGACGGGATCGACATTACCAACGATATGTACAGCGCGTGGAGTAATTTTTTCATCTCTTCCTCTTTTGTGGTCGTCCCACGTCGGGAGTAACGGTAACTATCTCCCAATCGTGGATCGAGACGGTGATCTTCAGCTTACCCCGCGCATCGCGACTGATGGCAACGGAGATCGGAAACTCGTACTGACGGTCGATCGCCCGCTGGTCGGGGTAGATGTATTCGTCGCCGCGGGTGCTGCGTGTCTCAAGAATCGAACGGACTATGTCCAACGGAACGATCAGATCCCTCTCCTCCGAGTCCCGAACGTAAAGCAGCACCGGATCGGAGGCGTGACGCTCCTTGTCCAGGCGAAGCGTCTTGATGTCCACCTCCATGCGGCTGTCGGTCAGAGTGTGGCAGGGCTGCTCGTAGTGAACCCCGCGGGCGTGCTCGTCTATCGTGTTGTCCCAGCGGTAACGGCCGTTGCTACCCACCGCGAAAACCCGCAGGGGCTGTTCCTCCGCATCCGGGGCGCGGCTCGAAACCGATATTCCAAGATGCTCAAGCCCCGTCACCGTCACCTGAAGTACGCTCGAATTGCGGATGAACTCGAAGTCCACGGTTCGCCGCTCTCCGCGAACGACCTTCACGCCCTCGCTGCGGGCGAAAAACAGATCGTCGAACGGAACACGGGCCGGGGCGATCTGGCCGCCGTCCTGTGCGCCGCCCTCGAACGGAACGTAGTCCAGCATCATGTAGAAATCATCCAGACGGGTGTGGCCGATCTCGATATCGGTATGGTCGTGGTTCTCGTGGTCGGTCATGTGGGCACCGAAATAACTGCCCGACATGTCGGCACTGCTGCCGCCCCACGCAACGAACGTGTAGCTCCCGTCCGGCAATCCGTCGATGTCCACCCAGCCGCGAACGATATCTTCGTGGCCGATATCCATCACGCCGGACAACACTCCCGTCTTCTGGTCGAACGAGTAGAGACGGATGTGGTGAACCATATCCTCCAGGCGACCGACCTGGTCGCTGCCGAAGGCGTAACGAAATGTCAGACGGCACTCAACGCAGTCGGAGGTGTCCTCCGCAACGCAGCCCGCCAGCATCAATGACATACATACCGGTATCTTAAACCTGTCCAGCCATTTCATATTTGTCCGGTTCTTTTTATCTCTCTTTTGCGGACGGCAGAGGTTTCAATCCCTGCCGCCCCGGATCGTACCACCACCCCGAAGGAGGGAGGGGGGGTGGCGGGTGATCACAGTTTCGGGTCGATATCCTCCAGCTCCCAGTCCTCGACGCTCACCGTCACGTAAAGCTTCACGTTCGAGGGGTTAGGCGTGCCCGAAAGATCGTCCAACGAGAAGGTGAACGGATTGCCCGTCGAGGAGCCGATACGGTAAAGAACGTCCCTCCAGCGCGGAATATGCCGGTCATAAGAGTTAGCTTTGAGTTCATCAAGCGGTACTATAGACGCCCCGGACGCCTTATTCCATCGAACCTCACCGCCTCCGCCAACCGCGTCGGCAGGAATATACTTGATACCGGTCAGACGGATGAAAAGACGCGGAACGTCGTTCTCGCCGCCCGACGGAGAGGATGCCACGTTGTAGGCCCAAACGTTGCTGCCGCCCGCCGTGGCGATCAATCTCGGTTCCAACTCCGGCTCCTCGCCGTCTTCATCCTCGATCCATTGCGCCGCCCAGCCCGGATCAGCCGACTCGTTCTTGTAAAAACCCGTGTACTCCGAGAAATCGGTGTTGGTGCCGTTGTTGAACCTCGTGCCGTCTCCGTATCCACCGTATGTGTACGAGGGATAGTAGTTGTCAACGTAGACTCCCGTGATAGTGAACGAGGTGATCACATCGCCCGCATCGTTGGCCACCGCCTCAAGACTGTGGAGCTCAAGACGCGAAAACAACGGGTAGAGCTTGATGATGGTCTCGAAAACAACCTCCTCATCCTCGTCTCCGCCATCCTCGGGTGTGCGCTCCTGAATACCCGTCGGCACGCCGTCCTTGTTGGCCAATGCCGGCTTCGTGTAGTCGGTCTGGGTCGTCATCAGCGACAACGCCTCCTTAACCTTGGACAAAGTGGGCTTCGTGCCGAAAAGCTCCGACACCGTCGTACCCCAGGGAATGTTTCCCACGACATAAACCTTCGAATCGGAGGGCACAGGCTTCGATAACTCCTGGCCCTGCTCGGTCGTAGCCTCGTCGAGCTTCAAGGCCTCGTCCATAAACCAGGCTCCGAGGGGAGTGAACACGAAAATGTGACCGTTAACCAACGAGGCGTCCGTGACCTGACCCGTCTCGCCCGCAGGCTCAACGGCACGGCTCGACGGCCTGACTCCCGAAAGCCGGATCGTCAGCCGGCCCTCCTTAACGTCGACATCGGACGGAGACTCACGCATGCAGGACGCGAGCAACACCGACGACGCGGCGGCTAATACTAAAAACGTTTTCATCGCAATAAAGTTTTAATCGGTTAATATGATTTGTTTGTGCAAGCATCTTCATATCATACATTTACAAAGCCGGTCAAGCGTGCGTAAGCGCCGTTTGTTTGCGTTCCTATGCTCATTAAGCGACGGAACGCTATTAGATATATTTGCAATAAACTTAATAAGAGAGACATGCGATGTGATTTACGGAGCTCGAAACAATATCAGGACAATATTGTGACAATACTGCCGAAGCGTTTGCGCTAATCGGCGTGCAGTCGATTATTAACGCTTTGTCAGACAGTGTATAATGAATAGATATGAGGTATATATCCTGTATTGTGATTTGAAAATCAGGACAATATATAGAACAATGGTGAATATCAGTGTGTTATTCCGACAAACGGCAGGTCGTACAGAAGATTGTTATATAAAAAATGACATTTTTTTGCTCACAAACGTACTTTTATTCATATTTTGTGTACATTTGCATCGGAGTCCGTCGCTTAATGAGCGCCGGAACCTGAGGGTGGACAAAAAACCCTTTCCCCGCCGGGGATCTATTTGGGATCGCACTTTGCAGTGCCGGTTTTCGACGGTTCCGCACTCCTCCCGGGGGGCGGCTTTTTTTTTGATCTTCGCATGCTTTCTCGCACGCTTTTTCGCACGCCTTCTGCACGCCTTCTCTGCGGCTCTTTCGAAAGGTGCAAGATAGACATTTTCAGATCTCAGGCAATATTTTTACAAAACGACCGGTAATTTTCGGTCGCCGAGATTCTCTTTGTCGTGCGCAGGACTCAACGCTATCTGCGTCGGCCTGATTAGGTGCTCCGCCCCGCGACACCGATACTCCTCCCCACGGCGCCGACGGGCTCCGGTCGATGGGCTCGACATTTTGGATGCCCGTTCCGCTTTCTACCGGTAACTCGGTAACGGCACCAAGTCGTGTGTGGCTCCGAACCCTCTTCCCTGGCGCGGGTGGCGATGCGATTTTTGGGTCGGTCGGTCGAAAGGAATGGTTATTGCCTCCGAAACCACGCGCGATGCGTGGTCGATCACCGACCGTTCGAGCGATGCGATGTAGATCTCGGTTGTGTGTTGGTTGGTGTGTCCCAGTCCCTCCGAGATAACAACCATCGGCAGTCCTGCGTTACGTGCCACCGTGGCCCACGAGTGTCGTGCGCAGTGTGTCGAGAGATTTCCCGCAATGCCGCACAGCGAGGCTATCTTTTTGAGGCGTTGATTCTGGAGCCTCAGTCCGCTTTCGTATTGCAGGTTGGGGTTCTTGCATCCATCGGTGATCACAGGGAAAATGTATCTGCTCCCGGAGGTTTGCGGGGCGAACCAATCCATGATACGCCTCATGGCCGGAAGAACATGCAGTTCGATCAGTTGGCCCGTCTTGACCCTCCGGTAACGGATCATATCGCCACGCAGGTCGCTCTTCTTCAGATTGGCCATATCCACGAAACACATGCCGCGTGCATGATAGCAAAACAGGAACATCGCCAGCGCACTGTCCAGCCGATCCGGAAAAGCAGGGCGATCGGCAGGATCCGCTTTGTCCGTCGTCCGCGCCGACATTGTGGGGTCGAAAGCGGACAGCATTGCCAACTCGCCATGAGTCAGTGCGCGCTTGCGGGTGGGGGATACACCTGTATACACCCCCACGAACGGATTGTCCGACCGGCGGGAGATCAGGCCCTCCGTGACGGCTTTGTTATAGATCGCCCTGAGGGTACGCATGTAGAACGAGATCGTGTTTCTGCTCCGTCCCTCCGATTTGAGGCTGTGTTGGAAATCACCGATCAACGCGGGAGTGATTTGTTCGCAGCTCAGATTGCCGATACCGGCGAAGGTGTTCAGGCGTGCCGTCGCCGTGCGGTAAGCTTTTGCCGTTCGCCGGCAGCCGGAGTTGTCCAGGCCGCGGGCGAGCTTTTCGGTGAAGTCTGACAACGTGTTCACGGTCGAGAGAGCCCGGTAGCGGGTCATGATGTCGTCGACGGTGTGTGGGCCCTCTTTTCCGAGATTGCGAACGACCGACTCCATTCGCCGGAGATCATAAAGCATGTCGCTTTCCATCTCCGTCAGCTGTCGACTGCGTTCGTTGCGGCCGTATGGGATTTTGAGGCGGCGTCCCGCGGCGTCCCACTCTTCCGGAAAAATTCGATAATCGGTCGTAACACTGCGGGACTCGCCTCCGTGTACTACTCGCAGATATAGTCGCCCGACGCCGCCGCCGCGGCGGGTCGTGGCTCTGAAACAGTATCCGTAACTCGGCATAGGACTAAATGTTTTTGTAGTTTTAGGTTGTAGTAATTAACCTGAATTCGGGATAAGGGAAAGTATGTTATTGTATTGTGTTTTAGTGCGTTATCATATATTTCCCCTTATCCCAAATTCAGGTTAGCGGCTCGAAAGAGCCGCTTTTTGTATTCGATCACCCCTCCCCAACCCTCCCCTAACCGTAGGGGAGGGAGCTGTCGCGGCCGTGGGCCGCTCCGTAATAGATACGAGCTCGAAATAAGCTATGCTTATCCCGAACTCAGGTTAAATATGCCTTGTCTGTTCGCATAGCAAAAAGAGGCGAAAAAAAACTCCGCCTCATTCTCGTTACCTGCTCACTCCGTTGTCAGAACCGGCTGCCGATCGTCAGTGTGATCATGTGGCGGTTGCGCGTGGGAGTGTAGCTGCGGTCGTATGCATCGGGGCCGGAGCCCGGAACATCGTATTGGCCCGTGATCAGGTCGCCGTCGTCGTAGAAATAGAACTCGTAGTCTGTCATCCGTGCGCGGTTATACACATAGGCCATGTCGATATAGCCGCTACGACCGATGTTGAATCCCGCACCGCCCGTAATGCTGAAACCGCTCCTCACGGTGGGATTGTCACTCAGGGTGGGGTTGTACAGTCCGCCTTTCACCCTGCGGAAGTCTCCCATCCACGACCCGCCCGCACGAAGCGACACAGCATCGGTGAGCAGATACTCGACCCCTGCCCTGAGGGTGTGGGCCGCGCGATAGAGATCCTGCGATTCCTCTTTGACATCTCTGATCCTGCTCGGACCGTCGTGGCGTATGCCTATTTTGTTGTACCACGCCACGTCCCAGTCCAGGGCCACGATGGCGCGGTCGGCAATGACGCCCGAAATCCCCGCCAGAAGTCTCGGAGCCGTGGTTAAGTGCTGTGTGCTCTTCAACGGAACTCCGGTGTCGGCGCGACCGGCGCGGGTGCCCATAGTGCCCTGATACGACTTTTCGAGAGTGTACCACGTCGGCAGATGGAACGCCAACCCGATACGCAGAGCCTCCACGGGACGGGCCACGACACCCAACTTGGCGGTCATGCCGCTGCCTTGGATGACGGTGCTCTGGTCGTACCACAGGCTGCCCAAAGACTGATCGTAAAACTCCTCGTAGCTCGTATCCTCCGAGAAGTTGATGTCGGTCAACCCCAGCGTCGCACCCAGATAGAGTTTATTTTGCAGGTTCACGCCCGCCGAGAAGTTGTATTCGTAGATGCCGCCCTTTGTCACCGAGCCGAAATAGCTATCGTTGGGGATCGCATCGAGCCAGTAGCCGTATTCGCCGTCACTGTTCAGCCCCGCCGCGTCGGTGTGCAGGCCCAATACGGCACCCCACTCCTCGAAATAGATGTCGTCGTTGAACCACGGACTCATACCCGGATTGAGAGCCTCGGCGGGCAGGCCCTGATCTACCATCCGGTTGAGCTGTCTGGCAAACATGTCACTGATCGTGGAGTTCTCGCCGAAAGTCTCGACGCCGGTGCGCGAGTTGAAGTTGGCGGCGCGGTTGTAGCTGAACCCGAGCGTCAGACTGGTCACCGAGCCCGAGGAGTTGAATATGTTCCACGCGGCGCCGACGTTGTTCAGGCCGTAAGAGGTGCGTGTTCCGCCCGCCGCCAGAGTTCCCTGACTCATGTAGGGCGAGGTGGTGCGCATACGGTCGACGGTGAGCGCCTGAGTGAAACCCCAGTCGGAGCTCTGGTACATGCCCAGGCCCGCCGGATTGATGTTCATCGACGACAGGTCGGCCCCCAGCGAGGTGAATGCTCCGCCCATTGCCGTGGAGCGTGCCGTGCCGTATATGAAATCGTGCTGAGAGAAGAGCAACCTGTACCCCGCGTCGAACAACGGAGCGTTTATCACCCGTCCCGATACCCAGACATCATCTTCTTGGGCCTGCGCCGTGCCAAGACCCGCCGCCAAAGCGAGTCCTGCCAATAATATCTTTATTCTCATGATACTTCTCCTACCTGATTTTATAAATAATTACCTGCTGCTGCGTCCACTGCTGCTGCTTCGTCCCGACGATGAACGGCTCGATGACGACGATCCCGAACTGTAACTGCTCGACGACCGGCCGCTCGACGAACTTCCGCTGCTGCGACTCGACGACGAACTGCCCGAGTTGTAGCTGCTCGACGAGCGCCCCGAAGAGCTACGGCTCGACGACGAGGAACCGGAATTGTAACCGCTCGACGAACGTCCCGATGACGACGAACGTCCGGACGATGTGCTGCCGTTGTACGAAGCCGAACTGCGGCCCGACGACGAACTCCTGCCGACGGACGAACTGCGTCCTGCCGACGACGAGCCGGTGGAGTATCCCGACGAACTGCGTCCGCCCGATGAACGGCCCGAGGTGGTGTAAGACGAACTTCCCACACCGTAGCGCGAAGATGAGCTGCGTCCGCCCGACGAGTAGGTGCGGCTGTCGGAGCGATATCCGTTCGTGTACGAGCGGGTGGTGTTGCGCCAGTTGGATGCCGTGTAGTGGTCGTGGTGATTCCAATGATTGTGATAGCTGCCATAATACCATCCCGATCCGTAATACCAGGGATCATACCATCCGCCGTACCAACCCGAATAGTAGTAAGGAGAGTACCAGGGATCGTACCACCCTCTGTACCACGACGAGTAGCGAGGGCCGTGCCAACCCCAGTACCACGAGTAGTCGAAATAGCTGTGCGGCGACCAGTATCCCCACAACGAGTAGTTGTAGCGCGGATCGACCACTATGACGTTCGTGTAGGGGTCGGCGTAGATGTAGGTGTACGATCCCGCCGGGCGGATGTAGTAGTCCCACGAGTCGAACATGGTGAATCGCCGCGAATATTTACCCTCGTCGTAGGCGGGCAGATCGGTGCTCGCGCGGTCGTTGTATGTGTCGTTGCCACCTCCACGGTAGGCGTCTTCGGCCCGTGCGGCCTCCAGCTCGGCAAGCATCGCCTCGTAGCGTGCCTGACGTGCAATGGCCTCCTGTTTGGCGAGTTCGGCCTCGGCGGCCTCTCTCTGGGCTATTTCTATGCGGTTGTGAATACCGTAAAGATCGGCGGACGAGGTTGTGCGTACACTCGACCCACACCCCGCCAAAAGTGCCAGCGCCCCTCCGGCGACCAACACGATCGAACATTTCCTTAAACTCTTCATGACCGTTTCTTTTTTGAGTTGCATTTCACTATATCCAATAACTAACGTACAAAAGCCCTCCGTTAGTGTATAACAAAGATAAACAAAAATAGCTATCTTTGCACTTCGTAAAACGATAAAACGGAAAAAAGAGATGGCGAAAGAGCTGAAAGAACTTGCCAATCGGGAAGAAAACTACTCCCAATGGTATAACGATCTGGTAGTTAAGGCTGGTCTGGCGGAGTATTCGGCGGTGCGCGGATGCATGGTGATAAAACCATACGGATACGCGCTTTGGGAGAATATGCGCGACGCACTGGATCGCATGTTCAAAGAGACGGGACACGAAAACGCTTACTTTCCGCTCTTCATTCCCAAGTCGTTCTTCTCGCGCGAGGCGTCGCACGTCGAGGGGTTCGCCAAGGAGTGCGCCGTGGTGACCCACTACCGTCTGATGAACGATCCCGAAGGGGGTGGGGTGGTGGTCGATCCCGATGCGCGTCTCGAAGAGGAACTTGTGGTTCGTCCGACATCCGAAACCATCATCTGGAATACATACAAGGGTTGGATCCAATCTTACCGCGACCTGCCCATTCTGGTCAACCAGTGGGCAAATGTCGTTCGCTGGGAGATGCGTACGCGCCTGTTTCTGCGCACTGCCGAGTTTCTGTGGCAGGAGGGTCACACCGCACACGAAACCCGCGCCGAGGCGATCGAGGAGACCGAACGCATGATCGGCGTATACCGCGATTTCGCCGAGGGCTGGATGGGCGTGCCGGTGATCGTTGGGCGCAAAAGTGAGAACGAACGTTTCGCGGGCGCGGAAGATACGCTGACGATCGAGGCGCTGATGCAGGACGGAAAGGCTTTGCAGAGCGGAACGTCGCACTTCCTGGGGCAGAACTTCGCCAAGGCTTTCGATGTGCAGTTCACCAACCGCGAAAATGCGCTGGACTATGTCTGGGCTACTTCGTGGGGAGTTTCGACGCGGCTGATCGGTGCGCTGATCATGGCCCACAGCGACAATAACGGTCTTGTGTTGCCGCCGAAACTTGCGCCGCTGCATGTCGTGCTGATACCCATCTACAAAGGCGACGATGAGTACGCCGCCGCCGTGGCACGATTGAAAGAACTCGCCGATGAATTGCGTGCGAAAGGACTGAAGGTGAAGATCGACGACCGCGACAATGTTCGCAGCGGTTTCAAATTCGCCGAGTACGAATTGAAGGGAGTGCCGGTGCGCCTGGCCCTCGGCCCGCGTGACATGGCTGCCGGAACGATAGAACTCGCCCGACGCGACACCCTCACCAAAGAGATCGTGCCGCAGGAGGGCCTTGCCGAAAAAGTCGCCGTGTTGATGGACGAGATCCAGACCGCGATATTCGAACGTGCCCGCACCTATCGCGACGAGCATATCACGCGGGTCGAAACATGGGACGAATTCGTACGGGTGCTCGACGAAAAGGGCGGCTTCATCTCCGCACATTGGGACGGCACCACCGAGACCGAAGTGGCGATCAAGGAGGCCACCAAAGCCACCATTCGCTGCATTCCGCTCGACGCATCCGACGAAGAGGGCAAGTGCATCCTCACCGGCAAGCCCTCGCAGCGCCGCGTGCTGTTCGCAAGAAGTTATTGACCGACCGCAACGGGGGCGGCTGAAACGATCCGGTCGAAGATCGCCAGCACATTGCCGCCGTGCAGGAGCAGCAGTCGCTCGCCGTCGATGTTGAACGAGTCGACCTGGCGCAGCATCGTCAGGAACGCCGCCTCACGCGCCTGGTTCGGACACATCATGCGTGTCGAGACGAGATTGTCGCCCACCGTGAGTCCGCCGCTCGTCGGACGCCCGCCCGCACCGCGCGTGAATGTTCCGTTGAAGCGGTTGCAGTCGCCGATGCCGCTGACGCGTCCGTCATCCTCCAGGGTCATGCGGAAATTGTCCGAAGTGACGGTCTCGTCGCCGAGTTGCGAAAGACGCCATTCGGTGCCTGTCAACGGGACGGTGTTCCCGCTCCGGCGGCAGGCGCAACAGGCCGAAACGGTAAATGCAAGGGCCGCAAGGGCCAAAAGTTTCATCGTTCTCATAGTGCAAATTTAATTACCTTTGCCGGAGAATGCAAATATCACACTAAGATTATGAAGAAGATAATTTCGACAACCGCCGCTCCCGCCGCCGTGGGGCCATACTCGCAGGCCGTGGAGACCACCGCCGGTACAACGCTTTGGGTTTCGGGCCAGATCCCGCTCGATCCCGCAACAGGCGCAATGCCCGAGGGTATCGAAGCGCAAACCGAGCAGGTTTTTGCGAACATCGGCGCGATTTTGCGTGAGGCCGGATACACTTTCGACGACGTGGTGAAAAGCACGGTGCTGCTGGCCGACATAGCCGATTTCGCCGCTGTGAATGCCGTCTACGCACGCTATTACACACGCGACATGCCCGCCCGGGCCGCCTATCAGGTTGCCGCGTTGCCGCTCGGCGCACGGGTCGAGATCGAAACCATAGCCGTTAAGGCGTGAGTGGCGGTCAAATAGCGGATTGGCGGAGGAATACGGCGCTGTTTCTGGCGAGCCAGACTCTGTCGCTGCTGGGCACGATGATTGTCCAGTACGCCATCATGTGGCATCTGGTGCTATCCACCGGCTCGGGTCTCATGATGACGCTCTACATCATAGTGGGTGTGCTGCCCACGTTCCTGAGTTCGATCTTCGGCGGAGTGCTGGCCGATCGCTACAACAAAAAACTGCTGATCAATCTCTCCGACGGGGGGATCGGTCTGGTGAGTTTGCTGTTTGCGGTGTTTTTGTTTTCGGGGCACCGGAACATGGCGCTGCTGCTTGTCGCGGCGGGATTTCGGGCGCTCGGGCAGGGGGTGCAGCAACCGACGGTGGGTTCGCTCATTCCGCTGATCGTGCCCGAGGATAAACTGATGCGCGTCAACGGCATCAACAGTTCGATCCAGCCGATGATCTACATCATCTCGCCCATCGTGGCGGCTTCGCTCATGGCGGCGGTGCCTTTGTGGGTGCTGTTTCTGGTCGATGTGGCCACGGCACTGGGGGCGATCTGCATACTGCAATTTTTTGTGAAGGTTCCATCCACGCCGGGCGCGAAAACGAACGGCGAGCGCGCATCATATTTTAAGGATCTGGTCGAGGGCGTGCGCTACATCCGTTCGCAGCGATATCTGGTGCTGCTTATCGCGATGTCGATCTGTTTCACCGTTGCGATCTCTCCGGCGGCGTGCCTGACGCCGTTGCAGGTGACGCGCAACTGGGGCGAGGAGCTGTGGCGCCTGACGGCCATCGAGATCGTGTGGGCAGGGGGCATGGTGATCGGCGGACTACTTGTGTCATGGTGGAGTCTGCGCAACCGCATACACTCGATCGGCGTGAGTTCGCTCATCACGGGTGTCGGACTTGCATTATTGGGTGTGTGGACGCAGTTCGGCCTCTATCTGGCGTGCATGGGTGTTTGCGGCGTGGTGCAGATCTACTCGCAGGCGCCGAGCATGACTATGTTGCAGGAGCGCGTGGCGCCCGAATTTCTCGGTCGCGTGATGTCGGTGTTCACCATGATCGGATCGTTGGCGATGCCTGTGGGGATGATGGTTTTCGGGCCGCTGGCCGACGTTGTTTCGATCGACAGCATCATGATTTTCACCGGCTCGGCGATCGTCGTGCTGGGCGCCTGGGTTTTGACCAACCGCACTCTCCGCGCCGCCGGCCTGCCTACTGCATCTTCTTGCGCAACTCCTTAGGCAGCGTGTTTTTGTTTACCATCACGCTTATAGTCTTGTAGGCCACGAACGGGCGCGAGGCGTAGAAGTAGCCGTCGTAGATGTGTCCGGCGTCGCCCCACGAGTTCTTCACTTTATAATACTGCGTGCCATTCTGATCCACCGCCGTCCCCACGATCTCCATGCCGTGGTCGTCTGTGGTCTCCCAATTGTCGAAGCCTTCCTGACGCAGCTCCTGCGTGATGGTTTTCTCGGCACCCGGGTCGTCGAGACGGTACAGCGCGGCTGCCTGCTCGGCCTCCGACAGAGCCACCCATCGCGCCAACTCGCTGTCGTCCATCCGTGTGAGGTCGGCCTCCGGAACCACGGCGACGCCCTTGCGCCACGCAAATCCCTGTTCGCTCACGTCGCTGGCCCACAGCACGGGATGTCCGGCGGCGAGAGTACCCTCGATTACCGACATCATCTCGTCCAGCGGCACGTTGAAAGAGTCGCCCCAGACCGTGTTGTCGGGCACCTCGACGATGAACCACTCGTAGAAAGGATGGTGCGTGAAAGAGGTTATCGACACATAGTCGTCGATCGAGACGGGCAGCGAGTCGGCAAACGAGCGCGGCGTGTAACTCACCCCGTTGTATGTGAACGTCTCGGGCAGCGCGCCCAGATACGCGTCGAGTATGGCGTCGAGCCCCGCGAGCCACGAGGTCGAGAGTTTCCGGTTGGGGTTTTTGATGATCGCGTCGCAGTAGGCCCTCACGGCGGCGTCCATTTCGGCATGGCGGTGGATATCCTGACCGTAGTTCAGCCCCTTGTACACCTCGGCGGGGACTATGCCGTGCTTGCGCCAGCAGATCATCACATCTTCGGCTGCGGCTCCGGCGCTCAGGTTCGACGTGCCGTGCATGCGCACATATTTCACCGCGCGGTCGTGGTAGGCGTGCCGCACTACGAACATCGCCGACAGATCGACCTGGGGCCCGCCCGCTATGAGTATCTCACTCTCGATGAACGCCAGGCCAGAAAAGCTCCAGCATGTGCCGCTCGAAGCCTGGTTTTTGACGCTCGTGGCGGGGACGGTCTTTGTTTCGGTGAAGATGTAGCCCTGGGGCTGTTCTGGTGTTTCGGTGGTTTGGGGTGTTTGGGCCGCGGCAAATCCGGCGACAATGATCGCAAGGGCGGCAGACAGGATCTTTTTCATTTTATTGGTTGTATGTTGACAGTGTCGTTTCCGGGGCCGGCCACCAACGTCGAGTCGGGAGCGGCGCGCACTTCGTCGGGATCGAGCCTGAGGCCCGACACATCGGTCGCTTCGGCGGGCTCGGCGGGAGTATCGTTGGGAATAACGGTGACGGGGGGCAGGATCGCCTCCACCTGCTGTATGCTCCATCCTCCACCTGTGGAATCTCCGCGTACGGGAGCGGCATCGTCGGTCGAAATGCCGTCACGCAGCAGCCACGCTCCTCCGCCCACCACGCCGACAAGAAAAACTCCGGCCACGGCGACAGACCATCCGCGGATCGTGCGTTCGCGAAGTCTCGCCCTGTGCGCCCGCGCGGCGGCTCGACCTCCGGCGGCCGAGGCGCGAACATTTTCGGAAAGACGATCCAACACCGCGGAGTGGTCGCCTCGCGAGGCGACGAAACCGTCCAGCGCATCGGCCAACAACGGATCGCGCATCGACTCCAATTCCAAGTCATGCGCCTCCGCCCCGTGTCGGGCTCCCCGTATGTAGTCGTCCAATCTCACAATTCAACTCTCTGTCCTATCTTCAATGTGCCCCTTTGTCCTCACAACTCAATGTGCAGGGCGGCTTCCCGTATGTCGTCGTCCAATCTCACAATTCGGCTCTCTGTCCGCCCCTTAGCCCTCACAACTTCATGCCCTTTCGTTCCAAACAGATCCGCAGGTTGCGTTTGCCGTTTTGTATGTAACTCTTCACGCTCCGCACCTCGCCCAGCGTTGCCTCTGCGATATCTGCGTACGACCGCCGTTCCATGAAGAACATCTCCACCGCCTCTCTCTGCCGCTCGGGCAGCTTTTCCATACACCTCTCCAGTGCCGCAAGTGCCGTCTCATCGGTGCCTTCGCTCAATAGATGCAAAAGTGTGGCCGATTCCACAACGCGATCTTCGAAATCTACGCGCACCGTCCGTTTTTCGCGCCTCAGTCTTTGCAGGCAGTGGTTGCGCGCCACCGACCAGAGCCACGTGCGGAAATTGCGTATGCGGTGGGCGGTGACTTTGGTGACCAACTCTTCGAAAAGTTCCATCGTGGCGTCCTCGGCATCGGCGGGCCGATCCAAATATTTGAGACACAGGCCGTAGACCAAAGGTATGTAACGCCCGTAAAGCTCGCCCAGCAACTCCGTGTCGCCTGTGGCCAAAAATTCGGCCAGCAGATGTTCGTCGTCGCCGGAATGATCCGAGTGTGAGCTAAAATTGCGCATGAGAGCACAAATGTAAAAAAAAATGTCTAAATTCGCACCTTTGAACTACAGACGATGCATATTACTCCCGAGATATTCCAAATATTTTTGATAATCATGGCGTTCGTGGCCCTTGTGGTCTTCGTGGCGCTGTTTTTCGTGAAGGCCGGCTACGGCATGTTTTTCGACCGCAAGTGGGGGCCGCCGCTGCCCAACCGTTTGGGGTGGTTCCTAATGGAGGCGCCGATCTTCATTCTTATGGGGGTGCTGTGGTGGATTTCCGACAGGAGGTGGGATGTCGTGCCGCTTGTTTTTTTCGCGATCTTCCAGATCCACTATCTGCAACGGTCGTTCATATTTCCGTGGCTGATCCGCGGCAACAGCAAGATGCCTCTGGGGATCGTGCTTATGGCGGTGCTGTTCAACACCTGCAACGCGCTGATGCAGGGCGGGTGGATATTCTTCTTTTCGCCGCCTTACGCTTTGAGTTGGCTGTGGAGTCCGCAGTTCATCATCGGCACGGCGCTGTTTCTGGCGGGATTCGTCATCAACCTGCATTCCGACTACATCATCCGGCATCTTCGCAAGCCTGGCGACACGCGCCACTATATTCCGCGCGGAGGGATGTTCCGTTATGTCTCGTCGGCCAACTATTTCGGCGAGTTGGTCGAGTGGATCGGTTTCGCGGTGCTGACCTGGAGCTGGGCCGGAGTGGTGTTCGCATGGTGGACGCTGGCCAATCTCGCTCCCCGCGCCGACGCCATCTGGGAGAATTACCAGAAGGAGTTCGGCGGTGAGTTTTCGAAGTTGAAGCTCAAGCGCATCATCCCGTTCATATACTAAATGTCGAAACTTTTTACTCCCTACCGGCTCGGCGGCGTCACGCTGAGGAACCGCACGGTGCGTTCGGCGGCGTTCGAGAGCATGGGAGCGGATTACGGGCCGACGGCTGCGCTGAGGGACTATCACGTTTCGGTCGCGCGCGGCGGGATCGGCATGACCACGCTGGCCTACGCTTCGGTGTCGCGCAGTGGGCTGTCGTTTCGCAGTCAACTTTGGATGCGGCCCGAGATAGTGCCGGAGTTACGCCTGATCACCGACGCGATCCATGCCGAGGGAGCCGCCGCCTCGATCCAACTCGGACATTGCGGCAACATGACACATTTCTCCACCGCCGGCTGCGTACCGTTGGGCGCCTCGACCGGAGTCAATCTCTACTCGCCGACCATAGTGCGGCGTGCCCGTCGGGAAGAACTCGAACAGATAGCGCGCGATTTCGGGAGTGCGGTGCGACTCGCTGCGGAGGCGGGTTTCGATTGCGTCGAGATCCACGCAGGCCACGGATATTTTATCTCGCAATTCCTCTCGCCCCTGACAAATCACAGGCGCGATGAGTTCGGTGGCAGTCTTGAAAACAGGATGCGCTTCATGCGGATGTGCCTCGACGAGGTGATGCGCGCCAGGGCCGAAACGGGGATAGGCGTGCTTGTCAAACACAACATGTACGACTGCCTGCCTCGTGAACAGGGTGGCTCGGGCCGCGGGATCCAGATTCCGGAGAGCATAGAGATCGCGCGCGTCATCGAAAGTTACGGAGTCGACGGCATAGTGCTGAGCGGCGGATTCGTCAGCCGTACGCCGATGTTGGTGATGAGAGGCGCAATGCCTATCCGCACGCTTACGTATTACATGCGCTCGCCGCTGCTGAAGGCGGGAATCAGAATGTTCGGCCGGGCGATGATGAAGTCCTGTCCCTGGAGCGAGTGCTATTTTCTGGAGGATGCCCGGAAGTTTCGCGCGGCCTTGAAAGGGCCGTTGGTTTACGTCGGCGGCGTGGTTTCGCGCGAGGGTGCTGATCGTGCTTTGGAGGCGGGATTCGACCTTGTGCAGATGGCGCGTGCGTTGGTCGCCGAACCCGGCTTTGTGAATCGCCTGCACACCGAGGGCGCCGACTGCCGCAGCGTGTGCGACCACAGCAACTACTGCATCGGGCGAATGTACACGCTCGATATGCTCTGCCACCGCAACTGCCCCGATCTGCCGTCGGGCCTGCGCCGCGAGATCGAGCGTCAACCATGAATTTTTCGGAAAAATATCGCGCCTCGTCGGGCGATTGGGCTCTGGTGACGGGTGCCGCGGGCGGCATCGGTTTTGCGTTTGCCGACAGGCTTGGGGCGTTGGGTTATGCTTTGGTGTTGGCCGACATCGACGGGGATCGTCTCGCACGGGCCGCCACCGAAATTTGCGCGCGACACGGAGTAAACGTCGAGACAATGACGCTCGACCTGTCCGCACCCGATGCCGCGCGCACTCTCCACTCGCGGTGCGGCGAACAAGGCATCGTCCCGCGCATCGTGGTCAACAACGCCGGCGTGTTTTCCTACAACGATATCCTCTCCACAGATCCCGCACGCATCTGCGCCATGACCGGACTCCATGTGGTGACGGTGTCTTTGGTCTGCCGACTTTTCGGAGAGGATATGGCTTCGCACGACGAGGACGGCGGGTACATTCTCAACATGTCGTCCTACTCGGCATGGATGCCGTGGCCGGGGATCGCTACGTACAGCGCCTCGAAAGCATACATTCGCAATTTTTCGCTCGCCCTGGCCGCCGAGATGCGCGGACGGGGAGTCTCCGTCACGACAGTGCTGCCCGCCGGAGTGACGACCGGACTTTACGGCCTTTCGGAGCGGTTGCAGAGGGTGGGGCTTCGCCTCGGTCTGCTGATGACACCCGAACGTGTCGCCGAACGTGCGCTGCGGGCGATGTTCCGCGGGCGGCGGCAATACATTCCGGGTCTTGCGATGCGCCTGTTGCTGCCCGTTGTTCGAACACTTCCCGCCTGCGTCATCCGTTTCGCCCGTCGCCGGACGTTGCGATTCCAAAAATAAACGTTATCTTTGCGGCTCGATTTACAAAAATTCGGGGTGTAGCGCAGTCCGGTTAGCGCACCTGCTTTGGGAGCAGGGGGTCCCAGGTTCGAATCCTGGTACCCCGACGATTGAAAACCAAGTGATTAGCCCGCTATCAAGCGGGTTTTTTCATGCGATTTTTGCCTGAAGTGTAGGTGTTTTGTGCTTTTATGTGTAGGTCTTTAGACGAAAAAAACAGACTATACTCGATATATTATTCTTTGCCGTTGCGCGACCTCTTTTTTGCTTTTTTCTCCGTCACCGTGAACGGGATTTGCTTCGAAGACTTGGTATTCGTACCGAGATAGACCGTAGCAATATATTCTCCCGCGGCGGGAGCAATGAAAGAGAGTTTAGGATTGGTGGACGC
>QMCE01000663.1_pt1 | contig 23796 bp, 16 predicted proteins | sample 1821851 | NCBI WGS metagenome assembly QMCE01 (sample SAMN09453174, study PRJNA476694) | Termite gut metagenome, whole genome shotgun sequencing project. | isolation source: worker | host: Odontotermes sp. | place: South Africa:Pretoria | collected 2016-01-28 | reverse complement strand
ATTAAATGCAAGTTGAACATTTGTATCGGTTGGGTCGGTCATATCTAATTTAAGCGTGTATGTTTCTTCGGTACCTGTTAGATTGAATGTTTGGGCATTGCCGTAAGTGTATCCCCATTCTATACCTTCTCCTCCCATTCTTTCTAACTGAACAATTACTGTTCTGTTAGCCGCAGCCGATGCTTTAAAGCTAAGCTGGTAAGATCTTCCCCGTTCAAGTGTTATGCCCTGCTGTATAAGCTGGGGTTGATAAATTTCTTCACCAACTTGTGTAATAGCAATTTTTGCTTTGTTGCATTCAACCAATGCGAATGCTTCGGCTCCTCCGCTCACATTAGCTAAATTCCAACTTGAACTGAGCGTTGTACCGGAGAAAATACCGTCGCTTACCAAATTATTGGGAGTAGGAGCTGGTTCCGGCTCATCGCACACTACAGGCTCTTCTTTTTTAAAAGTTGGGTTATTCCCATCGCCCCATTCCGATTCGGGTACAAGCGAGAACACGGCGTCATAAGCATCCTTCTTTTGATTATTTCTATCAAAAAGCGTAGCTTCATCGTCTCCTCTCCAACTGTTTGCATCGTTTGGTCCCCAAACAACAATAGCCGTGAATCCGGGGTTGCCTTTTGCACGCTCGCGCGCATTTACGGTAATAGCGTAGTCGAACACCATTTTGTATTTTGCTGCTTGCTGCTGAAGGGTAAAATTTTTTCTACCAATATCCAACTCTGTTATCTGAACTTCGATTCCGAGCGCGGCATAATCGTCCATCGCTTTTTTGAACGTAGCGTCGCTCGACCAACCACCTGTATTGGAGTCTATATGCCCCTGCATACCCATACCGTCTAAGTATCCTTTTTCTTTGAGCGGTTTGAGAATATTTTCGATAATATAGTTTTTTTTGGGAGTATCCCATTCGTTATAGTCATTATAAAAGAGTTTCATATCGGGGAAATACTTATCGCGGGCTTCCGCTGCATATTTGAATGCACTTTCGATGAAACTGTTATCGCCGTAAATTTGTACCCAGGGCGAGTTTCCGTTTTTTGTGGGGTCAACGCCGCCGGCGCCATCCATATCATACCCCTTTCCTCTTGGAACGCCGGTGCCATTACGGACATCTACCGCTTCGTTTACCACATCGTAAGCGTAGAGGTTGAGTCTCGGATAATCCCTCTTAATTAAAGCGAACAGGTTGTTGATGTAGCTTTTCAGGCGTTTTTCCATTTGAGCTTTTGTAGCCCAGTTTACGGATGAGGTGTTCGCCGGAGTTGCCGGTTCAGTCAAATTGGACGTAAAAAACCAGCGCGGACTCTGACCATGCCAAACAAGCACGTGCCCCCGCACCGGTATATTGTTGTCTTCGCAAAATTTAAGCACATTGCGGGCACCGTTGCCGAGCGATGCTACGATATTGTCATCGGTTGACCCCTGCCGCGTCATGGTTTGATCCGGTTTCAGCTCGTTTTCGTGCGTGATACTGTTAAATTCACTGATAATCAGATTTTTAATTCCGTTATTATTAACAGTACTGCTGTTAAGGATATTTCCCACCCGGAACTGATTTGCGTAAACATCTTTAAGTCCGGTTTGGGCATTTACCGCAGTAAAAAAACCGGCAAGGATGACAAAGAAAACGCTACAACTTTGTGCGAGCGTTCGTGCTTTTGAGCTACTTCTCAATTTGTGTCTTTTCATGATGATGTGTGTTTAATTGTTATTTGAACGTAAGAATACGGGGATTTCTAAAAATTGCTTTTTTACATTTTGATTCTCGCAGGGAATCGAAATTTGTTAAATTCTCTAAAAATCCGTCCAAATATCGTAATTATATTCGGATAAAACAACAATTTTATTCTAAATTTATCTGTCTGTTTATCTGTTGTTTAACATAACTTTTTTCTGTCAATATCTTATCGGTAACAGTAAAGTCTTGCAATTTGCTGATAACAACACATATTGTAAACGAGTTTTAAAGAAAAACGCGTTCATTGTTTTAGCAAACATTAGACGATTGTCCAGGAAAATTTAATTCAAACAGTTTCTTAATTTTCTGTATCATCTGTTTATTATTTTGCATAAATCCGTGTTATTTGCGAACAAAGGTTACTCTAATTTACAACTTGATCTGATGCTGGACCTGGAACTTGAAAATGAAATCCGGGTATTATCTTTCTAAAATCTTTTGCCTTTACACCAGGCAACAATGACAACAAGTACATAGCCCACGCTAATGGACTTTGAGATTGATTATTGCGATCTATAATGAATGTATGCCAATCATTTGCGTCGCGATTTTGAGTAAGTTGCTCTTTTGTTTTATAGAGACGTAAAAGGTCTGTTCCGACAAGAAAAGGAGTTGTCCCTAATGCCCTTGCCTCAATTGCAATATGATTGTTAATTGCTGCTATAGCGGCATTGTGTGCCTCAAGTGATTTTTCTCGTATATAAGGACCTGCATTTCTCGCGTCATAATAAGCCGTTTCCGCAAGCCCCAGTGTAATTACAAAAGCCCGTCTGAGGTCATTAAGATGTTCTTGTTCTGCCATACAAGCTAAATTAGAATTCGCATAGTCTAAATCTCCATATATTTGGAGATTATTCCTTCTTGCAGCAAATCGTCCTAAAAAAACACCTGAAAACATTAAATTCGTAGGAAAAATTTCACGCCGCCTATAAAATCCATTACTATTTCCTTCAAAGGCATTTTGGGTAATAACGATATGAGCTCCCCATTTACCATCCTGTTGTTGAACAAGATTAATATAATAAGTGGGAGCAATTGCACCATTTATAGGTTGAACAAATCCCATATCCATAGAATCTCCAGTGTTCGCAAGTATCCCTGCATGATTAATTGGTATAGGAGCTTGTGCTATATTTCTTTGTATAGGTTGGTCTGTTTTGGAAATGACTAAATGTCTTTTGTTTGTTTTATATCCCATCTCGTCCTCCTCCTTCTTAAACCACTCATTATCATTTATATTTACCCCTCGCAGCTGCATAATGGGTTGCACGTGCTCCTGCTTTTGCTGCACCACATGCCCCAGTTCGAGTCCTAAGTGCTTTTCCTGTCTGGGAGCAATGTGTACTCCACTGCTCTGCGTGTAAACAAGAGCTTGAAGTTGGGCGGGCTCGGGAAAGTTGTAATGTATCCGCACACCGTCGAAAGAAAAGCCTGCGAGGTTTTCAAAATCGGTTTTCATGGTATCGGGGATGCCGGTTTTGTTTGTGGGAAGTAGAGAATTGAGAGTGGAGAGTGAGTTTTCATTCTCCATTTTCAACTCTCCAATTTCTTCTTCTCTAATTTTTTTAGGCAAAGGATCTTCTTCGTCAAATGCTTCTCGTTGTGCTGTTTCAAACTTGCCTTGCGGGAGTTCGTTGTCCAATTCATTATCAGCTTGGCGTTGGGCGGTTTTTGCAGCGTATTTTTGCAATATAGTGTGTATATCCGCCTGTTTGGAAGCACAGTTTTTACTTTGTATCGTGCGTGATACTCGTTCAGGTTGTTGGCTATGTGTCTTCATATTTCGTTGTAAAATTATTACTTCAACATTTTCCCGCATTTGCTGCAACCTTGACTTTCAGAATTTATATGATTTACAAGATGAATCGAGATAACCGGAATAATCTTATTAAATCGAGGTTCAGACGAAGTTCGGACAAATAGCAAAAACACGAATATTGTAATTGATTTTTGCCATAATGTTTTCAAATTACAGAAACACAAATATAACACAATTCTCTGTATTTCAATACTGTATTTTTCTTTTTTTACATTCGGAAATACTATTCCTCCTCTGTATTGTGTACCGGCGTTTTCAGTGCAACCAGCCTTGGATTGAGGTTAGCAACTTCACTTTGTACCGTTGTGTCTTTGTGTTTTGAAAAATATTCTTTTCTAAATTTCTTAGCTTAATGACATTGGCGCTTTCCATATTAAATGTCTTCAGCGTTTTTTGCCAATAATCACTATTCCCGTGTTTTTTACAGTTTGATTCAAAACTCTTTGCATATTCAAACAAAAAATCGTAATTTAGTGCGTTTTTTAATTTTATGAAAAGCATATAATCAAACTTAAATATAAATGGTTGATCAAGACAGAATTATAAAAATTAATATTGAAGAGGAGATGCGGTCTTCCTACATTGATTATTCAATGTCGGTAATCGTTTCGCGTGCACTTCCCGATGTGAGGGACGGATTTAAACCTGTTCACCGCCGCGTGTTGTACGGAATGAATGAGTTAGGGGTTTTTTCTAATAAACCAACCAAAAAGTCTGCGAGAATTGTTGGGGAAGTACTCGGTAAATACCACCCGCACGGCGACTCGTCTGTATATATGACAATGGTGCGTATGGCTCAACCGTGGTCTTTGCGCTATCCGCTGGTGGATGGGCAAGGTAACTTCGGTTCGGTAGACGGTGATAGCCCCGCAGCAATGCGTTATACCGAAGCCCGTTTGGCAAAAATTGCCGAGGACATGCTGATTGACCTGGAAAAAGATACCGTTGATTTTCAAAATAACTTTGACGATACATTGCAGGAGCCGGCCGTATTGCCGACCCGTATTCCAAATCTTCTGGTAAACGGAGCAGCCGGTATTGCGGTAGGTATGGCAACCAATATGCCGCCTCATAACCTTTCGGATACGATTGATGCAATCATTGCATACGTTGATAATAATGAAATTGCAATTGATGAATTGATTAAACTCATCAAGGCTCCCGATTTCCCGACCGGTGGTTATATATACGGATATTCCGGCGTGAAGGAGAGTTACGAAACAGGGCGCGGAAGAGTGGTTATTCGCTCGAAAGTCGAAATAGAAAACGAAGGCGGGCGCGAAAAAATCATTGTTCGCGAAATTCCATACCAAATAAATAAGGCAGAGTTGATTAAAGCTATTGCCGATATGGTGGAAGAGAAAAAAATCGGACGAATCCGACCGTGACGGCATGCGTATCGTGATTGATGTAAAACGTGATGCCAATTCCAACGTTGTATTAAATAAATTGTATAAATACAGCTCGTTGCAATCCTCTTTCAGCGTAAATAATATCGCGCTGGTAAAAGGAAGGCCCAAATTATTGAACCTCAAAGAGCTGATCCGTTATTTTGTGGAACATCGCCATGAGGTGGTGGTTCGCCGCACACAATTTGAATTGAAAGAGGCGGAGAAAAAAGCACACCTTCTCGAAGGGCGGATTATTGCCGTTGACAATATCGAGGAAGTAATCCGGATCATCCGTTCATCCAAAACGGTAGAAGAAGCCAAAACCCGCTTGATAGAGCGTTTTGAATTCTCTGAAATTCAAGCAAAAGACATCGTTGAAATGCGTTTGAGACAATTGACCGGACTGGCAATTGACGACCTTCGCGCCGAATACGAAGAGATTATGAAGCTCATCGAACACTTGAAAGAAATTCTTGCCAATGTGGAACTTCGTATGGAAATCATCAAAAACGAATTGCTTGAAATCAAACAAAAATATGGTGATGTCCGCCGTTCCGAGATTATTTACTCTTCGGAAGAGTTTAATCCGGAAGATTTCTACGCTGACGATGAGATGATTATCACCATTTCTCACTTAGGCTATATTAAGCGCACGCCGTTGACCGAATTCAAATCACAAAATCGCGGCGGTGTCGGTTCCAAAGGCAGCAATGCCCGCGATGAAGACTTTATCGAATACATCTATCCTGCATCCATGCACAATACAATGCTTTTCTTCACACAGAAAGGTCGCTGTTATTGGTTGAAAGTGTATGAAATTCCGGAGGGTGCAAAAAATACTAAGGGCCGCGCCATTCAAAACTTATTGAATATCGACAGTGATGACAAGGACGCCTTATTATTCTGTACTAAACGGGGAGTTATTAAGAAAACCTTGTTAGAGGCTTACTCCCGTCCGCGTGCCAACGGTGTGAATGCAATTACGATACGCGAAGACGACGAAGTGATACAAGTACGCCTTACCGATGGAAACAGCGAAATAGTCATTGCCAACAAAAACGGTCGTGCTATCCGTTTCCACGAAAGCAAAGTACGCGAAATGGGACGTACCGCCACCGGTGTGCGTGGTATGACGTTAGACGAAGACGGCGAGGATGGAGTAATCGGAATGGTTTGTGTCAATTCTGCCGATAAGGAAACTATTTTGGTTGTATCCGAAAAAGGATACGGAAAGCGTACCTGGTTGGATGAAATGAACGAAAACGGCGAACTTATACTTGATGAAAATGGTGATCCTATTCCTGTTTATCGTGTAACCAACCGTGGAGGAAAAGGAGTTAGCACGCTCAAAATCTCCGAAAAAACAGGTAAGTTGGTTTCCATCAAGAATGTAACAGACGATAATGATTTGATGATTATCAACAAGTCGGGTATTACCATTCGCCTGAAAGTGGCGGATATTCGTACACAAGGACGCGCCACACAAGGCGTTCGCTTGATAAATCTCGAAAAACGGAACGATACGATTGCTTCCGTTTGTAAGGTAATCTCCGAAGAGGAAAATAACAGCGATGCCAATGCAGAGGAACAAGAACTTTGCACGGAATAAGTTATTCATCTTGAACCGGATTTTTTATAATATTCTCAAGATTAGCCGGATTTTCATTTTGCAGTCTTGAGAATCTTATAAATCTCGATTCAAGAAATTTAAGTGGAATTTTTAATCTAATAAATAAATTTGAGAAAAATGAGAAGAATAGTATTTACAGTAGCAATGCTTGCCATGGCATTGTGTGGTTTTGCTCAGAAAAAAAATGTGTCGGGAGCAGAAAATATAGTGATTTATGATCCGACCGAAAGCAGCTTGAAAGGAGAGGCTGTACCTAAAATAGAGGCTGCCATGAAAGATCCTACAACTGCCAAGCAGGCAAAAACCTATTATGTAGCCGGACAGGTTTACTACAAACTTTTCGAAGAGGAAGAAAAGAGAAAGATGTTAAAACAACCGTTCGACCAAAAGGCGAAGCAAGATTATTTGGTAAAAGCTGTTGACGCATTTGCCAAAGCGGCCGAATTGGATGAACTTCCGGACGAAAAGGGAAAAGTAAAGCCAAAATATACCAAGGATTTGAAGAAATTTTTGACAACTTATCCTGAATATTTAATCAATGAAGGATATGAGAACTATAACGAAAAAAATTATGTAAAAGCAGTTGAATTGCTGGGCAAATTTTTGGATTCATATTCTTATCCGATAGTGAAAGCAGCCGGAGTAAAACCCGACACGACGTATTACCAGATCAAATATTTTTCAATGAGCATAGCAATGAATGAGCCTCAATTGAAAGATAAAGTGATTCAATATATGGAAGAGTTGAAAGATGCTGATTATGGCGTTGTACTGAACAAAAAAGACAAAAATATGCCGGAAAGTGTTTTTTACCAATGGCTTTACGATCAGTACAGTGCCCAAAACGACACAGTTAAATTCGTAAAATTATTGCAAGAAGGAATAAAGAAATATCCGGGCGATATGTACTTAATGGGTAACCTGATTAACTATTACATCAAAGCCCAAAAGTCGGATGAAGCAGTTGTATATTTGGATAATGCGATTAAAAATGACCCTAAAAATCCTCAGTATTATGCAATTAAGGCTAACTTGCTGATGAATGGCAAAAATGACTTTGACGGCGCAATTGCCTTGTATGAAGAAGCGGCAAAAATGGATCCTTCTTATTTCTTAGCACAAGCCGGACTTGGATTGGTGTATGTTACTCAAGCGGAAGAAGTTTTCAACAATGCAAGCAAGATAAAAGACAACAAAAAGTATGAAGTTGAAAGAAAGCGCTCAAATGCGTTATTTACAAAAGCTCTTACTTATCTTGAAAAGGCAAGGGAACTGAATCCGGAGGACACAGCTAACTTAAAAGTACTTAGAGCTGCATACCTTCGCTTAGACCGCGGAAAGGACTATGATAGAATTGGTGCTGAAATTAAAAAGCTGGAATTAGGCAATTAAATTTTAAATCAAGAAATCAAGAATGAAAAAGCGTGTAAATTTGGAATCCACATTCCAAGATTTACACGCTTTTTGAATTTGTCCTTTTTATAATTCATTTTTCTCTCGTCTCTCTAAAAATCTTTTAGGATTTGTTTGTGCAATGGCGATCCATTCTTCCGGTGTAAACCGGTTTTTAAATTGCCGCAAATACGTCTTCATTGATCCAATAAATAATATATTCAAATAAAAATCACTACCATACAAAAATCGCTGCTTAACAGATTCTTCAGCTTTACAATAGTAATTATTATAGAACCTGTCGAATATTTGTTTTTCACACACACAGGAAAAATCAGTATATAAATTTTTGAATTGAGACATCATGCCAAAAATCGATTCAGTCCATTCTTCGTTTGTTTCGTGTGAACCAAAATGCGCCAAATTCAATTTTAATTGGGGGTATTGTTCCAGTACTATTTTCCACAGCTTTGGATGATTTAGTGCGTTTGCGCGTTCAATCACCCGTTCGGAATCTATTAAGCGATTGTGTTTAAATGTCAATTGCGTTTGGTCATTTTTAATCTCTTCATTAATACAGACCGGACCGTTAATATCAATTTGCGAAGAAAATGTAGCAAATCCACCCATAGAACAGTGTGCCGTGATTGGAATTTGATATTTTTCACAATACTCATACAGCGGCAACAGGCGGCAGTCTGCCGGGGAGTAACCATTGGGAGTATAGAGCTTAATTCCCGCAAAGCCGCCTTCCAAACGTTCGATAATTTTAACAATAGACTGCTCGCCATCTCCTGCGGAAAACAGTTCATTACGTCTTGGGTCAACAACAAAAAACGGAAAGATTTTATCCGGATACTGACTTTTTAATTTCCTGATCTGAGTCTCTTGCTGAACAAAATTATCCGCCTCTACAAGACCCGAGCGATCAATACCTTTGTCTTTCTTAAAATAGTCCAATAGTTCTTCACCTTCGCTTAAGTTTCCTTCTTTTACATATTTTGTTAATTCTTCTATTAAGTTGTTTTCAATTTCAGCTATGGTCATTTCATTCAAAATGCCATTTCTTTTTGTAGAACTAACTACACATTTATCTAAGTCAAACATCAAAGGACAAAAAATAAAGCCCTCTTCGTCTTTTTCCAATTCTTCCAAAATCTCTTCACTGCTCGAAAAACCAATTTTTACAAAATGTAAAATTCGAGAAAACGCCGATTCTGTTTCTCGTATTGCGTTTTCACTCTTTATGCCCAACGCATTCTTACTTAATATCATTAAAAGATCAACCAAAAGTCGAACAGATAAGACTTTGCGGTTAAAGAAATGACAATGAATGTCATAATTTTTTTTAGTTTCCATAATAAAATTTTTTAGTTAGTAATTTTATCGTCATTGCTCAAAACAGGTCACAGACAATTTTACAAATGTACATAACATTTCAATATTTATCTCAATAAAATAATCTATTAGACCTCTTCGGAAAATCAGAAAATTTCTTTGCGTCTTTGCGGACTTTGCTACTTCGCGTTAAAATAAATGAATGCGCTTGCGTTTTTGGGGTTAAACGCAAGTTCGCAAAGACGCAAAATTTTTTAGCATTAATTATTTTCTGAAGAATTCTATTATTTTATTGAGGTACTAATCAAATATAACTACAAGGGCGAAATCCCCTCTTTTAATTTCCAAACCTCAACCCCTTCGATGCCGGCCGGTATTAACCGGTATTTTTCTTTTAAAAGGTTATCTAAACTGAAATAATCGTAAGAGTTAACAACATAACCTTGTATAATTAATTCCGGTAATGCTTTTTCAACATCTTCTACATAATATTTATTGGAAAGGGAAGCATCCTTTAAAGGATACGGAAATCTTGTAGCACTTTTTCTGCCGGAATATAGATATATGGCAGCCTGGTATCCTTTCACTAAAATCTTATCCGCAGATTCAGTATTTTTGATAATTACTTCTTTCAACGCTTTCATCACCGGAGGAGGTACGGTCAAAAGTCCATGGCCTCTTTCCGAATAATTATCAAGTATATATTGTGTCTGGTTGAAAGCAACATTCAGATTACAAAAAATAAATATGACAAGCAGGCAAGCATATTTTGCTTTAGGAATACTTTTTTCTATACCGGTATATATATATGCGTATGGAATGATAAGTAGAGGTGAAAAAATTATGACATAAAATCTCAATCCAATTCCTAATGCACAAGCCATTGCAGAGAAAACAAATGCCAATAAAATTCCTCCATTAACAACCGTTTTTTTCCGGAAAAACATATAAATTACAGTAATAACAGGAATTATACTCAGGAAAAAGCCTCCTGATAAAACTTTTAAGGCAGCTTTCAAAACGGATATATTGCTTCTTGAAACATATTCAAACATATTGAATTTGAACACGAGATAAATAGCATCAGACAGCGTTCCCTTGCAGTAAAAATAAAGAAAAAACGGTAGTAGTGAGAGCAATACAAACAATAAAATAAATAGTAAACTGCGAACAAGTTCCCCGTATTTTTTTTCGGTAATCCAATTTATTAACAAGGCTATTCCGAACCCCGCCCATATAGCCGCTAAATTTGCTTTCATCATAAAAGACAACACAAAAGTAAGCGATAAAATAAACAGGCGGAAAATACCAAGAGGCTTATTCTCTTTTAAGTAAGCTATAAAAATGTACGAGGCTGCACTTATAAACGGTAATGCCCACTCTTCGGCAAAATTTCCACCGGCAAGCAATGGAGCAAGGGCAAGAATGGCAGTAATAACAGCAAGGAAAGAGCAAATTTTATCAGCAAAAAAACGGACGGTCTTATACATCATTATACTTGTCGCAAACAATGAAATTATTTCAAAAATCCATATTCCAATAAAGTTTCCGTTAAAAATAAACAAGGCAGCAGCGTTGATAAAATAAAGAAAAGGTCCTTTGTGGTCGACAATATCTTTATAAATCAGCTGTCCATCCAATATTTGCTGAGCCGAATAGATAAATACGCTTGAATCAACCCCGTTTGTGCTTTGGGCAAAGGGTGCCAGCGGACTTTGCAAAAGGATAAACAGACAGGTACATAAAAATGCAGCGTAAAAAAACAGCTCCGTTTTAACTATTTTCATGGTTATTTAATCGTTTGTTTATACTTCTAAAATCTCCCAACGCCTTCCATCCGATGTTGAAGATTCGCTTCATGTTGATAGAGTTTTTACCTCCTTGACGAGGTTTGAACGTGATAGGCAGCCATTGGCATTTCTCTCTTTGCTTGATTGCAACAACGCAGATAGCCACGTTAGACAGGAAAAAATCTCCGGGAATAAATTGCAGAACGAGTTTCAAGCGTCCGGCTTTCATCAACCGGAAAGGGGTATTGGCATCTTTTATCCATTCACCAAATATAAGCCAGACCACTAAGCGAAGCACGTTAGTGACAAAAATACGCACCACGCCGTCCTGACGGGCATGGCGCGACCCGATAATAAAACTATATTTATCCCTGTTTTCCCAGAATGTCCAAAACTCACCGGGAGTAGTTTGTCCGTCCGAGTCGGTTTGAAAGATATAATCCGCGCCGGCATCAATCGCTTTCCGGTAGGCAAACAGGCAGGTTGCCCCGTGTCCTGAATTAGGTTTGTCAACCGGCTGTAACAAAGGGTATTGCTTTTGCAGCGACATCATTTTCTGATACGTGTTATCCTTACTGCCGTCATTGACGATAAGCAGCCGGCTATTACCGCCGACCTGTTCAACCACAGGATGCCACTGTGCTACAACAGCATCTATATTTTCTTCCTCATTATAGGCAGGCATCACAACGTACAGTGTATTCATTTTTTGAAAGTGATGAATTTATTAAGTACAAATTGAAAAAAGGCTACTACTATAATAGTTGGTATTTTGGCGTATATTTCGCAAAAATGGTAATGGTCTATCAATAGATAAAGCATTCCCGAACTGATAGCCAAGCCGGTAAGTCCCACAACATAGAAAGACAAAAATCGTAACTTTACCTTATCTTTTACTTTGAAATTATAATGTCTGTTTAGCAGGAAACTGCAAATAATGCCGCAATGAACTCCTATCAAATTGGCTGTCAAATAAGAAATGCCCAACCTACATAATACTGTATAAACGCAAAAGTCAATAAACGCACAGCCTCCCCCAATTATGCCATAAAAAAAGAGTTGACGGTGACGAGTAAACTCTTTTTCTATGAACGATTTGATTGCAGCCATTTTTCAACATTTAATAAAGCAGAATCAATTGCTGCATCCATATTATAGTATCTGTATTCTGCCAACCGCCCGGCAAAGATAAACTTATTATCCGCCTCCAATTGTACCACTTCTTTCCGGTATTTTTCTTTTACTGCAAGGTTTTTCTCGTTTAATACCGGATAAAAAGGCAAGCCTGTTTCGGAAGGATATTCAAAGCAGACGGTCGTTTTAGAGGATTTTTCGCCCGTCATTTTCTTAAATTCGGTAATTCGCGTGTAATCATAATCATTCGGATAATTTACTACCGGTGCCGGTTGAAAACTCTCCTTATCAAATGTTTTCAAGTCAATTTTAACCGAACGATAATCTAATTGCCCATATTTATAATCAAAAAATTCATCTAATTTTCCGGTGTAAACTGTCAACTTAGGGTTGAAAAAATGCTTGATCTCAAAATAATCACAACCCGATAAAACATGTATGTTTTTGTGTGACAGCATTTTTTCTATCATTGCACTATATCCGCCGGCAGGTATTCCCTGGTATTTATCCGTGAAATAGCGCGACTCTCCGGTATTTCGTACGGGTATCCGTCCTGCAATTTCTGCCGACAATGTTCCGGGATCGCAATTCCACTGCTTTTTCGTATATTTTTCAAAAAACAGCTTGTATAACCGTTCTCCCACTTGTGATATAATCGCATCTTTAAATGATTGTCCGGTCTGGTTAAATTCTGACTTTTGTACCTCATTTTTCAGAAATCCCGGTATCTCATCATTTGACAAGTTAAGTCCGAAAACTTGATTTAACGTATCTCTGTTTATTGGAAAGGGAGTAAAAATTCCGTCAACATAGCTCAACACGCTATGCTGATAGTTAGAAAAAGAAGAAAAGCGGTTGACAAAATCCCAAACGTGCTTCAAATTGGTATGAAAAATATGTGGACCATAGCGATGTACGGTAATGCCAACTTCATTTTTATAATCGGAAACCTGACCGCCCGGTTGTTTCATTTTTTCCACAACAAGCACTTTATATCCTTTCCCGGCAAGTACTGCGGCACAAGTAACTCCACTTAACCCCGAACCTGCGACTACTATTTCGTACAAGTCATTCATGGGTTATGTTTTACTTGGACCGGAGTAAATTAAGTGTTCCCTTTTTCGTAGGTAATGCTTTTCCGTTTGTACCTTTTGCGTCAATCACGTAAAAATAGACACCGGTGGGAGCATCCGATTCGCCTCCCAATAATAATCTTATTTTTCCGTTCCACCCTTCGTTAATGTCGGTTGATTCATAAACCCGCCTTCCTGCCTGATTGAAAATTTGGCAACGGAATGAAGTGATGGATGTATATGCCACTTTAAACCGTTCATTAATACCATCGCCGTCAGGAGTAAAAGCATTTGGAACAAATATCGCTGATGTTGAAATATTCAAACAGGTATAGGCAGTATAAGAACAAAGTTTGTTTCCCAATGAATCTCGATTAAATACCGTTAGCGATATATCGTACTTTCCGGACTTCGGAAAATAATTATAGGTAAAGCTGCTTAGTTCCTCACCGCCAGAATAAGTAATATCCGTAAAACCCTTATCTTCATGGGAAATACGCCATTCATACCAATCCGCAACATCGGGGTTGGCATTACATGTAAAATCAACGGAAAAAGGATTAACATTACCCGCATTATCAAAAATAGAAGAAGCAGAACTCCTGAATTCCGGACAATCAGCATTTCCTTCGAATGGTGTTTCTGAAAAATAGATCTTGACATTTCCAAATTCGTCCGCACTAAACGCAACGGAATCTACTTCATTTTTTTCTATATCCCTTGTACTCATAGCCGGAAACGCAATTACTGCCGAAGTTTTATAAGGGATAATATACGGTTTTATATTCAATTTTAACTTTTCACCCAACAAATCGGTTACAGTAATATCGGTATTTGCATAAGGAACCGTAAACTCTGCTCGATCATCAAATTTATCAGTTATTGTAGTATCTCCTTCAATTCCGGGGCTTTTCCACGTAAGATATTCTATTTTCAACTCCCGCTCTATAGTACCTGTTTCTCTGCGGCCGAAACTATCAGCAAATACATACTCTTCTTTATATGGAGGAACAATGCGCAATGAAATATTTTTACACGTATCAACCTCTTCCAATGTTACGGCATTTATAGTATCATACAAGGCTATCCATACATATTTTTTTTCTTTATGTCCATTATATTCGTATTCAATATAATAGCCATAATTCACATCCACATTATGTAGTATAGACGATTTTCCATCTTTGGCAATAGAAAAATCCGTATTTTCTACCAGGCTCACAGCCTCTTTAGGGTCTTGCTTGTATTCAAACCAGCTGAAACCGGTTGAATCATCAGCAGAAAATTTAATTTTAATAGCCGATTCTCCCGAAAAAATGAAAACATTACCATTGGTTCCCTCCGGCACATTATACTCAATTCCAGTTCCGCTCTCTATGGAGAAACCAGCAGCAGAAGTACTTAAACCAGACAAGAGCAAAAAAATCAGAACAAAATATCGCTTCATTATCTATATGTTTGTTTTAACTTGCAATATTACAAAAACATATTTTAATTAATAGTAGTTTTTGAAGACTTTTTTTTCTAATTTCGCAAAGTTATAACTGTGTGAAAATTTTACACACAAGACAAAACGAGTTTATATGAAAAATTTGTATAATATTTTGTTCTCTATTTTTTTGTTTTTTTCTGTCAATTATGCAGTTGCACAGAATGTTAACTACCCCAAAAAAGAGATAAACGGTAAGGAGTATTACGAATATCCGGTTCAGAAGAGCGAAGGCCTTTATGCCGTTTCCCGCAAATTTAATGTTACGCAGGAGGAGATAAAACAGGTCAATCCGGGTACGGAAAAAGGTCTTGTCGACGGTTCCGTATTGCTTATCCCCGTCAAAAAAGTTGATTTTATATTGCATAAAGTGAAGAAAAAAGAGACTCTTTTTTCTTTGACGCGAGAATATAACATTACTTATGATGAATTGTATGAATTGAATCCGCAGTTGCAAAAAAACGGATTGAAGTCAGGCACAGAAGTAAAAATACCTAAAAAGCTGGTTTCGGCTCAAACAATGACCGTTAATGATTCTTTACCAAAAGTAGAAAAAAACAGTAAGAACGAAACATTTATTTCTTACACGGTTCAAAAAGGAGAAACATTGTATAGCATCGGTAAAACGAACTCCATTACCGTAGAAGAAATTGTACGTCTGAATCCGGACGCAAAAAATGGCGTGAAAACCGGTAAGAAATTAATTCTTCCGAAACGGGAAACAGCCAACATTACTCAGGTATCGACGGTTCCCGGTATTTCGTCCGGTAGTGTAGCCGCGTCTTCAAGCGTACCGGTTCAAAGTAAAAGTTTTACCTATCATGAAGTACAGAAAGAAGAGACACTTTTCAGCATCAGTAAGAAATATGGAATTTCGCAAGATGAAATTATCCGCTTAAATCCAGGTGCAAAAGAAGGGGTAAAAGTGGGCGAGAAATTGATTATTCCGCCGGTATATGCCAATACCGCTTTGAGTGAAGAAGAAAAAGCCAAGCCTGCAAAACGGAATTTTATATTCCATGAAGTGCAAAAAGAGGAGACTCTTTATAGCATCAGTAAGAAATATGGAATTTCGCAGGACGAAATTATCCGTTTGAATCCGGATGCCAGGGAAAATGTGCAAGTGGGTAAAACGCTGATTATTCCGCCGGTACGTGCCAATACGGCGTTAAAAGAAGACGAACCGGTAGAATTCGCACAGGTAGGAACAGGAGTATACATCGACACGCTTTCTTCGGATACTTCCGCTGTCAGACCTGATTTGGAAGCATTGTTTGCCCGTTCAACAGAACCTTTGAACACTATCAATATCGCTTTAGCATTGCCATTCCAAATGGATAAAGTTACTGCAAACAGTAAAATAGATGGAAATACAGACAAGTTTTTAGAATTTTACCAAGGTATGCTAATTGCTGTCGACAGCTTGAAAAAACGCGGTATATCGTTCAATCTGCATGTATTTGATTCCGGAAAAACCGAGGAGGAAATCAAAAAAATGCTGAACAATCCGGATTTGAAAAACATGGATATTCTAATCGGACCGGCTTATACGGTGCAGATTAAACCGCTTTCGGATTTTGCCTTGCTGAACCAAATCAAGCTGATTATTCCCTTTTCGTCCAAATCAGAAGACACAAAAACCAATCCGAACGTATTCCAGATAAATACGCCGCAACCACAAATGAATGAGTTGATAGCCGAACGGTTTGTTACTCATTTTGCCAATAAAAATATAATTTTGTTGCGTTTTAAAACGACTGCTTACGATGACAAAGTTGAGTTTAATGACATATTAGAAACCGTTTTAAAGGCGAAAGGAATAAAATATACCACCGTCTTGTACGAAAGTGCAGAAAAGCTTCGCAAGGGATTGTCAGACTCAAAGGAGAATATCATTGTTCCGCTTACGACCAACCAAGTAGCACTGAGCCAAGTACTTCCCATACTTAATATGCTGGGTGAAAAGAGACATATTTCCTTGTTCGGATTTCCCGAATGGCAGACATATCAAAGTATTAGTAAAGATTTGTTCCGTTTAAATACCTATATTCCAAGTTCTTTCTTTATAGATTATAAATCGCCAAGCATAAAAAGTTATTTGCAAAAATATAGATCTTTCTACAATGCCGAGCCGGCAAATACTGTTCCTCAATATAGTTTACTCGGATACGATATCGTGATGTTTTTTTCCGAAGCTCTTGCCAAATGCGGACATGACTTTGAGAAAGAGTTGGAACATTTTAATCCGGAATTATTACAAATGAATTTTAAATTCAAACAAATAAACGAGAACGGAGGATTCTATAATAGTAACGTTTACCTCACAAATCATAATGATGTGACAGGACTGACAAAAATTGAATAATGCAAGTCAAAATTGATACGAAGATTAAAACTTGATTTGCAATGAATAATATAATTTACAATTTTACGTTTTAAATAAATAGTAATGTATAGGATAGTAATTGGTTTTCTTTTCGTTTTTTCCTCTTTTGCAGTATTTGCCCAGCAAAATAAGTTTTTGCAGGAAATTGCGTTGGGAGTGAACGGAGGGGGCAATTTCTACAAGGTAAGTTTCAAGCACAATGATCAGGGAAGAGCGCGAGAATTGGGCGATATTGGAATGCAACTTGGAATGAAAGGCGGTGTTACGGTCAGATATATCTCAATGAAACATTTTGGAGTGCAGTTGGAAGTAAACTGGATGCAAGGAGGCTGGAAGGAAGATTCTATCATAGGCTTACAGAATGCAAAAATTTCGCGCCGGTTAAATTACATCGAAATACCATTGCTTGCACATATTTATTTTGGGAAAAAAGTACGTTTTTTTGTTAATTTGGGTCCTAAATTAGGAATTTTGGCAACTTATGGGGAGTTGAAAAGTAATCTGTCTTCCGGTCAGTTGGGGCAGGTTCTCAAGCCTGATGATCCTCGAATTCATGACATAGGACATAACAGTTTTGATTACGGATTGTCGGCAGGCGGCGGATTCGATTTTCAGATTGGACGTTTGCATACAATCGTAGAAGGACGCTATACATTCGGTTTTGGTGATGTATACAGCAATTCAAAAAACGATGTTTACCAACATTCAAATAATCAAAACTTAGCTCTGACAGTGGCATTTTTGTTGCCAGTCAAAACTTTTTATGGAAATTAATTTATTTATTCTAAATTCAAGTTTTATGAAAAAGACATTTTTAACTTTGATAACATTGTTTATCGTGTCGGTATTCACAGCTTTCTCACAACAAGGACTTCCGTATGAAATACAAGAAAATGCAGAAGTGTGCGATACCATTTTTACATTGCCTGATGAAAAAGCACAATTTCCGGGTGGGACTTCCGACCTGATGCACTTCTTTACGGACAACTCAAAATTTTCGAGTGAAATGGTAAATATCGGCGGTACCCGCAGTCTTACATTGAAATTGCTGATTGATGACATGGGAAATATCGTCAAAACCGATATTCGCAGATCGCTTTCGGAAGAATATGACGAAGATGCGCTGGCTATCGTGGCAAAATTTCCGCAACTTTCTCCTGCTAAGGTAAAAGGACGGGCTGTTTGTTCATATTTAGTCATCCCGTTAAAATACAAATAAAGCAATAAGCGTGATGATTTTACATGATGAGCGCAATGATTAAAGACATTGCGCTCATTGTAGTTTTTCAGAAAACATTGGTATAACAACTTTCCGTAGAGACGTTTTGCATGCAACGTCTTTACTACAATGCTACATTATATTAGATTATGATTGATTATTCAAAAGTACCGTCTCCCTGCTATGTTGTTGATGAAGTTCGACTGCGTAAGAACCTGGAGTTGATTCGCTCGGTAAAAGAACGTTCGGGAGCAGAAATTATCCTTGCATTCAAGGCTTTTGCGTTGTGGAAAACGTTTCCTATTGTGAGAGAATACATTCCTTACTCTACGGCGAGTTCGCTCAGCGAAGCCAGGCTGGCATTAGAGGAAATGGGGAACCCTGCACACACGTATGCTCCGGTATATACCGACAAAGAGTTTCCGGAAATAGCCCAATGCTGCAGTCATATTACATTCAATTCATTGAATCAATTTTATCATTTTCAGCCTTTTCTTAAAAAGCACAACCGGCATATATCTTGCGGATTGCGGATAAATCCTGAATTTTCGGATGTTGAAACAGATTTATATAATCCTTGTGCTCCGGGTTCCCGGTTGGGAATAGTGGTTGATTTGCTTGACGACAAGCTGCCTGAAGGAGTGGAAGGGTTGCATTTTCATACCTTGTGCGAATCTTCTTCATTCGACTTGGAGAGAACACTCGCTGTGGTTGAAGCTAAATTCGGAAAGTTTTTTCCGCAAATAAAATGGCTCAACATGGGAGGCGGTCATTTGATGACTCGCAAGGATTACGATGTGGAACATCTTATTTCATTGCTGCAATCTTTCCGCTTGCGTTATCCTTGGCTGCAAGTTATACTGGAACCCGGCAGCGCTTTTGCCTGGCAAACGGGCGAATTAGTTTCTACGGTCATAGATATTGTTGAAAACAAAGGCATTAAAACCGCCATATTAGATGTCTCCTTTGCCTGCCACATGCCGGATTGCCTGGAAATGCCCTACAAGCCTGCAATATTGGGTGCTATGGATGAAATGCCGGACAAGCCAACGTATCGTATGGGAGGAAACAGCTGTCTGTCAGGCGATTTTTACGGAAACTGGTCTTTTGACCGTGAACTGCAAATAGGCGACCGGATTGTTTTTCTCGACATGATACACTACACCGTTGTAAAAACCACAATGTTCAATGGCATCTCCCATCCTTCGATTGCTCTTTGGTCAAAAAACGGAGAATTGAACTTATTGCGGGAATTTGGGTATGAAGATTATAAGCGAAGAATGAATTAAAATTTCCAGTTACAACAAAGTCTTCACACTCCGTATTTTTGAGGAATTTTCAAAGATAATACAACAAGGTGTTGTCTCAAAAGTTGAAAAATACGCTTCGTCATTAGCTCCTTTAGTCGCTGACCGTTGGTTGCGGGCTTAACCCGCAACCTCCTAATAATCATCAACACTGCTTTTTAGGGGATTCTTGGCAAGCCAAGCGTCCCGATTACCGCGTCAAGCGCGGAACTGTGGTCTGCGACTAAAGGAGCTAATGACGGGCTTTTGAAACAGCGCCTTTTCTTTCTATTTATTGAATATTTCTTTTTATTATTTCGAATATTTCAAAACCTTTTCTGCTTTGCCATTGTCATACAAAATTATATACATACCCTGTTCCGGTGCTTGAGGTAATTTTATACCGAGTATATTGTAATAACCGGCAATTTTTCGTGAACAATCATTTATCTCTACAATGGAGGTTGTCATTTTTTCGCCGGTAGTAAAACTGCTTTCTTTGGTATCAAGCACAGTCTCGTTTTCTCCGGTAATTTGCATTTGGTAATAATAAGTGGTGTTTTCCGACAAGTTGTTTATTTTGATTCCAAAAATATCTTCGGGGCTTTGCGATTTCAGGAAATAAGTATCGGTTAATTTCCCTACGGCATTGAATTCTAACACACAAACAATATCCGTATGGTCTTCATCGCTGTATATCGTTAATGTGTAACCTGCCGCATCTTCTACGGCACGCCAAGCCATCCGTGCACTAATTTCATCCGGAATTACGACAATACCAGTCTCTTCGGGAATTATTATATCAGATACATCTATTGCTTCAATATGGCAAGAAGACGTTCTCTGCCAACGAAAGAAAGGCAGTCCTTGCCCATCGTAAATATCCCAAATGCCAGCCATATCCCAGGTTTCGTGATTAATCGCTTCCCAATTTTCGGAATCAGAGTAAAAAGACAGGCTTTGCAGTGTAGCCATATCCATATCTTTGCCTGCATTCCCCCAAAGAAGACTGTCAATAATTGCTATATTGCCATCGCTGTTTTTTACTGTCATCGTATTGAGGGCATAGCAATGGAAAGAAGTAAAGGGTATGCTTTTTCCTAATATACGATTGACATCAGCGGTATTTGTGCCGGCGGTAATACTGTCTTGGGCTGCTACACAGTAATCAATCTTTCCATTGCTGACAGCTCCTACTAAACCGCCGATGTATTGATTTCCACGTATATTTCCGGAAGCATAACTGTAACTTAAGACACCCCAATATTGATACCCGGCTAATCCGCCGGCATACAGTACCCCATTTACGTTAGCGGCGGTATAGCAATTGTTGATGGAACCCTGCCCGAAATAGCCTACCAAGCCGCCGACATTGTTCCCGGTTCCGCTTATACTGCCGGTAACATAACATTGGGAAACATTCGATTCCTCGTGATATCCTGCTAATCCGCCAACCCTGGCTTGCCCAACGATATTACAGTTTTCCAAGCCCAGATTTGTAATTTTTGCTTGATAAGTACGACCGAATAAGCCAACACGGTCTTGTTGGGGACGATTGATGGTAAGATTCCGTATTACCTTGCCATTGCCGTCGAAATTACCCTGAAAGTGGTAGTTTCTGTTGTTCATATTCATATATCCAATTGGTAACCAGCCTGCTCCATCGGCATATCCACTCAAGTCTATGTCATTCATTAACTTAAAATATATGCCGCTTGTTGATGGATTGTTGGCATTTACATAACTTGCCAAATAAGCCAGCTGTTCCGGAGTGCAAATCTGATAGGGTTCGCTTTCCGTCCCATATCCGCCGCTGTAGTAGCTTGATTTAAAAATAACTTCAATGGTCTGAGCGGCTGTTACATCCGTAAAGGTGTAGCTTTGACTTGCAACTGCTTCCGGATTATTCACGCCGTTGACCAACACCTGGTCTATTTCGTAATTTTCATTAGCCTTAAAAATGAACGATTGGCTGGAGCCTTGTTTTACAACTACTTGCCTGCGAGGCGTAATTGTTCCACCCAAACTTGAAGCGGCGGTGATAATGTACAGTTCGGAACAGTCGGCTTGCCACTGTAACAGAGGCAATGTTCTATCTTCGCAAATCTTCCAGACAGAAGCAGGAGAACCGATATTCCACCTGCTGCCATCCGTCCATTTTTTTGTATCCGTGTAAAAAGCAAGGCTTTGAAAGGTAGTTATATCTTCACGTACCCCGTCATTGTTGGTAATTATTACATTTTCGTTGAGATGTTTTACTATCATTGTGTTGAGGAAATAATTTTTATCATCTGTTCCTCCGCCGGTGTTCCCTACAACGGGATGAACGCGAACACCGTTACCGCTAACGACATTGTTGTTTGCTGCAACACAATCCTGAATTGTAGTATTAGTACGGCGACTTCCTATTAAACCGCCAACATTATCATCTCCTTTTATATCGCCCGAAGCGTAGCAATTTGACACAGAGCCACTTTCAATATGTCCTATCAAGCCTCCAATACCCATATATCCGCTTATATCTCCTAAAGTGTAACAATTGAGAATGGATCCGCTATCAACATATCCTACCAAACCGCCGATATTATTATCCGCACTTACATTTGTGCTTGTATAACTGTTAGAAATAGTAGAGTTTTTGTTATATCCTACCAAACCGCCAATATAACTATATCCCCCACCAACTTTTCCGGTAGCATAACAATTAGAAATAACAGAATTATTATCGCTTTGTCCCACAAGTCCGCCAACATAGTATCGTCCGATAATATGACAGTTTTCCACGCCAAGGTTTTTAATCGTTGCGTTATCAATATAACCGAATAAACCTATATAATCTATTTTTTCGTAAGTAATATAATCTATTGCACGGTCAATCTTAATATTTTGTATCGCTTTGCCATTACCGTCGAAATTACCTTGAAAACAGGTAGCCGTGTTTTCCGTACTATAATCGCCTATCGGCTTCCAGGCTTTCACGCTTGGATATTCGTATCCGCTGAAATCAATGTCGTTCATTAGCTTGTAATGCACACCAAATGTAGCATCTCCGTTTCCCGTATTTACATAACCGGCTAAATCAGCTAACTGTTCAGCTGAGGTAATTTCCCATGGACTATTTTCCGTTCCGTTGCCTGCCGGTTTTGATGTCGGCCAGTCTTGGGCATTTACAGCATTGAATTGGGCTGTTAATAGACATATTATATATGCTATTGTAAAACAAAATTTTTTTTGTATTTGCATAATCTTTATTTTTGAATGACTTTGTTACAACCTTAAAATTTCTATTAGGATTTATTGGCTATCTTTGTTTTGTAAACATAAAAAACTTACCGGTAAACCTACAATTAAATCTACAGTTAAAGATAGTTATAAAATTCAAAAGAGGAAAGCTTATTAACAGAAATTATTACGCAAATGTGGCAGTTTAACGATATTTCTATCGCTCGAAATTTTATAACCCTTGTATCTGTTGTGACAAAGCCGGATGAATGAGTAAATATAACTTAACTTGCGAATGCAGTTTATTTGATTAATTTTCAATTATTTATCTTTTTATATAAATATTGTGAACATTGCGTTGAATAAAAATTTAACATGAATGTTAATGATTCTCCCTTAACAAAAACAACACCGGAAATTAATTTAATTTTTTCAAGAATTTATTTGTGAAGAGAAGAAAAATAACTATATTTGCACCACCAAACGCGGAAGTAGCTCAGTTGGTAGAGCATAACCTTGCCAAGGTTAGGGTCGCGGGTTCGAATCCCGTCTTCCGCTCCAAGTTGACAGAGTATATCTGTCAATTTTTTTAGCGCAGGTGGTGAAATTGGTAGACACGCTACTTTGAGGGGGTAGTGCCGGTTCCGGTGTGTGAGTTCGAATCTCATCCTGCGCACAAAAAAGATAAATCAATTAGCTCTATTAAATTTAATTGATTTATCTTTTTTTGTGTGTAAATTTTGGATCAACGTAATTCCAGTCCGGGCATGTGGTAGCAGTTTAGGGATCAAGTAGAAATTCCTGTTGGTAGAAAAATAGATGAAGCGTTAGAATTATTTCGGATTTTTTGACTCACTAAAATTTTCCCTATAAATGTTTC
>QMCE01000441.1_pt1 | contig 23796 bp, 25 predicted proteins | sample 1821851 | NCBI WGS metagenome assembly QMCE01 (sample SAMN09453174, study PRJNA476694) | Termite gut metagenome, whole genome shotgun sequencing project. | isolation source: worker | host: Odontotermes sp. | place: South Africa:Pretoria | collected 2016-01-28 | reverse complement strand
GCTATGCTTCGTTAAATTTTCTTGAAATACCACCGGTATTCCTGCGAAAATTTGCCTTGCCTGGCACAAAATCCATTCAAAATCTGAATATCTCAGATTATGTGAACTCGCCCTAGAGCGCTTATTTTCCGCTCGCGGCATTCTCCAAAATCCCCGAAGCACGGAAAGAGCTCCCGCGCAGCGACCAACCGTAAATTCCGGAAGGAAGTGAGGGCACGGTGATCCGGTTTTGCCCGGGAGCGAGAACGGCGTTCCAAACCACGCGCCCCTTGGAATCCAGCATTTTCAAGGTAACCGGTTCCGGCAAAGGGCGGGAGAGATGCAGTGCGTTGCGGGTCAGTTTCATGCGTAGCTCTGCGGAACCTGCCGGCGGAACCACCGAAAATCCGTTAGGGATTTCAGGATTTAAATAATCGGGAGGCGTTACGGAGATGCGGAAATCATCATAGCGAATATAGCTGTCCGCCGCAGGGGCCCAAGTGGCATTATCCCCTCCGTGGAATGTCGAGATATAAAACATATCGATCTTCTGATCGCTGTAATCCACAAGCCTCAGTGTATCCACCTCCAGCGACAACTCTCCGTTAAACCAGGAACGAACGATGCCGTTTTTTAGCCCCTGGCTCGCACCGGAAGGTACCGTGTTGAGAATTACCTGGGTGACTACGGTGTCCCATGAATCCGTCCCAAATGTTTTCTGCGTTCCGGTCTTATCCCACTTCATGTCGTCTCCGTATTGAGCGGCCTGATCCGTGAAATACATATACTGCACGATAGCACCCCCGGTACGCCACATGATGCGCGCGCTCCAACCGTCGCCCTGAGAGGGAGTGCTGCCGCCGGAATAGCATTTGCCGCCGCAAAGGCCGGGCAATTTACCGCCCTTTACAAAATCAAAACCGGTTTCAAACTTGAGACGATAGCTGGCCCACATGGTATCGGCACTTTCCGGAAGCGGCCATTTGACCTGTATGCCGCACCCGGTGGGGGTATCGTTGGGGCCCACGCATCCGGCGGGGTATTGAACTCTCAGAACTTTGTTGCCGTCTTCATCCGCAATTTCGGAACGCCCCTGATCCATTCCGTAATACCAGTAACTCCCCGAATTCGGTTCCGGAAAATCCTGCTTTGCCATGGCGGTCGTGTAAGAACCGGCGGGATGCCGTTCAAAATCCACAGTAAAAGGAGCGCTTACCTGAGCAAAAGTTCCGGAAAAGGCAAACAGGGCAAAAATCTTTATGCCGAAACCGCCGCGCATTTTTGCCCCTCTATTCCGCCGGGAGAATAATTTCAATTTGCCGGGTATTCACATTCAAAAAATGAGTACGGAAAAGGTCTTTCCCTTCCCGGTCGCTCACTTTCACCTGAGTTACCGCAATAAAATCCCTGTTCTCGCGAACGTAATCCGTGAGGCGCTCATCGCGGAGCGTGTCAATATCTCCGGTGATGATAAAGTTATTTGTCCAAATCTTTACGAGCATGATTCAAATATAAGGCTTTTTTGCTTTAGACGGCAGAAAAAAGTATTTTCTTTTTGATCATTTTTACTTCACAAAGGTTTTTCATGGCTAAAAAAACGGTTTCACGCAAAAAAGTTCAACCCGAGCCTCGCCTCGCCTCTTATAATCCCGAGTTTTTAGAAAGCGATGCCGGCCGGCAAATCCGCATTCTTTCGGAATTTCTCGCACCGGAAACCACTTTTGACAAAGAAAAGGTGGAAAGTACCGTCGTCTTTTTCGGTTCCGCACGCACTCTCCCGCCGGCTGAAATCAAAAAACAAAAAAAGAAGGCCAAAACGGAAGCCGAACACCTCCGCCTGACACGGCTCGAATCCGTTGCCCCCTATTACGAAGATGCCAGCGAACTCGCAAAACGGCTGGGAGAATGGTCCAAAAAACAAAAGATTCCGCTTGCGATTTGTACCGGCGGCGGCCCGGGGATTATGGAAGCCGGTAACCGCGGCGCCCATGAAGCGGGAGTTCAATCGATCGGGCTTAATATTAAACTCCCGTTCGAGCAGCAGTCGAATCCTTACATTTCTCCCGAGCTGAATCTTCAATTCCGTTATTTCTTTATCCGGAAATTCTGGTTCCTGTTTAATGCGCGCGCCCTCGTGATTTTCCCGGGCGGGTTCGGTACTTTCGATGAAATGTTTGAGGCGCTTACGCTCATTCAAACGAACAAACTCTACAACGATATTCCGGTGGTGGTTTACGGCTCCGAATTCTGGAATCGCATTCTCCGCTGGGAAGGCTTTGTAGAAACCGGAATGATCAGCCCCGAAGATTTGAAGCTATTCAAAATTTGCGATGATGTGGATACGGCTTTTAAACATTTGACGACGGAGCTCAAAAAATCGTTTTCCGAAAAATCACCGAAAACGAGATCGCAGGCGTTCGGTTCGTTCTAAATTTGTTCTTCGGGAATGGAATTTGGGGATTAGCGTTTGGGGACTGGGGTAAGAAAAATGAAAGCACGGAGCTCAATTACGAATCTTCAATTACGAATTACGGAACGAAAGTGTAACCGTAATTTGTAATTGTATGTAATACCTAAATTTCATCGTAATTCGTAATCACATGTGATACCGGAACTCCGTAATTGGCGTGCAATACCGGAAGTTGTGTCGTAATTCGTAATTGACTTGTATGCCGGAGGTTACATCCCGTAATTCGTAATTGATTTGCCGGGCACGCCCAAACAACCGGTTTCAATATCTCGATTTATAAATTGCGGTGCGGGCGGTATCGTAGTGTGTTTTCAATGTTTTCAAATCAAACGGTCCCCAAACCGAGAGGAATCGTCCGTTTGGAAGGCGTGAAGCGAGCCCGAATGAAAATCCGGTGCGGAAAAAATAAATATTGTCTTCCAAAGCTTTGACCGGATTTCCGTTCTTTTTTAATCCCGAAATCCAGGCATTCCATTCCGCTTCCGAAATCGTTTTCCAGCTTCTCGCCACATTCCAGTAAATTCCTTCCCGGTGATACCTTTGAATCAAAAGCGGTTCGCGAACAGGAACCCCGTGAAAAAAGCGGGTTTGAATAAAAACCGCGCCCGGTTCTTTATCCTGAAACGGAAAACTGAGAAATTCCGGCGGGAGCCCCGGTGGTTCTTCCGAAACTTCGCGAACATATTTTTCCAGCCCCGCGCGTTCATAATGCCGGAACCGGTTATAGCGAAAGAGAAAAATCCGGCGGCCGGCACGGAGACTCTGTTCTGCTTTTTCGCCTTTGATCATGGGAAATGCTTCTTGAAAGAGCCCGCTGTGGCGATAAAAACCGAGCGCGTAAATGTCATTCTCAAATTCAAGGAGTGTGACCTCCAGAGAGTCTCCCGGCGTGGTTTCGTAAACCATTTCGGCCATTCCCCGGAAAGAATAATCCGAAAGTGCGCGCGAATAATTTTTCCATTCCCCGCGGGCATGCGGCGCTTTTACCTGAAATACCGGTTTTCGTTCCTGATAAGTGAACTGCGATAAATCCAAATCCGCAAGGTTTTCGGAGTTTTTACATCCGCACAAAAACACATAAAATAAAACGGCGAGGTGCAAGTATCTCACTTTTTTATTTCTCCCGTTAAGGAGTGTGAACAAAATGCAGAGAGCGGGCAACGTTTGCAGGAATCCGTGTGTTCCCGGCAAATGAAACCGGAATTTCCCTCTTCGAGAAAAAACTGCAATGCGTGCGCGGCAAGCGGCGGATCTTCCGGATAAAGTTCATTCAAAGTCCGGATTAAAAAGGCGCGTTTTTTAGTTTCCTCAAAATTTTCATAACCGGCGGCGCGCCCAATGCCGAGGAACCCTACGAAACGGCGAAGCCCCATGGTAAGCGGCGGATTCATCTTTTTTAAAGACGGTTTCGGCAAAAGCCCAAGCCCGCGCGGAGGTGGCATAGTGATCCGGGATAGCGCCTGTACCGCTTTCGGGCGAAGTGCCCCTTTTCCCATGTAATAAATTTCTCCCAAATCCCGCCAGAGAGCGCGGCATTCCCGTTCTTCAACCCACGCCGGGAGCGGAGCGCGGCGGCGCACAAACGCGCCCACACTCCAAAAAATGCCGGGAAACTGTTCCGCCAGGCTCCAGCGGTTACGAATAAATGAAGAAAGGCACGCGAGCAATTCCTGTTCTTTCGGAATGGGAAATTCCCAAAGTGCTTCTTCCGGAAACTTTTCGTAAAGATTTTTCAAAAGATTCACCGTATCGGGATAAGTGAGCCCTTGAAGAATGTCGCTCCCGAGCAAAAGCCAGGCCACGCGCGCTTCGACAGTCTTTAACGGTGCGGCGAAAGCAACCACCGGATCGGGAATATTCTCCCAGAGGGAAATAAATTTCCGCGCCGCTGGAACTAAGTCCGTATGATCAATCCGGAGCATGAGAGGGCACTTCTTTTGCGTTTATGAAATTTGGAACAATCAGGCAGATGCGGGAGTGAAAATCGGGGAATATCGGTGATGAGGCTTTTCGGGTATGGGAATTGGGGACATGGGATACGGAGTTCAGGCGGAAACTTTGCACGGGGATCAGGGACATGAATTTTTCCAACCCCCAAACCCGATCCCCCAAATTATATGAGCATTTAGGGCTCCGCAGTGATAACGAGGGGCCCCAAGTGCGAATAGCACTTACGAATTTATTACGTAATTCGTAATTCGTAATTCGTAATTGTTCGCACCCTGAATCCATTACGTAATTCGTAATTTGAAATTCGTAATTAACAGTGCGGTGTATCATTCCCGGTTTCATAGAAAATGAATTTTTAAAAGTGCCCTAACTTCTTAAATCAGAGATTCACCCATGCGGACGGCTTTCCCCAGGCAATTCCGGAAAAGCCCGGAATGGCGTTCGCGGATTTCCCGGCTCACCACAAGAATTACCGTGCTTCCCATTTCAAAACGCCCGAGTTCCTCCGCTTTTTCAAAAAGAATTTCCTCTTTCGGAAACCAGTCCGTGCGCGGCAACGTCCGGGTAATTTTTCCCGCATTCGTAATCCAGTTTTTACGGTAGTTTACGGCAATGCGCCCCACATTCGTAGCGCCGACTTTCACCACCAGAAACTCACCGCCGTTCTCCGCCTGAATCCGGGAAGTCAGACGTTCGTTGATGGCAAACAAACCCTCTACGCGCTCCACGCTTCCTTGGTTCACAGGCCAAAGTTCTCCCGGGCAGTAATGAGCGGAAACCAGTTTCCCCGCCGCCGGAGAATGAATGCGGTGATAATTAAACGGCGCCAAATAAATGGTCGCCCAAGCCCCGCCCTCAAATTTCTTAGCGAGTTCCGGATCGCGCAACAAGGAAGAAAGCGAATAAGATTTTCCCTTGGCTTGAATCATTTTCTGAACCGGCTCGTCGAAAACACCCGTTTGAGAAAGCACGCCGTCCACCGGGCTCACGATTTCACCGGGAGCGACCGGGCGCGCGCCGGGGCGAAGTTTCCGGATAAAAAGAGAAGCGATATTCGGATAAGCCTCCGCCGGTTTTTCCGACTCGCTCATATCCAGGTGATATTCCCGAATGAACCAGTCCCGGGCAAGAGCGCTCAACCAGGGCAAACGCAACCGTGTGAAAAAACCGAACACCCGGGAAACCGCATTTTTCGGCAGCAGGAACATAAAAACATAAAAAGGTGTATTCATAATTCAAATATAACTTTCATGCCCGGAGAACCCGGGTGAGGGCGTAAAATCCATCAAAAGATGGGTATTGAACGGTTATGTGAACACGCCCCAGGTATGAAATTTAGGGATGGGACACGGGATATGAGTTTGGGGTTAGCGTTTAGTATCCGAATTTCCCAACCCTCGAACCCGATACCTAAATTTTTCCTGTCTCATTTCTCTGTATGAAGGGCGCAACATGTTTGCACATTTATTAGACCTCTTCGGAAATTGCGGTAACTTTGTTGATTTGTTCTTTTTTGGATTTACCGCATAACATATAGTTTGATCCGGCATGTAAGATTTTCCAAGTGTGCGGTGATACCTATTGCGCATCAGTTAAGTTCGATTTGGTATGTAAGATTTTCTCAGTGTGCGCCGCAACATTGTCTCGGGTCAAGCCGTAGAATGACATTCTTTCGTCACCCCGGACTTGATTTACCGCATAAATTAAGTTCGTTCAGGCATAATAAAATGTTCCAAAAGTGCGGTGATACCTATTACCACATCAATATAGTTCGATCGGGTATAAAAGATTTTCTTTGTCTGCACCGCCACTTGGTCGGGGTCCAAGCCTGTCTACCAACAACACTTTGGTCTAACAAAGCCTTTCTATTATTAAAACGCTGAATTTATATTATTTTCCGAAGAGGTCTATTGAGTTCGTGCTTGCATGTAAAGCTTTCTAAGTCTGTGCCGCTACCTAGTGCGCCCCTACATTTTATGTCCATGCCTAATGAACCGGGATATGAATATTTGGAAACCCGAATTATCTTATCCCTTGTCCCACATCCCTTATCCCTGATTTTCATGCCTGTATTTATCTTATGCCCCGTTTCCCATGACTTTCATGCCGCAAGAACGTGAGTTACTTTTTTATATCCAAGCGCGATTCTCAATGCTTTTTGCGCATTTGTCAAGCTCGAACAGGCATATAAGACTTTCTTCATCTGCGCCGCCACTTGGTGACCAAACCTTTAGGCTGGAAGCCGCTCTGGTTTGGTCGGAAGCGTTGGAATTGCGCGGAAGTTCGGGCAGGGATGGTGACCCGAAGGGCGGAGATTCGCGGCGAGGCATGAACCCGGAGAACAGATAAGCAAAGCTCCGTTTTCGCAGGTGACTTGTTACCGCGAAAATACAGCCCGACCCGGCGCTCTATCACGAATGCTCATTTGGATCCCGGCTCAGAGGCCGGGATGACGGGAGAGGGATGCCCGGGGTGACGAAGGTGTTGCGCGGAATGACGGAGGAGGGATTATTCGGAATGACAGTGGACGCGCCGGGGCACGCCCAACCGGTGATCAAACGCCATTTTCACGATGGATTTTCAAATGATTTTTGAGACTTTTTCCAGATATTCGAAAATGTAAAATCCGGACAAAAGAACGTCGGCAATCACCACATATAAAAACGAATATATCACGGAGCGGGAGGTGGCCTGCGGAACTTCGCGAATGTCGCGCTTGATGGAGAAAGCCTGGTAACTTGCGTTGAGCACAATCAGGACGGCAAACACGACGGGCTTTACGATAATCATCACAATATCCATAAAGCTCATCGATGAAATAATGGCATTCCCCAAGTAAGATAAACTGAGTTGCACCGGCATCCAGTTTTCCACAAAAAAATCCACACCTTTGATGACAAAAAATCCGGAAAAAATCGCCGAGAAACTGAAGAACAGATTCATGGCAAACATGGCAAGAATGCCGCCGAACAAAGCGGGCATCACGAGATAACGCACGGGGTTGATTCCCATGGTCGAAAGCGCATCGACTTCATGATTGATTTGCATGCTTCCGATGTAAGTGGTGAGCGCCGAGCCGCTTCGCCCCGCGATAAAGAATGCCGTTAAAATCGGGCTCAATTCGCGGATAATCACAATCACCATCAGATTTCCGAAAGAATCCGAGAATCCGACTTTCGACATCACCGTCATGGCTTCGACAATCACGACGGTTCCGAAGAGTGTCGCGACCACAAATAACGTTGGAAATAGTTCGACTCCGAAGGAAAACATCTGCATTTTAATGCTTCGCATATCGGCGGCGACGGAGTGTTTTTTCTGAAAAAGAGAAGTGATGAGTTCAATGAAAAGCAAACAGAGCTTGCCGGGCGGCGAGATTAAAAAGGCATTGCCCAGACGATTAAAGAACCGTCCCGGAAGCGATAGCGATTGATTTGCAGAGCGTTTATTTTTCATTTTCGGATACCGACAGCAAAATTTCATTCCACAATAAATCGAGTCCGTTTTTTTTGAGAGAGCTCACCACGAGCGGCGGCGATTCCAGCCCGAATTTTTTTTGAATCAGTTTTGTGTTTTCGCGGAGTTCCGATTGATTAACCTTGTCTTTTTTACTGGCGACAATCAGCACCGGGCAATTCGCTTCCCGCAGACCTTCCACCGTGATGAGGTCTATGGCTGTCCATCCGCGGCGAATATCCACGAGGTAAATCACGCCTTTCAGGTCTTCGCAACGTTCTACATAATCGCGGATATACGAAGCCATTTTCTCCCGTTTTTCAATGCCGACTTTGGCATAGCCGACTCCCGGCAAATCCACGAGATAAAAGGCTTCATTCACGCAAAAGAAATTGATTTCCTGTGTTTTGCCCGGAGTAGAACTCACTTTCACCAGATTTTTTTCACCCATCAACGCATTTAGCAGGCTCGACTTTCCGACATTGGAACGCCCGAGAAACGCGACTTGCGGGAGGCGTTCTTCCGGCAACCCGCTTAAGGAAGTGGCGCTCTTTACAAACGTTGCAGAGAAAATATTGAAGTTACCTACCGTCTTGACCTGGCTCATAACGAGATTCTCCCTTCAAAGGCGCGGAGCATCGTGATTTCATCAATAAATTCAAGGTCGCTCCCCATGGGAATACCGCGGGCGAGGCGCGTGCGCTTTACCGGTAAATCCCGAAGCAGGCGGTCGATGAGGAGTGCCGTACTTTCCGCTTCCGGGCTGGAGCCGAGCGCGAGGATTACTTCCTGCAAATTCAAATTCCGGATGCGATCGATGAGCCCGGGAATATGAAGTTCTTCCGGTCCGATCCCATCGAGAGGCGAGAGCGTGCCGCCGAGAACATGATAGAGCCCGCGATGAATTCCCGCATTTTCAAACGGAAGAATATCCGAGGATTTTTCTACGATACAAAGGGTTTTGGCGTGTTCGCGGGATACGCAAAGCGGGCACGGATCTTCTTCGGTGAAGGCGTGGCAAACGCTGCACGTTTTTATTTTTTCATCGGCTTCTTTCAGGCTTTCGCAAAACGGTTTGATGCGGCTCCGGGAACGCGTGAGCAAATGATACGCAAGCCGCCGCGCGGTCTTACGCCCGATTCCCGGGAGCGATGAAAATTCGGTGATCATTTTTTCAAGGCTCGGCGGGTCTATCATAAGCCCTCTGCTTCGGATAAGTTCGCCGAGACATCTTCGAGGGAAAGCGAGAGTTTTCCGGAGAGTTGCCGCACGGTCTCTTCTTCCTTATTTTCGACGGCATCGGCGAGGTCCAATAAAAGACCGAGCGTTCCTTCCCGTTCGAGAAGCGCGGCGATGATTTCCGTGTCTTCGGTGAGTTCCAGAAGAACGGATTTCAAGGGGCGTTGAATCGAAAATTCCAGGCGGCTCATGAGCCCCGTGACAAAGGCTTTTCCCGAAAGCGAACCCTGAGGGTCCATTACGCCGGCCAGATTTTTCAGGAATGCGGCCCGCTGAAAAGCATTTTGAAACAGCGGAGATTCCTTATTTTGCCCGGCTTCTCCGACTTCCAGCCGCGCGTAAAGCATGAGCATGAGCCACTCGCTCAAATGTTCCGTACCGACCTGAGAAAGCGCTTCTTCAAGAGAATATTCCGATATGCGGCACGAAGATGCCCGCGAATGGAGATACTTCATGAGGCTTTGCGTGAGTTCGGGGTTTCGCGAAAAGGCTTCGTTCAGTTGGTTCAAATCCGGTTTGTTTCCGAGGATTTCCAGGAGATGAAAAATAGCGGCGGCGCCGGTTTCCGCTTTCTGCCCGACGATCAATTCCGGTTTGGCGAGGAGAAATCCCTGAAAATAATCGAACCCTTCTTCCAAACAATCGCGGTATTCCTTTTCGGTTTCCACCTTTTCCGCAAGCAGACGAATCCCCATCTCTTTGAAAAAAGAGGCCGCCTTCGCGCGGGCTTCGGAAGAATTCAATACCAAGTCAATTTTGGCGTAAGTGATATAAGGGAAAAAAGCTTCCTGAGCTTTGATCTTTTCCGGCGTGAATTCGATATCGTCGAGAGCAAATTCAAACCCGCGGGCGTGATACTCCCGCACCACCTTCAGTACCGCCTCATCGGCGGCGACATCTTCCAAAATTTCAAGCACGAACCGTTTTGAATTCAGCGGTGCAAAGATTTTGCCGACAAGCATTTCGCGGCTGCAATTCACAAATGCCTTATGCCGGCCCAGCGTTTTCGGAGAGTCCATGTTGCTCAGAATATTCTCAAGCACCTGCGCGGTCGCAAGCACCCCGTTTTGAATCACCGCCTTTTCCCGCGGAGAATCGCGGTATAACAACTCATAAGCAAATAAATTCCCTTCCCGGTCATAAATCGGCTGGCGAGCGAGATAGGTCAACGTATTTGCAGAAAGCATAAATCAAATACGCGCCGATTTAATGGCAAATAAAAGGACACTGCGGCAACCGAGTTCCCACAACCTGTCCATAATTTGGTTTGCTTCCGCCTGACTGACCATCGCTTTCACGGCATACCAGTCACGTTCATGTAATTTTGAAATGGTCGGTGCATCCAGCCCCGGTGTCACGGCGCAAGCTTTTTCAAGGAGCTCCGAAGATACATCGTATTCGATCATCATGTAAGATTGCGCCACCAGTTTTCCTTCGATCCGGCGCATGAGCGTGCTGAGTTCTGCGAGTCCCTGTTTTTTCGGGTGGCAAAAGAGCGCCGCGTTGCTTTTGAAAAGAGGCTCTCCCAAAATCCGGAGCCCGGCCTGTTTTAAGGTGGTTCCCGTTTCCACCACATCGACCACCGCATCGGCCACACCGAGACTCACGGAAATTTCCACCGCGCCTTCGAGCACCACCAAATTCATTTCGGGATTGCGGTAATAATTCCGGACAATTTCCGGGAAACTGGTGGCAATGCGCTTGTCCCTCAATTCCGCAAGCGTCGTGATGCCGCATTCTTCCGGCACCGCCGCGCACATTTTGGAACCTCCGAAAGGGAGGTCGAGAATTTTCACCGCGGGGCCGTTTGCCTCTGCGTTAAAATCCATGCCGGTAATGCCGGCATCGATAATTCCCTTGCCCACATACATCGGAATATCGCTCGGGCGAAGAAAATAAAATTCAATTCCGTTTTTTTCATCGACGGAGGTCAGCGTTTTGTAAGGCTTTGACGCTTTATAACCGCATTCCTGCAGAAGATGCTGGGTCGGTTCAAAAAGCATTCCTTTATTCGGGAGCGCGACTTTAATCATAATTTTTTATACACCTCTTCCAAAGAGAGTCCTTTTTCCGCCATCATCACGGCGACATAATAAAGTACCTGAGAAAGTTCGAGCGCGAGGTCGTCCTGTGTTTCATAACGGGCGGCCATCCAGGATTCCGCCGCTTCTTCTACTAATTTTTTCCCGATCGCATGCGGACCTTTTTTGAAAAGTTCGGTGGTTCCCTTACCTTCCGGCATTTCCTTTTTGCGCTGAACGGAGAGTGAAACGATTTCTTCAAATGTCATAAAAGATTCCTCGGCCGGAATTATTGGTGGTACAACCGATTACGGAATTACGAATCAAACCTCGGCATTGCATATAGTTACGAATTACGTAATTCGTAATTTGAAATTCGTAATTAAGTATTAGCTGTGTTATTGCAGATTTCATAGAAAATGAATTTTTTAAGGTTTTTTAAAGCTCTTTCAAAGATAGAAAGATTACCCGCCACAAAAAATGCCCGCTTTCCAAATACTTCTTTTCAAATGCGGTCTCCGGAATTTCCGGCTCATAACGGCTGAATGAAATTTCCGAAGGCAGGTGAAGCAAACGCGCCGCGATTTCGGCGGCGGCGGCAAATTCGCGTGCATAAATTTCCCAATTCGTGCGCATTTCCAAACGGGGAGAAACCCGGAGTAATACCGGAAAAACCGGGTGCGCGTGAAAACGCCGGCCCAAATGGGATTGTTTCGGCCAGGGGTTCGGATAATAGAGCGCGTGAAAATGCACCGGAATATGGTTTTCAACGAGAAGCCGCCAAAAGTCGAGCAATTCGGCGCGCAAAAGCAATACGTTTTCGGGAATCTCATTTTTCTTGAGGAGCCGTATTTCGGATTTATCGATACCGAGAACCGGGTGGTCCGGAAATTTCCGGGCAAGCGAAAGAGAGCTGTCCCCCGTGCCGCAGCCGGAATCCAAAACGAGAGGTTTCGAGAACCGGTTCGTAAATTCCATCGCCATCTCAAAAGCGCGTTGCGTATGTTCCGCAACCGGCCGGAGATAAGCAGAAGCGGCGTAACGCGTTACCTGTTTTTCCAAATCGGAGTGAATGCCGTCCTGATTGGAAGTCACTTCTTTCGAGAAATTCATTTTTGAAACCGCCTGCAGTAGGAACATTTCCGGCATAACGGCTCCACCAGGAACTTCTGTCGAAAACCGTTCCTCATCGCTTCGGCCCTCGGAGACTGTAAAATTTCTTCAAAAGAGGATTCGGCGATGTTTCCGAGTTCCAATTGCCCCCGGTCATCCAGACAGCAAGCCGTCACACGTCCATCGACCAAAACGGCGCAATGCGTTTTCAAGGCGAGGCAGGTTCCAAAACTTTGCGGCGGTACTTCCGAGTCGCCCGGCCATACGAACCTGGAATCAAAATGCAGATAAATTCTTCCGGTAACCGGAACACTTTTTCTCATTTTGGAAACCGTTTTTTCATCCGCTTCAATATCAAACTTTTCTTTTAACTTCAAAAAGAAAGACTGATTCCACTCCGGTAACACCAGCGAAGCCGAATCGGCATTCCATAGACGATAATTGATATAAAGATCCGGACGTTCTTTGAGCGCGCGCTCCGAAAAAGCAAAAATACGGTTCATTACTTCTCCGGCCTCACATTTATCGGGCAGGCCTTCAAGAGAATGAACGGAAAAGTTGATTTGCCTTAAAGCGGATGTCTTCAACAATATATCGCTCACCCGGTGAATTTGCGACCCGTTTGTCGTCAGATTCACCTGCAACCCGCATTCTTCGCAGATTTTCAGAAACGTCTCCAATTCCGGATGAAGCGTTGGTTCGCCCATAACATGAAAATAAACTTCAGAAACCGTTTTCGGAATTTTCAACATAATCTTGTGAAAAAAATCCGGCGGCATAAAACGCGTTTCTCTTTCCGAAAAAGAATTCGGGCAAAAACGGCAAGTCCTGTTACAGGCATTTGTAATTTCGATATAAACAGATTTCATTTAATTTTCGGCGAACTCAGGGCTGCATTTTATCATTGCGCAATAGCGAACGTAAAACCTTACCGGCGCCGATAGCCCTGTTTTTCCACAAAAGAGAGAGCGAATCACCGGCAGGCGTAAACGTTCCGTTTTTTCCTTTGAAAATTTCTTCATTCACGAGGCCACCCGTTAAAACCGAATCTCTGAAACCTAAATAATAAGCATTTTCCGAAAAGAACAACGCGGGCTGTTCGGCGGGGCGTTTTTCGGTGAGCAAATCGTAACCCCAAAAATGGTTAGCCGCTCTGACTTGCGCCAAATCCAAAATGGTGGGGCCCATATCCAACTGCGAGGCCACATCTTCCCGGATTTCCAGTCCCTTGAAAAGGTTGGTGTCGGCGGAAAAGATGCCGATAAAAATCTGCGCCGCGGAAACTCCTATGGGTTGAGGAACGGCATAATCAATAGAATCTACGGGAGTATCGTGATCGCCTAAAACGACAATTACCGTGCGCTTGAAATCGGGGCGGGCGGCCAGCGCCGAAAGCAACCGCCCGAATTGAGCATCCGTGTACCGCACGGCGTTTCTGTACCTCTCCATGGCATCATCCGGTTTCGGAGCAAAAGCATCCGGGTAGCCGTAAAACGGAATATGCGGCGTGATGGTATTGTATGCCAGAAACCAGGCGCTGTCTGCCGGCAAACCGGATAAAAGCTGTAATGTGACATCCATCCCCAAACTGTCTGCTGTTCCCGCCACCGATGCTTCTTCAGGCGATCGCCAATTTTTCCCGTAAAATCTTTCCACAAACGGTAGTGTGTGATCGAAAACAGGGTTTGAAACGGTCATATATGCTTTTGCATAATGAGTTAAATATTCCGGAAAACCCGTGAAACGGTTGGAGGCATAAAAACTGGGCACATCGCGGTTCGGGTGAGAAGGAAAGCCCATATAAGTAGCCATGGTTCCCCTGACGGTAGGGTAGCCGCCGCTAAAAGCGTTTTTAAACCAGAGACCGCCGCCGCCTTCCATAAAAACACTGTCGCTTGCAAGTTTCCATAAATTGGGGGCAAGCGCGGTATCCCCCTCAAGCATTTGATTGAAGATTCTTCCCTTGTAGGATTCTCCGAAAACAAATACAATGTTATACGGAACTTTTGCCTTGTATTCGTGTGAAGGCGCTCCGCGGAATGCAGGATATTCTTTGGCATTCGGGCGATTCTGCGAAAAATTCGGGGGCAAAAAGGCATCCAGATCATTGATCAGTTCTTCGGTAATTTTATGATTATCGCGGACAAATTCGAATGTTTCCACAGCCGCAATGTGCAAAACCGGCGCGGTGAGCGTGTGTTTACCGAGCGTGAATCGCATATCGACCGGTACATTTATTACAGGGATCGTTTTTATTCCCCGGGTTCCGCTTAAAAACAGAACCAAAGGGATCACGGAAAGAATCAGCCCGGCAACGCCTAAAAATACCGGAATTTTTTTACCGGTTTTTACATTCTTCTTTTTGCGGAAAGAATAAAAAATAATGAATAGAACCCCTCCGGCAACGCTTAAAAACAGGAGAGAAAGCCATAAAATCGATCCCTTCAAATCACCGCCGAGTAACAAAATGGTGGTGCTGTCGGTGATGTTTGAAAAATGAAAATAGGTTCGTAAAAAAGAATAAGACAGACGCTGGTGCGAAAATCTGAAAACCTCATAATCGACAATCGCGAGAACAAAATAGAATGCCAAAAACAGCGCCAGCAAACGGGGCTTTTTTAAAAAGGCAAAAATAGAGGAAATCACCAAAATCGCACCGAAAGCCATTGATATTTGCCAAACCGTCTTTCCGGAAAACATCTCCGTAAGCGAAAGGCCAAGCGGGTCCGGCAAAGCGTAAAAAACCGCAAGCATGATACTTTGCAGAACAAGTGCAAAAATGGTTATAAAAATAAAAGGGTTCATGTTGATATTACCGGTTCCGTTTTCAAAATAAAATCCACTGTTTTTTCCAAATCTTCTTTTTGCCTCCGGCTCACTTCGGCATAGCGAAACTTTGCCCGCCCGGAGTAATCGCCATAAATTTTTGAATCCAAAAGCTGAATCATACGGTTTTTTATTTCACTCACGGAATACGGGTCAAAATACAATGCCGCATCTCCGCAAATTTCGGGAACGGATGTGGTTCCGCTGGCCGCGACAGGGATTCCGTAACGCATGGATTGCACCGGCGGGTAGCCAAAACCTTCATTCAACGAAGGAAAAATAAAAGCGTAAGCGTTTTGATGCAAAAATTCCAAGAATTCATTTTCCACATAATTCAGAAAAATAAAATGCTCTTTATGGCGTAATTTTTCGGTATAGACATTTTTATCGGTAACACCGGTGATTACCATTTTAAAATCCGTTTGATTCTGCATGCTCTGTAATGACGGAATCAATTCATCAAATGCCATTGCCGCGCGCAGATTGTTTTTTTCCCACCGGGCTCCGCTTGTCAGGAGAAAATAATGTTTACTTTCGACCCCTTCGGGTAAATGGCCGCTTGCCTCCGTTTCGGCCATCGGGCTGTAAAAAACGGGAATTTCCGCCGGCATCAATTCGGGAAAAAATGCTTTGATGGATGCCCTGCTATGTTCGCTGACGGTAATCGCCTGCACCTCGCCTTTGGCGATTTGTTTTGCAAGCGAGAGATATTTCGGTTTATAGTAAAATTTTTTCCAAAAATTTCCATACCGCACCAGCGCTTCCGCCTTCCGCGCGAGCGTTTTGGCAAAAGCGATGCCGAGCCGGCTGTATCGCATTTCAAGGGCACGCACCCCATGCCAGGTGAAGACATATCTTTCCACATGGATATGCCATTTTTTGTCAAGCGAATAAAGCGGAGTATAAAATGTGTCTACCTTATGGTTTTCAATGATTTCCTGCGGAAGAGTTTCATTTATGTCAAAGAGCGGAATCTCATGTTTTTTGCAAGCGGAAACTATATTGGGGTTTAAATATTTTTTACGGTCATAGATGCAAAATATCTTCCATTTTTGATTTTGAAGGATCGCGCTTGAATACAGGCGTTCCAATAGCGCCCAAAACACGACTTCGCCGTAAGAACCGCCGCCATGAAATTTCGCGTTGTGTATCGGCTGCATCGCGATCAGATTATAGAGCAGGTTCATAAAACCTTACCCAGCCATTCGAAAGGGCGCATCAAGAAAGGTATTTTCTTATATAAAAAAGAAAGCGATTTTGCAAAAGCATAGGAACGTATCACATCGGCCCCTAAAACGCCCGCCTTTTTCGTCTGATACAAAAAGCCGTCCTTCGCATTCTTAATCACGGAATCATAATATTCATTTATGGAAACTTGCTTGCCTTCTCCGCTTTTCGAAACATGTACGGGAATATTTTTCAAGTTCGTATAAAAATCCTTTCTTAAAATTTTCGGTAAAAAAACATCCATACCCGGCGGCACGTTTCTCCCGCAGGTATCCACAATGCGCGACCCGAAAAAATGCAGAATTTTCGCCTGCGGTAAAAATTGTTTTCCGTAAGCGAGCTGACAATTCCACTCTCCCGGCATTTTTTTGATCACATACCCGAAGCTGAAATCCGTTTCCGCAAGAGAAGCCATATCAAAAGGATAATTTTTGGAAACGCAATATTGCCAAAGTTCGTGCCATTTTTTAAAAAACGCCCGCGCTTGCGGCGTATCGCTTGCAAACATCACACCGCCGTTAAAAATCTCGTCGTTCTCTATAAGTGAAAAGCCGAGCATTTTTGCCGCATTTAAAACTTTCTTTCTGTTAATCGCCTTATGTAAATTGGTATGGAAATCGAGCACCGCATAAATCCCTCCCCGCCATTCATCGGGAATCGTCAAATCACCGGCAACCGCAATGTCGGAATCCATATACAGAAAATCACCTTCAATTTCGTTTCGCATTACGGTTTTCAGAAAGCGCGAACGCAGCATCGGTGAAAATTTCTCATCCAAATTCAAAACTTTTAATTCATCCACCGCGTCTTTGATACACTCCCGCATTCCCGTAAGCGTTTCTGCGGTTTTGTCATCGGTGAGTAAGGTCACAAAAGCATTTGGGTTATGGGTCCGCAAAGAAGCGATCGCCACAAGCGTTTGTTCGCAAAAAAAATCTTTCGGAGAACTCGTTAAAACAAACAGGTATTTCATATAATATCTCCGTTCCACAGGCGTTCTAAAAATATTTTCCAAGGTAAAATTTCAATGTTATCCGATAAGCGAGGTACCGGGTCATTACTAATTACAATCTGTTTCTTTACAATATACTCCTCTGCAAAGGCTTTTAATCCTTTTAAATGCCGTGAGGTCACTTGTTCGTTTGATTTCACTTCTATGGCCACTTCGTGGTCTCCCAATACAAAATCGATTTCCAACTGTGAAGCGGTTCGCCAATAACAAATAGAGTAATCCTTACCGGAATAACGGCTATGAGCATATATTTCCTGATAAATAAAATGTTCAAACGTTTTGCCGAACAATTCGGAACCGGCTTCGATTTTTCCGCGCCGCAAAAGATAATTGGCAATTCCGACATCAAACAAATAAAATTTCGGAGCCGTAATTACACGGCGTTTAGGGCGTTTTTGAAATGAAGGTAAATACCTCCCGATCAGGGTATCTTCCAGAATTTGAAAATATTCTTTAACGGTTGTCGCACTGACTCCGCAATCGGAAGCGATGTTGGTATAATTTACCATTTCGCCGTTTGTTAAAGCCGCCACTTCAAGAAACCGGGCAAATACACCTACATTGCGAATGCGCGCTTCAAGAGCGATTTCATCTTGCAGATAACTGCCGATATATGCCGATACCAGTTTTTGAGGATTTACGGCATCATAGTGTCTGGGCAACAGCCCATGATTTAAGGCGCGCATTAAATCAAAGTTTGGAATTTCCGCACTTACAAGAGGGTAGAGTTCATAGCGAAGCGCTCGCCCGCCCAGTAAATTTACATTGGATCTGAGAATCTTTTTGGGACTGGAACCGCTTAAAATAAAACGAATGCGGTGATTCGATATCAGCCAGTGTACTTCATTTAATAAACCCGGGATTCGTTGAATTTCATCTATCACTACCAGAGAAACAGATGTATCGGCTAAAATGGTTTCGCGAAGAATTCCCGGATTCCGGCTTAATCGCTCATAAACATCGGAAAGCAATAAATCAAACCATAAAGCTTTTGGGAACAACGCATGGAGCAAAGTGCTTTTTCCGGTTTGTCTTGCGCCCCAAAAAAAGAGACTTTCCTGCCCGGAATCTGCAAAAATCTGCTTTCGGCTATACATGCCAATCCTTTTATTTTTCATGATAATCAAAAGTAATATAACAAAATATCATGATAATTCAAAGCATGAATGTATCAAACAGGTATTTCATAAATCTCTTTTAAAGACAAAAAAATGATGATACGCGTTTTCAAAGACTCGATAAGATTTTTCCAGCCTCCAATTTTCAGGTATCGCATTTTTAATGCCGGCCATAATTTTAGATAAAGGATAACTTTTCCTGTTGATTTCCCATAAATGCCCATCCGGATTATTTACATCAATATTGGGTTTTAAAAAAGGACTTTTGAGCATGATTTGCAAAACTTTTGGAATTTTACAGGTAAATACGTCACCGGCATTCGGCAAACTGATGAGAACCGCTTTTCCGGAAACCCTGAAAAGTTCTTTTAAACTTTTTTCAAATAAATCGTAAGGAATATGTTCTAAAACCTGAAAACAGCAAGTTACATCAAAACGATCGTCTTCAAAAGGCATTTCCGCGACACTTCCGACATAATCCGGCTTATTTCCCGGATCAATATCCAAAGACTTGTAGTTGATTCCAAAGTTTTCCAACAGGCATTTTAAAACCCGGGAACCTACACCAACTTCCAATACACTGCCGCCGACCCTAAAAACTTCATCACATTGATGCCAAAAACTAATCATGCGATTTTTACTGCAATAGGCAGAAAATGTTTGGTATTTTTCCCTGTGATTTGCGAGCATTTCCTGTTCGGTCATTTTTAAACCTCAAACGGCAATGGAAAACCTGTTAAAGCAAACGATTTCATATTGAACAATGTAGTTTTTTTTTCACAAATAAAATAGTGCTGTAAATTCTTGGAAATTGGCGGTAAATAAAGAATAACGGAAAACGTACATTGGGAACCCATTTTTGCGGCCCCCCATAAAAACCGTTTTTGGCGTTATAGATTACTTTTAGAGAATCTTCGCCGATTCCCTGCTCTTTTTTTAATTTTTCAAAAAAATCATTTTTCATAAGCGGATGCGGCTCTTTTTTCCCATCTATTCCGGAACCGAAAAAATGAATTATTTTCGCATTGCAAAGAAACGAGTAAATTATTTTCGCCCTGTATAAATGATTGTACGCCTCTCGAACCTGACAATTCCATTCACCGGACATTTCCTTTATTGGAAACCCTAATTGATGATTGCTTTCGTTAAAAGACAACTGGTCGGTGTAAATTGCGTTCTCGGCACAATATAAATACCGTTTATGCCACAGATCGAAAAAAGCCTTCGATTTTTCACTATCCTTTGCATAGATCACTCCGCTATTAAAATACAAATCGTTGAGTGACAATGAAAAATTTAATCTGTCTATATTCTTGTTAAATTGCTTGTGCTTTGTGCGGTATTTGTCGTTTTCCCTTGCATGCAAATCCGAAACGGCGGCGATATCGCAGTCATTGCCAAATGAAATGTTCAACGGTTCGACAATAACCGTATCTCCGTCGATGTATAAAAAATCGCCTTCGATCAAATTCCGCATATTTGTTTTCAAATGCCTGGAACGAACTTTGTTCGATAGCCCTTTTTCAAACGAAATGATTTTATATTCCCCGATCAGGTCTTTTATAGATGCCCGGAAACCGGTTAAATTTTCGGCGGTTCTGTCATCCACAATCAAGGAGATAAACGCATTCGGATTATGGCGGCGGAGAGAAACGACCGACACGAGTGTTTGCTCATAATAAATATCATTTTCATCACTCACCAGAATATACAGGAATTTCATTGTCAAGCCGGTTTCCTTTTCTGCAGCCACCATTGAAAACCAAGAGCGACCAGCACCATGAGATAGAAAATAACTTTTTGCCAAATGCTAAGCGTAAGACCGCCGAAATTCAGCACCATATACAGGGCAAGCAATAACACCATCCAAAGCAATTGCGGCCACAATTTCGCCGAATACGGCCACAAACCGAGTTTTGCCAAATAAATATTATTCCAAATCATAGAAACGAGATTGTAGGAAAGCATGGATAAAGCCGCCCCGACAAGTCCCAAAGCGGGAATTAAAAAATACCCTGAAAGTAAAGCGATTCCGAGGGAAAAAATATTCATTTTCAAGGTGTAAAAACTCTTTCCGATTCCATTCATAATCACGAGAGCCATCCCCCAAAAACCCACCAGTAACTGAACCAGCAATAAAATACCGAGCGCTTCCGGTTGAACGATAAAATCACTCCCGGCGAGACTTAAAATTTCATCGGGGAACAGCACAATAAAAAATCCGATCACCAGTTGAATCAGCGAAATCATAGAAACGCAGTAGGTAAGGACAGGTTTCAAATCGGAATGAAGGCGTTCTTTGTTCATTCCGGCGACGACAGGCGTTAAAATGGGCGTAAACCCGACTCTGATCGTTTGAAGCGCGTTGGATATGGTGACCATAATTGCATACGCGCCCGCTTTTTCCGGCCCCAAAAACAAGAGCACCATCCACAATCCGGAACGAATCAAAAATGCGGATACAAATTCATTAAAACCGAGCGGCAAAGAGTAGAGCAATAGATCCTTTGAGATTCTTTTTTCGGGAAAAACCGGCATTTCGCCAAATTGCTTGCGCACTGAAATCGAATGCAGAATAAACCCGCCGACCTGCCCGAATAAAAGCCCCAGCGGAAGCGGATGAGGAATGTTCAAAAAATGCAAAAGAATCGAAACGGCGGGAGAAAGAACGGCGACAAAAAAAGAATTGATAAATATTGCATTTTGCGGGCGGCGATTCCCTTCCGATGTGTTACTGAGGACAAATGAGACCGAATAAAAAACCAGGGAAAGCGCATACCGTACATAAAAGCGCAATCAAAGCGGAAATCCAAAACGATTCCATGACCCCTTCAAAGGCGGGGCGGTGATACAGTTTGTTCTGAGGTAAGTACCAATACAAACCCTTATCCAAGCCGAGGGTAGATGAGCGAGCGATCGTCAGCAGGAGAGCCTGCGTGGAAACAAAAATGCCGAACTCCGCCGCACCGAAAATGCGCGCGAGCAATACCGTTAAAAGAGGTCCGCAAATTTTAAGAACGGTGCCGATGATATTGAACCATGCACTTTTTTTCAGGAATTTGCGATCGGCTTCCAAATTACTCATTGGAACGCAAAAATAGATTTTTTACAAAGAAAAGAACCTGCCTCACGATTGTTTGTTCTCACAAATAGCGGCATCATGACCTTCGCCACCAAATATTTTTTACATTTCCTCGAATGGTATTAAAATGACGATGTTTAAGAATTTTAAAAAGCGGGCAACCGGTTTAATTTCGTTGCAGAAATGGATTCCCGTCTCTCTCTCGTTTTGGATCGCGCATATTATTTTACGCGTGTTGCTTTTGTTCCGCAGCGACCCTTACGGGCTCCCTTTTGTGAGCAAGCCGGACTGGTATATCTTTCATGCGGTCTGTTTGGATTTTTTGTGGATTTGCAATTCGCTGATTGTATTTTTGCTTCTCGCCACGATGGTAACCCCGTTCGGAGCTAAAAACGGTCATTCCGAACGCAAACAAAGCATCAGCGAATCCGTATTCATTATTTTATACGCCGTCTTTCATTCCGCGATTCTTCTCCTCACGCTCCTCGATAACGAAGTGCAGCGGTTTTTAGGGAGCCACCTTTCCTTCGGGATTGCCAATACATATAAAGACACCTCTTCCATTAGAATGTTTTGGGATTATGTCGCAAACGATTATTCCGTGCCGTTTTTGCAGTTTTTTGTACTTGCATTGATTTTGCCTTTTACTTATACGGTTTATCGTTTACTGTATTTCCGGATCATCCGCCGGGGCGTAAAAGGCAATGCGGTCATGAAAAAACCGGTCTTTGCCATGCTCATCTTCTACATCATCTCCTTCCTCTTCATTCATTACATCTGGACAGGCAATGCGAGAATGACAAAATTGAAACCGGTCGTATCGCTCATTTACAGTGAAATTTTTTCTACGGCAAAAAGCGAAACTTTAACCGAAACGGAACTTGCCGCTTTCGGGAAATTTTATCAAAATTTATGGCTTGAAACAGAAGGCGATTCCCTGTGGGAATTTCCGCAAACGGCTTTCGAATTGAAAAACCCGCTATACCGCATTCCGGGCGAAGAACTAACCCAAAGCGAATCACTGCGAGCTCAGCGTGCAAAAAAACCGAATTTCATAATCATATTTCTGGAATCGCACCGCGGGCTCAATACCGGATTTTTAAACCCGCAGTTTCAACCGACACCGACCCCGTTCTTTGATTCTCTCGCGGCCCACTCCCGCGTTTGGGAGAGAATGCACGCGAGCGGCCTCCCTACCACCGGCGGCTTGCTTTCTTCTCATACCGGCATTCCGCACCATTCCAAATTAGCGCAGGCCACCGACCTGGCTCACATCAGTCTGCCGAGTTTTGCATCCGTTTTATCGGATTCCGGTTACGCCACCCATTATTTTTCCGCCGCCGACCCCGCCTGGGACAATCTGGGTGTCTGGATGGGAAAATGGTATAACGCACAGCATTATGACAGAAACATGGAAGATGATTCCACATTTTTTGTTCACGCCTCTTCTTATATCGGCGACACGCTCGCGCGCCGGGATTCTCCCTTTTTAGCGACATTGATGACTCGCTCCAATCACTATCCGTTTAATTTTGCTCCCGGAATGCCCGAGCAGGAAAAACAAAAGCCGCTCACGGAAAGAATAAACTATACCATGAATTATGCCGACAGGCAGCTCGCCCGCTTTATTCGCTCAATAGAACGTGAAGAATGGTTTCAAAATACTTATGTCATTATACTTGCCGACCATGCTTTTCCGCTGGGGGAAAACGGCGTTTCTACCATGAACGGCGGCGCTTTTTCAAATGCAACCTGGGTCCCGTTTTTAATTTCCGGCAAAGGAATCGAAGCAAAACGCGATACGGCAACGACAGCCCAAATAGATATGGCTCCGACAATTTTGGAACTTGCGGGCATCGCCGTGCCCAACATTTTTATGGGGCACAATTTATTGAGAGGTTACGGCAGCGGCTTGTCACTCGGAGCGTATTCCGGTTTTGCGGCCATCGGGTTAGACGGCTACCGTTTAATTGCAAAATCTCCGCTTAATCACGGAGAAGTTCAATGGCTCTTTGCAGACGGCGACACACATCAGAAAAATAATCTTTCACCGGCGAACCCGAAAGAAGCGAACTCATTAAGAGGGATTTTAGATACGTTAATTAAGTTATCCGATTATTCGCTGGAAAGAGGAATGCAGCACCCGCCGGCAAAATAAAACGTGATTCACACATACTTTCCAATGGCTCTGTTAAATAGACAGGCTTGGACCCCGGATCAAGTCCGGGGTGACGAGGGTAAGGCGCAATCTTTCATTCTGTCATCCCCCGGGTTGATAAAAGCTTCACTTTGTTCGCTTTTCC
>QMCE01002236.1_pt1 | contig 23807 bp, 13 predicted proteins | sample 1821851 | NCBI WGS metagenome assembly QMCE01 (sample SAMN09453174, study PRJNA476694) | Termite gut metagenome, whole genome shotgun sequencing project. | isolation source: worker | host: Odontotermes sp. | place: South Africa:Pretoria | collected 2016-01-28 | reverse complement strand
CCAGTTGTTTTAGTTGTTTTGAAACAGCCACGATATTCCTCTTTTTGGTTAATTTATGTGGAGAAGCGAATTTTTCGGTTCTCTTAAGTTATGCGAGAGAAGGGACTTGTCCTCCAACCCTAAGTCACCATATCCTAAGGGCGTAGCTCCTATTAACCTCTTCTCCGCTTTAGTAGTCTTTACTACTCCTAATTGGACATAATATAGAAAGATATAGAGCTTGTCAATAAAGAACAAAAGAAAAGCAATGATTAAGAGTGAAAAAGCAGTTTTTTGCTCATTTTAATTCACATGTTTTTGATAATTTCAACCCCACAGATAAAAAGCTCAAAAAACAGACATTATCTGTAGCTTTGCACAGCATATAATGTGTTTATTGACGAACAGAGCGAGAATCGCGGCTCGAGCCTTCGGTTCGATGGTTTGCACTTACCGTGGAAAGCCGCATCGAACCGAAGGTTTGAGGCGGCGGGTGCGGGGTTCTGCCTCGCGGTATAATACCTTTTATTTCTTGGAGATATGGGGATTCGGCTTCCGGTCGTTTGCTTCCTGCAAACTCCTTCCAGCCCGCCTGCGCAATCCCGTCGCATACGCCCCTTTGGGTCGTTTGCCGATAGGAAAGATTTATGCACCGCCATTCGGCGGTGCGGCGTCATCCTTGCGGCGCACGAATTTACACACAAGGCTTCGCCTTGGAATTTTTACAGGATTGCTCCGTTTCGAATCCCCAAATTTAAACTGCTATTTAAGATGAATTGGTCAATGTAACATATTCGGCTACTTATTATATATTGGAGATATGGGGATTCGAACCCCAGGCCTATTGATTGCGAACCAATCGCTCTACCAACTGAGCTATATCCCCGCTTTTTAACCTATTTTTAATCTAACAATAAATTGCGTTTTTGGTCAAGTGGTGGTATAAAAATTGTATGCTTTCATTTTACGATATTTTCCGTTACGGACACGCTGTTTTTTTCGTTGCCTTGCATGCTTTTCTTATGCTTGGTCTTTTCTTTGAATGGCTGCGTGATAAAAAAACGTTAAAACAGAAAACCGTCGGAGCCAAAGTGTCCGTGATTATCCCTGTTCATAACGAAGAAAAACGGATTGAAGGACTTCTGAGGACTCTTCTTGCTCAAACCTGCCCTGCTCAAATAATTTTTATAGACGACCGCAGCTCAGATAACAGCCCTGTCATGCTTTCACAGTTTGCCCGTATTGCCGCACAGCGGGGATTTGACTGCCGAATTATCACTTTATCTGAAAACCCAAGTATTAACAAAAAGCAATTCGCCATTTCCCTCGGCATAGCCGAAGCCGACGGGGAGTATTTTCTATTTACAGACGGCGACTGCGTTCTTCCCCCTAATTGGATCCGCGCAATGGCGGATAAAATTCAGGACGGCAAAACAGGAGCGGTAATTGCTCCTGTTTTCAAAAAAAAGGGGAAAGGTTTTCTTTCTATTTATCAATGTTACGATCACGCGGTTCGCTATATTTATCTCGCGGGAGCAATCGGTCTTGGTGCGGCGGGCGGCGGCTTTGGCAACAATATGATCGTAAGCAGGCTTGCGCTTGATGCCGCTGGCGGTTATGATTCTGTTCCCTCATCGCCGACCGAGGATGCTGCGCTTATTTCTAAAATACGGAGAGGCGGAAAATACAGTATCCGCGCCGCCCTTCACTCTGATGTGTCAGCAAACGTATCTGTAGAAACAGTAAGCTATTTCTGAGAACGCCTTATGAATTGGTTACTGTAAAAGACATTGAGAAGATAACCGAAACAACAAGGGGAACAATTTTCTATTATGTAAAAAATAAGGAAGAACTTATAAGGAAGAACTTTTCAGAGAGGTTATTGAAAAATACATTTTAACGAGTCAGCATATATGCAATAAGATTGACCATAACAAATTGGATTTGAATGTGTCGCTGGCTGATTTTATTGAAGCGTTTGTTACCAGTATTGAGAAAACAATCAGTAGCCTTTACAAATTCGCTGGCATTACCAATAAATCCGATAAAAAAGCGATTGCAGAAATAGACAGGTGTTACTTATCATTAGTGATGACTACTGGGTATTATCTTAATGATTTTACCGCAAAAATGGGTGATATATTAAATACAGATAAAAACACATGGGCGTTTCTTATACAAAAAGCCATTGCAAAAGGCGAAGTTAAACCGAATACAAATGTAAGGTTATATGGCGAAACATTTTCCTATACTTATTTAGGTTTAGCGTTGAATGACGCTTTGAGAGAAGGTTTAGACACGAGGCATTTGAGAGAATTACTCATGCACATATATAATCAGATTAAAATATAATTAGCTTAAATGTTGATTCATACTACATTTGATTGCCGGCAAATGTTTTGTCGAAATCAGGTGTAGTATATTTTTTAAATTCAGCATTCCATACATACGGTATGCCGAATACAAGTATTATAAAAAATGAAAAATTTATTAGTTGTATATTATTCACAAACGAAACAGCTGAAAGAGATTATCTCAAAATTTGTAAAACCGTTTGAACATATATATCACATTGACTTTGCGGAAATTAAATGTAAAAAATTTGGTTTCCCGATAACATACAAACAATTTTTTGATGTTTTTCCCGAAACTGTGCTTAAAATGCCGTGCGATATAGAGGTGGAAATCGAAGATAAAAACTATGACGCTGTCATACTTGGCTTTCAGCCATGGTTTTTGCATACTTCCATTCCTTTCAACAGTTTCATGCAGACAGAGCGATTTAAAAACCTTGTCAAAGGGAAACCGGTTGTCCTCGTAATGGATTCGAGAAACTCGTGGCGAAATGCGTTGCACGAAGTAGTTACGACTGTCGAAAATTATCAAGGGACAGTCAAAGGGAGGTATGTTTTCAGGGATACTTCAAAAAATTTCAGGGGATTCCTCGCATTGTGTTACTGGTTGTTTACCGGGAAAAAGAAATCGTCCTGCAAGTCGATTCCGCAAGGAGGAATAGAACAGGAGGTAATAGATAATGCAGGTTTGTACGGACAATCCGCTCTTTCGTCTTTTCATTCGCCCGACGGTGTATATTCCGTAATACCTCCGGTAAGCGAAGAATACACATCGTTGGGTTACGAGCAATTCGCTATTGCTAAATACGAAAAATGGGCAAATTTTATCGGTAAAGACAACTTCAAGCATCGAAGATTCAGGTTAGCCCTGTTCAGAAATTGGATATTATTTATGCTTGCTTTTGCCGCTCCTATCATTTCAAGAATTAATAAAAAGAAAATCAAATAAATAAAACAACCATTCCTAAAATAAACTATTGAAAATATCTTAAAAATTTATGTTATGTTAAATGAAGTTTTTATTATCAAAGTGGCAAAATATTTGCCAAACAGTCCGGTGGATAACAACACAATGGAAAAAAGATTGGGGTTAATCGGCGAAAAAACCTCCCGAGTAAAAGAAATTATTTTAAGGCAGAATCAAATCAAGACACGGTACTATGCTGTTGATGAACAGGGAAAGATAACGCACACTAATGCTCAATTGACCGCGCTTGCCGTTAATCAACTCTTTACGGGTGATTGCAGTATAAAAGATGTAGAAGTGCTGTGTTGCGGAACCACAAGCCCCGACCAGTTACAGCCTTCTCACGCCTCTATGGTACATGGCGAATTATCCGGTGCGCCAACAATGGAGATTATGTCGGGAGGCGGGCTTTGCGGAAGTTCAACAATGGCGTTGAAATACGGATATACATCAATAAAAGCCGGAAATGCCAAGAAAGCTGTTTGTACCGGTTCCGAATTACTTTCGGCGTTCTTGTTGGCTAAAAATTTTAAAGTTGAATATGAAAAGTTACAGGAAGTAAGCAAAAATCCATTAATCGCTTTCGAGAAAGACTTTTTACGGTTTATGTTATCCGATGGAGCAGGAGCCTGTTTGTTATCGAATACTCCTAATAAAGACGGCATTTCCTTAAAAATAGAATGGATAGAATCCGTTTCGTATGCTAACGAATTGGAAACCTGTATGTATCAGGGGGCAGAAAAAGACAAAGAGGGAAAACTAACCGGATGGGCGTTGTATGAGGAACAGGACTGGCTGGATAAATCTCTTTTTGCCATTAAGCAAGATGTTAAGCTATTGGGGAAACATGTAGTTGCCAAAGGTGTAGATAATATTACCGGAGCATTGAAAAAACATAATTTGACATCCGAAGAAATAGATTTTTTCCTGCCTCATATTTCATCAATGTATTTCCGTGAACATTTTAAAACATCTTTGGCAAATGCCGGTTTCCCATTTTCCGATGAAAAATGGTTTATGAATCTGACGGAAGTTGGTAATGTAGGTTCAGCGTCAATGTACTTAATGCTGGAACAAATTTTACATTCAAATACTTTGAAGCCCGGTCAAAAACTTCTTTTGTTTAACCCTGAAAGCGGTAGATTTTCTTATTCAACGCTTTTGCTGACAGTTGTTTAAGAAAATACACGCACTATAATTTTTATGTTTAAGTAAATTTTTATTACTTTGCGTTCAAATAAAAAATAGATATTCAGAATATTACTGAATCTATCCTTGTTATAAATCTTGCATAAGAAAGTGGAATTTTTTACGAGCCAAGATGGATATAACAAGTCTTGCTATTATTATCATATTGATAAAATAGTACAGGCTATATCCATTTATTGCTCAAACCCTTTCCACTGGTCTTATGAATAAATGTGATATTTAGCCTGTACTTTATCATGAAAAGCTTTTCGCTCAAAACTCCTAAAAATATTATTAGAGCAACCTATCGTTTATTTTTAACAGAAAATATTGAACGGGTTACCATAAGCGACATCGAAAAAGCGACCGACCGAACACGCGGAGCTATTTTTCATTATTTTCAGGATAAGCAAGACTTATTTGAAAAAACAGTTGAAGAACAATATTTTGTTCAACTCAAAAAACATCCCTATCAAACTGATAAACCTGTTGATTTTGATTGTTTTATAGATAGTTATCAAAGTCCTTCCGAAAGACTAATAGCACATATCAAACAGCTTGATGAAAATATAAATGCGGAAAAAGCATTTTATCATTTTACTCTCCAAGCCGGCAGATATTATCCCGGATTTGATGCTATTTACAGTAGGATTTTGGAAGATGAATATGTACAAGTCGCCTCGATACTATCCAAATCAACAAGCTATTCCAAAACACAGATAAATATGGTTACTTCTTTGCTTATCAGCAATAATTGCAGCAATATTTTCTTTGCTTTTCCCTCTTTTAACATCCAAAATAAGCAAATAATAAAATCATTGTTGCAAAAATAAGGATTAAAAATAGAAAATTACACTTGTAATTAAGTCTTATTTCCTTACCTGATTATTTGTATTTCCAACCTGCGGTTTTTCTTCCGGTTAATATCATTTGTATTGGAACAAACCGGTTCGGAACTGCCTTTTGTGAAAGTCAGAATACGCCCTGCCTGAATACCTTTTTTTGCCATATATTCCTTTGCCAAATCAGCCCTTTTTTGACCTATCCGCATATTTCCGGCATAATTTCCCCGATTGCAAGCGTGTCCGGTAAGTATGATTTTTGCAGAGGGATTATTTTGCAAAATTGAAATATATTCATCGAGTATCTTTTCCTGTTTTACTGTCAAAGTAGCAACATTCAAATCGTAATTGATAGTTGCGGTGTCCAACGCCTCAATATCATTGTTTTGAATTTCTTTTATTTTTTCCGTATTTATAACTTCCTGTCTGTTCGCTATTTCTGCTGTTTGTTGTTGGATAGCATCCGTCAATTCTTGAACTGCCTCTACCGCTTTTTGTGTCGTTTCTGCCGATTGGCGAACAGTTTCCAGGTAAGACGGAGCATACTCGAACTGTATTTTTTCCTGCTTTTGTTTTTCTCGAACCGGACAACCCGCCGAAAAACCCAGACGCAATTTGAATCCGAATGACAAAAGAGAAACTTTATCGGTAAAACTTTTCGTGTTATTGTTTGAGGAGTATTGTGAGGTCAAAACACTGTTAATGGTTGTAAAATCATTGTTTTCATACGAATCATAAACAACAAATTGGTCATTATGTTTTCCTTTCAATATATCGTTAAAACCATAATCTGCATACAATCCGGTGTAAAGATTGATGCTGCCGGGTAATTCCCATTTAATACCTGCTTCCAAACTTCCGATATATGACAGTCCAACATCAAATTTACCTTTGGCGGATTGGTTATTGAAAACACCATAACCTAACGAGGCAGGCTCGTTCAATGTTTGATGCCAATCATAGTAATATCCTTTGCTGTCAATGGTAGCGTTTTTACTTTCATATTTTTTGCTGACAGGAATACCCAGCTTCAAGCCGCCAGCCACAAAAAAGCGGTGATTTCCCTGTTTTTTTGTTTGATATTGCAGCATCAACGGAATATTCAGGTTATACAGTTGCTGGCTTTCTTCGTAATTATCCACGCGGTAGCGGAAATTCATTTGTTGTGCCGCATAAGGGTCTAAATCAACTGCATCATAATGGTCGTGCAGTTTATTTTGGCTAAAATCACTTTGATAAAAAGACAGTTCCGCTCCCAACGATAAATTCCAATTTTTCGATAAATAACGGGTATAACCTAATCCGAATGTGCCGCCAAAACCATTGTCTTTACTGCCGTAAGTCGGCTGATAACTTAGGGTAGATAATCCACCTGCCACCCAAGCGGATAATTCGTTTTTGCAGGTTACTTCAAGGGCAACGGAATCAGATTTAGAAACAATTTCATCATCCCATTCATCTTTATTTTGTGCTGTCAGTACCGTATCGGGCTGTGCAAGTTTGGCTAATGTTTCTTCCCAATTATGATTGATAGCCTGTACCGGATAGGCATTTGCGTACAAGTTGCTTACCGTCATAAAGACGGTAAGCAGGACAACACTCCAATAATTCGTTATTTTTTTATTTCTATTTTTCATCACGATTTCTTTTAATATTATTCGACAATAACTTTAATCCCTTTATTTTCTGTATTCGATTTGAATTGAAGCAGATATGCTCCTGTCGCATCCGGCATTTCAACCGGAATGCGGCTGCGACCTTCTACTCCAATTCTGTCAATCAATGTTCCCGCAGTGGAGAAAACATCTATCGTAGCTGTTTGTAAAACCGCTTCTTCCATACCGTCAATTTCAACTGTTACGGTGTGCGAGGCATTCGCCCGAACCGGATTAGGATAAGCGCGAAGGCTCGCTGTCAAAGTTTGTATGGTTGGCATAAATGGACAGCTACGGTATCTTTTGCCTTGAAGGTCAATTAACTCTACCCAATATTCGGCATACGGGTCTAAACTCGCTCCACCTGTATAATAGTGTCCGTTCAAGTCATCGTGATTGCCTTCGGCGATTTTAACATCGTCTTTATACCACGAGTAATAGGCAAATTCGTAGCCTCCATTTGTTTGAGGATTGTTGTTTATCACCAATGTATTGTTGAGTTTCTGATAGATAAGGTCAAGACATTCAACTTCCGGTTTTGTTTCAGCTTTTGGAGCAATATACCAAATAAGGCTGTTGCCTTCGATTCGGTGCAGGAGTACGGCAGTGGTGTTGTGATTGCCGTACTCTGTTTCTTCCATATAAAAAGTGCTTGTATCCGATACACTATTTGCCCGTATCAAATCAATAGTTGAACCGTCCCAATCATCAAATAAATCAAGCTCTATGGATGTTGCGCCGTCCACTTGATTGGCAGTTCCGAGAATATCAATAAATCCTTTCGTTCCTGCCTTATTGGAATTGTCTGTTACCGAGAGGTAAACCTTTGAGCCGTTTTCTCCAATATAATTTCCGTTGAGAATAAGCGTATTGGTTTGCAAGCCCTGCGGATTGTGTGCGCCAAAGTATAATTCTCCTGTGGTTTTTAGCGTTAAGTTCCCGCTTATCGCAGTTGGATTGCAGCCGATAACGGTTTTTCCATAAAAATCACCTGAAAACTGGGCAAAAGCAACATTGCCCATTCCCGACAGGAAAAATAAACTGATGAGATGTAAAAAGAATCTTCCTTTTACATTATTATTTGGAGTATTCTTCATATAATCTTGTTTTACTGTGTTAATAAATTGTTTTGCTTAAAACGGCATCAGCCAAGTACATACAATTCTGAAATTGATAGGTTTAGTTCCGTCATTTCGGCAATAGAGTTCCAATTCAAGAGGCTTGCAATCATATAACCAAGCTGTTGTCGTATGGCTGTCCCCATTCGAGAAATAAGCAAGACCGTCAAAATACAAATCTCTTGTTCCGGCAACACCATACGGCTTTACATCTGTTATAAACCGGAATAAGGAAGGTACAACATCTCCTTCGGGCATAGGTAAATCGGTATCACAAACAATGTGTATGCCGTAAAGTCCAGTCCCAAAATTAGGTAGAGAAAGTGCACATCTTGTTAATGAGCTGTCATTTGGCACATAAAATACGCCACTTGCCACTTTGCGTGTAAAGGTTGTCCAATTGTTTGAGCCGTCTGTATAAAGTATAGAACTACTTTGAGCATCAGCCAATTTATCGACAGTAATCGCATTGTCGGAAATTTTTTGTGTTGTTACCGCACCATCCTTTAAATGTTTTGATTCAATACCACCCGCAGTAACTGCCAAAGTATAAGGCGAAGCTAATGTTCCCGAACCGGAACGAGTTAAACTGCCGTCGGTGGCATTTGTTACTTCATTTCCAACAATACCATCCTCTTCTTCGGCTTTAATTGTTTGGATAATTTGAGTCCATACATCGCTTCCTAATTTTTCTTTGGTGATGGCATTATTGATAACTTTTTCGGTCGTAATCGCATTATTGACAATCTTTTCGGTTGTTACCGCACCATCCTTTAAATGTTTTGATTCAATACCACCCGCAGTAACTGCCAAAGTATAAGGTGAAGCTAATGTTCCCGAACCGGAACGAGTTAAACTGCCGTCGGTGGCATTTGTTACTTCATTTCCAACAATACCATCCTCTTCTTCGGCTTTAACTGTTTGGATAATTTCAGTCCATACATCGCTTCCTAATTTTTCTTTGGTGATGGCATTATTGATTACTTTTTCGGTTGTAATCGCATTATTGACAATTTTATTTGTGGTTACTGCACCATCTTTTAAATGTATTGTTTCAATGCCACCGGCAGAAACCGCCAGACGGTAAGGAGCAACAGCAGTTCCGGAACCGGAGCGTGTCAAACTTGCATCTGCCGACCCAATTACTTCGTTGCCGATAATGCCGTCCACTTCGGAACTGATAGACGAGTTGGTAATTTCGGTTCGTACTTCATTCCACACATCATCCCCCAACTTTTCCTTGGTAATGGATTTATTGGTAACTTTTTGGGTGGTAATAGCACTATTCGCAATCTTTTCGGTTGTTACCGCACCGTCTTTCAGGTGTTTATTTTCCACACCGCCAACTGCCACCGCCAATGTGTAAGGTGATGCAGATGTGCCTGCACCGGAACGAGCTAAACTGCCGTCAGTAGCATTTGTTACTTCGTTTCCGACAACGCCATCTATTTCCGTAAATGAAATATTGCTGATTGTTTTATCAACGATTTTGTTGTTGGTAATGCTGCCGTCTTTCAGGTGTTTGTTTTCAACTCCTCCTAATGCCACAGCCAAAGTATAAGGTGAAACTGATGTGCCTGCACCGGAACGGCTTAAACTACCGTCGGTGGCATTTGACACTTCGTTGCCGATAACACTGTCCGCTTCAACAAGAGAAATACTGTTGATTTCATTAGTGATTTCGAGCCAATTGCTGATTGTTTTATCAACGATTTTGTTGTTGGTAATGCTGCCGTCTTTCAGGTGTTTGTTTTCAACTCCTCCTAATGCCACAGCCAAAGTATAAGGCGAAACTGATGTTCCCGCACCGGAACGGCTTAAACTACCGTCAGTAGCATTCGATACTTCGTTACCGATAATACTGTCCGCTTCAACAAAAGAAATATCGTTGATTTCATTAGTGATTTTGAGCCAAACATCATCGCCGATTTTGTCTTTGCTGATTGTTTTATTAACAATTTTTTGATTGGTAATGGAATTATCTACAATATTGATAGTTGTTACCGAGTTATCAGCCAATTTTTCCGGCGTTACTGCCTTATTTACGATTTTTTCCGTAGTAATTGTATTGTTGGCTATTTTTTTGCTCACAACCGCATCGTCTTTCAGGTGTTTTGTTTCGATGCCTTCGGCAGATACCGCCAATGTGTACGGATTTTCCGAAGTTCCTGCGCCGGAGCGTGTTAAACTTTCATCAGTAGCATTTTCCACTTCATTACCAACAACACCATCTTTTTCCGGCTGCGCTTCCCATTGATTAATACTTGCGTTCCAAACAAACATATCGCCGTTGTTTACACCGTTTGGCAGTTGAACTTCGCCAGTAGAAAGGCGCAGCCATTTACTGCCGTCATTGTAGTAAATGCCGGGCGTTACATCATTTTGGGTAGCCATATTAAATACAGTCATACCGTGAATATGCTCCGCCAATGGTGTGGCACTCACAGTCGTTACAAGGTTTACACGGGGTAGTGCCAACCCCAAAGTAGCATTACCCAGTGTGGTTTGGTCATCAGGATTTAAGTCCAATAGGGCAGACGGGTTAGGAACACTGCTACCGCCAATTCTCACCTGTGCTGTCGCACTCATCGTTCCTGCTATCGCAAGAGCGAGTAAAAGATTTCTCTTTTTCATAAAAATTATTTTTTAAAAATTATACTTCCGGCTGCTTATGCCGATTATTTAGCGTTGCAAAACAAAGCATAATTTCTATGTATTTCGCTCATCTTTAAATACTTGACATCAATTGGCTTTCTACTGACACCTATTGGCATCGTAAGTAATATTTTGAATAAAAAGGTTAATCTAATTTTTGCTGTCAGTGTGCCACAACCAACCAAACCACTGCCAATTGCCGCCATCTGTCCGCTTGTGTGTCGAAACTTCAATTTACCGTTCTACTTTTGTCCCGCATTGCTATTGATGCAGAACATTTTAATTTTAAAGACTATGGATGAAAAATTGAAAGACCAGGATGTATTACTGGTCAAAGAAAAAGACGGCAACGAACTGAAAGTTGCAGGTAAGGACGGCATAGTGAAAACCGCCAAACCCAATGAGGAAAATCCCGATTTCCTGAGAATTGATAAAAACGGGAATGTGCTGGAAAACTTTTTTGAGAATTTCAAGCGGCAGGCAAAGAATCCGACACAATTTGAGTTTTTCCGCGTTCCGGCAGAGAAGTTTTCGGAATCAATGCAAAAATTACAGGAGGCTTTCAAAAATCCCAACGAACCGGAAAATAAGGAATTACTTGACAAACATCGTGTTGAGCCGGAGAAATTTATGAAACAGCAGGAACAGCCACGCAACACCATAGATGAAAGCCGAATAGACTGGAAACAATTTGAACGGCTCGGTGTCAGTCGGGAAATATTGGAAAAGACAGGTAATTTGGAAAAACTACGGAATTGGCAGAAGACGGATTTGGTTCACATCAGTCCCAAATTTGATGATACTACGCTTCGTACCGATGCCCGCCTGTCTTTGCGCGAAATGCCTGACGGCAGGCTAACGGTATCCGTTCACGCTCTTCGCAAAGATCCGGAACTGCACCGTCCTTATTTCGGTGTCAATTTCACGGACGAAGACAAGCAAAATCTTCTAACAACAGGAAATCTCGGACGAGTGGTCGAAGCAGAATTTAAACAGGGGGAAAAGACACCTGTCCTCGTTTCCATTGATAAACAGACAAATGAATTGGTTGCTGTTCGTGCTGACAAAATAAGGATTCCGGAAAATATCAAAGGAGTTGATTTAAACGAACAACAAAAAACAGATTTATCGGAAGGAAAAGCCGTGTATATAGAAAATATGATGTCAAAAAAGAATACGCCGTTTTCGGCTTACCTTCAATTCAATGCCGACAGACGGGGATTAGAATTTCGTTTTGACGATGGAGACAGGCAACAAAGTCAAAAAACGGACGAAATTCCGAAAAAATTCCGCAACAGAGAACTGACCGAAGACCAACAAAGCAGTCTGAAAGAAGGTAAAACCATATATGTGGATGGCTTGACAGATAAAAACGGAAAAGGTTACAGCGGATATGTTACGGCGAACAGCGATAGTGGGAAGTTGGACTTTATGTTTCCGAAAGAATATAAAGAAGCACTTGCCGCAGGAAATGTTGTTCCTGATGACCGGCATAAAACGCAGGTTGCCGTTAATTCGGAAGGAAAAACCAACGAGGCAACCAAAAATGTAAAAGAGCCGTTGGATAAAGGGCAAACAAAACCTACTGAAAAACAAACAGAGAAACAGGAGAAACAAGAAAAGCAGAAAAAAGGCAGAAGAATGTAATATTCACCACTAAAATCCAACAAAAAAATGAAAACAGCTATTATAGCAGAAAAACCATCGGTAGCCCGCGAAATAGCGGCTATCGTTGGTGCAACCCACAAAGAAGACGGCTTTTTATCGGGTAATAATTATATGGTTACCTGGGCATTAGGACATCTTGTTCAACTTGCTATGCCCGAAGATTACGGCTTTGCGGGATTTATCAAGGAAAGCCTGCCAATTATCCCCGAAACATTTATCCTCAAACCCCGTCAGGTAAAGGATGGAAAAGAATACAAGCCCGACGGTGGGGCATTACGGCAATTGAAAATTATCAAGCATATTTTTGACAGCTGCGAGAAAATTATTGTTGCCACCGATGCAGGACGCGAAGGTGAATTGATTTTCAGGTATATTTATTCGCACCTGAATTGCCAAAAACCTTTCGAGCGGCTTTGGATAAGCAGTCTAACGGATAAAGCCATAAAAGACGGCTTGCAAAATCTGAAACCGGGAACTGATTACAACAACCTGTATTTTGCCGCAAAAGCGAGGTCAGAAGCCGACTGGTTAGTGGGAATTAACGCAAGTCAGGCGTTAAGCATTGCAGCCGGTCATGGCGTTTTTTCGCTGGGGCGGGTGCAAACGCCTACGCTGGCAATGATTTGTAAACGCTTTTTGGAAAATAAAAACTTTGTTTCAACTCCGTTTTGGCAAATACGGGTTCAGACAAAAAAAGACAATATTCCGTTTACGGTTATCAGTCAGGAAAAGTATGATAACAGAGATACGGCAAATACCATTTTAGGTAAGTTACAAGGAAATTCGCTGAATGTTCAATCGGTTGAAACAAAGGAGATAAATCAAGAACCGCCACTTCTATACGATTTGACTGCGTTGCAAAAAGAAGCAAACAGCAAACACGGTTTTTCGGCAGACAAAACTTTGTCTATTGCACAAAAACTTTACGAAGCGAAATTCATCACTTATCCAAGAACAGGAAGCAGATATATTTCTGCCGATGTATTTGACGAAATCCCCGATTTGATAAATAGCTTGAAACAACATTCCCGATTCGGAACTTATGCCAAAGCAATGGAAAATTCGATACTAAATATCCACGCTGTGGACGACAAAAAAGTAACCGACCACCACGCGCTGTTAATTACCGGAAACCAACCTCAAAATCTGACTGTGGAAGAACAAACAATTTATGAAATGGTTGCGGGACGAATGTTGGAAACATTCTCAAAGAAATGTGTGAAAAGCGCAACAACAATCATTTGCATTTGTGCCGATACGCTTTTTGAAGCCAAAGGTTCAGTCATCAAACAGGCAGGCTGGCAAGCCGTTTTCAACGAAAAGGAAGAAACAGACGAAGACGGTAACTTACCGGAAATTCGGCAGGGAGAAACATTGCCAATTCTGCAATCCGAACTTTTGGAGAAGCAAACTAAGCCCAAACCTCTGCACACCGAAGCCTCGCTTTTGGCTACAATGGAAAATGCAGGCAGAGAAGTGGAAAATGAAGCGGAACGCCAAGCGATGAAAGAGAGCGGTATAGGCACGCCCGCTACTCGTGCGGCAATTATCGAAACATTATTTGCACGGGATTACATTGTTCGCGAAAAGAAATCGCTTGTCCCGACAGAAAAGGGTTTAACGGTTTATGGAATTGTTAAGGACAAGCGTATCGCGGATGTTGCTCTCACAGGCAACTGGGAAAATGCCTTAACCCAAATGGTAAACGGCACTACAACACCGGAAGTTTTTCGTAAAGCAATTGTGATTTATATAAAGGAAATTGTTAGCGAATTGTTGCAAACAATTCTTTCTGCCTCTTTTGGAGGAGGGCAGGGAGAAGTTCTTTGCCCCAAATGCAAAACCGCCCATATCCGCTTTTACCCCAAAGTAGCCAAATGCAGCGATGAAAGTTGCGGACTGGTGGTGTTTCGCAACAAAAGCGAGAAGGAACTGACCGATAAACAAATTACGGAACTGCTAACCAAAGGTAAAACGGCTATAATCAAAGGCTTTAAAAGCAAAAACGGCAAAGCGTTTGATGCAATATTAAAGTTTAATGAAAATTACCAGGTTGTTTTTGATTTTCCTGAAAGGAAAAAATAGTATTTTTACCGCTGAAATTTGGTTGTAATAGTTTAATGCTGTTTTAGCCGGATTTTGGTGGTGAGCGTTCGGGAGGGATACCCGGACGCTTTTTTATTTGCCGGACAGACAAAAAATTAAGGAAAATTTCTCAATTTCCCCTAACTCACTAATAAAAAAATTTACTTGTTTATTTGCAACGCGAATATAGATATATTTTTGAAATTAAAACATCATTCCCGGACAGTTTATGCCAAATTACAGCCAAACCATTCCAACTGATTGATTATAAGTGTTTTTCACAAAAATAGTAATCACCTTTGCTGTTCATCATTAAAATTTTAAAAATATGAACAGCAAAAAACACGCACCGGATATATCCTATTTCCGCCTGTCCCTAACCGCCTTTCTCAAAGAAAGCCACCCCGAACGCTTGGAAGACAACCGTTTTATTCTTTCCTGCGCCGATGCCGCGACCGAAGCCTACGAACAGGTAATCCGTAACGGCGGTACACCACAGGAAGCCATAGAACAGGCAAACACCGTACTCTTTCAAGGCTTACACTTTTCCAAGCACGACACACTGGTAAATATCCTTTGGAATGAATTTGCCGACGAAGTACCGGAAAACGAAGCAAAAGAAACAGCGATTCAACTGTTGCCCGAATGCGAAGAAGTGTTCGCCCAATACCCCCTTTCCGACAACTTTGCCTGCGAGCCTGAATACGAACTCCTCTACATCGAATTAACAGGTACAATCTCCCTGCTTATCGAAAGCCGTAACTCGTAATTTCTAATTCGTAATTGAATCGACTATGGCATACAATAAGAAATCGCACTTGCAAACCAATATTGAGGCAATCCGCATTGCTTTTGCTCTCGACAGGGAAAAACGCAAAGCCACAGATGCGGAACGCGCCACATTGCAACAATACAGCGGCTTTGGCGGTTTGAAATGTATCCTTAACCCAACCCAAAGCGAAAAAGACAAGCAATACTGGACAAAATCGGAACTGGATTTATTCCCATTGGTAGCCAATTTGCAACAACTAATCCGTGATAATTCCAAAGACGAACGGGAGTCCAAACGCTATTTCGACAGTTTGAAAAATTCCGTACTGACTGCCTTTTACACGCCACCCCAAATTATTAATGCTATTTCCGAAGCACTGAAAGAAAACGGCATTACGCCTGTCCGCTTTCTTGACCCATCGGCGGGTAACGGCGCATTTATGGACAGTTTCAAAAAATCGTTTCCGGATATGAAATCTGTTTGTTTTGAAAAGGATTTGCTTACCGGTAAAATTCTTTCGCATCTGCGTCCCGAAGATAAAGTGCATATCAAAGGCTTTGAAGAAATCGAAGACCGCACCGAAAACAAGTTTGATGTCATTTCTTCCAACATTCCCTTTGGCGATGTGTCGGTTTTCGACGCTTCTTTTCTCAAAAGCAAAGACAATGTAAAAAAACAATCCGCACGCTCTATTCATAACTATTTTTTTCTGAAAAGCGTAGAACACTTGCGAGAAGGTGGAGTTGTTGTTTTTATTACCTCACAAGGCGTGATGAACAGCCCACAAAACGAGCCTGTGCGGGACTGGTTGATGAAAAACACCGACCTTGTTTCGGCTGTCCGTTTACCGAACAATCTTTTCACCGACCACGCCGGAACCGAAGTCGGCAGCGACTTAATCATACTTCAAAAAAACAGCAGAAAAGGTTTACCAAGTAAAGACGAACAGGCTTTTATACAAAGCAGTACACTTCCTGACGGACAAAAAGTCAATAACCTGTTTCTAAATCACGACAAAGTAGTACATACCCAAAGCCATTTGAGTACCGACCCTTACGGCAAACCGGCAACAGTTTTCATTCACGAGGGTGGTATTGCGAGTATGGCTGCCGACTTGAAAACAATGCTGAAAAAAGATATTTTTCAGAACATCAATTTGGAACATTACTATTTGAATGTGCAGCGACAACCGCAGTCGCACTCTCTCGATGCTTTTACCGGATTTGAAGAAAAACCCTATCCTGATTACAACGACTATGTTAAGGATGCCGTCTATGACTTATGGTTTCCCGAAGAAGATGAGTTTAGGGAAAATGCTATTGAAAAACCTAACCTGAAAACAGATTTACAAGGGAAAACCCAACCTGATATACTCAATTCGCAACTTTTGCATACACGCCAGCACAACGAAACATATCCCCCAATGTCCGAAGAAGAACACACCGATTTGCACTTCGAGCATTATATGAATGAAGATTTTTACGAAACTACTGAACCTGATTGGGGAAAATTAGAAACAGTAAAAAACGAAGAAAATAAACCGCTCAATCAAGATGAAACCGGTGATGCAGCAAGGAAAAGCACTTATGAACTTGACAGAGAAGAGCATTCCCTTGGTCTTAACGACCTCTTTTCAAAAGGAGATTTAACCGGAATAAAAGAAACGACGGCAGAAGCAAAACCAAAAGAGCAGCCCCCCGGCATTAGCGACGAGCCGGTTATGACGCTCTACGACCTTTTCGGCTTTTCACAAGCGGAACGCTCACAAATAACGCCTAAGAAAAAAGAGAAAAAGAAAACAGTCAAAAAACAGCCAAAACCTGTACAGTTGGATTTGTTTTCACAGCCGGTAAATTCCACAACTCCAAAAAACACTGAAAATACTCAAACAGAAAAAGATGTTTTACAATACTACAACGAACTCAAAGGAAAATACCAAAACGCCATACTGCTTACCCGCGAAGGCGATACATACAAAGCCTTCGGAAACGATGCGAATACAATAGCTCATATTTTAGGACTTTCAGTCAGCAATCACAATGGTATTGCACAAACAAGTTTTCTGTCTAATGCTTTGGATATCAATTTACCTCTGTTGGTAAAAGCCGGACAGCGTGTAGCAATCGCCGAAAAATTAGAAACACCTCAAAAAGAGAAAAAACAGGAGCAAATACCTGTTTTACCCATTGAGCCGCGCCCGTTTTCAGTTTCATTACAGGAATTTCACAAACAAGGTTCGCTGGTAATTGCCAACGGACAAATCGGCTTTTTGAAAGAGCGATACCAAGACGATGCCGTATTTATGCCGCTGGAATTAAACCCATTGCAAAAACAGAAAGCCGAACAGTATATCAAATTTCGCGACACTTACCATTTGCTGTACAATTACGAGGCAAGCGAAAGAACGGAAAACAAAGAACTGCGCGCATCACTCAACGATTTATACAATCACTTTGTACAGCGTTACGGGAACCTGAACGACCGCAAAAACCTCGACCTAATTAAAATGGACACAGGCGGGCAGGAAATTTTATCGTTGGAACGAGCCATTGACGGAAAACTTACCAAAGCCGATATTTTCTCACAGCCCGTATCCTTCAATCCCAACGAGATAACAGAAGTTGATAATTCAATGGAAGCACTGTCCGCCTCGTTGAACAAATTCGGCGAAGTCAATCTTGAATATATGCTCTCGCTGATGCCCGAAAAAAGCCGTGAGGAAATGCTCGAAGACCTGCACGGGAGGATTTATTACAATCCACTTATGCGTGATTATGAAATATCCGACAAATTCATTGCAGGCAATGTCATAGAAAAAGCCGAAGCATTGGAACAATTTTTAAAAGAAAACCCGCAAAGCGAACACCGTCTTGAAACTGAAAGCTCATTAAAAGCTTTACAGGATGCCACACCACGCCCCATTACCTTTGAAGAATTGGATTTTAATTTTGGCGAGCGGTGGATTCCACAAAATATTTACAGCAAATACGCTACTTACCTGTTCGATACGGATACCAATATCCAATATTCCAACACGCGCGATGAATATGCAGTCAAAGCCTCCGGCAAAAATGCCAATATTTACAATAAATACTGTGTTCGCGGTGATTTTCGCCGCTATGACGGAGTGGCGTTAATGAAACACGCCCTGCACAATACTACGCCCAATATTTCTAAAAGCATAACGGTTACCGACGAGAATGGAGAAAAGAAGACAATCAAAGTGCGCGATGGCGAAAAAATACAGGAGGCAAACGCCAAAATAGATGAAATCCGCGACCGCTTTACCGACTGGCTCAACAGCCAAACACCCGAATTTAAAGACCGTTTAAGCAAGCTTTACAACCGCACATTCAACTGCTTTGTACGACCGCAATACGACGGTTCGCATCAAACATTTCTCAATTTAGATTTAAAAAGTCTGGGTATTCCCGACCTGTACCAAAGTCAGAAAGATGCCATTTGGATGCTCAAACAAAACGGAGGCGGAATATGCGACCACGAGGTGGGAGCCGGAAAAACCCTGATAATGTGCTGCGGCGCGTATGAAATGAAACGGCTTGGTTTGGTAAACAAACCGATGATAATCGGTCTGAAAGCAAATGTGCACGAAATTGCCGCCACATTTCGTAAAGCGTACCCAAATGCCAAAATTCTCTATCCCGGCAAGGAAGATTTTACACCGAAAAATCGTGTAAAGATTTTCAATGACATCAAGAATAATTCTTGGGATGCAGTAATTCTGACCCACGACCAGTTCGGTATGATACCCCAATCGCCCGAAATTCAAAAGCAAATTTTGGAAAAAGAACTTGAAAGCGTTGATGAAAATCTTGAAGTTTTGCGCTCGCAGGGAAAAGATATTTCCAGAAAAATGTTGGCAGGGGTGGAAAAACGCAAAGATAATCTCGAAGTAAAAATCAAAATTTTAACCGAACAAATCCAAAACCGCACGGACGATGTAACCGACTTCAAGTTGATGGGTATCGACCATATTTTTGTCGATGAAAGCCACCGCTTTAAAAACCTGATGTTTACCACCCGCCACGACAGAGTGGCAGGATTAGGCAACCCCGAAGGCAGTCAAAGAGCCTTGAATATGCTGTTTGCCCTTCGTACTATTCAAGAGCGGACAGGCAAAGATTTGGGGGCAACTTTTCTTTCAGGCACAACCATTTCCAATTCGCTGACGGAACTTTATCTACTTTTCAAATATTTGCGTCCGCAGGAATTGGAACGGCAAAATATCAACACTTTCGATGCCTGGGCGGCAGTCTTTGCCAAGAAAAGCACCGATTACGAATTTTCGGTTACCAATGAAATTATACAGAAAGAACGCTTCCGCTATTTCATTAAAGTACCGGAATTAGCTGCATTTTACAGTGAGATAACCGACTTTCGTACAGCAAAAGATATTGGTATAGACCGACCGGAAAAGAACGAGATTCTGCACAATATTCCGCAAACGCCCCAACAACAGGAATTTATCAAAAACTTGGTAGAATTTGCTAAAACAGGTAATGCCGCCTTATTAGGTCGTGCGGAATTAAGCGACCGGGAAAAGAATGCCAAAATGCTGATTGCTACTGATTACGCAAGAAAAATGTCGCTTGATATGCGAATGATTAACCGTGAAAAGTACGAAGACCACATTGACAACAAAGCCTCGCACTGCGCCGCCAAAATTGCCGAATACTACAAAAAATACAATAATGAGCGGGGAACGCAATTTGTCTTTTCCGACCTCGGCACATACAAGCCGGGTGAATGGAATGTGTACAGTGAAATCAAGCGCAAACTTGTAGAAGACCATCAAATCCCAGCCCACGAAATACGCTTTATTCAGGAAGCTAAAAATGAAAACAATCGCAAATCAATGATACAGGCAATGAATGATGGGCATATCCGAGTAATGCTCGGAAGTACCGAAATGCTTGGGACGGGTGTAAACGCGCAGCAACGGGCTATTACCGTGCATCATTTGGATTCGCCTTGGCGACCGTCTGATTTGGAACAGCGCGAGGGGAGAGCAATCCGCAAGGGTAACGAAATAGCCAAATTGTTCGCAAACAATAAAGTTGATGTAGTAATCTATGCCGTAGAAAAATCATAATCTATGCCGTAGAAAAATCATTGGACAGCTACAAATTCAATCTTTTGCATAATAAACAGCTTTTCATCACCCAACTCAAAACCAACAATATGGGAAGCCGCCGCATTGATGAGGGCAGTATGGACGAACAGTCGGGAATGAATTTTTCGGAATATGTCGCCATTCTTTCCGGCAATACCGATTTATTGGAAAAAGCAAAATTGGAAAAGAAAGTCGCCGCCCTCGAAAGTGAACGGAAATCCTTTAATCAAAGCAAAGCCGTTTCCGGACACAAACTGGAAGATATTACAAGAAGCGTGAACGGCAATACGGAATTGATTGCCCGGATGAAAAGCGACTGGGAAACTTTTAATGCCCGCGTACAATACGATAAGGAAGGCAACAAATACAATCCGGTCACATTGGACGGCGTAGAAAGCACCGATGTAAAAGTCCTTGCCGCCAAACTCAAACAGTTGGACGACAACGCTACCACACACGGCGAATATTACAAAATCGGCGAGCTTTACGGCTTTAAACTCCTTGTAAAAACCGAAGACACGCTGAAAGAGGGCTTGTTTATGAAAGAAAACCGCTTTTTTGTTGAGGGCGAAGGCAGCGTCAAATATTCCTATAACAGCGGTCGCATTGCCAATGACCCGAAGCTGGCGGTCAATTATTTTATTCACGCTTTGGAGAAAATTCCTACACTGATTGATAACTACGAAAGAAAGAATATTGAATTATCAAAGGATGTTCCTGTTTTGCAGGAGATAGTTAATTCTGTCTGGCGCAAGGAAGATGATTTGAAACAACTTAAATCGGAGCTTTCGGCGGTGGACAGGAAAATTCAACTTTCGTTAAAACCGGTTGATGAGGGGGAGGATAAAAAGGAGAATGTCCAAAAAGACGAACATTCTCAAAATGTTGATTATTCTTCTGCATCAAAATTCAACGAGGAAAAACAACTAAAAGGAGTGAGAATATAAATTATTTCATCAATGATTTAATACGATACTTTCATAAAGTTAGTATCTTTGGTTGCATAAACTAAGGATATATGAGAATAATAAAGAAATATTTGAACGATTGGCTCATTTGGGTTACTGCTATCTCTGTGTTAATTATAGTGGTTATTTTAACAATCTATTTTATTAAAATCGGAGAGGATTTTGATTGGGGAGATTTCGGAAATTTATTGGTTGCTATCACAGGATTAATTGCGTTTATCGGAGTGCTTTTTACATTGCGACAAAATAAACTGCAATCGCTTGATAGCGAAGATAGGTCTGTATTTTTTGATTTGTTAAAGATTTTTATTTCTTACAGGGATGATTTGCGAATAAAGAAGGTGGAATGGAAATATCCAATGGGATATTAAAAATTCAAATGATTTTTGTATGCCCGAAGAAACTTTCAGGCAAATTTATGTTGAATTATATCATACCTTTTATTTGGAAATACGAAGGACAATTCCTAAAAACATTACAGAAGAAGAGCTTACAAAAAGAATTATCCCTGAAAAAATGTCGAGAAACGAATGGATAATGTCATGGAGCCACATTACAGAGGCGATTAAAAATATTTACTTGGAAGACGATTTTGCCACAGGAAAAACAGTAAGCATACATACAACTCCTATACATCTGAACGGATACGATTATATCAGCCTCAATGCTATCAAATTCTACATTGAACAGAATAACCTGAAACCCATAACAGATGCCTGCGCCGGAGCCGCTGACCACTGTTTTGCACTGTATAAAAATCAACTTGGTACATATTTCAGAAATGCGTACTATATTTTGGATATGATTTCAGAATTTAATTCGCCGAAAAACTACGCTAAAATATTTCGAGCACAATTATCAAAATATGAACTTGTAACCCTGTTTTTCAATTCCTTCGGCTCATTATCCAATCCGAAGACACGAGAACTATACCTGAACGCCGACCTGTTCAATAACCTTGAATTAAAAGATATACGATTGAAAGAGGGCAATAATGACGAGTTAATTTCACGAATGGACTATATAATTTTTCCACCCGCATTAACTAAGGTAGATATTAAAAGTGAATTTGTATCCTGTGATTTTCTAAAAAATCATTAACTTCCAAGCTTTCCGGATTCGCTTTGCGGAATTGTTCTTTGATGAAATGCTGGACATCAGAATCCAAATAGTAAGTTTTCCGCTTGATTTGTTTAAACGGTAACTCGCCCGAACTGCGGTAACGCTGTAAAGTGCGTTTGCTCACATTGAGCATAATGCAAACATCCTGATTATCCAAAAGAGCTTCGCCATCAACAGTATGCCTTACTTTTTCCTACATCAAGTTTTTTCATAATGCGTTCCACGCTGGCATCAAAGTGATTTTTATCTATAAACATACTTCCTCCTTTATTTTTTCGTTTTGAAACTGTGTTTCTTTTCTAAATTCAAGCGGTGATTGTTGATTAAATTTTGTAAATGCTCATCGCTCCGGCGAATGATATGGTCATTCAGCAATCGCTGAATTTCACTGATGCGGTAAAAGGTTTTCCCGCGAATCTTTGAGTAAGAAATTTCATTGGCTGCCCGCAATCGCTGTAAGGTCTTTGTACTTATTTTTAGAAAAGTACAAACTTCATAACTGTCCACCCAACCGTCTTCGGGCTGTTCGTCGGCTTTATTCTGAATGGCTGTAACAAATTTGGCAATCGTGTTGATTTTTGCCGATAGTTCCTTAAACGCCTGTGATTCAATTGTAATATTGAAAATTTATGAGAGCAAAGGTCGGAAGGACTGAAAAAACAAATTCCCAACTTGGGAAAAGAAAATGATGAAATTTATTTTTTAGAGGAATTAGAATATTGATATACAGCGAATTGCATTTTTATAAATTTACAAAAATGCTTTGATTGGGCAGAAAAATTCCCAATATTTTTGAAATAAAATTCGTAATGTATTGATTTTTTTAGCTGTTATGCTCATACAAAAAGAGACTGTCTTCTAAGATAACCTCATTGTACAAAAAAAGGGAGACAATAATTTTTTGTTGTTCCCTTTTTGATTTTTATTAAAAATAAATTCTATTTTTGTAGTGTAGTTTTATGCAGACAAAGACAGGACATAGTTAGTCAAAAATGGCTTCTGAAATTGCTCCAAGTCATACCCCATAAGATGAAATAAAATCATAAATTACAGTATTACAGGTTGTTGTTTTCTATTACTAAATCCCCGATAGGGATTCAAGCCCGGTAGAAAAGCATGGTAATGAGAAATAGCAAGCCGCAGGTTTGCAACTCCAATAGGCGCTGTTGTGTACCTGACGGCACGCTGTTTGGCGTGGTATCTGTTTTCTCCCGGACTAAAATACTTAATTGCATTAAAAAATATGTAAATAATTGACTTGTATTACTTGTTATGAATTATTTTGGAATTTAATTTATGA
>QMCE01001430.1_pt1 | contig 23848 bp, 22 predicted proteins | sample 1821851 | NCBI WGS metagenome assembly QMCE01 (sample SAMN09453174, study PRJNA476694) | Termite gut metagenome, whole genome shotgun sequencing project. | isolation source: worker | host: Odontotermes sp. | place: South Africa:Pretoria | collected 2016-01-28 | reverse complement strand
GGGAGATATTCTCGCGCCCGTTCCTTGAGAATGTTTTCGCGAACTGCCGGTACGGGGACTGCGGCACGGACAGCGGCGATTATGTCCGGCACAACGGATGCGGGGACAAAGAGGGCGACGTTAGCGGCGTGAGCGGCACGGACGGCGGCGATGCCAACATCCGGAGGATATACGCCCTGCGCCGTCAATACCTCGAAACCATAAGTAGCGTAATGGATTTTCTGCGCGGCCGTGATACGACGCTCGCCAATCTGATCTGCGGCGGCGACTTTCTCCCGCAGGCCTCCAGGTTCGACGGCGCGGCAGATATGGCGGAGAACTTCGGATGGATGGGAGTGCAGGACTGCGCCAAATATCTCGCTACGCTCTACCTTCAGGATATTAGCGACTTCATCAGGGCTACGGTAACGGAACATTTCGAGATCGTGAAATATGCCGAACGCATATCGCTGTCCGTGGCCGAATTTTCGGCTCTGGAGATGGAATTGATACGGCCTCTGAATATGATAGAGGCGAAGATGACCGAACTTCTGCGCCTGAAAATAGAGGAAACGCAGCCCGAATTCATCGCTTTCACCATACCATTCCCCGGCAACCTGCTTCCGGCGCTCAGGTGCGGGCAGTACATCAAGGCCAATTACCCCGGCATCAAGGTCATCTTCGGCGGCGGCTACCCCACCACCGAACTGCGCGCGATGAGCGACAAAACCATATTCGCATACACCGACTACATAGTCCTCGACGACGGCGAGGAGGCGCTCCATAAAATAATCTCCGGTCTGGAACCGACCAATACCCATACCGAAAGTGAATTCCACGGCGGACTCGACCGGATAACCCACCGCGAGCGCGGATGCCCCGACTTCGCGGGATCGCCGTTCGATAAATACTTCTCCCTGTGCGAAGTGACCAACCCGATGCACAGGCTGTGGAGCGACGGGCGGTGGAACAAGATGATGTTGGCGCACGGCTGCTATTGGGCGAAATGCGCTTTTTGCGACACTACGCTCGACTATATAAAGTGTTACGACAGCGTGCCGGCCAAGCAGATCGTAAATTGGATGGAATGCATCGCCGCACAGACAGGTTCGCGCGGTTTCCATTTCGTCGATGAGGCCGCGCCGCCAAAACTGCTCCAAGAGATATCGCTCGAACTCCTCCGGCGGGGACTGAAATATTCATGGTGGACGAATATCCGTTTTGAGAGCGCGTTCACGGGCGACCTGTGCCGGCTCATGGCGTCGGCCGGCTGCATCGCCGTGTCGGGAGGACTGGAGGTCGCTTCGGACAGGCTCCTCGGCATGATCGACAAAGGCATAACCATAGAGCAGGCAACCATAGCCATGCGCAACTTCTACTATGCCGGGATAATGGTGCACACCTACCTCATGTACGGACTGCCCACGCAGACGCTTCAGGAGAGCATCGACGCGCTGGAGGTGGTGCGCCAGATGTTCAAGGCCGAGCTTATCGGCTCCGCATTCTGGCACCGCTACGCCATGACGCTGCACAGCCCGTCGGGACAACACCCCGAAGAGTACGGCGTCAGGCGCAAGGGTTCGATGTCCAACCCCTTCGCCAACAACGAAATATTTTTTGCCGACAACCGGGGATACAATATAAACATACTCGGCGACGCCCTGCGTCTCTCTCTGGCCAACTATATGGCCGGTAACGGGCTCGACAAAGCCGTTCACAAGTGGTTCGACATAAAAGTACCCGCCGCCACCGTGGAGCCGTCGCTTATCACCGACCATCTCATCAAGCCCGACGCGAGCCGCATCTTCGATGAGCGGGCGCGCCTGGTGTGGATCGGCGGCGCGCTGGAAAGGACAGCCGACGGCGTATCGGTGCGCGGAAACTCCGAAGAGCGGTCTGTAAACCTGCCACCACACGACGCTGATTTCATTGCCGGCATTGTCGATATGTGCGGCGATCTCGATCTAAAGATCACCTTCGCCATAGTCAGGGAACAATATGCCAAATACTCCGAAGAGCCTTTCGCAGTACTCTACCACTCCAAGAAATGGGATATACTTCGGGGGTTCGGGCTTTTGCAAATTTGAAAATTTGGAAATGATATGAAAGATTTCAAAAACAAAACCGTCGTCATCACCGGTGCGTCATCCGGCATCGGGCGGGCGCTGGCCTACGAGTTCGCAGCAAGGGGCGCTAATGTGGTATTGGGCGCGCGGCAGGAAGACAAACTCCGCGAGACAGGCGACGAGATACGGCGGTCGGGGGGCTCGGCCGTGTGGCGACCGACCGACGTAGCCGTGGAAAAAGATTGCGAGGCGCTCATAGCCGCTGCCGTGGAGAACTTCGGCGGCATAGACATACTGATCTGCAACGCTGGAATTTCGATGCGTGCACTGTTCGACAATGTTGATCTATGCGTACTGCGCAGGTTGATGGATGTAAACTTCTGGGGTACGGTTTACTGCACCAAATACGCGCTGCCGTGGATCCAGCTCTCGCGAGGCTCCGTAGTGGGGGTTTCGTCGGTCGCCGGGCTCCACGGGCTTCCCGGACGCACGGGTTACTCGGCGTCGAAGTATGCCATGACCGGTTTTCTCGATACGATAAGGGTCGAAAATCTCAAAAAGGGAGTGCACGTAATGATAGCCTGTCCCGGCTTTACCAACACCAACGTCCGTTTCGTTGCCCTGACCGCCGACGGCTCGCCGCAGGGACTCTCTCCGCGCGAAGAAGGTAAAATGATGAGCGCCGAAGAGGTCGCACGCCGTATAGCTAAAGGCATCGCCCGGCGCAAACGACTGCTCCTTATGGAGTTCGAGGGACGTGCCACCAATTTTATCAAAAAAATCTCAGGCGGCTTCCTGGACAAGATGTTCTACAAGGTCATGGCGAAAGAGCCCGACTCCCCATTCAAATGAAAGAATTTCAAATCCCCCCATTGCGGGATTTGTCGATCTTAAATGTCGATGGCAGGAAGTATGCAGCTATGCCTGTGGCTGTTATAATGGCGCCGCACACTACGAACGAGGCCGTCACACCGAGGCTGTCGGCGAAGAAACCTATGCCGATAAGCCCTATGAGCGACGGAATAAGGCTCAGCGTGAAGAACATGGAGAATACGCGCCCCAGGGCGGAAGGTTCGATATTGGTCTGAACGATAGCGGTGAAAGCCGAGTTATAGACGGCGCCCGATATGCCTCCGGCAGCCGTGAGAACGGCGAACCATACGAAACCCGACTCCGGCAGCAACCCGGAAACCACAAAAGTGATCCCGAGCAATATATACATCGCGTTCAACAGCGCCATCTTGTTGATCTTATAAACTTTGATCCCCATTATGGCGCCACCGGCCAACGCTCCCGCGCCCCAAAGTACCTCGATAAGGCTGACATGGAAAGCCCCCTCCTGAAAATGTCCGGTGGTCATCAACGGGAACATGACGCTCACAGGCATGAGGAAGAAGTTGACCACGGTCGCAAGAAGGAACACGAGGCTCAACCCGCGGTTCCGGAGCACGGCCATAACCCCCTCTTTCATCTCGCGGAACATATTGCGCACCCGCTCGCCGTTTTTATCCGGATCGGGAATGGTCACGAACAGAAGCGACACACAGGCCACCACCGCACCCACAACGTCGAGCATCAGTACGTATTCCATTTCGAAGAGAGTGATAAAGAGCGCACCGAGCGCCGGACCTGCGATATTGCAGGCCGAGGAGATCATCTGATTGATGCCGGCAACCCGCGTGAGCTGCGAAGATGGGGCGATCAGCGGCACAGAAGCCTGCATTGCCGGCATATGGAACGCAGAACCTACCGACCTTAACGCCAGAAGCGCAAAGATATGCCACATACGGGCGACATCGAACCAGAACAGGAGCGCCAGCGCCAATGTGCAGATGCCGATGAAAGTGTCGGCCGCGACCATTGTCCTTTTACGTTTCCAGCGGTCGATATAAACCCCCGTAAAAGGCCCTATGACCGCTTGCGGCAGCAAGGCGGCAATTGCGGCATAGGCCAGCATTCCGGCCGATCCCGTTTCGAAGGTCACCCAAAGGATAATGGCAAAATTGACCGTATAGCTGGTCAGGAGCGACAGGAATTGCCCCGTCCATATTATTGCGAATGTTCGTTTCCAGTCCTTCATAAGCGTATAGCTTGCAAAGTTATGAAAATTATCAGTTCCCGTCATATGAAATACGGATATAATTCGAAATTCCAGAAGTGTGTTGGAATTATAATTTATTAGCAATAGATTTGTAATATCACCTGCCAATCTAAATGAATATGGAAACACTGAGAAAGCTGTTGTATGCCGAGTGCGACTACCGGATGAAGGACGAGACAATGGACAGATTCCTCGAGTCGATGACCGAACTGAAATTGAAGCGGAATCAACCGCTGATCCCATACGACAAATTGGACGATAATATTTATGTCATCAAAAAGGGAATAATAAGAACGGCATATTTCGACGGGTTCAATGAAAAGACCTTCGCTTTCGCCCTGCCGGGAACCGTTTTGATCTCATATTACTCATTCTGTAAAGGCATCCCCTCTTTCAGCAAGCTGGAGGCCTGCTGCGAGTCGGTCATTATGAAGCTATCGAAAGCCAGGTTCACAGAACTCGCAAGCCAGTCGCATGATTTTTCACAGTGGATGATGTATATGTCGCTCGAAGAACTCATGTATCACGAAAAAAAGCGTGAAGTGGTGAACGGCGATGCCAGAGAGCGTTTCGAGGCGCTCATAGTGAACAGGCCTGAAATAATAGAAAACGTATCTTCCAGGATCATCGCTTCATATATAGGCATCACTCCTATATACCTGAGCAAACTGAAAAGGGATTTTTCACACAAGTTGAAAAAATAATCGTCACATTCCGAAGTTTTTTAATCATTTATCGGCAATTTTCTTCAAAGCATAAATATAGATTTATGCTTTTTTCTTTTCCCCCGTTTATCTTTGCGATAAATCGATACCGGGCGCTAATATGTGCAAATATCCGGTGTCGACGAATCTAAACACTGACCGATTTATGAAACAGTTGCTTAAATTCGCAATATTTTGCGTCTGCTCGATGCCCCTGATAATGCTGCCGGGTTGCAACGACAGGGAAAATGAAATTCAAACCGGTAAGGAAGAAGAGAAGCCGGAACCTCCCTCCGTTACGAAATATTCGATATCCGTTCCGGAAAGCGAACACGGCTCTGCCGTGGCGACTCTCGACGGAGATGTTGTCACGGAAGCCGCCCCCGGTACCGTCGTTAACCTCGAAGCCACTCCGGAGGACGGCTACCGCTTCGCCGAATGGCTCGTGGAGAGCGAAAACGTGACGGTCTCCAACCGCGCCGCCACGGAATTCATCATGCCTGCCGCCGATGTATCGATCAAGCCGGAATTCACAGCCTTAACATATTATTCGATAGGGCTCAGTTCACGGATCCCGATATCTTTCGTCAGCGTAAGTGTCCTTGTCGCCGGCACGGAGGCCGCCAAAGCCGCACCAGGCGACGAGGTAACCATCTCTGCCACGGTATCGACAGGCTATGGCTTTGGTTTTTGGTCGCTCGGGAACGCCGATAACAACGCCATAGCCGACGATATAATAGCCGATTGCTACGATACCACGACGACCTTTCTGATGCCAGAATACCCTGTCGTCGTAAACTGCACGGTAAGCAAGAACGCCCATTGGGTGAGAGTGACCAACGACGGTAACGGCTATGCCACGGTCGGTATGCTTCCCAACCAAAACGCATTTTACTGGGGCAGCAACGTACAGATAGTCCCTGTTCCGAATCCGGGTTATAAGTTCAAGGAGTGGACAGATATCGAAGGCATCACCGGCATCGACCCCAAAGCCAACCCGCTTAATATAGTCACACCCGATAATGAAGTCACTATGAAAGTCATATTCGAGGCAGAATAGAACGATCATCACTTAAAACAGCAGACCTATGAAACATTCGATAAAACTCACCTTTATATGCGCCGGCATGATGTCGTTAATGCCGGCCTGCAATACTGAAGACACCACTCCCGATCCGGTAGTAGTGACAGACGACGGGATATATACCGTGTCGTTCTCCGCAAGCGATCAAGGCTCGGCCGTGGCGACCTTCGACGGAGAGGAGATCACGGAAGCCGTGGCAGGAACTATCATCGTGATAACGGCCACTCCCGGCGAAGATTATAAATTCCATGAGTGGGGTTCCGCGAACGGGAATGTAACATTCGCCTCCGCGACATCGCAGACCACGATCTTCACAATGCCCGCCGAAGATGTTACTCTCACTCCCCGATTCGTTGAAACCATATTCGTGTCGGATGGCGGCTACTTCGGCGCCGTGACATTCTTCACTGCGGAACAATGGAGCGTGGGGAACCAGATATGGAGCGATGTGGTAACTGCTGCACGATGTAAAAAGAACGATTTCGACGGCGGCTCCGAAGGCCCTTACAAAGTCGATTGCCGTCAAAGCGGGGAGTTCGGCGACCTGTTCTCATGGGAAGCCGTTAATCTGTATCACGCAGAACTGTGTCCCGCCGGTTGGAGAATACCGACCAGACAAGATTTCTTCGATCTGGACGTAGCGCTCGGCGGCCAAGGCAGCGGCGGCACGGGCAGCGAAATGGATTACTATAATGTTTGGCAAAAATATCTGTCGGAATGGGGAGCCCGACCCGCCGGATATGCAAGAACAGAAAATCCGGATGTGGTATTCCCGGGCGCCGTGGCCTGTTATTGGACACAGACCGAACTCGACCCCGGCCATGCTTTCTATCTGTACGTCTATTCGGGGCGCGTCTATCCGCAGTACAATCAGACCAAAGACCTGGGAATGTCAATAAGGTGTGTTACGGAAACCTACCGGCCATAAAAGCTTTCAACTACAATTAAAACAACCTATAACTTATCTAAATCATCGATTATTATGAAAAAATTATCCAAGTTATTTTTGATCGCCATATTAGGCGTAATGGCGGCGGGTATGGTCGCCTGCGACGATAAAGAAAAACCTGCGGCCGACGGTAAGATAACCGTCACACCGCCGAGCCTCGGCTTTACGGCCGCCGGTGGCACCGAAACCGTCGACGTAACCGGCATAAACTGGACACACAAAGCGAGCGCCGAATGGATAGAAGTGACCGCCTCCGAAGGCAGGATCACCGTCACTGTCGGTAAGAATGAGGTTACGGAACCACGAAGCGGGTCGATAGAGGTCAAAAATGCCGACGACACTAAAACCATAACCGTATCTCAGGAGGCAGCCGGTGAACCTCCTGTTATCGACGACTCTCTCGAAATCGACCCTTCCGAACTGTCGTTCCCGGCTGCCGGTGAAACCCAAACGGTAATGGTAACAAGCGAACGGCAATGGACCGCCACCACCGACGACGACTGGCTCACTATCGACGAAACGGAGAACTCGTTCAGCGTCACAGCCGACGCCAATGATATTTTCGAGACACGCACAGGCTCCATATTGGTCAGCAACGGTGTCGAAAGCGAAAACAAGACCATAGCCGTAACGCAGGAGGCGGCCGTGGATCCCTACTCCGACCTCACATTTGTCAGCGGCGCATGGGCAATGAGCGAGTGGAACGGCCTGGGTTATGAATTGACCCTTCAGACCGCCGAAAACATCACCGGCGACGGATACCGGATCATTCTCGGTTTCGACGACGGCACGGGCGAATCCAATCTCGAACCACTGCCCGGCACCTACACATGGAAAACCGGAACGTTCAAAATATCCAGAGCCATAGTGGAAACATATACCGGCGGAGCATCGGGAGGCGAAGTGAACTCCACCGACTGTACCATGGTGATCGGGAAAGAGGGCGAAACCTACACCATTACGGTCGACGGCGTATTGGAGGACGATGCCGAATATCATTTGAGATACATCGGGTCTCTCTCGTTCTTGCTACTTTGATCCGCCCCACCCCGGCAGCAAAAACTCCTACTCAAAATGTCCTGTGATTACGGCGACCCCTTATGGTCGCCGTAATCATATCTCATGACAAAAAGGTAATGATACCAAATAAATTGTAAGGATTCAACCCTGCTATGAAACAATAAAGTCCGGCTTTACAGGCCGGACTTATCGCATTTATGGTAACGACAATTACTGTTTCTTCTTATCGTAGTGCTTCTGATAGCGGCTCATGAACTTGTCGACACGTCCGGCGGTGTCCACGAGTTTCATTTTACCCGTGTAGAACGGATGCGACGTGTTGGAGATTTCCATTTTATAGACCGGATAGGTCGTCCCGTCGATCTCGATGGTCTCTTTCGTATTCACCGCCGAGCGGGTGATGAATACATGGTCGTTCGACATATCCTTGAATGCCACCAACCTGTAATTCTTGGGATGAATATCTTTTTTCATTTCTTGTTCCTCCTTGGCTATTCGTTTGCTTTCTCGCCTTCGGCCCTTACCGAGAACCGGACGGTGGCCTTAACCTCCTTGTGGAGCCTTACGGCCGCGTTGTATTCACCGACCATCTTGACCGGTTCGAGCGATATAACCTTGCGGTCAACCTCGATACCCTTGCCGGCAAGAGCGCTCGCTATGTCGGCCGATGTGACCGAGCCGAAGATCTTGCCGTCTTCAGCCTTGACATCGAATACGAGTTCGAGAGCTTCTATCTTCTGTGCGAGAGCCTGAGCGTCGGCAAGTATCTTGACATCCTTGTGGGCGCGCTGTTTCAGGTTTTCTGCGAGTACCTTCCTGGCCGAATCGGTAGCTACCGTAGCCAGACCTTTGGGAAGAAGGTAATTGTTGGCGTAACCGGGTTTTACCGACACTATGTCGTTGGCGTATCCCAGGTTCTCTACGTCTTTCTTAAGAATCACTTCCATTATCTGTCCTCCTTCGTTATTATTTCATCAAATCGGTTACGAACGGAAGGATAGCCAAATGGCGGGCGCGCTTAACGGCCTGAGCCACTTTCTTCTGGAATTTCTGTGACGTTCCCGTGAGGCGGCGGGGAAGTATCTTACCCTGCTCGTTGAGGAACTTTTTCAGGAATTCGCCATCCTTGTAGTCCACATATTTAATACCAGCCTTTTTGAAGCGGCAGTATTTCTTCTTCTTTACATCGACCGTTACCGGGTTGAGATATCTGATCTCCGATTGTGCGTTTGCTGCCATGGTCTATTCCTCCTCTTTCTTTTCTTCGGTTTGGGTCTCTGCTACTGCTGTTGCGGGCTTGCCTGCGAGCTTGTTCCTGCGTTTTTCAGAGTATTCGACTGCGTATTTGTCCTGGCGGAAGGTCAGGAAACGGATAACGCGCTCGTCGCGGCGGTACTGGGTTTCGAGTGTCTCGACGATAGTGCCTTCGCCCGTGAACTCGATCAGGAAATAGTAACCGGTGGTCTTCTTCTGAATAGGATATGCGAGCTTTTTCAACCCCCAAGCCTCTTCGTTTACAATCTGACCGCCGTTTTCGGTGATAACACCGCGGAATTTGCCGAGCACTTCATCGAGTTGTGCGTCCGCCAGAACCGGCGTGGCAATGAAAACGGTTTCGTAATTGTTCATAGTAAACTATTAGTTAATAAAATGCAAAAATGCGGGTGCAAAGATACACATTTTTTTTGCATCCGCAAAAAAATTTTCAGTTAACAGTTAACAGTGAAAATAGCCTATTAAAACTCATAATTGCTAACTGTTGACTGTTAACTGTTCTATCGTTGTGCACAATTGATCGAAAACCTCGTCTATGGTGCCCGTACCGTCGATGGAGACGAACTTATCCTGATCGGCGTAATGGTTGGCAACAATCGCCGTCTGGGCTTTGTAGACGTCTATACGCCGCTTGATTACTGATATGCCTGCATCGTCCGGACGACCGCTCTCCGCCGCGCGAAGCAACAGGCGGGCTATAAGGTCTTCGTCGGGAACGTCGAGCGAGAACATCACATCGACCTTAAGGCCGTGCGCGTCGAGAATTACGTCGAACTCACTGGCCTGAACGCTTGTGCGCGGAAAGCCGTCGAAGATGTTGCCCGGCACCGCGATGTGCTGCTCCATATGGTTGGCCACGATATCAAGCACGACCTCGTCGGGAGCCAATTCGCCCTTCTCGATGCTTTCCTTCACACGGCGGCCGAGTTCGCTGCCGTTCTCTATCTCCTCACGGATCACGGCGCCTGTCGATATGTGCGTAAACCCGTATTTATCGACGAGTTTCTGCGCCTGGGTTCCCTTGCCCGCCCCCGGAGGGCCGAATAAGACGATGTTTATCATTACCGAATTTTAAAGTTGCAAACCCGCAAATTTAAGTACAATTTCTTCCAATCCAAAAGATAACGTACCTTTGTGAGAATTTTAATGCACCAATATCAATTTCGCACTAATTATCAGCAGTATGACAAAACGCACCGAAATAGCCGAATACGGAGAATTCGCCCTCATAGACCACCTTACCGGAAATTTCCGCGCAGCCGACCCCTCCACCGTCAAAGGACCGGGCGACGACGCCGCCGTCATAGATGCCGGAGAACGGTATATGCTCCTCTCGTCGGATATGCTGCTTGAGGGCATCGACTTCGACCTTACCTCTTTCCCTCTCAAACACCTGGGCTACAAAGCGGTGGTCACGGGCATCGGCGACATACTGGCCATGAACGGCATTCCGCGGCAGATCACCGTGTCGATAGGCGTTTCGGCCAAAATATCGGTCGAGCAGTTGGAAGAGTTCTATTCGGGCATCCGGGCGGCGTGTGAAGAGTACGGCACAGACCTCGCGGGAGGCGACACGACGGCTTCCGTCCGGGCGGCGTGTGAAGAGTACGGCACAGACCTCGCGGGAGGCGACACGACGGCTTCCGTGACCGGTCTGGCGATAGCGGTATCGGCGGTCGGAACCGTGGAAAAGGATAAAATATCGTACAGAAGCGGAGCGCAAACCAACGACCTCATCTGCATAACCGGCGACCTCGGCGCAGCATATATGGGACTGCACCTTCTGGAGCGTGAAAAGCGCGCGTTCAGGGGCAACGACAACCCCCACCCCGAATTCGGCGGCTACGAGTACATCCTCCGCCGCCAACTGCAACCCTACGCCCGCCTCGACGTCGTGAAAGAGCTGCACGAGGCCGGTATAGTCCCCACCTCTATGATCGACCTTTCGGACGGTCTCGCCTCCGACCTGCTCCAGATATGCAAAAGTTCCCGTTGCGGTGCGCGCATATACCTCGAAAAGATCCCCATAGCGAAAGAGACCCACCGTATGGCGGAAGAACTGAACGCCGACCCCGTGGTGGCCGCCCTCAACGGAGGCGGCGACCACGAACTGCTGTTCACGGTACCTTTGTCCTTGCGCGACAAGGTAGCCCGCCTCGGCGGTGTGGACATAATAGGGCACGTCACGGCCGAAAGCACGGGTGCTGCCCTGGTGACCCCCGACGGCGGCGACATACAACTCCGCGCACAGGGGTTCAAATGACCTCGCAGCCACCGAGGATAAACATTATCTGTCCGTAAAGCCCGGCAAGTGGAGGGTTACATTAATAACCAATTTTACGCTTATTCGCAGAACTACCTGAAACGCTTCACTCATTGCCGTCGACTAAAGCCGACGGGTAACTGATGTCGTTTTACTGTGGCTTTAGCCCAAACAATACGGATTTGGGCTAAAGCCCTGATTCGACCGGCCTCTGTTCCGTCAGCTAAAGCCGACGGCAATGAAATTGGATATTACTGCGGATAAGCATTTAAATTTTCGTACCTTTGCATGATTAACAATAAGAACGATATGACAATACTCGAGACAGACCGTTTAATCCTGCGCCCGTGGCAAGAGACGGACGCCGAAAGCCTGTACGAATACGCCAAAGACCCTCTCGTGGGGCCCATTGCAGGCTGGCCTGTACACACGAGTGTCGAGAACAGCAGGGAGATCATCCGCGACATTCTGTCGGTGGACGAAAGCTACGCGGTGACCGTGAAACCCGGCAATATGGCGGTAGGCAGCATAGGTCTGATGCCCGGCAAGGCGAGCAATCTCGATCTGCCCGGCAATGAGGCGGAAATAGGATATTGGATAGGTGCTCCTCTATGGGGGCGGGGATATATCCCCGAAGGGACACGCGAGGTGATTCGCCACGCTTTCGAAGACCTGGGAATGAATACGCTTTGGTGCGGTTATTTCGACGGTAATGAAAAGTCGCGCCGGGTGGGTGAGAAATGCGGTTTCTGGTACCACCGCACCGAACAAAAAGAGTGGCCGCCCATAGGCCGAACCGTCACACAACATATCACCAGACTTACAAAAGAGGAGTGGGGAAAAATTACGAATGACGGAGTGTTTCGTACATAATAATATTGCGGCGTAGCCGCACCTAAATTCGTCATTCGTAATTCGTAATTTATATGACTTCAGGTAAAACATACGCGGAAACACCCCTGATGAAGCAATATCAGAGCATCAAAGCCGTTCACGGCGATGCTATACTGCTGTTCAGGGTCGGCGACTTTTATGAGACGTTCGGCGAGGACGCGATCAAGGCGAGCGGCATTCTGGGCATTACGCTCACCCGCAGGGCCAACGGCGCGGCAAGCTACGTGGAACTCGCCGGATTCCCCTACCATGCGCTCGATACTTATCTCCCCAAGCTCGTCAGAGCCGGTCAGAGAGTGGCCGTATGCGAGCAGTTGGAAGATCCCAAGTCGGTGAAGGGCATCGTAAAGCGCGGGGTCATAGAACTCGTTACGCCAGGTGTGGTGATGAGCGACAACGTGCTGTCGGTAAAGGAGAACACATTCCTCGCGGCGGTTTATTTCGGCAAGAAGACCACCGGCATAGCCTTTCTCGACCTTTCGACGGGCGAGTTCTTCGCCGCCGAGGGTAAGGATGACTATATCGACAAACTCATCGCCAACTTCGCCCCCAAAGAGGTTATATACCAGCGCGGCTGGGAAGACAGGTTCCACGGCGCGTTCGGCAACCGGCTCTACAGTTACAGGCTCGACGAATGGGTCTTCGCCGAGGATATCAACCGCGAGAAGCTCTGCAAGCAGTTCGGCACCGTGTCGCTCAAGGGGTTCGGCATCGAGCAGATGACGGCGGGCATCTCGGCCGCGGGTGCGATACTCTACTACCTCGACTTCACCGAACACAAGGAGGTGAAACACATATCGTCGATATCGCGCATCGACGAGGATAAGTACGTGTGGGTAGACCGCTACACGATCCGCAATCTGGAGCTTTTCTCATCCAACTCGCGTCAGGACAAATGCTCCTTTGCCGATGTTATCGACCGCACGGCGACCCCTATGGGAGGCCGTCTGCTCAAGCAGTGGATAGCACTGCCGCTCAAGGATATCGAAACGCTGAACACACGGCTCGACATCACCCGGCGATTGGTTGACGACCCCGAATTACGGGAACGTACGGGCGAGGTGCTGTCGCTCATCGGCGATATGGAACGTCTCTCCTCGCGCATAGCCGCCCAAAGGATAACCCCGCGCGAGGTCGTGCAGCTTAAAAATTCGCTGGAAGCCATCGCCCGCCTGAAAAAGATACTCGACCAAACCGCCGACCCGGTGCTGTCCGCCATAGCGGAGAGACTCGATCTTTGCGAAGAGCAGCGCGGCCGTATAGGGACGGAAGTCTATCCCGACCCGCTGAACAACCAAATACAAAAGGGCGGCGTCATTGCCGACGGTGTCGATATGGAGCTCGACGACCTGAGGCGCATAGCCCGCCACGGCAAGGATGTCATTGCCGACATACAGCGGCGCGAAAGCGAGGCAACGGGTATTCCGTCGCTCAAAGTGAGTTTCAACAACGTTTTCGGCTATTATATAGAGGTGCGCAACACGCATAAGGACAAGGTGCCCGACGGGTGGATACGCAAGCAGACGATCACCTCAGCCGAACGCTACATAACGCAGGAACTCAAGGAGTACGAGGAGAAGATACTCGGTGCGGAGGAGAAGATGCTCGCCATAGAGCAGCGTATCTATACCGCCCTGCTCGACTATCTGGCAGGGGCGATACCCGCCTTTCAGCGCAACGGGGCGATAGTTTCGCGTCTGGACTGCCTGCTGTCGTTCGCAAAGATAGCGGTGGAGAGGCATTACTGCCGTCCGGAACTCTCTCTCGACAATATAATCGACATTCGCGACGGCCGCCACCCCGTCATAGAGACGCTCATGGAGGTCGGCCAGCAATATGTACCCAACGACGTCTATCTCGACGATGCCACACAGCAGATAATGATGATAACAGGTCCCAACATGGCCGGTAAGTCGGCGCTGCTGCGGCAGACGGCGCTCATCACGCTCATGGCGCAGATAGGGTCGTTCGTACCCGCATCGAGTGCACATATAGGCCTGGTCGACAGGATATTCACCCGCGTCGGTGCAAGCGATAACATATCGCAGGGTGAGAGTACATTCATGGTGGAGATGCTCGAATCGGCGTCGATAATGAACAACATATCGTCCCGCAGCCTCATACTCCTCGACGAGATAGGCCGCGGGACGAGCACCTACGACGGTATGTCGATAGCATGGTCGATGGTCGAATACATCCACAACCACCCGGTAGCGAAGGCCAAGACCATGTTCGCCACCCACTACCATGAACTCAACGAGTTGGAGGAGATACTGCCGCGTGTGAAGAATTACAATGTGTCGGTGAAGGAGATAAACCGCACCATACTTTTCCTGCGCAAACTCGTGCGGGGCGGGACGGAACACTCTTTCGGCATCCACGTCGCCAAGATGGCAGGTATGCCCGCCAAGGTGGTGGAACGGGCGGAGTCGTTGCTGGCAGCCCTCGAAAAGGCAAGCCGGAACGACGGGCAACTGCGCGCCACCGGCTCCGGAACCGCTTCCGTAAACCCGGAACACACCTCCTCGTGCTGCACCCTGCATGATGCCGGCAACCAGGCCACGCCGGTAAAAGGAGCTAAATCCGCCAAAGGCAGATCCGCATCACCCTCGGTGAAGGAGATATACGAATCGACAGGCATACAATTGAGTATGTTCCAACTCGACGACCCTGTGCTGATACAGATCCGCGACCAGATACGCGACCTCGACATAGACTCGCTCACTCCCATTCAGGCGCTCAATATCCTCAACGACATTAAGAGGTTGTTTTGAATTTTCGGCCGCAGCTATTTTTTAGCGGTTGTCAGGGCTATCCTTTGGATTGCTTCCCCGTAAGCGGTTCGCAATGACGTGACACCTATGCTCGGGAGGACATCATAAACAACCCGCGCAATTTTGTTGCGCGGGTTATCTTTCATCTGCAAACTCTCAAACTCTCAAATTACTCGATCCGTATGTCATCTATGCAGAAGAACGACGGCACATTGTTGCCCACGCTGCCGTTGTCGTTGCTTTCGAACGAGAATATTATCATATCGACTTCGCCGAGCGGTTTGAAAGAGACCTCTTTCCAGTCCGACAATACGTCGGCGCCGTTTGCAAGGGTGACCTTTACGGTTCCTGTAACAGCATCGGCTTTATAGCCCGTGGCCACAAGTTCGAAAAGGATATCCTCTTCGCCCAACGCTCCCTTAGGATTGTCGACGCAATAGTGGTAGGTCTTGTTGGCGTTGGCAATGCGGGCGGAGACCACTGTGCACGGAGCGTCAAACTCTATGGTAGGCTTGTCGTATGTGGCCGTGCTGCCCATAAAGCTCACATCGTAGCCTATGGCAAATTTGGTGACCGTCGATGCATAAACGCTGAACTGGTTGGAATAGTCCATAACTCCAAGGTTCTCCTTGTCGTCGTTCGACGAGATGGCGAAACCGCCCCAACTGTCGACCGGATAGCCGAACGATGCATAGTCATTGTAGTAATTGCCGAAAGCAGCCCCCTCTTCGGTATATATTATACCGTCGTAAACGAGATCGCCGTTCTCCATTGTTTCGGCCTGATCCGCTCCCCAGAGGATGTTGTCGTACGTGGGCGAGTAATTTCCCGTCTGGGTAAGCAACTGCGCTTCTTCGAAATCCACCGTGACGTATGAACCGGTGGTGCCGGTATCGCCTTTTTCACATCCGGCAAGCAAAACTGTCATTGCAAGCACCACGACCGATAATCTCAATTTTTTCATTTTGTTAAAGTTTTTTTAGGTTAAATAGTTAATTGGGAAATGATTGAGTATCAGAGGGCACGATGAAGGTAATTATAAGCGCCGCCTGATTCGCAACCCGTTCTCCGCAGGTTTAAAATCGACTTAAAAACGCTCAGGCAGGTCTTCTGACTCGTTCCTGTCCCGACGCCTTCCCAGCCCGAAGGCCAGTGGCAAAAGAAAGTCGGAACAACATACCTCCTCGGAGGGGAACTCACAGCAGCGGGAACTGTTGCCGGATCACACGGCATTCCCATTTAATTCCTCGCCGCATTGCCTGCGGCACGAACCGGAAACCATCGGCCCTTCGGAAACCATTGCAGGGACAAATATAGGAACTATTTTAAAAAACACAAAATTTCAAACAATCTCTAAACAACTCATTAGCACATATTGCTTACCTTTGTACGCTTCTAAACACATACAACATGAAAAAGATATCGATGATCATTCTGTCGGCCGTCCTTATGTGCGGCTGCGGCGAAAGGGACGACAAATCCGGAAAGGTGGAGAACATAATATTCATGATCGGCGACGGGATGGGGCCGGCGCAAATCACGGCGCTGGCGATCATGCAAGACTACGAACCTCTCAACATGGAGCGTGCACGGTACACAGGCCTGCACAAGACCTACTCCGCCAACAACCGTGTTACCGATTCGGCGGCGGCGGGCACCGCAATGGCGTCGGGCGAAAAGACCTGTAACGGCCACGTGGGGATCGATACGCTAGGTCGGTTGTTGGAGTCTTCGCTCATGTCGGCGCAGAGGTCGGGCAAGGCTACCGGACTGGTGGTAACGGTGGAGCCCATGGCGGCGACCCCGGCGGCTTTCTACGCCCATATCGACGACAGATGGGATTACGACTCCATTGCCATGGATATGCTTCGCAGCGGGATCGATGTCATAGCCGGCACAGGAGCCGGCGCTCTTCGCAAGGTCACCCGGCCTTACGGCGAGGTCGATGTCATAGCCGGACTGCAGGCGGCAGGCTATACCTTCGCTTCCGATATGGAGTCGTTCATGGCGGTCGGGCAAACTCCCGCGGCAATGCTTTATGAGCAGAACGAACTGCCGTATACATTTGCGGATTCGCTCGGAGTGCGCGGCGATTATCTTCCGTGCGCCACGGCCAAAGCCCTCGAACTGCTCGAACGATCCGGCAAAAACGGTTTTTTTCTGATGGTAGAAGGGTCCCTGATCGACTACGGCGGCCACGATAACGACATTGCGGCCGTACTCGGCGAGATACGCGATTTCGACAATGCAGTCAAGGTGGCGTTCGACTACGCCGACACCCATCCGGGCACGCTGGTAGTGGTAACGGGCGACCACGAAACAGGCGGGCTAACCATTGTCTCGCCCGAAGAAGACTTCACCAAAGGCGCCGAGGGCGTGGAATACCGCTTCTCGACCGGCGACCACTCCGGCACCCTCATCCCCGTGTACGCCTACGGCACGGGAGCCGAAAATTTCACGGGAGTAATGGACAACACCGATCTTGCGAAGAAAATGAAAGCGCTGCTTTCATTTGATTGACAATTACCAACTAAAAAAGCGTCGGGTTAAAAATATTAAAGATCCGCAGTCCCGCTCTTCCGGCTTTGGTCACTGTGTATTTGGTGCCTCCGTCCCGACCGTTGAAATAGCATATCACGGCCGAGGAGTTGTCAACGAGAAAATCGTTACGGGCTTTATAGCATCCCTGGTAATAGTGCTCCGAAAGGACGACGGTTCGTGCGGCGCGGCTGAGAACAATATCGTAAGAGTCAGCCGCACGGCGCGGATAACGCGCCGCCTGTCCGCGGAACGGAACGACAGCGACAAGCTCCATGCCGCCGAACGCTGGATCTTCGGCCATGGCAAGCGTCTCCTCCGCAGCCCACAAGTCGAATCCCTGCGCCATACCGCTTAGGAAAGTGCGATAACCGCTACCGTATATACCGGCCAGCATTACCCGCAGCGCAGCGCGTATTTCGTGCTCTATATCGGGATCGCCGCTCGACAGGGCTATCTTTTCCGGCCGGTGACCGGTGAATGCGACGCTGCGGTTCATTCGATGCAAAATTTAAAAACGTGATACCGGAAGGTCATTATCGTTTTAGAGGTTGTTTGGATTTTGCGACCGAAGCAAAAAGTGCGAGAATCGCAAATTTCAAACAACCTCTTACATTTTGTATTTTGCATCTTGCATTTTCTGAACTTCAAGCTCTTCTACCGCGTCGTTGTAGTCGGGATCTTCCTCCATGATCTCCATTTCACAGAGAACTTCGAGGTCGATCTCCGATTCGCCGTCGTCGTGCATGGCAGGGTTTTGCCTGCGGCCGCGGCGCGACGGCAACAGCCTCGACATCCTCTCCTTCACACGGTGGCGCCTCGAAATGCTCGCTGCATAGTCGTCGGGCAGCGAAGCCGCGTCGGTCGATATGAAAAGTATCCTGTCGCCGACCTCTATCGCCGTATCGCCTTTGGGAACTATGTAGTGGTCGCCCCGGCGTATCATCATAACGAGGGTGTTCGGCTGCAGGGTTATCTCCTTAAGTGTATTGCCGTGTACGAGGAAGTCGGGCTTGACCTCCATTTCCGTAAGGGCGGCCTTGATCTCGTCGGGCATATCTATGTTGAACGAATCCTGTTCCATCTCGGCCGAAAGCCCCAGAAGTCCGGCCATATAACCCACGGTGGTACCCTGAACAAGCATCGACACTATGGTAATGAAAAATACGGTGTTGAATATAAGCCCCGCATTCTCCAGACCCGCGACAAGTGGGTATGTGGCGAATATTATAGGTACGGCGCCGCGGAGCCCCACCCACGAGACATAGGCCTTAGCCTTGAGGGTCATCTTCCTGAAAGGCGCCAGACAGAGCAGTACCGACAGCGGCCGCGCCACGATTATCATGAACACGGCCACCAACAGGCCGATCTCCGCCACGTCTATCAACTCGCGGGGGTTGGCCAACAGTCCGAGTGTTATGAACATGACGATCTGGAACAGCCATGTGAAGCCGTCGAAGAATGTCGTAAGGCTCTTCTGGAACACTATCTTATGGTTGCCCACCACAAGGCCGGCAATGTAAACGGCCAGATAGCCGTTGCCCTTCACGAGGTCGGTTATCGAGAATATCATGAATACCATCGACAGGAGCAGCACCGAATAGAGCGATTTGTTCTGCAGGTTTATGGCGTTGATTATCTTCACGGCCGCTTTACCGAAAATGAAGCCGGCCAGCGCCCCGATAGACATCTGCACGACGAACATCAGCACCGAGTGCGCCACGGTAATGTCGCCCCCGCCGCTTATGGATTCTATGAGGAGGATCGTAAGTATGTAGGCCATAGGGTCGTTACTACCGCTCTCCAACTCGAGGAGCGGGCGCAGGTTCTGTTGTAAGCCCTGCTTCTTGGAGCGCAAAATGGAGAACACCGTGGCCGAATCGGTGGACGACATCATTGCGGCGAGCAGAAAAGACTCCGCAAGCGATATATGTATGCCGAAAACCACGCTTATAAGATATATGAAAAATCCAGTACACATGGCCGTGAGGAATACTCCCAGCGTGGCAAGCACGACCCCCTGCACGGCGACAGGCCTGATCCCGGAGTATCTGGTCTCCATACCGCCGCAGAAAAGTATGATACTCAATGCCAGCACCCCCACGAACTGTGCTGCCCTTGGGCTGTTGAACTCCAAGCCCAATCCGTCGCCGCCGAACAGCATACCCACCAGAAGGAAGATAAGCAGTGTCGGCGCCCCGAATCTGTAACTCGATTTGGCCGCAAGTATGGCAACGAAAAGTATGAACGAGCCTATAAGAACTATGTGTCCGGTGGTTAATAATTCGTTTAACATTGTAGCGGAAAGTTATGTGAAATTGAAAATGGAAAATTATATGGCGTCCTGCGGACGAGAGTATCGATCAGTCTTTATTTCATTTTCAATTTTCAATTAATCAATCATTGCGGTACAAATATGTATGTTATAGTTCCCGTGTGGCGGGACGGCGCCTTGTCGTCGACATTGAAGCGCGAACGGTAGGCGGCGTCCAGCGCCGTGGATGTCATGCAATTATCGGTCGAGGAGGCCGATTTGACGACGTTCGCCTCCGTCACGTCTCCATTCCGGTTCACCGTTACCGCCACCACGACCCGCCCGCCCGCCTGGCAAAGATATGCAGGCACGAAAAGCAGCGACGACGAACGTATGGGGTCGACCAGCGAGAACGATACCGTGACGGCGCCCTTTACCTTCACATCCTGCCTGAGGCTCTCGTCCTGCGGCGGTGGTGGCGACTGTTCTAAAAGTTGCTGCTGCTCGCGAAGGCCCTCCTCGTACATCTCGCGGCTTTCGCGCAGTTGCTCCTGCACCCGGCGGTCGTTGTCGTGAAGCCTCTCCACGCTCGCGTTCTCGTTGGATATTACGTTACGCACATCGCTGTGATCGTCGTAGTTGTTGCTGTTCAACATCCGGTTAAGTTCACGCGCCTCGTCCAACTGTTTCTGCAGTTTATCCAAATCCTCGAAATCAACCACAATAGCGCCTGTGGCTTCGCGGCCGTCTATGCCGATCCTGGCCGACACGAAAGCTATGGCGAGTATCAAGTATATTATTACCGTGACGGATACCGATGCGCGGTTGTCGTAAACCCACTCGCCAGGTTCGTGCTTCTTCTTTTCGAATGGAAGTTTGATCTCCGGCGGCGTCCCCTTCCCAGTATTTTCGCTTGGTCGTATGGTATTTTTATCCGGTCGGGACATAGACTCTATTACTTAATATTCAACAAAAGTACTATTTCTTTCAAAAAATATATACCTTTGTGAACAAAATTTAGATTTTCGACTCATTAAGAATAGTTTATGTCCGACAAGCAAAAGACTCTGAATGCCCCCCTCGTGTTCGAAGGCAAGGGCCTGCACACAGGCGTCGAGGTCGTTATGACGGTAAAGCCGGCGGAGGCCGACAAAGGAATAGTTTTCAAAAGAATAGACCTCGAAGGCCAACCCGAGGTCCCCGCACTTTCCGATTACGTTACCGATACTTCGCGCGGCACGACCATAGAGAACGGCGCCGCCAAAGTTTGCACCGTGGAACATATAATGTCGGCTCTGTGGAGCATGGGTGTCGACAACGCCACCATAGAGATCGACGGTCCCGAAACGCCTATAATGGACGGATCGGCGAAAGAATACGCCGAAGCGATAAACAAAACCGGACTCCGCGAACAGGACGCCGAACGCAAGTACTACGAAGTACGCGAAAAGATGGAGTTCCGCTTTCCCGACAAGAACGCGGAGATAATCCTATATCCCGACAGCCATTACGGGGTATCGCTCCACGTGGATTACGACTCCCGTATCATAGGCAACCAGTATGCCGTCTACGAGGCCGGCTCCGATTTCACGGAAGAGATATCGCCATGCCGCACTTTCGTGTTCCTGCACGAGATAGAGCAACTCCTCAGAGCCAACCTCATAAAGGGAGGCGATCTCGACAACGCCATAGTGGTGGTCGAGAAAGAGGATTCGCAGGAAGATGTGGAACGCCTCTCGAAGCTCTTCGACAAAAAAGAGATAAAAGTGACCAACGGTTACGTGAACAACCTTCAACTCAGGTTCAACAATGAGATCGCCCGCCACAAGCTGCTGGACGTACTCGGCGATTTCGCACTTCTGGGCATGAGGATCAGGGGCAGGATATTTGCCATACGTCCGGGACACTTCGTCAATACAGAAGCCGTAAAGGAGCTCAAGAAGACCATAAAGCGCGAGACCAACAGGCCTGCATTCGTGTACGATCCGAAAGCCGCTCCCGTTTACGACATCAACCGCATAAGGCAGACACTCCCCCACCGCCCGCCGTTCCTTCTGGTGGACAGGATATTCCACATAGACTCGGAGAGCGTGGCGGGCATCAAGAACGTCACGATGAACGAACCGTTCTTCGTAGGCCACTTCCCCGAAGAACCAGTTATGCCGGGCGTGCTCATTATCGAGGCCATGGCACAGTGCGGAGGCATTCTCGCCCTGCACGACAAGGAAGACCCGGAGAACTACTCGACCTACTTCCTGAAGATAGACAACGTCAGGTTCAAACAGAAAGTCACGCCGGGCGATACTCTGCAGTTCGAACTCAGGCTCACGGAACCCATCCGGCGCGGCATAGTGATGATGGAAGCCAAGGCCTTTGTGGGCGGAGCGCTTGCCACCGAAGCGTTCCTGATGGCTCAGGTGACCAAAAATAAAGTTTAAGGGCAACAATTAATAACAGTTCCCGTTATTCGGGAAACAGAAACCTATAAAATATAATGATAAGCAACTTAGCCTACATACATCCCGACGCAAAGCTCGGCCGGAACGTGACGGTAGAACCTTTCGCCTACATAGCGGGCGATACGGTCATCGGCGACAACTGTTGGATAGGCCCGCACGCCACCGTACTCGACGGAGCAAGAATGGGCAATAACTGCAACATACATCCGGGTGCCGTTGTAGGCGGTCTGCCGCAGGACCTCAAATACAGGGGGGAATACACGACCGTGGAAATGGGCGACAACAATACCGTCCGCGAAGGTGCGACCATAAACCGCGGTACGGCGGCAAAGAGCAAAACCGTAGTCGGCAGCAACAACCTCATCATGGCGTGCGCACACATCGCTCACGACTGCGTCGTTGGCAGCAACTGCGTTCTGGGCAACAACGTCCTTCTGGCCGGCGAGGTCGAGGTCGGCGACTGGGCGATAGTCAGCGGAGCGGCGGCAGTACATCAGTTCACGCGCATCGGCGCCCATGCCATGATCGGCGGCGGTTCGCTGGTGGGGAAAGATGTTCCACCTTATGTAAAGGCCGCACGTTACCCTATCACTTATGTCGGCGCCAACTTCATAGGCCTGCGCCGCCGCGGATTCACCTCCGAACAGATAGGCCAGATACAGGATATGTTCCGCGTACTCTTTCAGGACGGCCACAACTACAGCCGCGCGTGCGACATAGTCATGGCACAGTTCCCGCAAACACGGGAGCGCGACGAAGTGATAGACTTCATCCGTTCGTCGAAACGGGGCATACTGAAACCTTACAACCCGCAGATCGCTTCGGAGGAAGAATAGTTCGGCAACAGTTATCAGTTAACAGTTATCGGTTAACGATTGATATTTTTTTGCGGGGAAATTAGGTTTTTTAAACGGAAGGTGTTATCTTTGCACTCGTTACGAGCTAACAAGAGACACGGATTTGGGGACGAGAGTCCCCAAATTTCGTAATTATCCGGCCATATACACATGACTGTTAATATGATAGATATAGACAAAATAAAGGCGATAGCCGAAAAGGAACTCGACGGCGGAAGTCTTTTCATAATAGATGTCACAGCCACTCCGTCCAACGAGGTGGAAGTGACGATAGACAGCGACGGTGATGTCGATATCGACGACTGCGTAGCCCTCAGCCGCGCCATCGAATCGCATTTCGACCGCGAAACGGAGGATTTCGAACTTACCGTAGCATCGGCGGGGGTCGGTTATCCGCTCAAGGTGTTGAGGCAATACAAAAAACTAATCGGCAGGCCGGTGGAGATAGTGCTCAGGAACGGCACGAAGATCACAGCCGAACTGCGCGGGGCGGAGAAAGACTCCGTAACGGTATTCTACACCGAGAACCGCACAGTGGAGGGCAAAAAACGCAAACAGCAATTCGAGGTGGAAAAAACATACCCGCTGACGGAGATAAAAACGACGAAGGAGTTTCTTGACTTTAAATAGT
>QMCE01002245.1_pt1 | contig 23868 bp, 17 predicted proteins | sample 1821851 | NCBI WGS metagenome assembly QMCE01 (sample SAMN09453174, study PRJNA476694) | Termite gut metagenome, whole genome shotgun sequencing project. | isolation source: worker | host: Odontotermes sp. | place: South Africa:Pretoria | collected 2016-01-28 | reverse complement strand
TGTCTGCTCCAAGGGCTCCCTTTGCTAATATCCATAAACTGAAGCCATCCGCCGAAACTCATCGCCTCCCCGTTCTTGCAATAAAGACCCCAATCCTTGTGTTCATCCCAAAACGCCTTTGACGCCGCGTATACGGCTCCGTATGCTATAGGAGCTATGCCGCGCTCGCGGCAGCCTTTTATTTTGCTCAATACCGAGCGGTACGAAAGTTTTCGGTTAAGCGGGTCTGTATATTCATCGACAGGCGGTAATAAGGTCTCATGTTTGTACATCCAGTCATAAAACTGAACCGCGTTCATATGCGCCTTTGTTAACCACGCAATATCGTTTATGTCGGCTTCGTCGTCTTTGGAAAAATCGCTTAAAAAGGCATAGCGGACGCGGTCGCGCCAATCCTCTACAATATCGAATGAAGTTGACGCTTCGATTCCGTTTATCGTTGCGTCGACGCCGTAACCGCCTGTTTCCGTGAGAATCATCCCGTCATGATACGAGAAAGGGGGCTCGGCCAGATGCCTGATTGAAATTTGAATATCCGCGTCTTTTGGAGCTGTGGATCGGTTCCCCCTTTTTGTATTGCGCTTTGCTCATTGAAATGCCTATCGTCATTCTTTTACAGCTCCTTGCGTTATTCCGCCGACAACAAGTTTCTTCTGGAAGATTACAAACAGAATCAATATCGGTATCTGCATCAACAGCGAGGCGGCAAATACCCATTCCCATCTTGTCGCGTGCTGGCCATGCAGACGCTGGAGCATGACGGGAAGCGTGATTAATCTCTCGTTGCCGCCTAAAATGACTTTCGCGGTAAAATATTCTTCCCATGTGCCCTGTATCGCCATAATCGCCATTGTGCCGATTGCCGGTTTTGATAGCGGGAGCATAATTTTGAAAAAAACGTGCCTGTGGCTTCCGCCGTCAATCCGCACGGCTTCGAGCATCTCGTTAGGAACGCTCCTAAAAAAATTCCTAAAGAAGAATGTGTTTCCGCATATCGCAGTGCTGACATACAGCAATACTAATCCGCTTCTCGTTCCGGTCATTCCGTCCGGAAACAGAAAGGGTATCTGAATCCCTTTTAAAATAATGGTTTGCGGAATCAGATTCAAAAAACCCGGGAGCATGAGCGTAAAAAGATAAACCTTGAACAGTGTTTCGCGTCCCCAAAAGTTGATTTTCGCGAATCCGTACGCCGACAGGCACGATATGAACAAGCCGATTGCCACCGTCGACGCGGTAATGACAACGCTGTTAAGGATCGACGTTGTAATCTGACTGTTGCTGAGAACATGCTTATATGCGTCCAAGCTAAATTCCGAGGGCAGCAGTCTTGGCGGATAGGGAAGCGTGTAAGAGAATCGCTCGAAAGAGTTCGAAATCATGAAAATGTAGGGAACCGCGAAAACAAACAGAGTCAGAAGAAGAAGTCCCCAAAGAAGTATTTGGCCCGCATGTTTTTTCGCCTTCATATTGAATCCTCCTGTTTCGTCAACCGGTTCATGATCAGCGTGAGGATAAATACCGACGCGCCGGTAATCAAGCCGATTGCGGCGCCTTGACCGAATTCAAAAAGATTAAAGGCTTTATCGTAAAGCATATACTGCAATGACGACGTCCTGCCGGAAGGATTTCCTCCTGTCAGCAGCAGAACTTGTAAAAACACATTGAACGACCCGATCAGCATATTGACAAGGATGAAAAATGTCGTCGGTTTTACAAGCGGCAATGTGATCTTCCAGAACATTGCGGCGCCCGACGCGCCTTCTATTGAGGCTGACTCGTAATAATCCCGCGGAATCCCCTGTAAAGCCGCTAAATATATGATCATTGCCCAGCCGATATTTTTCCATATGCCCATAAGCCAAATCACGATATTCCCTGTCCACTCGCGCAGAAGCCACGGTATGGTCTCATCGGTCAGATGAAGCACATCCACTAGAATATAGTTTATCAGACCGCGGTCGCTGCTGTTGAACAGGTATGTAAAAACGAGCCCTACAATTACCCAAGGCGTGATAACCGGCAAATACAGCGACAACCTGAAGAAAGTTCTCCCGGATTTCAAGTTGTTAATGAGCGTAGCCAGAAACAACCCAAAGAACAGGATAAACGGAATCGTCACCAGCGCGTACAGGATATTGTTCCGGTATGCGTACAGCAAGCGGTGCTGCGGGTCGGAGAATAACTCTTTGAAGTTATCAAGCCCGACAAACGTATATTCACCCTGTACTATTTGATACTCTGAAACGGAAAGCCTAAGCGACATCAGCATCGGATAAATAACGAATACCGCCGCGAGAATCAACCCCGGAAGAACAAACGGAACAGCGGATGCGGTAACCCGCATCCGCTGCCTCCGTTTCGAATGGGGCCGTTTGTTGTCTTTGGGAAAGACACGCACTTTCTCACTCATATATAGGCCCCTCTCTCGCTTATTTTGCCAATTCGGCGTCTATCTGCTCGGCGGCCGAGGACAGAGTTTCCTGAACATCCGCGCCGGCGGTAAAGATGCTCAGCATCGCGTCGCTCCAAATTTGCCCGATGGTGCTGTTTTGCGGAGAAGGAATGCGGGCTCCCGCCGTTTCTAGCTGTTTCAGGTATACCGACCAAACGGCGTCGTTTTTCACAACGTCGCTGTCAATGGCGCTGCTGATCGCCGGAATCTGTCCTACGGAGAGAAGCATCAATTGAATCTCCTCAGAGAGCATAAATTGTGTGAACTCCCACGCCGCATCTTTCTTTTCGCTCTGCTCAAAGATAACGATGTTCTCGCCGCCGACAACGGAAGCGCTTCTCCCGTTATACGTAGGCACCAATGCCGGAATAATATTGGATTCGGTAAAATCGCGGTTCGCGCCGAAATACCAAGGCCCTTCGAGGAACATGGCATACTCTGTCTTAATGCCGTCCCAAGCATCCACAGTGCCGTCAACATCGCGTATGGTAAAGACCTTGTCTTGGTTCAGTTCAATCATTTTGTTGATTGCCGCAACGCTCTCTGCGCTGTCTAAATATCCCGAAGCCGTTGCAAATCCTTCGTCTGTGAGTGTGCCGCCGAACAGCCAGAAATACGGGTATAAATCCCAGTCTCCTACGCCGGAGACATTGATTTTATATGCGCCGTCCCCTTTTGCCTTTGCCGCGTCAATGAGTTCCTCCATCGTCGCGGGCGCTTCGGTGAAGCCGAGATCGCCCATCACATTCATGTTCATCACGGCGGCTTTGCAGTTCGTGTCGAGCGGAAGCCCGTAATAGCTGCCTTTGTATAGGTTTGTCGATAACGGGCCTTCGAGCATCTGATCCTTCAGCGCATCAAAGCCGCTCATTCCGTCAAGTGCGATAATGCCGCCTTGCTCTGCGTACGCGGCTGTGTTCACGATATCGACGCGCGCAACGTCCGGGACTTGCCCCGTCCCAAAAGCCATGACCAGCATCTGATGGAACTGCCCGCCGTCTTGCCTGACGCTTTCAACTTTGATCTCGGGATGTTCCGCGTTGAATAAGGGTAATACGGTGTTTTTGAAATACTCGTCCTCGGCGTCGCCGTATGTATGCCAAAATGTAATCGTTACTTGTTCCGGTACGTCATCTGAGGATGGCAGGCTGACAACCGGGTCTGCCGATTCGTTCGGAACGTCGGGATCGGAAGAGGGGGATTCGGATGAGGTACATGCCGCAAGGCATACGTTCATAAAACAGGTTACCAGCATGATTGCAATTAAACGTTTTGTGCTTGTCTTCACAAAAAACACCTCTTTCATTTATTTCGGCGCGTGATTGCTTATTTTCATTATAGCATGTTCACTATTTGTTTCAAGTAGCTAGAGAGATATTTATGGTAATTTAGCGAGATTCAACAAAAGACGGGAGCGGCCGAACTTGCCGCTCCCGTCTTCTCATTGACGTTATTTTCCGATTCTCTGTGATAAACTGTGCGCGGCTTATAATCCCGGCTCCACGACAAGACAGTCTAGGTTGATTGCGTTGTATTCGTTGGTTCCGTAAAGAAGAACGATTTTATGGACGCCCGCTTTCAGATTGACTCCGGTTTCACCGTAATCCCATGTTTCCCAGTCCGGCAGATTTCCGAAATACGTTATCCCCGCAAATTTTCCATCAACAAACAGAGCCCGGGCAGCCTCGCCGCCGGTCGCGTTGGCATACCGGAACTTAAGCGAGTATTCGCCGTCTTCAGGAATATTCACGGTGAAAGAAACAGACTTATCCTCGCCGTCGAAGCGGTCAACGAATCCGGTTCCCGAATACCCTCCGTGATCGGTATTCGTGGAAACGCCTACTTTAACAGCGTCCTCAGCCTCGTATGTGCCGTCTGAATCAATGGTACGCTTGATATAGACCATATTCCAGTATGCGAGCGAGGGCATGGAAAAGCTCACATATGCGCCTGTGGCATCTGTCCCGGTTGTGTAGGGCAGACTTACGCTTAAGCCATCCTGTGAATCGGGCGAAGCAAGATAAACGCCGTCTATCACCGCGTCGGGCCCGATATAATATTTTGTCTCAAGGTCTAACAATCGCTCGGGAGCGATGTTCGAGTTGCGCCAAGAAGTATCGTTTTCCGCGGTCAGGTTTATGAAGTGCAGGATGTCATATGCCTCTTTCTGCCGGTATATCGTCCATATTTTCCCGCTTTCGCCGGATCCGCTGACTGCATGGCCGGAAATGTCGATATGCTGCGTCCCTTGATCTCCGAACACAATATCGCGGTCATAAAGCAGATTTTCATATGCGGTGATAAAGTCATAATGCTGTTCCATCGCGTCCGAAAGAGAATCTCCCATAACCTTTGAAGTGTTGGGATAGTATTCGTGCGGAAGCATCACCGTCTCATAAGGATTCGCGCCCATCTCTATATGCGACGCGCCTGACGCCGCAATCGCCGCATCGGCGAGCCTCACGGAACTGTCATTGAAATATCCGAGGGTCATGCTGTCCAAGTTAATCGCGTGCTGATTGCCGGCGTCGAACTGAAGCGTGATTGTATGGATTCCCTGCTCAAGATAGGGCGTTGAGTATGCGTCGGACACCCAAGTTCCCCAATTGCTTTGATTGTGGAAAAAGACGGTATCGGAAAACGCGTTGTCAATGTAGAGGTTACGGGTCGCTTCAAAACCCGTCGCGTTCGCGTATCGGAAAACCAACGGCACAAGACCCGCTTCCGTAACGGATATCGTAAACGTAACGGAATCGCCACCTGACTCAAATCCGTCGATAAACCCGTTTCCCGTATACCCGTAATGGTTTGAATTAACGGAAACTCCGCTCATTGCCGCGGTTTCGGCCTCGTATCCCACCCCCGTGTTTTCGTTGTAGTTCATATACGCCGCCAGCACAAGGGCCTTGCCCCCGTTCCCCATTCTGAACTGCTCTATATAGTTCTGCAAAGCGCTGTAGCTATTCGATTCCCACCAGATTTCGCTATAATCAAAATCGGTTTGTGCATTCAGCATTACGTCCCTCAGCGCCCAGCCGTCGATCGTTCCGTCGACGACGTTAAATGTTATTTTACTGCCGGCGGAAGATAAGCGCGCCTTTGCCGCGTTGATTAATTCGGAGAAGGTATCTTCCAGATTTATCTCCCTGCCTGCGAAATCGTATACCGGATTGCGCTGCCCCATCTGATCAATTTGCAACCCGTCAAACCCCATTGTCTGAACCGCGTCTAAATATTGACCGGTGATGTAATTCTGCCAATCAGCATTGGCCGGGTTAAACAGCCAAAGATATGTGCCGTTTTGGAAATCAACGTCGTGTTGCGAGCGGTTGTTCTGATCCTTGAATATGCCCCACTCCGGTTGAATCCCGAATTGATCGTACCCCTCTCTAGCGGCATAAGACATAACGTAAGCCATCGCCGCCATGTTTGCGTCCTGAGCAGCGGCAATTTGATTTTGCAATGTATCCACTCCGATCGTCCGGTTGAATAAGTCGATCCACGAATCTTCCACCTGCCCCGCGCTGCGTTTAATCAGTTCATCATGCCGCCACATCCAGTCATAGAATTGGACAGCGTTGATTTTGTAATCTTTGGACAGCCTGTTTATCTTCTCTTCGCTTTCCGCCTGTGTTTCCGTCACCGGAAAATCCGCGACGTATCCGTACCTTGGAAACACGGAAAAGTCACTCGAAACGTCGATCGCGGTCGTTTTGAACGAGTCGCCGATTTGCCCCTTGGCCAAATATCCGGTGAAATCTGTTGACGGCGTTACCCATTCAATCACTATGGTTTCCATAGAGTTTGAAGCCACGGATACGCGCTCCGTCACATCATAAACAAGCGTATCCAAATGATAAACGGACAACTCTACGGAACCCACCCACCGCGAAGAACCTGCGTTTGAAACGTCCACGAAAATCTGCGCGTTTTGACCCGGGTCATACCGGGACATGTCCGTGTACATGTCCGCGACTACGGCCGATTGAGGAGCGGCGACAGCGTTCGGTTGCGTCAGGCTCCCAAATAACAGGATAAGCCCAAAGATCAGGGTCAGGGATAAAAACCGTTTGCTTTTCTGTAACACGTTTCTCACTTTCCTTCCTGTATTGATAATCGGAGTTTTGAGTTTATACTACCATAGAAGCAGTGAGCGTTCCACGCGGAAAAACGCGATTCATGGTAAACAAACGCGCAATATCGCTATGATTATTTTTTCCCGCTCCTGCAAAAGCTCTCGGATTCTTTTCGAGGTTTTCTCATTTTTCTGAAATCAATTAAATACATCCGGTTTACCATTATTCGCGCTAATTTGCATGGAGATTCTGATTTGATTATGTTATTATTTACTCGTATAAATAAATTTTCTATCAATATAATAGCGTATTGCATTTTTCGATTTGAAATAATTGTAATTTTCGTGCAATCTATTTCTGAATTATTATCTACACATGTGTATAATTATTCATTATCCGATCTGTTTGTCAGCACATAATTCTGACGGACAAATTCAAATTATTCGACGCTTATTTTCTTTATAAAATAATTATTTACCAAGGGAGTGGTGCCGGCGAAAATTACTCTGCGCGAAAAAGGAGGTGAAATTCACATTAACCCGGCCATCAATTTTTTACACGCAAAAGAAAAAATAAAGGAGTGCATAATAATGTCATCCCGTATTAAGAAGAGCGCAATCAAGCGACTAATGCCTGTGGGGCTTGCCGTTTTCATGCTCTTCGCACTGATCACCTATACGCCGCCGGAGGCGGCGGCATATACGCAAACCCTCGGCGATGTGATTTCCGCGTCCGTGAACGGCGATTTTATCACCCTAACCATTGACAACGGGTCTGAGCCGGGCGACGATCTGCTGGAATTGCAAGTATGCGAAAGCGATATACTGCGCGCGAACTACCGGCCGAACGGAATCGCGTCCAGCCCGTCGACGCCCATCATCGATCCCGACCAAACATGGGGGCCGGTAGGCGCTGTCATCGACACGAATTCTAACCCTATGACAATCAGCACGCCGGATATGCTGATCGAAATCAAGAAATATCCGTGCCGCATGACGGTCAAAAAAGCGGACGGAACAACCCTGTTTTGGGAACCGGACAACGGCGGCGTCTATTACGAAGGTGTGAGATTCGTCCGCAATCCCGGACACAGCATGTACGGCCTGCACAGCTATGAAGCCAACAACTCGGCCGATGACATTCTTCGCGACGAAACCGAAGGAAGACCTGTCACCGCAGGCGCTCAGGGCGATTCTGGCGGCCCGTTCATGTGGTCCACCGCGGGATACGGATTGCTCGTAGACGCCGACGGCGGCTGGCCGGTTTTGACGAACAACGGCAACAAAATGGAGTATTATTACGGTCAGGACGTCCACGCCACAGGCCGCCGGTATTATAAGGACAACGTAGAATACTACATTATGCTGGGCAATCCGGAAGGCGTTATGGAAAACTACGCCCAGATCACCGGCGAATCCCCGATGATGCCGGAATGGTCTCTGGGTTTCTCAAACTATGAGTGGGGTATCAATCAGGACGAGCTCTACGCGATGATCGAGGGCTACCGGGCCAGAAACATCCCGCTCGACAGCTATGGCTTAGACTATGACTGGAAATTCCAAGGGGAAGACAATTACGGCGAGTTTACTTGGAATACGGTCAATTTCCCGCAGGCGGCCACAACCCAGTTAAAAGAGAATTTGGACGCGCTGGGCGTGAAGCTGATCGGCATTACCAAGCCGCGTATTGTTGTCGAAACGGCAAACGGTACGCGTACGCAGCAAGGCAATTACGCGGAGACCCATAATTTCTTCTATCCGAATCACCCCGAATACCGGGACTATGCCCATCCTGTAAGGGTTCACAGCATCGACCCTTATAACCCCGATCTGCGGGATTGGTTCTGGACAAATACGATCGACGCCTTTAACAAAGGTATCGTCGGTTTCTGGAACGATGAAACCGACCGGGTAGATTCCGACGGCGTCCGGGTATGGTTTGGAAACTATTCAACGACACATATGTCCCAAGCGTACTATGAAGGCCAGAGGGATTATACAAACGACAGTTTGCGCGTCTGGCAAACGGCGCGTACATACTACCCCGGCGCGCAGCGTTACGCCACAACCCTTTGGTCCGGCGACGTCGGTATACAGTTTAAGCACAATCAGCCCTATGACGCGTTTACCGGTTTGGATGACCAGAAGGCCATTATGCTTTCCTCCGTCAACCTCGGCCAAGCTAAATGGGGTTCGGACGGCGGCGGCTTCCAAAACTACGGGGACGATTACGGGAACAACAACCATCATCCCACGCCGGAGCTCTACGCTCGCTGGCTCCAATTCGCGGCGGTTTCGCCGGTGTTCCGTGTGCACGGTAAGTTCAACCATCAGCGCCAGCCTTGGTATTACGGGTTCACTGCCGAGGAGGCCACCAAAGCTGCTATCCAGTGGCGTTACTCTCTGATGCCGTATATGTATTCTTATGAGTACAAGGCGTTGGAAAAGGGCGTCGGATTGGTTAAGCCCCTGATGTACGATTACCCGGACGATCCCATCGCCGCCAATTACGTGGACGCTTGGATGTTCGGCGACTGGCTGCTTGTGGCGCCGGTAACGGATCAATACGAGACGACTAAGCGGATTTATCTGCCCGCCGGCCGGTGGATCGACTACAACACGGGCATTGTATATGAAGGCGGTCAGTATTACGCGTATGACATCGACAACACCACCATGTCAGACCTCCCGACGTTTATCAAGGAAGGCGCGATCATCCCGACGCAAAAGGTTCTGGATTATACGAGCGAAGAGGACGTCACCGAGGTTATGATCGACGTATTCGCCTCCTCGAGCGGCAGTTCCTTTAATCTCTACGACGATGACGGCGCGAGTTATGACTATGAGGACGGCGCGTACTTCAAGCAGGTCATCACCGCCACCGACAACGGCCCCGCCGGAGTCAGCGTGAATGTCGGCGCGGTGAGCGGCAGTTATGCATCCGCTTATCGGGATTACATCTTTAAAATCCACGGCATCGCCGCCTCGTCTGTCAAGCAGCCCGGCAACATGACCCAATACCCCGACCTAAACGCCCTGAGAGCGGCTTCCGGCGAAGGTTACGCGGTCGGCAAAGACATTTACGGCGATGTGACTTACGTCAAAGTGAACGCCGGAACGTCTAAAAACTTCACGGCTTCCGGAAACGCCCCCGTCTTCGCCGACGGCGCTTGGTATGAAGCAGAAGACGCCTCCCTTTGGGGCGCTTCCACCACACAGCAGGCGAAAGTCAACGACAACCATCCGGGTTACACCGGAACCGGCTTCGCGGATGGCTTTGAATACAGCGGAGCCGCCGTCACGTTCTATGCGAAGACCAAATCCGGCGGCGATTTCCCCGTGGAAATCCGTTACGCGAACGGCGACGCCGAAAGCAAAACAATGAGCATCTATGTAAACGGCGTATACGCCGCCCAAGCGTTGTTTGCGCCGACGTCAAGCTGGTCTTCCTGGAGCACGGCGACGCAAACTCTGCCGCTGACCAGCGGCGCCAACACCATCACCATCCGCTACGACCACGAAAACGGAGACAAGGGCTTTATGAACATCGACAATATATTTGTACCGTTCTACGCGACTGTAGCGAGTTACGAAGCCGAATCGGCGGCTCTGCATAACGGGCCGTCCCGTAAAACCGACCATTGGTTCTATTCGGGTTCCGGGTTTGTAGCCGGAATGGAGAACGCCGGAACAGCGGTTGAGTTCAACGCCGTCGACGTACCGGACGCCGGTTTGTATGAAGTACAGCTTCGTTACGCTAACGGCGACAGCATGTCCCGCACACTGAACGTATATATCAACGGCACATACCACACAACCGCCACGCTGCCCAACACCGGCGACTGGAACGGATGGGGCACATGGACGCAGACTCTTCCGCTGCAAGCGGGGCAGAATGAGATTTCCTTTAAGTTCGATTCCGGCAACACCGGCTTTGTCAATCTTGACAGACTGGACGTTAAACTCGCGTCCGGAGCGAACTTGACCGGCGTCAATATGCTGGACAACGGCGGCTTTGAACGTCCCGGCTGGGATACTTCCAATTGGGCGGAATGGCATCCTTGGGGGCAGGAGGTGGCATACGGCGTTGATGACGGTTCCTTTATCCTTCCGCCGGAATCCGCCCGCGAAGGGTACAATCGCGCCTACTTCTATTTGAACGCTCCCTATCAGCAAAGCATCCATCAACAGGTCGGTGCGGCTAACGGTACTTACAGAGTTGAATTCTGGGCCAGAAATACCGGTAACGCTCCCTATATCGCGCGCGCGGAGATCGCCGGGAGCACGACCACATTCGCAGATATTAGCCAGTCAACGGAGTGGAAGCACTATATAATTGACGGCATTGCGGCCAACGGAATCATCGATGTTGGATTCTATGTGGACTCCCCCGGCGGAACGGTGGTGCATATAGACGGCGTAAGGCTCATTCGCGTCAGTTAAAAAACCGAAAATTGCTTGTTCGCCTGTAAGGCTAACAAGCGCAGACTGTCAAAAAAGGCCGCTTTCAGCGGATGCCGCCGCCGGGGGCTGCGGGAGCGGGAGGCTCTTTCTTGTCGGCGACAAGGCTCTCGGTCGTCAGAATCATCGCGGAGATGGACGCGGCGTTTTGCAGCGCCGAGCGGGTGACCTTCGCCGGATCGACGATGCCGGCTTCGATCATATCAACATATTTTTCGGTCAGCGCGTTGAAACCGTGACCTTTTTTGTTCGCGTTCTTCACGTTCTCAAAGATGACGGAGCCTTCCAAGCCCGCGTTCGCCGCGATTTGGCGGAGCGGTTCGGCAAGGGCGCTGATAACGATGTTGACGCCGGTCTTTTCATCGCCGGAGGTGTTTTTCAAAAGCTCGGAGACAGCCGGGATGGCGTTGACGTAAACCACGCCGCCGCCGGGGACGATACCCTCTTCCACCGCCGCGCGGGTGGCATTCAGCGCGTCTTCGATGCGCAGCTTCTTTTCCTTCATCTCAACCTCGGTCGCGGCACCCACTTTGATAACGGCGACGCCGCCGGAGAGCTTCGCGAGGCGTTCCTGCAACTTCTCGCGGTCGAAATCGGAGGTGGTTTCTTCAATCGCGGCGCGAATCTGACCGATCCGGGCTTTGATGTTGTCTTGGGAACCGGCGCCGTCCACGATGATGGTGTTTTCCTTCTGCACTTTAACCTGACGGGCGCGTCCTAGCTGGGCGACTTTGGCTTCCTTCAGATCAAGGCCCAACTCGTCGGAGATGACTTCGCCGCCGGTGAGGATGGCGATGTCGCGCAGCATGTCCTTTCGGCGGTCGCCGAAGCCGGGGGCTTTGACGGCGACGCAGGTGAATGTGCCGCGCAGTTTGTTGACAAGCAAGGTGGTCAGGGCTTCGCCCTCAACGTCCTCGGCGATGATAACAAGCTTCTTGCCGCTCGCGACGATCTGCTCAAGCAGCGGCAGAATGTCCTGCACCGAAGCGATCTTCTTATCGGTAATCAGCACATACGGATCGTCGATAACGGCTTCCATCTTCTCGGTATCGGTAACCATATAGGAAGAGATGTATCCGCGGTCAAACTGCATCCCCTCGACGACTTCGCTGTACGTCTCGACAGACTTGCTCTCCTCGACCGTGATGACGCCGTCGGCGGAGACTTTGTCCATCGCGTCCGCGATCAGCTTGCCGATTAGTTCGTCGCCGGACGAGATGGAGGCGACGCGGGAAATATCCTGCGAGCCGCCGACTTTCACAGAACTGTCGGCGATCGACTTGACGGCGGTGTCTACGGCGGTTTGGATACCGCGCTTCATAATCATCGGGTTTGCTCCGGCAGCGACATTCTTCAAGCCGTCGCGAACCATCGCCTGCGCCAGCAGGGTGGCGGTTGTGGTACCGTCGCCGGCCACGTCGTTTGTTTTGGTGGCGACTTCCTTGACAAGCTGCGCGCCCATGTTTTCAAACGGGTCGTCCAGCTCGATTTCCTTCGCGATCGTCACGCCGTCGTTGGTAACCAGCGGCGCTCCGAATTTTTTGTCGAGCACGACATTGCGGCCTTTGGGGCCAAGGGTAATTTTTACGGTGTCGGAAAGCTGATTTACGCCCCGCTCCAGCGCGCGGCGGGCTTCTTCTCCATACAGAATCAATTTAGCCATACTTACAGTCCTTTCTTAGCCCTCTACAACGGCCAGTATGTCATTTTGTTTGACGACCATCAGTTCCTCGCCGTCCACTTTGATCTCGGTTCCCGCGTATTTGCTGGTGATGACCTTGTCGCCCACTTTCACGTACATGACAATGTCTTTTCCCTCGACATTACCTCCGGGACCCACGGCCAAAACCTCGGCTACCTGCGGCTTCTCCTTGGCGTTGCCGGTCAAGATGATACCGCTCTTGGTGGTTTCCTCAGACTCCACCATCTTGATAACCACTCTGTCCGCAAGGGGTTTGAGCTTCATTCCATCCTCCTTGTTTCTGTCTTTAGCACTCTAAGCACGAGAGTGCTAACCATCGTACATCATAAGCGCGGTACAACCTTTTCGCAAGTCGCGGCGGGTTTCGTATTTAGGCGATATTGGGCTTTTTAGAAGGATTATCTTTTGTTATCTCGCGAATACTCACGTTTTCTTCGTTTTTCATCTTGCGCGTTGACATGTCGTGTCGATATGATATACTGGAAATATCCCGATTCTATTCATAAATTAACGAGCCTGACGGCTTATTTTTGGGAAACTATACACGACGGAAGGAAAATGCAAATGGGTAAGGAGATCCGCGCGGAAATCAAGAAGCTGCGAAAAGACAGCAAATTTGCATATATAGGTTCTGCGAACGAAGAAGGGTACCCTCAAGTCAAGTGTGTGTTCGCCATCAAAAGCGAGGATGTGCGAACCCATTATTTTTCCACAAACACAAGCTCGAAACGCGTGGCGCAATTCCGGGAAAATCCAAAAGCGTCGGTTTATTACTGCAACGAGTTGTTCTTCAAAGGAGCGCTGTTCACGGGAATGATGGAGGTTGTCGAAGACAATGAGGTCAAGGCGCGTTTTTGGAATAAAGGCGACGAAAAGTATTACCCACAAGGCGCAACCGACCCGGATTATTGCATTCTAAAATTTACCGCCGAAACGGTTAATTTTTATCACGGGCTAAAAAACATAACGATGCCCGTTTCCGAACTATAACCCCACCACGTCATACCCCGCTTCTTCGATTGCCCGCGTGATCGTTTCGGCGCTTACGCGCTCGTTGTGCGTAACCGACACCGTCTTATCCTTGAGACTGACTGACCTCCACAGCGGTGACGCCGTTTATGGCGCTCACCGCTTTTTTTACGGCGCTTTCGCAGTGAGCGCAGGACATGCCCTCAACATTAAGTACACTATTCACGATATAATCCCCTTTGTTATTTGTATTTAATGGAATCTCTTCAGTCGCAAAGCGTTTGCCAGCACCGAAATGCTGGACAGACTCATCGCCGCCGCCGCGATAACGGGAGAGAGCATCGGCCCGCCGAACAGCGTGAGCAGCCCTGCCGCTATGGGTATGCCCAAAACGTTGTAACCGAATGCCCAGAACAAATTCTGCCGGATATTACGTATCGTCGCTTTTGACAGACGAATCGCCGCCGGAACGTCGCGCAGATCGCCGCGCATCAGAACGATCTGTGCGCTCTCCATCGCAATATCGGTTCCCGTTCCGATCGCGACTCCGAGGTCGGCCTGCGCCAGCGCGGGCGCGTCGTTGATGCCGTCGCCCACCATCACGACCTTGCGGCCTTCGGCTTGGAGTTTTTTGATCTCTTCGGCCTTGTCACGCGGAAAAACCTCAGCCAGCACCCGCGTGATGCCGACCTCACGGGCGGCTTCCTCGGCGGCGGCGCGGTTGTCACCGGTAATCATCACGACGTCAACGCCCATCTTCCGCAGTGTCTCGACGGCTTCACGGCTCGTCGGTTTGGGTTTGTCGCGCACGGTTATCTTTCCGGCATATGCGCCGTCTATAAAGACCTCGACGCCGCGCCCGATTTTGATATGCCTGCCGCCGATGTTCCCCTCGACGCCCTCTCCGGCAACGGCGCGGAAATTTTCCACCTCTAAGGTTTTGCCGCCGTAATGCCGCGTGACCGCCCCCGCGATCGGATGTTCCGAGAGGCGCTCCAACGACGCGGCGAGCTGCAAAATGTCGCCCTCCACGGCGGTCACCTCGGGCTTGCCTTCCGTGACGGTTCCGGTTTTGTCCAGCACGACGGTGTCGATCGTGTGCGCCGTCTCCAGCGCCTCGCCGCCTTTGATCAGAATCCCTTTTTCCGCGCCCTTACCCGTGCCGACCATAATGGCGGTTGGCGTGGCGAGGCCCAAGGCGCACGGGCAGGCAATCACCAGCACCGAAATAAAGATCGTCAACGAATAGGGCAAATCCCTCCGCGCGATAAACCACGAAACGGCGGCCAGCACGGCGATGCCAAAGACGACCGGGACAAGCATCCCCGCAACGCGGTCGGCGAGACGCGCGATCGGGGCCTTGCCGCCCTGCGCCTCCTCGACGAGCTTGATAATCTGCGCCAGCGCCGTGTCCGAGCCCACCTTCTCCGCCCGGAGACGGAGCGCTCCGTTTTGATTGATTGTCGCGGCGTATACACGGTCACCGGGCTTTTTGTCCGCCGGAAGGCTTTCGCCGGTCAGCATCGACTCGTCCACGGCGGCGGCGCCGTCGGTCACGATGCCGTCCACCGGGATCTTTCCGCCCGGTTTTACCATCAATATGTCGCCGACGGCGACCATATCAATGGGTATCTCTGTTTCACACCCGTCTTTTACGACAATCGCGGTCTTCGGGCTAAGCCCCATCAGTTTTTGTATCGCTTCGCCGGTGCGTCCCTTCGATCTCGCTTCCAGCATCTTTCCCAGCAGGATCAGCGTGATGATCACCGCCGCCGTTTCATAGTAGAGATGCGCCGCATGCCCCCGTGCGATACGGGTTGTCTCATATAGGCTGTATAGCATCGCGGAGGACGTGCCTACGGCGATTAGGCTGTCCATGTTCGGAGAACGCTGCCAAAGGGCACGGAATCCCACGAGATAGAACCGCGCTCCGGCAGTGAGGACAGGCAGCGTCAGAGCCAGCTGCGTCAACGCGAAACGGAGCGGGTGATGTTCCGGGTGCAGCGCTCCGGGCAGCGGGAGAGTCCAGCCGAACGGCAGCATATGCCCCATCGCGAGGTACAGCAGCGGCACGGTGAACGCCGCCGCCAAGAGGAATTTTATTTGAAGCGTTTTGATTTCCGTTTTTTTAGTCTGTTCCGGTTGAATTTCCAGCCAGCCGTAACCGGTCTTTTCAATCCGCGCCTTGATTTCTTCTAAGGTTGTCTTTTGCGGGTCGAAGTCCGCCGTCAGGCGTTCGGTCGCGAGATTCACGGCACAGAATGCTACCCCATCCATTCTACCGACGGATTTTTCAACCCTCGCCGAACAGGACGCGCAGGTCATGCCTGTAATTTGAAGCGTGATTTGCATCCGTTCCTCCGTTCTGTCAGTATTCTATAAGAAAGCGCAAAACCTCCAAACACCTCGCAACAAGGCGTTTGGAGGTTGGTTTCTGCTGTTATTCGGCAACCGGTCTCGCGGCTGAACCCCATGCGTCAAAACGCTGCATCGTGGCTTCATAAGTACGTTGAGTAAGTTCCGGGGTTACGCCGTCGAACATGGTCGTTACGCTGTCAAAAGCGCCCGATACGGCCCGGCGGAAGGAATTGACCATCTCCCGAGGAGGATTCGCAGCATCGGGACCGGCGATGTCCATCGCGGCGTTGACAATGCGTCCGCTGGTTTCTTCCGGACCGAAGTATTCGCTGGCGCTGACCACAACCTCACGGTGCGTCTGCGGTGTTTCCAAATCCAATTCAAGATGATGGTAATCGGGACGGAGTGTCGGATCAAGCTTTAACGCCTCCGCGCCGTAAAAGAGCATAAAAAGATGGTTGCCCTTTGTATATTGCTCTTTAATCATCCGCTCGGCCATGCGCCGCAAAACCGACGATTTCATGTTGATCGTCCGTTCGCTTTCTTGGTGCATTGCGGACTGATGGGAACGCCGGGGGCTGATTTCCACCGTGTCGGCCAGTTGGCCGTGTTCCGGCGCAGTTACAATTTGCAGCGCGGACGGTTCCTTCGTCTGCGATACCTGTGTGGCTTGTGTAGCGTGAACACTTGATATATTCATTCTGGATCCCTCCATTATCAATAAATATATCGTGTTTTTCGTCTCCGACTTTAGTGTTTTTTTACAGTATTCCTTCGAATTTCCGCCCTTTTGATTTTCCCGCTCGCCGTTTTAGGCAGGTCCTCCGTAAATTCAACTATGCGGGGATACTTATACGGCGCTGTTACATGCTTTACATGCTCCTGCAGTTCTTTCGCCAGTCCATCTGATGCGGTAAAGCCCCGCTTCAGTACGACGGTGGCTTTAACCACCTGCCCGCGCACCGGATCGGGTGCGGCTGTGACCGCGCATTCCAGCACCGCTTCATGTTGAATCAATGCGCTCTCGACCTCAAAGGGGCCGATACGGTATCCGGAGCACTTAATCACGTCATCGTTACGACCGATAAACCAATAGTACCCGTCGTCGTCGCGCCACGCCACGTCGCCGGTATAGTAACAGCCATTGCGGAAAGCGCGGGCATTGGTTTCCGGGTCGTTAAGATATTCCGTAAATAGACCGGTGGGGTTTTTCAAGCCGCGGATAACGATCTCGCCCTCTTCGCCTGTCTCACAGCTTTCGCCGTCTTCATTGACGAGGTCGATCTCATACAGCGGCGCGGGTTTGCCCATACTGCCCGGCTTGGCTTCCAGCCATGGGAAGGTCGCGATCAACACGCTGGACTCGCTTTGCCCGAACCCTTCGGCAAGTTTTTTGCCGGTCAGTGCGAGCATCCGTTCAAATACCTCCGGGTTCAACGGTTCGCCCGCATTGCAGTACCGTTCGATCGATGATAGGTCATACGACGCCATATCCTCCTGAAGCATGAAGCGGTACATCGTCGGCGGCGCGCAGAAGGTTGTCAGTTTATAGTCCTGCATCTTCTGGAGCAGGTTTTTCGGCACAAACTTGTCCATATCATAGGCAAAAATACACGCGCCGCAGATCCATTGGCCGTAGATTTTACCCCACCCGAACTTCGCCCAGCCGCTGTCGGACACCGACATATGCAGCTTATTTTCCCGTACCTGCTGCCAGTATTTTGCCGTAACGATCTGCCCCAGCGGATGGGTAAAGGTGTGCCGCACCATTTTAGGCATCCCGGTGGTTCCGGAGGAAAAATACATCAGCATCACGTCGTCGTTTTTGATGTTCTCCGGCCTCGCGAACGTGTCCGGATAGGTTTCAAAGTCAAACGCGAGCCAGCCCTCGCGGGAACCGGCGACGACGGCGCGTTTCACCGTTCCGCCCGCTTCCTCCGCTTGCTTCAAAAGCCCCTCGTCGGCGACGCACAGCAGCAATTTGATGTTTGCCGCCTCCAAACGGTATGCGATGTCCTTCGATGTTAACTGGAGCGAAGCGGGAACGACGACCGCGCCCAGCTTATGCAGCGCGACGGCGCACACCCAGTACTCCCAGCGGCGGCGCAGCAGCATCATCACCGCGTCGCCCTTGCCGATCCCTTGCGCGGCGAACCAGTTGGCCGCTCGGTTGCTGAGCTTCGATATATCGGTAAACGTAAATGTTTTCTCGCCTCCGCGGTCATCGCACCACAGAAGCGCCTGTTTGTCCGGCTCGGCTTCCGCCCAAGCGTCCACCACATCAAAACCGAAGTTAAAGCGTTCGGGGACGTTCAGCTTGTAGTTTTCCATAAAGTCTTCGTAAGAGTCGAAATCAACGCGCGGTAAAAAACGTTCCAGCAATCCCATAACGCCCCTCCTTATAATGTGATGACGGTCAGAAACCGTGCCCTGCCATCGACGGCGCGCTGTCCGTGCGGATGCGTCGGGTTGAAATATACGCTGTCTCCTTCGTCCAGACGGACGGTTTTGCCGTCAAAAAGCAACTCCATCGAGCCTTCAAGGCATAGGTTGAACTCCTGACCTCCATGCGTCACCGGCGCAACCTCTTTCTCGTCCGGCTCCACCGTCACCAGCAGCGGTTCCATCACGCGGTTTTTATACGTATATGCCAGAGACTGAAACGCATAGCCCGGAAAGCGGTCGACTGTCTTTCCCTTCCCGCGCTTGACAAGACAGTAGGAATCCAAGTGCGGAGCGCGACCAGTCAGCAGCTCATTTAGATCAACGCCCAACTCCGACGCCAGACGGAAGAGCACGTTGATTGGAATGTCTTCTCCGTTTGCTTCATACTGAGTATAACTGTCTTCGGCGATATTTAATTTTTGCGCGATTTCTGCCGATGAAAGACCGCAAATTTCCCGCGCCTCCCGGATTCGCGCCGCGATTTGTTTGAATTCTTCCATAAGAACTTTCTCCTTGTCAATGAATGGCTTCTATGGTATCATATCCTTAGGCTATTTGTAAAGGTTGTGTTTTTTCCAATGAGCATGATTCGCTCCGAGGCTTTGACCGAATCCGGTCTCCGCAAAATTGAGTGGGCGCGCGCCTACATGCCTGTGCTGTCTGCAATAGGTAAGGATTTTTCCGTCCGTAAGCCGTTTCGCGGCGTAAAAATTACCACCAGCGTCCATTTGGAAGCCAAGACGGCTTGCCTTGCGCTGACGCTTGCCGAGGGCGGCGCCGAAGTGTATGCCACCGGATGTAACCCGCTTTCCACCCAAGATGACGTGGCGGCGGGGCTGCATTCGCTCGGCGTCAACGCCTACGCCATCCACGGCTGCTCAATGGAGGAGTACACCGAACACCTCAAGGCGGCGTTGTCGTGCAAGCCGCACCTCGTCCTCGACGACGGCGGCGACCTGACCGAGCTTCTGCACGGCGCGGCGGAGGACTGCGGCAAAGAATTGATCGGGATGACCGAGGAGACCACTACCGGCGTACATCGTCTTCACGCGCGGCACGCCGCCGGGGGCTTGTGTTTCCCCGTCATGGCCGTCAACGATGCCGATATGAAGCACCTCTTCGACAACCGTTACGGTACCGGGCAATCCACATGGGAAGCCCTGATGCACACGACCAACCTCCAGGTGAGCGGCAAGACGGTCGTCGTCGCGGGGTACGGCTGGTGCGGGCGCGGGGTCGCGATGCGCGCAGCCGGACTCGGCGCGCGGGTAATCGTCACCGAAATCGACCCGGTCAAAGCCATTGAGGCCGTCAATGACGGTCACACCGTCATGACGATGGACGCCGCCGCGCCGCTGGGCGACTTTTTCGTCACCGTCACCGGCTGCAAGGACGTAATTGTCGCGCGGCACTTTGAGAAGATGAAGGACGGTGTTATTTTAGCCAACGCGGGGCATTTTGATGTGGAGGTGGATGTCGCGCATCTGCGAAGTCACGCGGCGGAAGCCGTTCCGCGCCGTGAGGGTATCATGGCGTATAAGCAAAGCGACGGTCGCACCATAAATGTTATCGCCGAGGGGCGGCTGTGCAACCTCGCCGCAGGAAACGGCCACCCGGTCGAGATCATGGATATGAGTTTCTCGGTGCAAGCGCTGGCGCTGGAGCATATGCTGGGGCACGGAAAGTCCCTCGCTCCGGGCGTCTATCCGGTGCCGAAGGAGATAGACGCGCGGGTGAGCGAACTGAAGCTCCTCTCGATGGGCATGACAATCGACACACTGACGCCCGAACAGCAGAAATACATGAATACCCTGTAGGGGCGATTCACGAATCGCCCTCGCGCGTTAACCTCTGTAATTTTCACGAGTGCGGGGGCGGGGTCATCCCGCCCGTGATGATAAATCAACACACAGAAAGGGAGAAACAAATGAAGCTGTTTACATCCGAATCGGTCACCGAAGGACACCCCGACAAAGTATGCGACCAAATCTCCGACGCGGTTCTCGACGCCATCATCGAGCAAGACCCTGCGGCGCGCGTCGCCTGCGAGACGATTGTCACCACCGGCATGGCTCTGGTGATGGGCGAAATCTCCACCGAAAAGGCGTATGTCGATATCCCCGGCATCGTGCGCAAAACAATTGAGGGGATCGGTTACGACGATCCCGCCCACGGTTTCGATGCGCGTTCCTGCGCCGTTTTGACCTCGATCGACGAGCAAAGCCCCGACATCGCGATGGGCGTTGACCGCTCGCTGGAGTATAAGTCGGCGGCGGCCGACAACGCCGACTTGATCGGTGCCGGCGACCAAGGCATGATGTTCGGCTACGCCTGTGACGAGACGCCGGAACTGATGCCGGCCGCCATCGTTTACGCCCACGCCTTATGCAAAGAGCTGGCTGCGGCACGCCGGAGCGGCGATCTGCCGTTCCTTCGTCCCGACGGCAAAGCGCAGGTGACCGTTCAATACGGCGATAACGGCAAGGTTGATCGCATCCATACCGTCGTAGTATCCAGCCAGCACAGCGCCGACGTGGACATTGATACGCTGCGACGGGGTATCAGGGAACGCGTGGCCGAGAAAGCTCTGCCCAAAAACCTGATCGACAAAGAAACCCTCTTTTATATCAACCCTACCGGACGATTTGTTGTAGGCGGCCCGCAGGGTGACAGCGGCCTGACCGGGCGGAAGATCATCGTCGATACATACGGCGGCTACGCGCGGCACGGCGGCGGCGCGTTTTCGGGCAAAGACCCCACCAAGGTTGACCGCAGCGCGGCCTACATGGCGCGGTACGCCGCGAAGAACCTTGTCGCCGCTGGACTTTGCCGCCGCTGCGAGATCGAGCTTGCTTACGCGATCGGCGTGGCAAGACCGGTCAGCGTTCTGGTGGATTCGTTCGGAACCGGCATCGTATCCGACGAGCTGCTGGCGAAAGCTGTGCGCGAGGTTTTTGATCTGCGCCCCGCCGAGATCATCAGATCCCTCAATCTGCGCCGCCCGATTTACAAATCAATTGCCTCCTATGGTCATTTCGGACGCGAAGGATTACCGTGGGAAGTAACCGACCGCGTTGAAAAACTGCAAGCCGCCGTAAAGTAGCGTTGCCACGATAAAACGGTTGTAGGGCGTGCCGTGGTATAGACAGCGAAGGGTGGGGAGAGATAATGACCATTCAACCCGTCGGTTTTCGGTTTCTGCGCGGCGGCTATGTCGTACCGCGCGTGATGGCCGTTACGGAACCGCTGATTAAGCGTCTCTCCCTCCCATCTCAGCCGGAACCTTACGACTATGTAACGCCGAAGAGGGGCGAAGCCGGACAGATTCCCACGCTTACATTATACAGCGCCGACGGAAAGCCGAATATCATGTATTTCGACCCGCGCTTCGAACGCAAATCTTTCCCCAAAGCGGAAGCCGCCGAGCGGGCGCCGGGCGCGGAGTTGTGCGAAACCTGCCGCACACGGACGTACCAAGACAAATCCGGCGACGGTAATGTATCCTTCAAAGCTCCGACGCATGTCGCGCCGCAAAACTCGGCGGCGGCCGTCGCGGCGCACGAGCGGGAACATGTGTCAAACGCCTACGCGGACGCGCGGCAAAACAACACCCGCGTAGCGTACTCATCGGTGCGGCTCTTTACCGCGAACTGCCCCGAGTGCGGACGCGTATATATTTCCGGCGGTTTGACCGAGACGCGCTTCGCGCCTAACCCCGCGCGGCTTGACGCGGGACTGTTGGGACAATATGTGGATATGGCGGTGTGATATGGATTTTACCGAATACCAAACCCTCGCGCTGCGAACGTCAGGACGAACGGATAAAGACGCGCTGCTGCTGAACGGCGTGATGGGACTTTGCGGCGAAGCGGGCGAGTGCATTGACCTGATGAAGAAGCACCTCTTTCAGGGGCATAATCTCGAAAGCTCATCGGCGAAGCGGGCGACTGCCTGTGGTACTTAGCCAGCCTCGCCGAGGGACTGGGAGTTGGTTTGGATGAAATTGCAGAAAAAAACATAGAGAAATTGAGGAAACGCTACCCCGATGGATTTGAGACGGAAAAGAGCATCCGCCGGGACGGGGAGTCATAGCAGTATCATTCTTTGCTTTTCTTGAGGTCGGATAGAACGACAGCGTAGTCTAACGATAAAATAAATCATCAATTGTAAGGATGAATTTATTATGGCTGTACAAAGGAACAGAGAGTTTGTGAAACTGCATATCGGGGATATCCAGCCCGGCATGGTTCTGGAAAAAGATTTGTACAGCAGTCAGGGTGCCCTTCTGGCACCGGCAGGGACGCTGCTGACCGAAGAAAAATATAAAATGCTGCGGCGTATCGGTATTTATCTGCTCGAACGCAATGCGCCGTCGAGCGCCGGGATTGGCAGCATTCCCATGCACAAGCAAGAGGAATTTAAAGCTTTTGTACGAACCTATGAGGAAAAGGAGAGGGAAGTCTGCCAGTATCTGCAACGGATCGGAAACGGCGAGGGGATTGAGGTTGAGGAGATGTTTCAACTAACCGACAATATTCTCTCTCTTCTTGATCGCAAAAACGACATTTTCTTATATCTGAATTTTATCAGAGATTTTGATAACCATACCTATAGCCATTGCAGCAATGTATCTCTCCTCTGCAACGTTTTTGGAAACTGGCTGGGTTTTGACGATAATCAAATCATGGAGGTCACGGTCTCCGGGTTGTTGCACGATGTAGGAAAGATCGGGATTCCGCTCGATGTGCTCAATAAAACCGGAAAGCTCACGGCGGAGGAATTCGCGGTAATTAAGCATCACTCCGTTATCGGACATAAACTAATAGAGCAGCAGCCATTCCCGAAAGCGGTAAAAACGGCGGTTCTGGAGCACCATGAAAAAATGGACGGTTCCGGCTATCCATATGGGTTAAAAGGCTCAAAAATCAACACATACGCAAAAATCGTATCCATTTGTGACATCTACGACGCAATGACGTCCGCGCGGAGTTATCACAAGCGGCGCTGCCCCTTTGACGTCATTCACACCTTTGAAACGGGACTCTACGGCGAATTGGACACAAAGCTGCTGTTCAAATTTCTCAGCAATATCGCCTTTGTCTATCTAAACAGTTCCGTCGTCCTCTCCGACGGGCGTGAGGCGGAGGTAATTTTTGTGCCCGAAAAGGAACCGTCCCGTCCGATAGTGAAAACACCGGACGGAGAAATGATTGATCTTGCCGATTATCCCGAATTATCGGTTGTATGTATCCAATAACCCTTTCGGAGGACAGAATTGATGAAACTGTCGTTTTACGGCGCGGCGCGCGAGGTTACCGGAAGCTGCCATTGCTTGGAGGCCTGCGGCGTTAAACTCTTTGTTGATTGCGGACTGCCACAGGGGGCCGGTACGGAAGTGACGCC
>QMCE01000312.1_pt1 | contig 23873 bp, 17 predicted proteins | sample 1821851 | NCBI WGS metagenome assembly QMCE01 (sample SAMN09453174, study PRJNA476694) | Termite gut metagenome, whole genome shotgun sequencing project. | isolation source: worker | host: Odontotermes sp. | place: South Africa:Pretoria | collected 2016-01-28 | reverse complement strand
GCAGCATGCGCTCCAAACGCCTTCGCTGTGCGTGGGACTTATTCTACGCCCTCAAAGTTATTGGCGTCAACTGATTTTCGTATGCGGTTGCCCTGACGACTTCCCAGAACAACTTGACACGGACTTATAATAAAATAAATATTGACATCGCTGAGTGCTGTGTTTATATTATATACAAGCAAATACGAAACGATTCGTATTACCGAACAAAGCCAATATTCTAAATAAAATAAAGTATCGCGCATCGATTCGTATTTGACTATCATCTTTAGGAGGGCTCAAATGAAAAAATCAATCTCTTTGTTTCTGGTATGCGTACTAGCGGCCTGTGTGTTTGCGGGCTGCGCGGCTCCCGCGGCAGCTCCAGCCCCGGCGGCTCCCGCGGCAGCTCCAGCCCCGGCGGCTCCGGCGGCTCCGGCTGCGGCTGCTCCGGCGGAACCGGCTCCCGCCGCCGGTAAAACCTTCGCGCTGGTTCCCCCCGCGATGATTTCGCCCTATTACGCGTCCGTCATCAAGGGCGCTCAGGCCGCTGCGGGTTCTTTGGGACACGAGCTCCTCATCCTCGCGCCCGAATCCGAATCCGACTACGCGGCGCAGGTTCAGATCGTTGAAGACATGATTACGCAGCAGGTCGATGGCATCATCCTTTGCGCGATCAACGCGGACGCGATCATCTCCGCCGTGAAAAAGGCCAACGAGGCCAATATCCCCGTCGTCATGTTCAATACGCAGAACGAGCTCGCGGAGGGCGAGGTCGCCTGCTATGTCCGCTACGATCAATACGAGGCCGGCGGCAAGGTCGCGGATCTCGTAGCCGAAAAGTTTAACGGCACAGCGACCGTGGCGATTATCGAGGGCCTGCCCTCCGACCATACCACCGAGCGCATGGGCGGCTTTGTAGACAAAGCGGCGGCCGATCATCCGAACATCAAGGTCGTGGCTTCGCAGCCCGGCGACTGGGAGCGCGAAAAGGGCATGAACGCGGCCGCCAATATGCTGCAGGCCAACCCGGAGATCACCGTGTTCTTCGGCCTCAGCGACGAGATGGCGCTGGGCGCGTATCAGGCCGTGGCTCAGGCGAACGCAACCGACAAGGTCGCGATCTGCGGCTTTGACGGCAATCCCAACGCGGTAGCCAGCGTTCTGGCGGGCGAGCTGCTCAGCACGCTGTCCATCGGCGGCCCCGGAACGGGCGACGCCTGCGTTAAGGCGCTCGACACGATCACGAGCGGCGGCACGGTCGAGAAGATGATGAACGTTGACACCGAAGTTATCACAAAAGATAACGCCGCCAACTTCCCGACGGAATAACTGCCCTTTTGCGGCGGCAGCGGCCAAAGCGCCGCGCCGCCGTGTAATTTTTTAGGAGGGAATGCCATGCCCAGGAATATCGCTCTGAGGATGACGGGCGTTACCAAGCGGTTCCCCGGCGTCCTCGCGCTAGACAATGTTGACCTCACAGTGCGCGAGGGTGAGTGCCACGCGCTGCTCGGGGAGAACGGCGCGGGAAAATCCACCCTAATGAAGATACTGTCCGGCGCGTATACAAAGGACGCCGGGCAGATTGAGCTATTTGGCAAGCCCGTCGAGATTGGGAGCCCGCATGAGGCCGAAGAGCTCGGCGTGTCGATCATCTATCAGGAGCTGAACCTTGTGGGCGCGCTCAGCGTGGCCGAAAACATCTTCATGGGGCGGCTCATGAAAAAGGGCTTGATGCACGTCGATTGGCCGCAGATATACTCCGAGGCAAAGCGCTTGCTGAAGGAAGTGGATTGCGACGTGGACGTCCGCGCGCCCGTCCATAGCCTGGGCATCGCCCAGCAGCAGATGGTGGAGGTGGCGAAGGCGCTCTCCAAGGAGAGCCGCATTATCATCATGGACGAGCCCACGGCCCCGCTGACCACGAAGGAGACCGAAAACCTCTTCACCATCATCCGCAAGCTCCAGAGTAACAACGTCGCGGTCATATACATCTCGCACAGGCTGGAGGAGGTCGTCAAGATATGCGACCACGCCACCATCATGCGCGACGGCAAGTATATAACCGATCTGCCGGTGCCGGATCTGACCATCGACGACATTATCCGATACATGGTGGGCCGTGAGATCAAAGATAAGTATCCCCGCATCGAGAAGGAGATAGGCGGCCCCGTACTCGAGGTCGAACATCTTACCGCGGGCAAACGGGTACAGGACGTAAGCTTCACCGTCAATAAGGGCGAGATTTTAGGGATCGGCGGCCTTGTCGGCGCGGGGCGCACCGAGACGGCGAGGGCGCTGTTCGGGCTCGATCCCATCCAGAGCGGCAAGATCAAGGTCAACGGCAAGGAATTCGCGATCCGCGCCCCGAGGGACGCCATCGCAGCCGGTATAGGCTTTTTGACCGAGGACAGGAAGGGCGAGGGCCTCGTGCTCAAGATGAACATCCTCCATAACATCACGCTCGCCACGCTCCATGAGTTCACGCGCGGCGTACATCTGGACGGCTCGAAGGAAGCCGGCACGGTGGAGGACTACATAGGCAAGCTCACGATAAAGACCCCGTCGGCGCTGCAGCTTTCCGGCAACCTTTCCGGCGGCAACCAGCAGAAGGTCGTGCTCGCAAAGTGGATACTCTCGAACTGCGACGTGCTGATCTTCGACGAGCCCACGCGCGGCATCGACGTCGGCGCGAAGATCGAGGTATACAACATAATCAACGAGCTGGCAAAGGAAGGCAAGGCCATTTTGGTCATATCCTCGGAGATTCCAGAATTGCTGGGCGTCAGCGACCGCATAGTGGTGATGGCCAGAGGGCGTGTCAGCGGTATGCTTAGCCGCGAGGAGGCAAATCAGGAGTCGGTCATGACAATGGCGACAGGCATCGACATCCCCGCGGCGGCGGATACTTCCGATAGAAAGGATCTGGCATGATGATTAAGAGTAAGAACAAATACTCCCAAAGCAACGTACTAGGCATTTTGATCGCGCTGGTTGTCCTTTGCGTGATACTCAGCGTCGCCAGCAGCAGCTTTCTCACATCCACGAATCTGCTGAACGTCTTGCAGCAGATATCCATCAACTTCACCATCGCGGTGGGCATGTCGTTTATCATCCTGCTGGGCGGAATCGACCTCTCCGTGGGCTCGAACACGGCACTTTGCGGCCTCGTTATGGCCATCCTGATCAAGAACATGAACGTTCCCGTATGGCCGAGCATCATCGCCGGGATCGTCTGCGCGTGCCTCGTCGGGCTGGTAAACGGCCTGTTGGTAACGTCGCTGAACCTGCCGCCCTTCATCGCCACGCTGGGCGTCATGTCCATCGCCAGGGGCGCGGCCTATACCATCACGGAGGGCCAGCCGATCTACACCTTTCCCGAGGAGTTCCGCGCGATAACCGGGCGCATCGGCGGCATACCGGTGGTCACTATTCTCATCATGGTGGTCCTGTTCGGGGCGGCGGCCTACTGCCTCAAGTATACGCGCTACGGGCGGTACCTCTACGCCATCGGCGGCAACGAGACCTGCGCGCACCTCTCCGGCATCCAGGTAAAGTCCGTAAAGTGCATGGCGTATGTGATAAGCGGCTTCTGCTGCGGCGTAGCGGCGATGCTGCTGACCTCGCGGCTCGATTCGGCGGTGCCCACCAACGCGGACGGCGCCGAGATGGACGCTATCGCGGCGGCCGTCATCGGCGGCATATCCATGAGCGGCGGCGAGGGCAACCTCTCGGGTACGGTGATAGGCGCGCTCATTATCGGCATCATCGCCAACGGCCTCAACCTGCTCAACGTCCCGCAGGGCGCGCAGCGCATGGTTAAGGGCATCATCATCGTGGCCGCCGTTATTATCGATATCATGCGCCGCAGAAGCGCAAAAAAAGCTGTTTAGGAGCTGGATATGCAAATCGGACATAAACTCTGGGTATTGCCCGACCACTACATGGCAAAGCCGTTTTTACCCTCCTCGCCTTCGCACGAAAGCATAAGCGTGGCGAATTTCGGCGATAAGACGGCGGCGCTGCGCGTTACCTGCGTCTTTGAGGGAGAGGACTTCGCCCCCGTTATTATAGCCGGTATAAAGGTAGCGCCCATGCGGTCGTATCGTATCCGCATGGACAGGCTGGAGGAATACGGCGTAAGCATCCCCACAGACGCGCCCTACTCGGTTCTGGTCGAAAGCGACGAGAAGGTCGTGGTGGGCTATGGCAGGCTCAACTGGATAGACGGCCACATGCAGTCTTTCGGCGGCGTGGGCTATTTTGAGGACTGATTATAACGAAAGGAAGGGATTCAATTGAGTGAGAAGCGCGTAGCAATCGTTACAGGCGGTACGCGGGGCATGGGGCTGTCCATCAGCGAACGCCTGGCTAAGGACGGCAACATCGTGGTAGCCGCATACAATGCCAATACCAGCGCGGCGAAGGAATGCGAGGAGATGCTAAAGGCGATCGACGCGCAAAACTACGTCGAAAAGGTCGATCTTTCGAGCGGCGCGGCGGCGAAGGCGTTTGTGGAATCCGTCGGTGAAAAGTTCGGACGCATTGACATTTTGGTAAACAACGCCGGCATCTTCGACTTCAACTTCATCGAGGACATGACGGAGGAATATCTGGATCGCGTACTGAACACTAATTTTAAGGGCCAGTTCTTCATGCTTCAGGCGGTCGTGCCTTATATGCGGAAGCACAAGTACGGGCGCATCGCCAACGCGTCCTCCATATCCGGGCGCTTTGCCGACGTCGGCCTTGTCGCTTACGCGGCCAGCAAGGCAGCCGTAAACCTCATGACCACCATCGCCTCGGCGGAGCTTGCGCCCTACGGCATCACGGTGAACGCCTACGCCCCCGGCATCATCCATACGGGCATGACGGACGCCATGATCAAGGAGCGCGGCGACATCCAGGTACAGCAGATATCCGCGCACCGCTTCGGAGACGGCGAGGACGTCTCGGCGCTGGTAGGCTATTTGGTATCGCCGGAGGCGAGCTACGTCACCGGCGAAATCATCGGCGTGGACGGCGGCTTCTTCAAGGTTCAAAACGCCTACAGGGCCTATGAATACGCGGAAAGGAAGGGTAATATATAGTGTCGGACATGATGAAAGCCGTTCGGGCTCATGCGCCGTTTGACTATCGTTACGAGGACGTCGCGAAGCCAAAGGCGAAAAAAGGAGAGCTCCTGATCAAAATGCAGGCCTGCGGCATCTGCGCGGGCGACCTGAAGGCGTACCACGGCGGCGTGCGCATCTGGGGTACGACTCTTGAAAACCGCTACATCGAAGCGCCCTCCATCGGCGGGCATGAGTTCGTCGGCACGGTTGAGGAGATCGGCGAAGGCGTGAGCGGCTTTGCTATAGGCGACCGCGTTGTATCCGAGCAGGTCGTCCCCTGCTGGGAGTGCGATTTCTGCAAGCAGGGCAAGTATTGGATGTGCCAGGGTTCGGCGGTCTACGGGTTCAAGCAGATGTGTCAGGGCGGATTCGCCGAATACGTGTGTTTGCCCGCGGGCAGCATAAACCACAAGGTTCCGGCGTCCTTTTCCACGGAGCAGGCCGTGCTGATCGAGCCTATAGCCTGCGGGATGCACGCGCTTGAGCTCGCGAACATCGGCCATGACGACGTCGTGGTCATCGCCGGGCTGGGCTGCATCGGCCTCGCTATGGTGAGCATGGCGCGCCTTGCTCTGCCAAAGGCCATCATCGGCATCGACATGAAGCCTAAGCGCCTGAAGATGGCGGCGGAGTTCGGCGCGGACGCGGCCTTTAACCCCGCCACGGACGACATCGCGGGCTACATCTCGGAACTGACGGGCGGCAAGGGCTGCGACGTATACATCGAAGCCTCAGGCAGCCCCGTCAGCGTAACGCAGGGCCTGAATCTGCTCCGAAACCTCGGCAGGTACGTTCAGATGGGCGTCTTCGGCGAGGAGGTCAAGGCGGACTGGAACGTTATCGGCGACGGCAAGGAGCTTACGATTAAGGGCTCGCACCTCTCCGCGCTGACATACAATTCGGTGATTAAGGGCATCGAGTCGGGCCTCATCAAGACCGACGGCCTCATATCCCACATACTGCCTCTTGCCGATTGGCAGAAGGCCTTTGAAACGGCGGAGAAGGATCCCGAGGCGATGAAGGTCGCGCTAAAACCATAACAAAGCTGTAAAGGGGGCTTGCCGGTTGACAACTATTCAAGATGTCGCTAAGCTGGCGGGGGTTTCGCCCAGTACGGTTTCGAAGTTCTTTAACAACCCCGGGGCCGTGAAGCCGGCAAACTACCAGTCGATCGAGCGCGCCGTCAAAAAGCTCAACTACACGCCGAATATGCTGGCGAGAAATCTGAGGGTGCAAAACTCGCGCACGGTGGCCGTCATCGCTCAGGAGATCACGAATCCGTTCCACGCGGTACTGTACAACACAATCCGAAAGAAGGCCGAAACGTGCGGCTATTCGGTGGTGCTCTATTCCGCCAGCGACGTCGGCGGCCGCCTGAGTGAGCTCTTTGGCTCTTTCCCGGTGAGCTATTTCAGCGGCGTGATCGTATGCTATCTTACGGACATGATACAGTCCTACGACTTCGCGATGAGCCATCCCACGGTGCCGTCGGTGGTGTTCAGCAATAACAGGGACCTAACCCAAGCTTACCCGAATACGGCGAGCGTTTTGATCGACGTCAAGGCAGGCGTTATGCGTGCGGCGGAGCATCTCATCGGCCTCGGCATGAAGGAAATCGCGTTTCTCGGCAGCTCTACCAGCCATCCTGAGCATGAGCCTAAGCTGGCGGCTTTTCGCGAGGTATTGCAAAAGCACGGCCTTCCGCTTAGCCACATCCTCAACGCCAATCAGGATTTCACGGCGTTATCGGGATATCAATCAGCCCAGCGGCTGTTGAGTATGGCGGAGCTGCCCGACGCGATAGTCGTGGCCAGCGATATTATGGCGGTTGGTGTGATGCGCTGCCTCACGGACAACGGCATCAGCGTCCCCCGCGATATTCTGCTCGCCAGCTGCGACGACATCGCCCTGGCCGCTATGTACGCCCCCGCCCTTACCACGGTGCGCCTGCCCATCGAAGCGGCCAGCGCGAGGGCCTGCGAGCTGCTGGTGGAGCTGATCGAAAAACGGCGGCCTGTCTCCGATAGCATGGTGGAATTCTTCGATACCGAGCTGATCATCCGAGAGACCACACGGAGGTAGAGAATTCCGGCTTTTGTCATTTGCGGATGGATTTTTCGCGCCGTACGGATTAATTAGAAGAGGGGCTGCCGCTTTTGCTAGTGCGACAGCCCCCTTTGCATTGGCGCGATTTATGATATAATAACTATATTATTATTGCCAGGATATTCTATATAAGTGAAGGGGATACGGAGTGGGCGCTTATCCAACCTTTCTTGAACAATTCGCGGAAAACGCGCGGTCGTACCAAAATGGAACGGCTGTCGTCTATAACGGCGAAAGGCTTAGCTACGAGGCGCTGGATCAAAGCTCGGACGCCATCGCGCTGGAGCTGGCGGCTTCGGGCGTTGGCCCGGGCAGCGCCGTGCCGATCCGCTTGGAGCGGAGCCCGCAGTGGCTGGCCCAGTCGCTGGGCACACTGAAGGCGGGCGCGGCGTACGTACCCATCAGCCCCGCGACGCCGCCGGAGCGCCTTGAATATATACTGCGCGAATGCGCGGAACAAAAAGCCCCCGAAGGCGCTTTTTGCGTATACTATACCTCCGGCAGTACGGGCGCGCCCAAGGGCGTCGTGTTGTCCCATACAGGGGTCGCGGCCTTCTGCGCGGCGCATATCGGGCTTTTTGGGACACAACGGCGCGCGGCCATACAGGCCGACGTCGGATTCGATTCTTTTCTGCTGTTGGCGCAGCCCACGCTCTATTCCGGCGGAACGCTGTACCTCATGAACGACGCGGAGCGCGCGTCGCTCGTCGGCATACACCGCTTTCTGCTCAAGCATAAAATCGAAACGATCTTTTTGACCACGCAGTTCGCTGTCGAGTACATGCGCAGCTTCGACAATAAGACGCTGAAGACGCTGCTGACGGGCGGCGAAGCGCTCCGCTCGCATACGCCCAGAAGCTACGCCGTATACAACCTCTACGGCCCCGCGGAATGCACGGTTTACGTGACGGCGCACCGGGTGCGTTTGGAGGATTCCGGCGATATACCCATCGGCTTTCCGACGGGGCAAAACCGCATAACGCTGATAAACGGCGAGCTGTGCGTATCAGGCCCGCAGGTAGCGCTCGGGTATCTGGGGCGGGAACCCTTCGGCGAAATCTATCATACCGGCGACCTGGCCGAATTCGCGGATAACGGGGAGCTGCTGTATCGCGGCAGAATCGACGACATGGTAAAGATCAGCGGCTACCGCATCGAGCCGGGCGAGATCGAGGCGGCGCTGGCGGCATTTCCCGGCGTCAAGGCCGCACGGGTAACGGTAAGCGGCGAGGTGCTGACGGCGCACCTGGCGGCAAAAGCGAATAGCGTTTCTAAGGAAGCGCTGGTCGCTTACCTCGAGCGGCGTTTGCCCGCTTATATGATGCCGCGCGTCTTCAGGTTCATGGACGAGCTGCCCGTAGACGAAAGGACCGGCAAGGTCAAGCTAGCCGCCCTTCGCTCATCGTAATCACCCTATCCGCTATGTCATAGTATCGGTCATCGTGGGAGATGACGAACAATGTACGCCCCTCGGCTTTTAGCTGGGGCAATATCTCGCGGTAGTAAGCCTCCCGCGCGTTGGGGTCGAAGTCCGCCGCCACCTCGTCCAGCAACAGTATCGGGCGGTTCTCTAAAATAGCCGCCAGCAGCGCCATGCGCTTTTTTTGCCCCGAGCTGAGGTTCACGGTCGGCAAGCGCTTCTTGTCCGCCGCCTTGCCGCTAAGCCCCAGCTTGGCAACCCATTTATTGAATTGCTCCGTATCCGGCTCGCAGCCATAGAAGCCGTCGAACAGGTGAAAATCCGTCATGACGATGGAGAACAGCGCCCTGTAATTCGCACTGCCTAGCTCCTTTATATCCGTTCCGTCCACCGCGACGCGGCCCGACGCCGCCTGTTCCAGCCCGGCGAGGATGCGCATGAACGTGCTCTTGCCGCTGCCGTTCCCGCCGCGCATGACGATCAGCTCGCCCTTTTCCATGCTGAAATCATCGATAGCGATAGAGAACGCCTCCTCATCCGCAGAGCGCTTGGGGTATGTAAAGGTGACGCCGCTGAACGAGACGCGGGAGAATTCCGGCGCTTGGGGGTACGCTTCGCCCTCCTCTATAACCGGCTCCAGCTCCGCCTTTTCGAGCTTTTCCTCTAAATCCTGCAATCGTTTGATGATCCCCGCCGCCGCCTCCGATACCGGGCCGAACTGTACCAGCGTATACGCGGGCCAGATGACGATCAGCGTTACCGAAATGATCTTGATTAAATCTTCCGTCGCGATTTCGAAGAGCGAGGGGAGCAGGAACAGCGTTAAGCCCAGCGGCAGGAACAGCGTCGCCTGCTCCAAAACCAGCGAGCGGGTCAGAACGAGCTCGGTATCTAAAAGCCGCGTGTTCTTTTCGGCGCTGGCGGCGCTGACCTTTTCATTGAACAGCGCGTCGGATTTCTTCCTGTTCATCTTCAGCTCGTTAAAGCCTTCGATTATGTCCTTCAGCGACATGGTAAAGCGGTCCGTCGCGACGGCGTCCTCCTGCTTGCGCTCGGCGATGTTTTTGTCCAGCGCGCCGCGAATGCGTATGACGGCGAACAGCGTCGCCCCGACTAATATCGTACCCGGAACAGAGACGGTCAGCATGTATAGCCCCGTAAGCGATACGACCACCACGGCCGACATCGTGGGTATCAGGAACCGCGACGCCATCACCGCGCCGTGCTTGTCTCCCCCGACGGCCGCGTATAGGATCTCGGGGTTTATCTCGTGAAACGAGGCGTACGCCGCGCGGCGCAGCTTGTCCATCACGCTCAGCTCCAGCTCGCCCAGGCCCTTCAGCACCGCCTTTGACACGATCTTGCCGCCCAAGTCCTGCGTAAAGTAGTACGCGGCGAGCGACAGGGCGAACATGAGGACGGCGCGCAGCGACACGACGCTATTTTCCGCGTAGTCCTCCAGCCCCACCGAGAGAGAATACATCATGATCGCCATGCACACGCCGTTGCACACCGTCGCGATATAGACGGAGTTCTTTTTATCTCCGGCGTTGCCGATTATAAAGCGGACAAAATCCTTATTGATTATCATCGAACAATCTCCGCTGATACCCCAGGCATTGGAAGCCGTTATCGTTTATAATCGGGATCATCTCCTCCGAAATGCCCAGCTCGCTGCGCACCCAGTAGCATATGGACGTCGAGACGCCGTATTTCCACGCGTCGGTCATCAGCGTGCGGATGCACTCCAGGCTCCACGCGCGGTTGGGCGCGGTGCGCCCGCGCTGCTTTCTGTGATCCTTGTTTTCGGGGGCGATGTAGAAATCGTACAGGGAGCGTTCGAGCGCCGGATCGAGATGCCCGAGAATCTGGCCGAGCCACGCGAGGTTTTCCATGCATACCGTCATAAATTCCGGCTTGAAGTTGATGATGCTGTTCTCCTTCAGCATGGTGAAGAAGGCGTCCGTGCGCTCCTTCGTCAGGAATGAAGGCACGATGGGCTGTACCAGCGCCGAATTGGACAAGACGCCGTTCTCCTGGCAGAGCCTGACGGCCGCCATGCGCTCCTCGACGGGCGCGGAAAACGGCTCGATAATCGCCCTTAGCTCGACGGGCATGATGGACAGGCTTGTATTGAATTGCATCTTGCCCCGCAGCTGGCAGAACAGGTCCAGTATGCTCTCGCCCTCGTGCTCAACCATAAGGTGTTTTACTCCCGCCTTGGACGCGATGAAAAGCCGCGCCTTGGATTTGGGGAATTTCTTGTAATGCTCGATAAAAGTGCGGAGGATATTGTGCGCTATGCCCGTTTGCAGCGTCGGCTCCTGGAACGCCTCGGTCTTGGCGGAAAAATAGTAATAGTGCTCGTCGTCCTTATGCGTCTCCATGAAGCGCGTCAGCAGCTCGTGGTAGTTGTCGTAGGCTACGAGCGGCTGTTCGTGCACGCCGTCGGTAACCAGGCAGTACAGGCAACCCACCAGACAGCCCTTCACCGGCGTGACCTCGTAGGTCAGCGTCGGGCAGCGCTGGGTATAGTTGTGTATCTCCAGCTCGCTCTTAAGGTCGATCTTTTCTATGGTAACGCTTGGCGCCGGGATGACGGTTTTCGTCTTCAGGCGGGCGATAAAGCTCTCCGAGCCGCGAATCAGGCCGTCTACGGTATCCTGATCGGGCTCGGCGGACACGCCCAGCGCCTTTAAATATTCGCGGTCGATTATATGAGGCTTAAACCCCGGTATGTTGTAGACGTCCGGCGTATGCCGGTAGATCGGTTCCAATATCATGAGCCTAATCCCCCTATTCGTCCCTGTTTGGTTTTTTCTTTTCTGATATTACGAGCAGCAGCACGCCGATAAAGGGCGTCAGTAAAAGCGTGGCGAAGAAATAGCCCCAAAAGCCCATCTTCCTATTGCGTCCCAGATAGCCGACTAAAAAGCTGATGGCGACGTAGCCCAGCGGTATCGCGATTGGCATAGTTTACTCCTCCTTATGGCGTTGCCGGCGTTTGAGTGTTCTGCGTATTTCCGGCGGCGGCAGCATCGCTCGGGGTTGCCGGCGCTGGAACGGCCGGCGCGCCGCCTGCAATTGCTTCGCCCGGAGCCGAAGGCACCTGACTGTCCTGCGGCAGCGCGCTCTCGCCGATGTCCGCTCCCGCTACGGGGAATTCATCCTCCAGCGCGCCCAGCACACCGTCGATCATGTCCAGGTTTTCCTGAATATTGTCGTAGGTTTCCCTCATCCTATCGGCCCTGCCGCCCTCTTCTCCCTCGCGGATATACTCTTCGGGCGATAGCCCTTCCGGCAGGACGGGCGAGGTTTCCAGCGTGTCGGGATTGAGGATCAGCGGCATTCCGTCCTTATCGCCGATGATAACGAGCTTCGCGTTGTCCGACTTTGCCAGCTCCATCGTCGCCACGATGCCCATATAACGGAGATATTCCTCGCTCAGCCCCTCGCTTACGACGCTCTGCTCGTAGCGCGTTGACTCGGCGTTCACGGAATTCGTCTTGAATCCCTCGATCGCTTCGAGCACTCTGTAGCGCTCCGTGAGCACCCCCTGCTCCGCGACGAACTTTTCGGAAATCGCGGCGGACATCTGATCGGGGAGCCTGACCTCGCGGATTAGTATCGCGGAGATGACGAACGGCGCGTTTACGAAGGTTTCGCTGAGCAGCTCCAGCACCTCGTTTTGAAGCTGCAGCGGATTGCCGTCGTACAGCTCGGCCTGTTCATAGCGGCCGATTGTGCTGCGCACCGCCGACATGACGGCGGGGTCGATGACCGTCTCGCGATAATCGGGGCCTGTCGTAACGTGCAGCTCGCTCACGTCCTCCGGCAGCAAAAGCCAAAGCGCCGACATATCGACGGTCACGCTCAGCCCGCCCTGAGTCAAGGCCGTAATGTTGTAATCCTTCGATTGAACCCTGCGGTTGTACTGAATCATCAAATCCCACGGGAATATGAAGTGCAGGCCCTCCATATAGATCTTATTGCGCACAGTACCGCCGAAGAAACGGCTGAAATATACGCCGACGTGCCCCGCCTCGACCGTCACCGTAAAGAACGGCCACGCCACGACGCAGAGCATCGCGGTCACCAGCAGGAATACGAACAGGCTCAGCTTCTTCTCGGCGAGGCGCTGCCGGAGCGTTCGCTTCTTTTTCTTCTTTTGGCCGCTTTCCAGCTCCTTGCGCTCCTCATTGCCCGCTTCCGGCGCTTTCTCTTTCATGCTGCTTCACCTCCCGCCCGCTTTAGATTTTCTACGATTCTTTTCATATACTCCTCCGTGACATAAGGCCATTTAAATCCGAGGCGTTCCAGCAAAATCAACGTCGCGTCCATATGCAGCTCGCCCTGGACGGTATCGGCGCTCTCCTTTTCGAGGCTCCCCTGCGCCAGCCTGCCGAGATATTCCTGCGCCGCGCGCCTTACCGCCGCGTCCTGTGCCGACAGCAGCGCCGTAAGCCGCGCCGTCATCTCCGCCCTCGGCATAACGCTCCCCCGCAGCCCCGCGAGCCGGAACAGCTCACTAAGCGGCAGGGCGTTGGGATTGTCGATGTGGAAGATCATCCCCAAAAGGCCCTCCGGCTCCGAGAGCAGCCGGATCGCGCGGGCGATTTTATCTACAAAGCCGTAGCCGATTCTGTAGTCCTGCTCCGGCAAAGTCTCCGTCAGCAGCATGGCGTTTATCAGCCGCAGCATGGCGTTTATCTCCCAGTTGCGTGCTACCGAGCCGCCCCCGAAGCCGGGGGAAACGTGCCCGACGCGGAATACGGCGTATTTTAAATTCTTGGCGCTCAGTACGCGCTGCTCCGCGAGCTGCTTGGTGCGCTGGTATATATTTTCGAACTCCGGGCCAAGCTCGCGGCTCGTCTCGTAGATGACCGGCGCGTTGACCGCGCTGGTCGTGGACACGTGGCAGAGCAGCGCGTCCGCACGTTTGGCGAGCGCGAGCACATGCTCCGTCGCCGCCACATTCGCCGCGTACATCTCCCGCTCCGGCGCGTAGTGCCGTATGTCCGCCGCCGCGTGGAAGATTGCGTCCGGCGGCGCGTCCGGCTCCGGCGCGCCCACGGCGAGATCCGCCTGAACCGCGCGCAGGCGGCCCGATTCCATCATCTCGTTGCCCAGGCTCCCGAAATAATAGGTCAGCGCCTTTTTCAGCCCTTCATGCCCCGAGCGCACGGGCAGATGCAGCGCGGCTTCGGTATTTTCATAGAACTCGCGCACAAGATGGCTGCCCAGAAACCCCGTCGCGCCGGTTATGACGACGTTGTTAAACGCGCGCTTCCGATTTAGATTGAGCTTTTTGGCGGCTTCGGCGTATTGGCCGTAATATGCCGCGTCCGTCGCCGCCGGCTTGGGCCGCGCGGCGGCGGGCGCGCCTTTGCGCCGCGCGATCGCTTCCGCCAGCTCGCTTAGGCGTTGATGCTCCACCAGCGTTTTTATATCGGCCTCTATACCCCGCGCGGCCAACAGCCCGACGACGTGGAACAGGAGCAGCGAATGCCCGCCCAATTCGCCAAAGCTGTCGCCGGGAGCGATAGCATAGCTTTCGGGCAGGCCCAGCGCCATTCTCCACGCTCGGGCGACGGCCCGCTCCATTTGAGTCAGCTCGCGGCCCGCCTCGCCCGCCGCCTTCGGCTCCGGCAGCGCGTTCATATCCAGCTTGCCGTTTTCCGTCAGCGGGAAGCGCTCCAGCAGCGTTATTGAGCGCGGGAGCATATGCGACGGCAGACGCTTGGCCAGAGCGCCTTGAACGTACTCGCCGGACGCCGTACCCGTTATATAGGCGTCCAGCAGGCCGCCGCGCGGCCTCACCGCCGCGTCCGCGACGCCCGGCAGGGCGCGCAGCGCCGCCTCGACCTCTTCGAGCTCCACGCGATGCCCCCGCAGCTTTATCTGCCTGTCGCGGCGGCCGTGAAACTCCAAAGCGCCATCCTCGCCCCAGGCCGCGAGGTCGCCGGTCTTATACAGCCGCCCGAGCATCGGATGGACTATAAACGCCGCCGCGCTCTCCTCCGGGCTGCCAAGATAGCCGTGGGCAAGCTGGACGCCGCCGATATGCAGATCGCCCGCGACGCCAAAGGGACACGGCTTTCCCCGCGCATTAAGGACATAGAGGCTCGTATTGGCGACGGGCCGCCCGATTACGCGGGTTTCGGTTTCGTGCGCCGCCAGCTTGTAGAACGCCGCGTTCACGCAGGCCTCGGTCGGGCCGTAGCAGTTGAAAACGTCGTAGCGCCTGTTGGCGGGCAGATTCTTCACGGACTCGCCGCCCAAAAGCGCCAGCCGCAGCCGCGAACGCGCGCCCAGCCTGCACAGAATTTCGGGCGCGACCGCCGACGGCAGTACGCAGACGGTTATGCCCCGCTCCTCGATATACCGCGCCGCGGCGGCCGGATCGAGCCGGACGCACTCCGGCATCACCGAGAGCGCCGCGCCGGAGCAGAGCGCCGCGAAGAGCGTAAAGACGGACGGATCGAAGGTGAAATTTACATAGTGCAGGACCTTGTCATCAGGGCCGATGCCGAATTCCGCCTGCGCCCAGGCTATTTGGTTGGCCAGCGCGGCGTTCGGCAGGCTCGCGCACTTGGGCTTACCCGTCGTGCCGGAGGTGCTCAGCACATACGCGGTATCGTCCGTTACTTTTTCCTTCGCGGCGACGCCCAAAAGATACTCGCGCCTGCTCTTCGGCCATTCGGGGTCGATCGGCCAGAACGCCGCGCCATTGAGCGCCGCGCCCAGCTGCGCGATGATCCCTTCTCCGCCGCGCGCAAGGCATATGGGCGCGATACTGCCCGCGCCCAGGCCCTTTTGCGCCAAATCGTTTGCGAAGCCGCGCGCCCTTTCCAAGAGCTGCGCATAGGTGAGCGTCTCGCTCTCCGTCTCTAAGGCGACGCGGTTTTCGTGGGCTTGCGCGGCGGCGATAAACGCCTCCGCCGCCGTACTATGCGTTACGTGTAGAGCGCCGCCGCGCGGAAAAATCTCGGCGGCGCGCTCGTATTCGCCCGGGAGATACGCCGAAAGCCTGTCCTGTGTCGCGGCAAAGAGCGCCGCGCTCAGCCGCGCCGCCAGCTCGTTCGCCAGGATGTCGGGAACGCGGGCGGCGTTGTAAATCAGCTCCGCCGCGTCCGAAAACTTGATGACGAGGTCGTAATTCTGCTCGCCGCTCGCCGCGAAAGCGTCTGCTCCGTCCTCGTATGCAAATAAATAATCGGGGAGCTTTGAAATAATGTCCTGCGGCGCGAACCAATGGGAGACGCTCTCCCGCATGGCCGCCTGTACATCGCGGGCGGCGTCCGCGAAGGCATCTCCGCCGTGCGTAAACCGAAGGGGCAGCGCTGCTGCGCACATGCCCATAAGATGCGGATTGTCGCGGCAGGACGCGACGAAGGGTATCAACAAATCGCCGCCGCCCGCGTTCAGCGCGCCGAGCACAACGCCCCACGCCGCCAGCGCGAAGGCCGCGCGCGTAACCCTAAGGCCTTGCGCGGCGGCGGAGAAGCCGCGCGGCACGCTTACGCCAATGCGCTTGAACTCCGGCGCCTTCGCCGCTGCGGGCGGCAGCAGCGGGAAGAGCCGCGCGTTTTCGCACTGCTTCCGCCACCAGCGCTCGTCCTCAGCTTGCGCTTTAGAGGCGAGGCGCTCGGCGAACGCCGCGAACGACGGGGCGCTTTCGGGAAACTCGCCGCCCAGCAGCTCTTTTGCCAGCAGCGCGGCGCTGTGGCCGTCCAGCGCGGCGTGGTGATAGCGCAAAACCAGCTTTTCGGCCTCCAGCGACGCTTCCGCGGCCGGCTTGAACTCTTCGGCCGCCGTGTGAACCCGTCCGATAACGCGGCCGTTCGCGTCCTTTTCGAAGGTCGTTCTGAGGATATCGTGCAGCTCCAGCGCGCGCCCGAAGCGGAGCTTCAGCGTCGCCTCGTCCAGATCCCCAGCGTCCGCGCAGAGCGTGACGGCGTACATACCGGGGGACGCCTCGGCCAGAAATAACATCGCCAGCTGCGCCGGTAGCGGCGTAAACGTCTCGCGCGGCGGCTCTTCGGAGCCTTCGGGCGCGAACGGGCGCATATTTGCCGCCGCCACAGCCAGGCTCGCGCCGGTTAGCAGCTCCTTCGCGCCGAGCGTCCAGCCCGCCTTTTCGAGCAGGAACGCGACGCGCATCGCGGATATGGAGTTACCGCCAAGCGCGATGTAATTATCGCTTATATCAGCGATTTCGCATTCGAGAACCCGCGAAACGGCGTGTGCGAGGGCCTTTTCGCGCTCGTTCGGCGGGGGCGTATGCTCGCGGGCTTTCCCCTCGACACGCGGCAGACGTGATAAATCCACCTTGCCGCTTGCGTTCAACGGCAGCGCCTCGGTTAAAACGACCGTCGGGCGCATAAACGCGGGCAGCTTGGCGGCCAGATGCGCGTCCAAATCGGCAGCGTCCGCCTCAGCAGCGGCATACGCGAAGATACGCGCGCCGTCGAAAAACGCAGCGGCTTGGCGTACCGCCGGATGAATGAGCAGCGCGCTCTCGATTTCGCCCAGCTCTATCCGAAAGCCGTTGAGCTTAATCTGAGCGTCCGTCCGCCCGCAAAATACCAGCTCGCGTCCTCCCCCTTGCGCTGCCCATCGCATCAAATCGCCGGTGCGATACATCGCCCGGAAGCAGGCGTCGCTTGAGAATGGATTCGTTATGAACCGCTCGGCGGAAAGCTCCGTTTCGCCATAATACCCGCGCGCGACCTGCGCTCCGGCGAAATACGCCTCTCCCACCGCGCCCTCCGGCAGAAGGCGGCCCCGGTCGTCGAGGATATACGCGGCCATGTTCGCGACGGGCGCTCCCACCGTTATGGGCGCTTCGCCATCCAGCCAGCCCGCCGCGCAGCAGACCGTGCACTCCGTCGGGCCGTACTCGTTCGACAGCGGATACGGAGCGGGCGAAACCCACCGCACCTGTTCGCCGCCGCTGACCATCACGCGCAGATCGGACAGCGCCCTCCCCGCTTCGCGAAAGCTGTTCGCCAGGGCCACGGGCAGGTCGATGTGCGTGATGCGTTCGCGGGCGCAGTAATCGCAGAGCGCGCTGATGCTCATACGCGTTTCGTCCTCAAGGATGTGCAGCGTCCCGCCCGAGATGAGCGGCAGCCAGATATCCCATAACGACCCGTCGAAGCCGAAGCCCAGCACGAGCGCGGCTGCGTCGCCCGGCCGCCAGCCGTAGCGCTCCCGCGCCCACATGCAGAAGTTGGCCACATTTCGGTGCGTGACGACGACGCCCTTTGGAATCCCCATCGTGCCGGAGGTCATGATCATATACGCCGCGTCGCCCGGCTTGGGCGCGGCGGGAGCGGGGGAGGGGAGCGAGCCGCCTTTTATCAGCGCGCCGTAGGTCTTATCGTCTATTATTGCGGCGGGCTTGGCCCGCTCGAGGATAAGCCCGATACGCTCCTCCGGCCACTCGGGATCGACCGGCAGAAAGAAACCGCACGCCAGCACGACCGCCAGCTCGGCGATAACGTACCGCTCCGAGCGTTCCAGGCATATGGCGACGGGCGTTTCCACGCCTGCGCCCAGATCAACGAGCGCGGCGGCCAGCCTTCCGGCCTCCTCCGCGAGCTTAGCGTAGGTGAGCCTGGTATCGCCGCAGACGAGCGCTATGCGCTGCGCGTGGGCTTTGGCGCTCTCTTTCCAAAAATCGGCGAGCGTAAACCGCTCTATAGCGCTTAGGATGCCGTCGTTTTTTGAAACCGCCGTCAGCCGCGCCGTCTCCGCAGCCGTTAGAATCGGTATATCGTCCATCGCGATCATCGGATTTGTCAAAACCGCGCTCAATGCCGTCAGGAAATGCCCACGAACCGCGCTTATCGCCTCGTCGGAATACACGAAAGCGTTGTACGCGAATTCGGCTGTAATATCATCGCCCAGCGTGAAGACAACGTCGAAATCGGTCACGAGCCGCGCGCTGGACGATATTAGCTCGCACGGGGCGTCGAGCGGCGGCTCGATGGCCAAAAGATGCGTCATCGTGCCGCTTATCAGGTCTCCCAAAGCGCAAAAGCCGCGCCTCCCGGCCTCGGCGGCGCGCCCAAACCAGGCCGCGAGCCAATCGGCGAAGGTAACGTCCGGCTGCTTGGGCAGTGCCGTTACGATGGGCAAGGTGTTCAGGCACATGCCTACCATGCCCGTTATGCCCGGCACCGGCGCGCCGCGCCCCGAATTGACCGTGCAGACGACGCTCACGCCGTCGTAGGTATAGCGGGCGGCGAGCATACACCAGACGGCCTCGATCAGCCGCCCGGCGGTAACGCGCAGCTCCGCCGCGCGCCGCCGCAGAAGCGCCGAGTCGGGAAGTGTAAAGCACAGCCCGCGCCGCTCGTACCCGCCCGGCTCCGCCGCGTTCGGAAAGGCCGTACAAGCGGTAGATTCGCCTAGATACCGCTTGTACCACGCCAAATCCTCGGCATAATCGCGCGCAGACAGCCATTTCTTGTAGTAGCGGAAGGGCTGCGCTTGTCCTCTCGGCGCTTCCTCGCTGAAAAGCTCGCCCAGCAGGACGCCGATGCTCCAGCCGTCCAGCAGCGCGTGATGAAAGGCGATCTTTAACTCGCCGTTGCCAAGCTCGGCGAGGAAGAGCTTTTCGTCGGCGCTGTCCGTAACCTCCTGTAAAAATTCGCCCGCGCCGCCGCGTATGAAAGTAGTCCGCAGCGCTTCGTGCCGCTCGATTAGCAGCTGCATTCGAGCGGCAAGCGCCGCTTCGTCCGTACCCTCGGGCAGGGCAAAGCGCAGGCGCGTTATATAGCGCGAAGGCTCGCTTATCGCGCCTATCAGCATGGCCTCCTGCGCGGGCGTAAGCCCGAAGCGCCTCATTCGCCGTCCTCCCAGTCCGTCTCGCCGGCGGGCGACATCAGCTCTATTAGCGCGCTCATGTCGGGGCTTTGCAGTATATCCGCCGCGCTGAGCAGCCAGCCCATTTCGAACAGGGCGGCTTCCAGCCGAATCGCGTTGAGCGACGTACCGCCCGCCGCGAAAAAATCCGGCTCGCCGGTATTCAGAACGGCGTTCCAAGCGTCTTTTAGCGCGCGTTCCGGCAAGGGGAGAGAGGCTTCAAGCATTTTCATCCAACTCCGTATCGTTTCTTTTTTGAAGAGCTGATCCGCGTAGTTGAGCACCACCGCCACGCCGTCCGGCTCCTCGCGTACGTCCATGACCAGATCGAACAGCGCGTCCGGGCGTTCCTTACGTATAACTTCGGGCCGCAGACCGCTTATGTTTGGCAAAGGAGCGGGCAGCGGGATATAGTTCGCCATCACGCTATAGAAAGGATTGCGCCCCGGGGCGCGGCGGCAGGGGGGTATAATTTCCGCCAGCCGCTCCAGAGGCATGTCCTGATGTTCCCATAGCTCCAAGAGCCGCGCGCGGGTATGGCCGAGCGCGGCGGCGAAGCTCATGCCGGATACGTCCAATCGCAGGGGCAATGTCCTAACGAGGTTGCCTATCGTCCGCGCGGTATCGGGATGATCGCGGCCGTTCAGCGGCACGCCGATCATCGCGCCCGAACCCGACAGCTCCGAGAGCACAAGCGCGAACGCCGCCAGGAACAGCCCGAACAGCGTAGCTTCGCGCGCGGCGGCGTAGCCTTGAAGCCGCTGTGTATCCTCCGTTCCAAAGAGGAGCGTTTCCTGCTTAAAGCCGGCCAGCCGTCTGGGGCGCTCGAAATCGTACGGGAGCGCGCACTCCGGCGCGCCGGAAGAAAACAGCGCCCGCCAGTACGCCTCGGCAGGCGCTTTGTTCGCTTCCCATACTGCAATATCGTGCGCCTGCGCGCTCGAGGGCGGGCGGCACCCGCCGTACAGCGTCCAAAAATCCTCCATCAGTACGCGCAGCCCGATAGCGTCGGCGATGATGTGGTGCGTGGTGAGCGAGAGTATATTTTCGCTTAGCGAAATATCGAAAAGCGGGGCGCGGCGAAGATCAAACGCGCGGCGCGGCTCGTCCGTCAGCGAAATTGGAACGGAAGGCTCGATTACCTGATAAACATCCCCGCCGCGCTCGATAAAGCGCGAACGCAGGACGGCGTTCATGCGCGCCAGCTCCTCAAAGCAGGCGGCGGCGCGCTCTTTATCGACTGTGCCGTCAAAGCGGCACTGAATGGACACGGTGTACTTCCCGCCGTCCTGCCCCGTGCGCCACAGCAGCCACATCTGCCGCATGGGCGCGAGGAGCGGGTACGCGTCCATCTCCGGCGCGGGCGGAATGCGCTCCGACGTTTTGAGCGCCGCCGCCAGCGAGCGGGGGGTGAGGTTGCGCAGCAGCGTCGTGTAGGGGACGTTTAGGGCCATCTCGCGGACGATTTCCAGCTGAAGCCGCATGAGCTTCAGCGAATCGCCCCCCAGCTCGAAAAAGCCGTCGTCCTCCCCGGCGGGGCGGCCCAGTACGCGCGCGAACAGCGCCGCCAGCGCACTCGCTTCGGTTGCGCCGCCCATTTGGACTTCCGGCGCGCCGCGCTCTTTTTCCGTTTTGACCAGAACCCTCCGATCGACTTTGCCGTTTTGGATTCGCGGCAAGTTTTCGAGAAAAACGAACTCGGACGGGATCATATATTCAGGCAGGCGCGCCGCAAGCTGCTCTCTGAGCGTGCTAGCTTCTGGCCCGCCGACGATCCAGGCCGTCAGCGCGCCTCCTGTGGCGGTTACGCAGCAGTCGGCGACGTCTCTACAGCACAGCAGCGCCGCTTCGACCTGCTCGGGGTTGACCAGCATGTCCCTAATTTTAACGGCCCAATCGTTGCGGCCGAGGTGGATAAGCTCGCCGTTTGCGTTATACCGCGCCACGTCGCCCGAGCGGTATTGGCCGCCAATCAGGCGGCGCGCCGTTTCATCGGGGCGAGCAAGGTACCCCCGGAACAGCGACGGGCCGGACACCAGCATCTCGCCCGTTGCATCGTCCAGCTCTATAATCGTTCGGTTCCACGGCCTCCCGATAGGTGCCTCTCCCGCCCTGGCCTCGCGGATTGGGCTGAAGGTCACGCTGCCGCCGTTCTCGGCCATGCCGAGATGGTACATGATTTCATAGCCGCGCGGCTGAGCGCAGGATTTCAGCCGCCCCCCCGCGACGCGCAGGTATTTCAGCGCCCCGCCCTTATAGCTCTTCGTGAACAGCTCCGCGATATTTGGCGGCAGGAACAGGTAGGAAATAGCGTTATCGTCGATATAGCGCTCCAACGCCAGCAGGTCGTGCCGGGTGGCTTCGTCCAATATATGCAGCGTCAGCCCGTTCGCGAGCGGGAAGAACAGCTCCCACAGCGCGGCGATAAAGCCAAACGGCGCGTACGCCGCCGTCGCTGAGAAGCCGCCGGGCTTCATGTACGACGCTTGCCAGCCAAGCATTTCATCGATAGCGCGGTGTTCTAATACCGCGCCTTTGGGCTTGCCGGTGGAGCCGGAGGTGAAAACGGCGCAGGCGATTTCGCCGCCCTGCGGCATATGAATTTCCGATAGCGCTTGGTAGTCCTGCGCTGAAAACGCGTCTCCGCGCAGTACGGAGGAGGGCGCGGCGTCCTCGATCACGGCGTCCAGATAGGCTTTCGGCGCTCCGGCATCGAGCAATATAAAAGCGCCGCCCGCCATCCACGCGGCTATCGCGCCGACGAGCGCGCTAATTGAGCGCTCTGAAATAATTACGACCCAGGGCGAATGCTTCGCGGCCCCTGGGTTGAATATGTCGTAGTTATCAGGCGCGGTCGGGGAAAGGCCTGCGCCGCGCTCGCGCAGCTTGCCCGCGAGCGCCCGCGCGCGCTCATATAGCTCCTGGTAGGTAAGTGAATCCTCGCCGCAGATCAGAGCGGTATTGCGTGAGTCCCGGAATTCCAGAAAGCGCTCGATAAATGACATCACAGACCTCGTACGTATATAACGCCGGGCGTATCGGCATAGCCGACCGCACAGCAGCAATAGTCCTTATCCGAAGTGAAGAACGCCGCCGCGATATCGCCGGAAGCCAGCTCGGAAAGGCTTGCATCGATGCCTATGCCGCTTCTTTTAAGCCAGCTCTCCTTTTTCGTCCAATATTCGCAGAATGTGCGGTTCGGATCCGGCGAAGCGAGAAACGCGCTGTACTCGGCCTGCGTCAGGACGCGCCGGGCCAAAGCGCGCTCTACGGGCGCGATTTCCTGTACGTCCACGCCGACGGGAGCGTCCGAAACAGCGCAGGCCACAGCCGCGCGGCAATGGCTTAGATTGAAATGAACGCCGGGATAGCCGCGGAGCACCGGCTTGCCGCCTTCGCAAAGCTCGAACTCGACTGGCGCCTCGATGCCGTAATCCGCCTTCAAAGCATGGCGCAGCAATAAATACGCGGCGGCGGATAGGTTCTTGTCCCGGTCAAAGCGGTAGGCAAGCACCTTCGCGCGCCGCTGAGCGGACAGCAGCGGCAGTGATCTAAGCGCAAAGCCGTCGTCCAGCGCGCCTATATCGTCAAAGATATACAGCATGAAAGCCTATGCTGTCTTTTCGGCGCGTCCTTTAATCGTATTGCCCAGCCATTCGCGGGAGTTTTCGAAGCCATTCCTGAAGCTCTTTTTCATGGCGTCGATGTTTGCGCCGATGAAGGTGCCGCCGTTTTCGAAATGCGTGATGAACATGCGCCCCAGCGCGTAGGTCGTCATGCCGTTCAGAACGGGCTTTGTGCCGACCGTCAGGGGCGGGCCGATCAACGGAATCCCGCTCACCAGCGACTCGACCAGCGGCGAGGCCAGAGTGCCCGCGCCCGCGCCGGCGACCGAGGCGATGATCTTCCTGGCTAAGCCTTCTTTAAACTCCACGCCGTAAAGCCTGGACAGCTTGCGCACCATGATTAGATTGTCGGCAGTGACGGCGGCCAGATTGAAGAGCGGGATCGGGACGATTCCCAGCCCCATCGAGGCGTACACCGCATGGCGCACAACGCTGTCGGCCTCATGCGCATCGACGCTGAGCGCGGCTTTGGCTTCGGGCGCTTCGGCGGCTTTTTCGGATTTGGGCGCTTCGGCGGCTTTGGCGGCGTCGTCGGCTTTGGGGGCTTTGGCGGTTTTTGCGGCTTTGGGCTCCTGCTCGGCTGCGGCGCCGGTTTTTTTAGTTTGTTCGGTATCGTTTGCTTTCATCGATCAACATCCTCCCCAGAATTCAGTATTACATCTATATCGCACATGCGCACACGGAAGACGATAATTTTAAGCTTATGTTACAATTAAGTTATTATATAACGCGAGAATAAATTTGTCGATACGC
>QMCE01001431.1_pt1 | contig 23879 bp, 22 predicted proteins | sample 1821851 | NCBI WGS metagenome assembly QMCE01 (sample SAMN09453174, study PRJNA476694) | Termite gut metagenome, whole genome shotgun sequencing project. | isolation source: worker | host: Odontotermes sp. | place: South Africa:Pretoria | collected 2016-01-28 | reverse complement strand
CAGATGCCGAATCCAGACTTAAACTACAGCGGAAATTCAACAGCGCGACAGCCGATATACTTTACACGGCTGTTTGTACAAAATTAACGGAGGTAAAATACAATATGGCAGCAATGACTCTTACAGCTTGGATTGCAGCGCATCCAGACTACGGAAAATATCAAGGAATTGTTTCTGGAAAACCTATGCTTTATCAGGCGGCTCCTGCCGGAGCGCCGGTTTTGACCGCCGATTCCTGGTACGTGTGGGACTACGCAAGCAGTTTCGTCGATTTAACACAGTCTCCGACAACTGTTGACATATCGACCACGGGAAGCACGGATCGCAATTTAATACCTGGAGTCCCAGATGCCCCGTCTCCGTCTGACGTTCAGATATGGCTCGGCGTAGATACAGACTCGGCACTTGATGCTATTGATGAAATCATAGCCGCAAATCAGGCGGCCATTTCGGGCGGAGAGCGGTTCTATCTTTGCAACTTCCTTGGACTCGGAAAAAGAAGCGAAATATTCGAGGCAAATGTTACACATAATAGTGGGCTGGTCGGCGCATTTTCGGAAGCCGTATCCACTAATATCTCAGTAACACCGAATCTCGGTGCATATCACAAGTTCCAGATTATTACGGCAGGCCCGTAAGCATATTACAACTTAAAAGAGCCGTGTCGTAACATGTACGACACGGCTTAATTATAGCTTAAAACAAACCCCTTACACGTCTTGCGGTACCCATTGCAACACATCACTATCATTGAACGATTAACTTGTAATTTTAATGCTGCATCAGAAGCGCAGTCGTATGTACATATGAGATTTCCTCTTAAATCATATTGAAAAACCTTTTTAGACCGTGGATTGTCTTTTCCTTTTGGGCAAACGCTTTTTCTGCCCAAAACCTCAAAGGCATGATAAGCGTTTTCAGATTGCGTTGCCCACTCTAAATTATCTACATGATTGTTGTGTTTATTTCCATCTTTGTGATTGACAGTCTTTTTGTTGTGAGGATTTGGAATGAAGGCTTCCGCTACCATCCTATGAACATACTTATTTTGCGTCTTGCCGCAATTATGAAGAAGAAGAAATTGATAATTATATTTACAAGATATCTTTAATATAATCTCAGGACGCTTTTGCAATCCGCCACCGCAGACCTTCTTGAACTTTTCCATAGCTTTCACGCGACCCATATTGCTAACTTGGTATAGCCCCTCATAGTCTTTAATATCTTTCCACACTTCTTCCATTATATTGACATCTTCCTCCCTACAATAAACACATCCCCTGACATGGGTAAGATGTCAGGGGATGTGGAATATGAAAGCAGACAAGTCCGCTTACCAACATATAAAAGCGCAATCTTACCCATTGCAATTTGTATTATAACATGGTATAATGTGTTTGTCAATAAATATCTTGAAAGTAGGAGCAATCTAACTGAAAAGAGGATTGCAAAATGAGTCCAGTATATAACTATTTTCCAGCGTCAATTAAGCCGGAACACATGAGAGCACATGAGAATATCGAGACACTTGACAAGCTCACAGAAGACCATTTGAATAAGATAGAAGATTCGCATACTAAAGGCACGTCGCATGATACGCAAATAGCCGACTTGCAAGAGCGGGTAAGTAAATTGGAGGAAGCTGATGGTACTTAAAGTAGTCCCAATTGTAATGCAGCTTGTAGGCGATATGATAGACCTCTCGTCGCTATCAGATGACTATATTGGTTCTCAGTACGATAATTTCAAAACACAGTTAAACTTTATGCGCCCTGACGGATACGAGACGCAATCGCTCGTATTAGTGTTTCAGAGCGCATTTTATGGTACTAATTATGTTGAAATCGGACTGAGTAACGAATATCTGTTGCCTAATACGGTTACGCAAGCTGCAAGTTTTGGGTTGAGAGTAAAGTTTAAGGACGGCCCTAGCTTCACCGAAGGCTCAGATATGATACAGCTACGGTTAAGACCAGGAAGCAGCGACGGTACGCCCATACAGCCGTGGCCCGATCCGTTTGGTGATTTGCTTGATAAAGCTGTAGTACATCAGGTATACGATGACCCTAATAATGTACTTAAAAGCTATAATCTTGCTGGTACACTAGTTGAATCAGTGCCGGTAGATGCCACATCAAAGCTATACGTTGATTCTAATGATGATAGGATACTGACAACCGCTAAAACATTTGCGCAGAATGTACCTGTGCTTGTAGACGGATCTACGATAACCGGCAACGGCACGACGATACCACTCAAGGCTGTTGGAGGCGGTGGTGGTGGTGCGACGGTGCAAGAACCATATATTCTGACAGCAGAAGAAAATGGGATGTCGAATGTGTTTGTGTTGCCAAAGACGCCAGATGTAGTATTTGATGTGCTTATAAATGAAGGTACTGATGCGTTTTATTATCTGAGAGTCAGTAATTATACCGTAAACAAGACGGCAAAAACGGTAACGATAAATGCGCCTGCACTTACGGCTATAATGGAGATTAAAATCAACTATACTTCTAGGGAGGCTTAGTAATGCCAGAAGATGTAATCAAACTTATGCACACGTCTATGGAAGGCGTGTATATAGACAGAGGCGACGTAAGCGAATTGCCAACCGACTGTATTGTCGGAGATGTGTTTAAGAAAGACGGCGTTCGGTATATCAAGACCAAGGACGGTTGGGATGTGCTGGGTGGAGCAGCTATTGAAGGCCCTTATAATAGCACAGCAGATATTCCGCAGCCGTACTTGCCAGAGGTTGCTTATATCGTCCATACGGGGCAGAGCGATGCCGATGGTAGCGAAGTATACAACGTGTATACAACCGGCCCTGATGCGCAACTGCATCCTCTCGGCGGTACTGATTCTGATGGGTATACTAAGTTTGAGGTAGACCTTAAGGATATGCAGACGCTTACAAAGGCAAACAATTATGCAGACGGTCTGCCAAAGCCCGATGTTACTAAGACGTATGTTGATATCGGGGACGGCAACGCTCTATTCAATGCTAAGGATTATACCGACGAGGTCAGCGCAGAAAAGGCAGATAAATATTACGATATAATAGATTCGGCAGAATCAATAGGATTTATGTATATAAATCCTGGCGCTGATTACAACGGGTATTCGATTGTGTTCCCTGATCCCATAGATGTGCATGACGTGACTGGAGATGACTTTAGCTTCTTGCTGTTCACGCAAAACTATTCCGTCAACGTATATGTTACTGTCACCGACGGCAAATTTGGAATGTATATGACCGGCGGCGGATTCGGGTACATGGACATATATACGGACGGCAATCTGTCACCACTCATACCGTCGTATAAATTTATACCTGACCCTGCTGATAATGAAGTTAATATATATAATATGGCAGCAAGCGTTGACTTTCCGAACATTCCCGGCACATGGTACAACCAGATATCATTCCAACGTCCTATACGAGAGCAGGGCGAGGTTACAATCAAATATCTGTTTGATAGGAAAGTTAAGGTTGACGGCAAGACGGTATTCGGGGATGGCGTAGACACGGAGCTAACTTCTCCGCGTCAAGGCTTGCAAAAGGCAGGGCCGTATGCCACGGTTGATGATATACCGACTCCATACAGCGACTTGCTGATATACGTTGTGGGAGCGGCGTCTCCCTACGCTGAGTATATGCTTGTCAGTGACACGCTGGTTGAGGTTGGCTCTACTGATGTTGATTTATCGGACTACTACAAAAAAGAAGAGACTGACGCAAAGTATCAGCCAGCGCTGACCGCAGGCAACAACATCACTATAGCGAACAATACAATATCATCTTTCCAAGGGTATGTGGATGCTCCGATAGAGACTATCACAACCGACGTAGAGTTTAATGCCATGCTTGCTGAAATCCCTCAGAATAGCGACTACTATTTCTCATGGACAGTTGTAGAAGGCGTATTAACAGGTGGTAATCCGCCTAAGACGGGAGAACAATATTTGTTCCATGTTCATAGAGGGAATAACGTATTCACCGTTACGGCAATATCAATACAGATGTCATCCAACTATGATAGGCTAATATATAGAAACACGCCAGGATATAATTATGGGACTACCGGATGGGACTATGTATATACTCCAGTCAAGGTAGATGGATCTACAGTGTTTGGAGACGGCGTTAATACTCCGCTGTCTGCAACGCCTAGTGAAGCTGGAATACCCGTAGTCAAAGACACCGGAACCGGCAACGGTACGCAGACAGCATGGCCTCTAACCGGCAGACCGATAGAGTTACTGTTCCTCATGCTAGAAGTAACGGATACTGTTAGCTTCTTAAAGGAAAGCGACTATACTGTGACCGTTGACAAACAGCTTGTATTCAACGTAGCTCCGCCGAATGGCTCTAATTGGGAGTTTGTATATACCGTTTTAGAGAGCATAACTTACGAGGCGGCAAGTGAAAAGTATGTTAATGACCGCGATGCTGAAATGCTTGCGCAAGCAAATGCGTATGCCGATGATTTGCTGCCGTTTGAAGCTGAGGGTTGGGAGCTTATTTGGGATGGTGCAGCTACTGACTTAGGTACTGCACATCTTCTTATAAAACCGATTACTGATTTTAGCGAGATTATGGTATGCGCGTGTGAAACACGGTATCATTCTGGGTTGGCAACAACTGTTGTCCCTGTTGTTGGGTATAGCCAATCTCCTGCATTAAGCGGAGATTTGGGAATCGAATGGGACAGTGTAGATGTAATGATAGTCAACAATGGAACCACTGAATTATTTTCAGCTCAGATAACCTTCCCAAGTGCGGAATATTTTATGTCAAAGGTAGCAAGCGATGTATCATATGTTAACGCAATCTATGGCAAGAAAAACTACTCTGGCGGCGGCGCTGGCGGTGGTATACCGGATGCTCCTGCTGACGGAAGAATCTATGCTAGAAAAGACGGTGCTTGGGTAGAAGTCATTAATGGTAGCGGAAACACAAAGCCCGACTACGACAATGTAGAAACAACAAATCGCATTACTGCAAATAACGGCACTTGGACAGTTGACCGTGATGGGTATGTACTAGCTGGACTGCAAACAGGCAACGGATATGTAACTGTAGAGATAAACGGAATTGTAGTCTTTAGAGTTGACAATCCCTCAGATTTTCAAAGTTCTCCTTGCGTTACAGTATGTGAAGTGTCCGTAGGTGATATAGTTAAACTTTATTATACAGGAGCAAATGCTACAGCCGCAAACCATGTCCTATGTTACTTCATCCCGCCAAAAAGCAATGATGATGTGTTAGCTACCAAAGCCGACCGTTTTACGACCGGCACGATGGAGGATAAGACATTCTACGAGCTTGTGGTAGGCGATAAGATAAACGGAGAAATCATTATACCGCAGACAATGCGTGTTATGGCCGGCACTCAGCGCGGTCAGATTGTGTGTATGACCTTTGATGACCCTGGCGTGACAATGGGACGTCACAGCATGTATGTCAACCATCAAGAATATTACGACCAGATGTATTTTGTGGATGAGCGTACAGGCGAAACAACTTACTTCTTCGACAAGAACATTCAAAGTACATCGTTAATTAGTTCGTTCAAGTTGCCAGACTACTGTGGAGTTATAGACTTTGTAAGCACTACGATGTTTGGCGGAGTGTGGGCTGATGGATTCTCTGCAACAGGCGTCGGCACAATACGCAATATGAACCTTATAGATGTGTACAACTCTTGCCCGTTCCCTGTCAATGCTGTTTTCATGACGATGGACAACGCTAATCCGTCAACTTACTGGCCTGGTACTATTTGGGAACAGTTCGTATCCGGACGCTATATCAAAACTCCTAATACATTTGACGAGCCAGGTGTGCTAGGTGGCGCTGACAACACAACGCTTCTATCTGATAACATACCGCAACACGTCCATTCAGTTCCACGACACAACCACGTTGCTAATAACCACTACCACAATCTTTATGCTGGGTGGGGTACGGGCAGCTCTGCTGATGCTATTGCCGCAGGGCCAATCGGAAACGTGGCATATAAACCCGCCGGCAACGGTGGAGTGAACTTTGTACAATCCTCTGGCGTAGGCATAAACTATCAAGAAGCGTTTGATACTGAGCCGAATTTAAGCGCAATAACGCCAGTCAATATTGCGCCGACGTTCATAACGGTTCAGATGTGGAAAAGAATAGCGTAAGGAGGCTATACAATGGGTTACGATAGAGAACTACCAAAGCTAACAACGGTTGATGATAAAATAGCGGATACGCTTAAAACCGCAAAGGACTATGCTGACAGCCTTTTGCCATTTGAGGCAGAGGGATGGGAATTATTATGGAGCGGTCAGGCTACGTCCCTGTCAACATCATATACGCTGGCATACCCGATAACATACTATGACGAAATCATGGTGTGCGCATTGGAGACTGTTTATAACTCTGGTATTGCAACTACCGTTCTCCCTGCTTCGGGCTTTAGTCTGGTAGGAGGTTATGGAAACGAGGGAACGTCATGGCGCAAAGTAGATACTGTGATTGTGTCAAGCGGGTCACAAGTTTTTAATACTCAGATTAGTTTTGATACGCCAAGCACATTTACGCCTGTTGTTTCAAACGCGCAGCAGTATGTATCAGCAGTCTATGGGAAAAAAGCATATAGTGGAGGCGGTGGCGGCGGTATTGAAGAAGCACCGTCAGACAACAAAATCTATGGACGCAGAAACGGCAGATGGGTGGCAATTGGAGTAAACGGCGGTGGTGTAACGTCACCAGACTGGAACAACAAGATATTCTCAGCATCTGGCAATACTGGATATAATAGCTCGGAAACATTTGCGAACTTAACGCCAGACTATTCTTATACGGCAACACAAGACTGTTGGGCTGTTATTACCGCCAACGCAGGGTCGTGGAACGGTGTATCAGGAAATGATTCATTTTCTAGAACATATATCGGTCTGAATGGCAATCAGTTTGAGTATTTTGCAACTTCAATGATGGAAGGAGAAAATTTCTACGAGAACATATCCTTTGGCCCTATATTTCTTAACGAAGGCGACATTATAGATATTAGAACGTCAAAGTTCGCGGCAGTTGGTTATTCGTTCGGTTCATATATATTTGAAATGTATGGGCTTAAACCCGCCGATGATATGAAAGCCGACAAGTTCTACCGTCCTGGGACTATAGATAAACCGTTCCCTGAGTTAGCAGTAGGTGACTTCATTCATGGTAAAATAATAATTCCCGAGACGCTTGCAAACCCAACAGGGCTTGGGGGACAGATAAGATTTAATCAGCTAGAGCCAGGTGGGTTGTATAACGCTATCTTTACAAGCTGGAGTGGCGAATCGAGAGATCATGTTGACGAATTTTCGATATGGTTTAAGGACGCGCAAACAGAAGAAAACACATACTTCTATGATACCACTATTAGTCCCAATGCGCTTATAACTGAATTTGAGCTACCGTCCCATGTAACGGCAGTTGAGATAGTTGGAGCTGGGTGGGAAGAAGGCAACTGGGGAGTAAACTTCATAGCGCAAGACGTAGATACCGAAGTTGTTACAAATCTCGTTGATGTGTACAATGAGCATCAAGCTGAACTTATCGACCACGAAACACGTATAGAGGCGCTGGAGGAAAACAACGGATTCCCTGCTCCTGACTATGCGAAAGCCGAAACAATTAACCGCATATCTACAAACGGCGGCACATGGACGGTCGATCGAGACGGGTATGTTTACTGTTGGGGAATAATTACCACTAACGGCACTACTTCTATCTTAATAAATGAGAAAATAGTTGCGATTTCGGGTATGCCGATAAATAATCAATTCGGAACTACATTGCCCGTAACTGTGGGCGATGTAGTAAAGATCGCGGTTGATACGGGGTTTGTCAACTGCTCCTGTTATTACATCCCGCCTAAAGGCGGCAGAGGTAGCGCAGACGCAGATGCTAAAGCCGATAAATTCCTACTCGACCTATCAGAAAATAAGACTTTCTTTGAGTTAGAAGTAGGGGATAAAATCAATGGAAAAATATTAATTCCAGAGACCATTACAACACCAGTAGGTACAATTGGGCAAACTGTAATGGCATTTAACCAAGGCACAAACGGATCGAATCATTCCATTAATATTGTCAACACGTCTGAACCTAATGCATATTATACTATATACTTCATAGACAGAAACACTAATGAGCAAACTTTTTTCTTTGACTCTCGAAAAAGCAATACTGCTCTTATTAGAGAGTTTACCTTGCCCGACTATGTTACTAATATTACTCTAATACAAAAACCCTTACCTTTTGGTGCAGGTTGGGCTAATGGATTCGTGGCGACAGACGTTGAATCTGAAACCATGATGAACCTCATAGATGTGTATGAGGCTATACCAACCGACAAAATCCCCGTATACACAACCGCAGAGTTTCAAGCCGGTATCGCAGACGGTTCCATAGCGCGTGATACGATGTGCTATGTGAGCGACGAGAACACGCTTGTATACGTCAAGAGCGACGGCACACTCGCTACACTATCGTACACGTTCCCGGACGGCACAGAGCCATATATGAACGCACAGCTTATGTTTCTCATGCTGTACAACCATCAGGAGAACGACAAGGGCTATTGGCAAACGCTTCTGGCGGTTCAGAACAAGGTGACGGCTAATCAGGCGTTGCTCACAGCACAGCAGACGCAGTTGAACGACTTACTTGTGCGAGTGTCCCAGCTTGAAAACGCGCCAATTGAAGCGCCTCCGACATACGATATGGCAAACCCGACTGTGTTGAAAACGCCTCCGCTTCTTGGCTTGCTTGGCTTAGAGATAGGCGGCACTAACCTCATAGGCAACGGCTGGACAGCGCCTGCCGACGGCAAGATAGTCATAGATGGAGCATCGACAATCGGACTGCTCACGCCGACGTGGATTGCCGTCAACGACGAAAAAGTAGACCCGAGCAACCCACTTGCAGTGCTTACGCTTATTGGCGGTGGTAGCAGTGGCGAGTTCACCGTGAATGCAAATGACGTTATAACCGAAAGCGGTATGGGCAATGTGACGTACTATCAGGAGATATAGATAAAAAAGTTGCCGTGTCTGTCAACACGGCATAGGAGGATATTAATCAAAGTGATGCGCATATATTATAGCAAATGTGGAGTGATTTGTCAACATGAAACAGTGGATAAAGCAGCAAGTTGCTACACCTAAAGACATAATAGCTCTAATTATCATAACCGCTTATGCGATAGCCTTTCTTACCACTACACTGATACCAGGGGTAAAGTTTGATGAGCTGATGGGACGGCAGTATGAGCGCATCATGCTCATGGTAGTTGGTTTTTATTTTGGCTCACATCGAGACAAGGGAACTGTCTGCCCGTATTTGGAAGACATCAGCAAACGCTCTTAACGCACCGAAACACCGCCAACAACAACGGTGCTTCGGTGCGATGAGATAAAGATGATATGTGCATTATAGCACTGTTGCTAACGAAAGTCAAGAGCCTAGAAGTATTGACTTTCTTTGTTACATGTGCTATAATAAGTATAACTATTTTGAAAACAAGGAGAACAAAACATGGAGATGCACCTAACGAGAAGCTCATTAGACATAAATGAGCAATCGTTTCCAGTCAACCCCTGTCCTAAGTGTAACGGTACAGAGTTTATGTATGGTTGGGAATACGTAACATCCGTAGATTTGCCGGACGGCAAGCGCACTGCTCACGCGCTTCACGAGCTAAGCTGCAACGGCTGCGGTAACTATATGCGTGTCTTAGGGTATAGCCCTTTGGGGCAGGAACTATTAGCTGACAAGTGGAATAACCAATAATTTTGAAAACAAGGAGAATAACACATGGAGAATGAGGTAAAGCGAATACAGCCGATAGAGATAGAATTCCCAGGAGCGCGAAAGGATGACCCGCCTAAACACTTCGAGCTTGATTTCGACATCACGGCTGTAAAGGCTCTCGCGGCAAAATCGCGCCAGCTTGGCGGCAGATTGCTCGTATCGCATCTGATACAGTACGCTATGCGTAAGCACGACGAAATCACGGCTACAGAGAAGAACGCCAAAGACATCTACGCGCTGCTCCAGTCGCTCGACGATGACCATGATAGCGAACACACTTACGAAGAGATGATAGCTATCATCTACAGGCTGTTCACTCAGGCGATAGATGATGAATCACGTAAAGAAGAGCCTGCTGAGATTGACATCAACGACCATGACAACACCGTACTGGTCACGTATAACGGCGAACCGTATCGTCTGTCATTCACACGCTCAGATTTGGAAAGAGCTTATCAGGAGGGGCGTTGGGAGTATAGCTTAGATAATCCTCTTGAGCTATATACGGCTGGTATAGAGCTTATTAAACTAGCCCTCAAAGGCAGCAACAAGTCATACAGCGTGAGACTGCCAGAGAGACTATTCCTCGCTATGTGGCGTACCGCGCTGGAGCCTGAGACAAAAGACAAGCTCGTTGACGCTCTAAACGCTCTGCTCAATCTGCGCAACGACGTCGTAAACAGTGCCTCAAAAAACTCCAAGGCGACAATCCGGCTCAAGAGCTAAACGAACGTCCTGCCACAGGCAGGATTGCTGAGATTGTCGCTGCAAATCCAATGCCCGAGCTGTATGACCCGACAGACATAGGCTCGATATTCCGCTACCAGTACGGCATATACGCGTCGTTCGGTATGAGCTACGACGAGTTCTGGAACTACGACTATAGGCTTGTGGAGTCGTTCAAGGTCAAGCACGACCAAGACCTTGACCGTGATGTTGTAAACAACCATGCTTGGCGCATATGTCAAGATAGCTGTTCTGGAATCTGTTGCAAACGTATTTAGAGATCAGAAGAAGCAACCTAAGCCCCATGAAGCATACCCAAAGAAACCCGAGTTCCGGAGTTCGTATATGCGAGAGCTTGCAGACCGTGAGAAGCGTATCCAAGAGGGATTCCAACTATATATGCGCGAACGCGAGGACGCTAAGAAGGAGAAGTCGGATGGCTGATGTAGCAGACAAAACACACGAATATAACGAATATATTAGAGAACATAGACGAAACGTTGTTGCAGCATGGAAAGAATTGCAGGGTAAGTGTAAGAATGAACCAATTATCTGCGACGATTGGACGCGATTAGCGATTGACAGAGCCATAACCTTGCATGATATTAGTAAGTATTCAGAACATGAGTTTGTGCAATATCGGCAGTATTTCTATCCGTGTAACAACACAGAAAAAGACGAGGAATTAATGGAATCCGCATGGAAACATCATTATACTACTAATCGTCATCATTGGGAATATTGGATTAATGACGATGGTACTTTCAAGAGAGGTATGACAGTAGTAGACGGTGTTGACATTGACAGAACATGCGCTTACGTCGAGATGATTTGCGACTGGCAAGCAATGGGTTATAAGTTTGGGGATAATGCCTTAGCTTATTATCAAAGTGAGAAAAAACCAATAAGAGTTGCAGATTGTGAGTTCGTTGAAAGAATATTGCATAAACTTTGTGATTAACAAATAGTAAGGAGAAGTCGGATGGCTAACACTCCCTATAGCGTAATTATACAAGGTCAAGACTTCTCTGACTGTATTGGCATGGATGGATATGTCTGGACTGTCCAATCCTATAGCGCTCAGACCGAGACAGGTCAAGATACAAGCGGTCAGTTTCACTTGCCGATTCTAGGCGAACGCATCCAGCTTGCATTTCAAGCGCCCGAAGTAATCCCCACTACACGACTATACGAATTAGCAGAAGCGCTCTCCTTTGGGCAACTTGGGGAGCGCGAAGCTATAGTCACATTTGATGATCCTTGTTTTGGAGAAATAACTCATAGCCTGTACTGCACAAATCTACCGTGGATAAAGCGCAAACTGCCGCCTAACAATCACTATGCAGGGGAGGTTACATGGCAACTAACAAGCAAAACATTTGTCAACGCCCCCGTTGCAAGCGGCGCTCCCAACACAGACCCAACTGCAACGGACGCAGAATATCAGATATATATTGGCGATGACCAGTTCAGCGACATCATCACAATGGAGAGCGGCTTCAAACTCAGCCGCATAAGTCAGTCCCTGCAAAGTCAGACAGGATTGACGCTTGACGGCAACTTTTCGCTACCGATCATCGGAGAAAGGTCGCAAATCGAAATAAGCCTTATACCTGCCGTGCCGATACCGCGATTCCGTTCGTTATGCAAGCAGCTCGGCTTTGGCATGACCGGCGAAAGGCAACATCAAGTGCGTTTTGCCGATATTGAAGGGCAGACCGAACAGACCTTCTACTGTACAGCTATCAAGGCAACACGTAAAGCCCTGCCAAGCGGCGACTATTTACAGGATGCATCATTCCAGATGGCTATGAAGAACTTCTACGTGTAGGCGGTATAACGTGTAGTTCTACCATGCACTACGCATAATATCATCAAAAACAAGTATTTACATCGTCGCGTTGTTGCGGTATTGTTGTGTTACTATAAAGGAGGGCGATAACAGTGTTCAACATACTACGCAAAGATTGCTATACATGCACACATGATCGTGAAGAGTCTGATATGTGCTATGGTTGCCGAGTGCTCTTTACGAGTGATACGGTTATGAAAAGCCAAAGTTATAAACGTGCAACTGGTGTGTATCCAAACAGAGCAATGCTAGAGAATGATATACTTACAGTGCAGCAAGAGTTGGAAGAGCTGACTAGGATAAAAGGAGAACTAACATGAAAAAGATTGTCATACCGTTGCTGGCGATTGTGCTGCTTGCTGGTTGCGTTCCTGCGAATCAGATACAGATTTCTAATGGAGGTACGGTGACTCCACCGGGAGTAACTATAGACTCGGGCAATGAAATTCTTGACGCGACAGTAAACAGCGGTGCTGATGCTATGGAGCCTATACTGGCACTATGCGCGTTTGACAAGGAATATGACAACGACTTGTCGGATAACAAATATGGCGATAGAGTGTCAATGGTTGGCATGATAGACGAAAACACCACGGGTGAAAAGAACGCATTTATTATAGGCACAATACTCAACAACAAATACGTATATACAACCTGTGTATTTAACTCAGAAGAAGTATCCGAGATACCACAGCAGACATTAGTTTATGTTACCGGTACATTATTTGCTTCTGAGTTAGTGCCTGGTGAGAACGGAGAAGAGGGTATCATATCGCTCATATACGATTGCGAGTATGAGCTAATTGATAGGATAATATAATTTTCTTAATTAGTTTTGCACAAATACTTGACAAATATCTGTAAATGTTTTACAATAGTCTTAACAAGAGAAAGGTTAGGGCTGTTTTCTTTATGAAGATTATTAATTCTAGCGAATATTGGTATACTAGATACCCAGACTTAAAGCCTGGGCAATTGCAACTAAAATCAAATGAAAAGGCTGTTTTTGTTTGCAATATTCATGGAGAGTATGCGCATGAGCTAAATAGTCATAGAACCAGAGGCTGCAAGAGATGTGGTGTTGAACGAAGAGCAAGGTTACGCACAACTCAGCAATCAGAATGGTATAAACGATATCATGATTTGTTGCCAAATCAATTTCTCGACAACGGCTGTAAATCAAAGGCAAAATTTAACTGCTTCAAACACGGAACCTATGAACAAGAACTATATGCGCACGACACTCAAGGGTGTCCCTTATGCGCTAATGAATTAAAAGCTAAAAAACAGACTTTACCAGCGGAAGAATGGTATAAACGTTATACTGATTTGGTGCCTGGACAAACTGAACTTCATAGCCACAAAAAGGCTTGGTTCGCGTGTGAATACGGACACGAAAACTATCAACAGACATTAATACAACACAAAAAAACAGGATGTCCTGTTTGCGGAAGAGTGGGAACGGACAAGGGGCGCATTTTAGGCGATGAGCAATGGTACGCTCGGCTTCCGAATCTCAAGCCAGGGCAATCAGATATCCGTTCTGGCAAAAAGGCAATATTTATTTGTGAAAAACATGGGGAGTATCTTCAAATTCCTAATGACAATGCTCGATGTGGTTGCCCGATATGTTCAGTAGGCAGATATCCATATTTTTTCTTTCAGTGGTTAAAATCAGTTTATAATGGTACAGTTATAACCAATGACAGAAAACAACTACGTCCCCAGGAAATTGATTTTTATCTACCAGACTTAAAAATTGGTTTTGAATTTAATGACATAAGAACCCACGACACTCCGTTTGTTAAAACATTAGATGCTTCAAAACCATCCACATACCACATCAACAAGCACAATACCGCAGAAGCTGTTGGTATACGCCTATTTCATATATGGGATTTTGAGTGGTCAGACCCAACACTGCGCCCAATCTTGGAGAGCATTATAAAACACGCTTTAGGAATATCAGAGCGCAAGATATATGCTAGACAGTGCGACTTGCGACAAATAGATAGCAAGATTGGAAATAAGTTCTTCAAAGAGCATCATCTTCAAGGAGCGGCGCAAGCTATCAAAGGTGCATACTTCGGGCTATACTATCAAGACGATCTTGTAGGCGCTATATGCTCGACTCTAGTGCGTGGAGTGCATAGCATAAGTCGTATGGCGTTTGCAAAGAACACTCTCGTTGTCGGTGGGCAGAGCAGGCTTATAAAGGCGGTAGAGAGCACACTACAAACTGGTGATATCTTGGAGTATTTTGTGCTTAATGACTACTTTGATGGAAAATCTTTCAAGGCTACAGGTTGGGAGCACGTAAGCAAAGCTCCTATGGTGAAATACGTTGAAACAGACTGGTCAAAGGTATACTATCGCGGCGCAAGCAAATATAAGGAACGTAAGGAGCGCGGAGAGAAAGGGGAGCTGTACAGAATATACACAAGCGGTACAACAAAGTGGAGAAAAGTAATAGAATAAAGGAGAGGCAATGCCTCTCCTTTATTCTATATATGGCTATATATCGACGAAAATAGTTGTGTAATATGAGATTCGTCTGGATATTCAATGCAGAACCACGCTATACTGTTAATTGTTATTACTGCTACATCCTCTTCATTGTCAGCACAAACAATTTGCCAATCACAAAGTAGTTCGCGATCTGTGCAGAATTGTTCAAACATATTTTCAAATTTGTTTGAATTAATCTCTAATGCTTCTGATGCCTCACCAATTGTATAAAGCCTTCGTGACATATTTTGCGGAATACAAAGCGCTCTCTTAAAATAATTGTTTAACGCGTCTGATAGTTTATTGTTTTCCATAATATCCTCCTTAAAATTAATACAGCCCTCAGTATGGACAGATACCGAAGGCTGTAAGATATGAAGCAGAACGCGCTGCTATCAAACTATTCACATCACGTTCTGTCCAACGTCACTGCTATTATACAACCCACACACGAACTTATCAATACCTATTGCAATTTCTTTGCAAACGTGGTATACTAGCATGAGGAATAGTATACTACTTATAACCTCTCTCGCAATAAGGTACATCTGGCAATCCGGTAACAAAATTGTTAAACTTGTCTGAATAATCTGTATTGTTTATCTTCTCAGTTAGCACTTCTGAAAAATATTGACAACCCTCACAACTCTGTGTCTTTGCAAATATTTCACAGTCCTCTTTTTTAGGTGCTTTGGTAGCAAATTTCATAATAGTTAATCCTTTCAGTTCAATATATAAGATATAAGTATTATACCACGAGCATCGTAACAATGCAATACGGTAATTTAATAATATTTTTGCAGGAGGTTTTATATGCCTGCTAATAATGAGAGCGTCCTTAAACTTAACTTTGAGAGTACAGTTAAGCCTGATGATGTAAAGAACATTGAGCTTTTATCGACTGCGCTCGAACGGCTTGATAATATAAAACTCACAGGGCTAGGAGCAATGGCTTCTAGCTTAACGTCTTTAACAACAAGTTTGAATACTCTATCTGGTGTAAACTTATCAAATAATTTAGGTGATGGGATTCTTAACCTTGTTAATTCTATTAATAGGCTCGAAAACGTCGATACTATATCTACTGATGTGGCGTCAAGATTAGCAAATGGTTTTAAGCAGATAGCGGAGGCTACACAAGCGTTTGAGGGCAACACTGCTCGTATACCTGCTGGTACGGCCACGCTTGTCAACGCGCTTAAAAGTCTATCGCAAATAGAAGATATTCCAAGTGACATAGGAGATAGACTGTATACGGGCTTTGAGTCTATCGCACGAGCTGTGTCTGTGTTCAAAAAGTCTGACATGAAAAATGTGCAAATACCACAAGGGTTAGGTGCGGAAATCGGAGGGCTTGTATCTGCGCTTACAAAACTTAACGACATACCTGACATATCCTCTGTGGGCGACAGACTGAAAACCGGATTCCAAGCTATAGCTGATGCCGCAAAGGCATTCCCCCGCGAAGAGTTTGAAAACATACGCGTGCCTGCCAATTTAGGGCGTTCTGTGGACAGCCTTGCACAAGCACTTATTCAAATGAACAGCATACCAGCCATGTCAAAAGATAGCGCTACCAACTTGGTAGAGGGTTTTAAGGTTATAGCTGAGGCTGTACGAGCGTTTGATGGCATTGCTGTAAAAATACCTGTTACTCTTGGCAAGGGTGTTGCAGCCCTGGTCGAAGCTACTAACAATATAACAGAAGTAAAAGATATTACAATCTACACGGACATTCTAAAAAAGAACTTTGAGACAATTGCTGCGGCAGTTGCTCACTTCAAAAACATTGACAACACCAATCTTGGCGGTATTGCGCAGTTGGTTACTGCTCTCAATCAACTAAACAAAGTTAAGCCAATAAATAATACGGTCGTAGAGAACGCTAAAAAACTCGCCCAGGCTATCAACGTGCTTGACAAGAGCGTAACCGCCGACGCGCCACGCTTACAGCAACTAGCGGCTGTGACTAAGCAACTTTCGCCGGCATTCAACCAAGCAAGCACAGGCGCAAAGCATTTTGGCGGTTCGTTGAAGCTGATAAACTTTGCCGCGTTTATATCGCTGGCAAGACAGGCTATTAATACTATTCAACGGCTATTTACAGCTATGAAACAATCTGTGTCTAAGTTCAGCTCTCTTGAAAATGCGTCCCTCTTTTTCGGGCAAGCTCTTCAAGGAGCTAATCAGCATGTTTATGACCAAGTAGCGGCGCTAATGCAATTAGGCGCGGTTGACCAAAGATACGCTGATAGTATCTCTACGCTTACGCAGATGTATAAGGGATATGGAATATCAACCGAACAAGCTGCAAACATGGCGTTAGGTCTTACTAATAGAATGTTTGACCTTTCGTTCGCAATAGGGCAGAACGCCGACTCGCTCTCAGAGTTCTATGCTCGTGCTCAATCTATTGCGGCGCAGCAAACTCGCGCTGGTTATCGTGTTGGTGCAGCGCTTACGTTTGCTGGTATAAATACATATCTTAGAGATATGGACAGCAATATGGAGAGCATTACTGGAAAGACGGATATGGCCACGCGCGCAATAGCGCAGTTTAATACGTTTATAAATGCTACAAGTGCTGCCGCAGGACAGTTCGGCAGAGAGTTAAACATCCCTGCTGTGCGTCTGAATATCCTACAGAATCAGCTAAACATACTTGTACAGTCGATAGGGAGGATGTTAGCGCCGTTATTTTTGCAACTCGCTAAATATGCGCTCATTGCGCTACAAGTTATTGTTCGTGTTATTGACGCTATTGTGCGCCTGTTTGGCGGAGAAGGCTTTGCGCTTGTTGATTTTAGCGAGATGTTCAAGAGCATTCAATCTTCTGCGTCAGGAGTGGGCGGCGCAGCGCAGGATACGGCAGATGGACTAAACAATGCTGCTGGAGCTGCCAAAGAATTAAAGAAAACAATAAGCGGGATTGACCAGGTGTTTACCATAAACGATGAGGTTTCTGGTGGCGGAGGTCTTGTGGATAGCTTAGGCGGACTTGCAGACCTAAAACCCGTCAATGTTGCCGACTTGTTAAACCAAGCAGCAATGGCAGAGCTTACAAATATGTTTGCAGAAATAGACGCAACTGCTGAAAAGTTCTTCCAAAAGCTCAAAGAGATACTCCCGATCGTCCTTGACATAGCTGCTGGAATCGCGGCATGGAAATTAGTTAGCTTCTTAACAGATATATCTAAGGCTAGTGGGCTGCTGGCAGGGCTAAAAGATTTGGCAGCTACAGTGTCGATAGTAGTTGGCGTAGCCCTTATTGCGGGAGCTGTGCAAGATTTGCTCAAAAACGGACTTAATCTGACTAATACAATACTCGGCGCTGTAGGTGGATTGCTTGCTGGTGGAGGAATCGGTTGGAAGCTGACCCACTCAATCAGTGGCGCACTTATAGGCGCGACTATAGGTGTGGGCGTAATACTGGCGCTTATGGGTAGCATAAGCCTAATTAAGGATGGGTTCTCTGCCGGAGCGTTTGGGGCAACGCTGTTGGGCGCTGTTGTTGCTGCGTTTGGATTAATTCGCTGGCTTACGCCTGCCTATACCTTGGGCGCAACAACAGTATTAAGTCTAGTAATCGGCGCTGGGGTGGCAATTGCTATAGGCGGAATATCATTTCTCAATGACAACGTTCGTTCTAATGATATAATTGGCGGTATAATGACCGTGCTTGGCGCTGCAATGGCTGGAGCTGGAATTGGGTTCATTGTTGGAGGCCCAGTTGGAGCTGGAGTTGGCGCTATAATAGGGCTTGCTGTCGGGCTGACAATCTCTATTGCAATGGTCGAAATAAAACAACAGCAAGATTTGTTTAATGCTGCAATAACAGACTTAAAAGAACGTGCTACGATATCGCTAACGGAAGCCCTTGATACAATAGCATTGGGAATTGCTGGATTCTCTGAGCAGAATAAGATTGTACTTGATCTCATTGAAGTTAAATCAGATTCCTCACAGAAAGTTAAAGACTTAGCATTAGATTTACAAAATCTATCCGACACCATTTCTGCTAATGGGCAGCCAGTAGCAAGCAATTTACAAGCAATGGCCGAATCCATGATGCTACTTATGAATGCAATTTCGGAGGATAGTGCCAATGGGTTTGCTTTGGTTAGAGAAGGACTAGGCGGTGCGTTCAAAACTGCCTCTGATATTGGCGTGAAGGCGATTGGCGATCTAATTGTTAAGTATGGCGAGTTGGAAACAGCAATATCCGGTAAGCATTCTGCCACTATTAAAGAAATAGAAGATTTAACCGCGCAAATGAAACTATTGCCGTCTGGTTCTGACCAGTGGAATATACTGAATACCCGCATAACAGAGCTAACCGAAGGTCTACTTTATCTGGCGGATATACCATCTCAGGCAAAGTTAAGCGTAGCAACTTCGTCAATTAACGATTTCATAAATGCTATAAACAGCGGTACAATCGACATAACAAATTTCGCTGATTTCCAAGCACAGCTAGGCACATTAAGCCAAGGCGCTCAAGATTATCTGAAAGAACTTGTGACTGTTAGGGATAACATGTTGATGTCTCTTGAACAGCAACGTCTTGAGGGTCTGTTCTACGGTGAGGATGTTTCAGTAATAGATGAGCTAATAAAAGCTGTAAACGACAACTATAATGCTAAGAAGTCTGAGTTTGACTCATTTATAACTACGATGTTTGACGGTATTGGCGCAAGCATGATCACTCAAGGTTCGCAAGCAATGCAAAGCGCAATGGATATGATAGCAGAGCAGGGACTAAATGTTAATCCGCTTGCTATACAAAAGGTGGGAGCTGACTTTAAGACTGAGTATGCCGATAAGGTTATGGATGAAATCGTTTTACAGTTTAAGTTGTCTGCTGAGAAAAAGCAGCAATGGAATGATATGTGGAAATCCGTAGATGCTAATATATTTGATGTAAAACGTATATCTGATATGTCTGGTGGAATGGTATTTGCTGAAATACTAACAGATGATTTAGTAAGCGCTACTACAGAAACAATGAAAGCTGCTAACTTTGCGCCGTCTACAAGCGCTATGCTGACCTCGTTTAAGAATGCTCTCGGAGCAGATGCAGTTATTGCTGGGCTTAAAGCATCTGGAGTTGACGTTGCCAAGGGGCTTGAAGAAGGTATCAATAAGTATACTGGTTGGAATCTCTATGCAATGAAAGACAATATGATAGAGTTTATCAGAAAATCTCTTGATAGCCACTCCCCTGCAAGAGTAACCATTCCAATAGGTGAAGATGTTGCTGCCGGAATAGAGCAGGGCGCAAACACGTATGTGTTTTTGTTTACCCCACTCGCTGCAAACGCTCTTGAAAAACTGCTTGAAGCGCTTAAAGGAACTGGAGCGTTCACAGTTGGCGCACATGTCGGCAATCAAGTTGGCATAGATATAATGAGCGCTTTGAATACGTATAAATTTGACTTTACGCTATCCATAAATAATATTAGGGCTGCACTCACCTTCGACGCAACAGATGTCGGACGAAATATAGCACAAGGAGTACAGCGAGGCATAAACAATTCGTCTGTAGACATACGCAACTATACCAACAGAGTCAAAGATGCGTTTACCAATTCAACACAGGGCTTTACCATCAACTCCCCCTCAAAGTGGGGGCATGACATGATAGGCTTAAACATCGGCGCTGGCGTAGTAAACGGACTCAATGATAGCCGTGTAAACATAGCACCGTTTAAGAACAGTATTGACAATGAGCTGCAAAAGATAGACGCTGAGATGCAGTTCCACCCGACAATAGACACAGCGCGTCTTAACGGCGATATAAGCGCGTCTACGGCACAATTAAATGCCAACGTGTCAGGAGATTACTCGTATAGCGCGGAAGGCACACGCGCCGCCGTGGAGGCTCAGACGGCTATCACTGAGCAGCTGTTAGCACAGCTCGTACAAGCGGTAGAGGACGGCAAGTATATCACGATGGATGGCGAGAAAGTTGCACAGATTACGCGCGGCTATCAGCGCGATATGGCGGTTAGGAGGAACAGGGTATGAGTTGCAAATATAAGAATGAACATGGCAACTGCACACTCGTTCAGGTTGTATGTCCTGGCGAACCAAACGATAATGAAGAGTGTAGTGAGATCGAGAATGATTATCGTGCGGTTATAAACGCAGTAATAAATAGGAAGTGGAGATAAGATATGACATTTGAAGAACTACTTCGGCAGATGCTTGAAAACGAGCCTGATGAGCTGGACTGTGTAATCGGTCGGCTCAAAGAGCAGGTCAAGGATACAATTGAAATGATTGAGATATTGGAGAGTTTGAAGTGATACCAACCACTCCCTTATACAAACAGCTATTCAACGAAGGCGCGATACAGGAGTATCGTGTCGAAATTGACGGCACTATGTATACAAACGAGTCTATATACAGCATTTTCTTGCAACAGGACTTGTTTGATAAGGACATCTTTACGCTCGGCTCATTCTGTACGTCAGAAATTAAGATAAAGTTCAAGATACCGACCGGCGAGATACCGCGTAATGCTAATATTAAGTTCTGGTATCGGTACGTTAATGATACGCAGCAAAGCGAGTGGATACAAAAGTTCCAAGGTAAAGTAACGGCACGTCCTCGCGGCGCGTCTAGTGTCACGGAAATAGAAGCAAAAGATGTAGCTGCAAGCACGGATATTTTCTTAGATGCGTTTCCTACGCAAATAACGTCCTATCCATCTAATGCTAGAGCGATTGTACGCCTCATTGCTGACTATCTTGGGTTAGTTGTGGACAATATAGACGCGATTTGGAACGGACTGGTCGTGGAATATCCTAACGAGCTGTCTATCATAGACGTGCTACGCAATATAGCTGTGCTGTCATGCGGCAACTGGATGATAACCGGCAATGGCAGGCTAAGGCTCGTACAGCCCAACCCGGCGTATCAGGCTGTAGGCTCATACCCGTCACAAACTGCGGAATCGTTGTCGGACTTACAGAATATAAGCCGTGTAACGGTGTATTGGGATGACGAACGCGCGTTTACATCTGGTAATAACTCTGGTATGCCGTTGGAGCTAGATTGTCCTTGGGCTACACAAGGTACTACTAACGCTACGTATGCGCGACTTGCGCCGTTCTACTACAAGGGGCATAGGTGCATTACTGCATATATAGACCCTGCTATAGAGCTAGGAGACTACTTCTTGTTAGTCAACGACGGCGGTGCAGAGCAACAGCAGCTTGGATCTCCTGAGCACTATCTCGGCACTGGTGGATTCCTTGGCGGTGGCGGTTCTGGCGCTGACCCGAATAAAGCGCAGATGTGCGTTAAGATGGACTGGACATTTGACGGCTCGTGTTCGGCTAACGTCGAAGCCCCCGCTAATAACGAATATATATACGATGACCCGTATAACACTCTTGAACAGCGCAAATTCAATCGTAAACTCACGCTAGGCGACAGCTATCACGGCATTACAATCGGTCGGGCTGACGGTATACAGATGGTATGGTCGCCTGACGGCACACAGGAACACGCTACAGCACGGTACTTTGCAGACCTGACTGAGGGCATGGCGTTCCAGTATCGCAATACGTATACTGACCAGTGGCGTGACTGGCTATATTTTGACAAAGACCAGCGCATATTCCGATTGACGATGTATAATGACAGAGACGAGATAACGTCGCTGTTTGAAGTGTCACAGAACGGTATATTGTCATTCGTAGGCGACAATTACGAGACAATAGCACATGCGTCGGCAAGCGTTGCAAATGCTATCGAGACAGGGTATAATTACACTAACCAGACGCGAGAAGGTATACTCAATGAGATAGCGGCAACGTATGTCAACAATGGGATGTATGAGCAGACTACAGCTACACTTCTTAATAGCGTAGCGCGTCTTGAAGCTACTGCTGAGGGGCTTGACTATACGATTAAACAGAATTACGAAGCTCTCATGAGCGCTGATTCTAAGAACTACGACGCGCTTAAGACATATGCAGACGCACAAATAAAGATAAGCACAGACATCATATCGTCTACAATGCAGACGGAATACGCCACTAAAAAAGAGCGCTCGGACGGCGACGCGCTCATATTGCAGAGCGCAAATAGCGCTATAACGCAACGAGCAAACGAAATAATGTTGAGTGTGTCTCAGACATACGCTACACGTACTGACATGGCACAGGTGCAGATACAGGCTGATAAGATTAACTGGCTTGTGCAGAGCGGTACAAATCAGTCGAATATGACAATGACGCCGACTGCGATAAACTTCATCTCTAATAACGTAAACATTAACGGCGTGCAGATACAGAACGGAACAATCACATCCAAGCATATAAACAGCGGTCAATTCAGCGGTCTGCGTTACTATAACTCAAAGATGTCTACGTATATGACCATGGATTTGAGCGGAGAGGATAGCTTGTCGGTAGTTAACGGTAACTTTAGAGTACTTGCGCTTGCGGCCGCTATGAGTGGTACGCAGGGTGTGAACTTCTGGACGGAGGGCGTGAACTGGCTTGGATATAACTGGACGCAGCGCAAGGCGTATCCTAAAGGCGCATGGGACTTCTCAGGCGCAACGGTTACAGGTATCGCCGGCATGGGCGCTACATGGGGATAAGGTAGATGGCTCCTTCAATTACTACCGTATATAGTGACGGATGTGTTATAAATAGCGGAAATATACCAAGCTCATACTTAGGACTCATTACGCTTGAGTTCTATGTACGCAAAGACCCTGACCCGGGATACGCTGCATACACCGCAGTTGACGGCCCTTACCTCATTATCGGAGGTTCGCAGTCGTTTAATCATACAGTAACAGGCTTAGAACCGGGCATGTCATATGCCGCTAATGTCAAAGTTACAAGCGCAATTTCCGGAACAAACCAATGGCTTGGTACAGTGTATTTTGATACAACCGGAGGCTCAGGCAATCGACCGGAT
>QMCE01000993.1_pt1 | contig 23884 bp, 24 predicted proteins | sample 1821851 | NCBI WGS metagenome assembly QMCE01 (sample SAMN09453174, study PRJNA476694) | Termite gut metagenome, whole genome shotgun sequencing project. | isolation source: worker | host: Odontotermes sp. | place: South Africa:Pretoria | collected 2016-01-28 | reverse complement strand
TATTATATTAAGAGATTTTTTATTGTGAGGGAGAAGTCTCACTCTCCTCTACATACGGTGGAGAATCGCTAATATAAAAAAGTGTATAAAGAGACGAGGAGGTTAGTATGTCTGTACCGATAGAAAAAGAAACAGAGCTGATTGAACAAAGTTTTGCCTTTCTTTCCGAAATGCGTCAGGAAAGCAGCAAATGTATGAAGATTATATTTGACAGACTTTCGGATCTGAAAGCGCTTATCAACAGTTTCTCTGAATTCGACGTTTCCTGTAAGGAATGGGATGAGACGTGGGCGATGTATAACGCTACGTCAAGCAGGCTTTATACGGAACCGCGCGTTGCGATTACGCACGCTTTTTTTCAAACGAAGCTTGACGCCTTTCTGTTTCTGTCCGAGCGGCTCAAGGAGTGCGGCAGCGGCTTCCAAAATCCTTTCCAAAGCCCGTTGTGGGAATGTATGTTTGTTCCGGTCTGCGTGCTTATGACCGAGGAAGTCTATATATCCGCTCTAAACAACCCTACCATTCCGATTGAGATGCGGGAATTTATAAAGCGGGACCTCAACGTTTTGTGGAACAACGCCATCAACGAGCCGAGCAATTCCCGCTTTTTCCCGCGTTTGGAGCAGCTTTGGATAGCGCGGAGCAAATCACAGCCGGTGTACGGCACTATGAGCGGAATGGCTGAGTTCATCAACCTGGCGATCAATCTGCCCGGAACTTCAGTGGATTCCACAGATTGGACAAACTTTTGTAAGGAACAGGATAAAGAGGTAGAGGATACACACAACGCATTGCAAGAGTTTCTGTTTGGGCTTTCTTATGAGGATATATTTAAGATGAACAACCGTCTTAAAGATTCCGGCGCTCACGCGGTTGACAAGGACAATATACACACGATGTTCGGCGCAGCGCAGAAGATGACGTACATACCTCTGACGCGGGACGATCCGCGTACGTTCTACAAATTTTTCACGGACAGGCGGGAACGGGCATTAAATAGGAAGCTTATTAGCTGCCCCGGTCCCACACAGACCATTGAAGAACTGTATCTTGAATATCTCGTTTCAAAGGACGAAGAATATCGGGAATACCGTGATTCCAAACGCCGCATCTTGCTTGGGAACATTACCCCAACAGTTTAGCACATTCTGGTTTCTGCCGATATATAGAACACAATGGATAGATCCGTTGCTGTTCTTTTCGGCGGGAATCTGCAAAAAACAGCTTTTCAAAACATATTCTCCGGTAAAAGCGCCTTTGATATGGCAGTAGAAGCCGTATTGCGCTTCCCTTCAACGCAAAAAGTCGTTCTTTTAACCAATAAGAGAACCGCGGGCAGAGCGTTTGCTTCTTCCGGCGGGCATATAAGTAATATTGAGATAATTATCGAGGAAGTCTGGACGAAAAAGACGCTTCTCGCGGCTCTTGCCCGTGTGTCCGTTGGTTTTGATGTGGCGTATTTCGCATGGGCTGACACGCCCTTTTTGGACGTGGACGTCGCGGCTGCGCTTGCCGACCGGCATTCGCGCTACGGAGCGGATTATTCCTTTGCGGATGGGTATCCGCTGGGGCTTGCGCCGGAACTCGTTTCGCCATCCTGCGCGGCTCGGCTCGCCGATCTCCCTTTCGAGGATGGCGTGGTGGGACGGGATGCGCTGTTTTCCGTGATACAAACCGATATTAACGGCTTTGATATTGAAACCGAGATCGCGCCGTTTGATCTCCGTTCCCGGCGACTTTGCCTCGCTGCTGATTCCAAGCGCAATCTGCTCTTGCTGCAGCGTCTCTTTGAGACGGGTTTCTCCGGCGCTGGCGACTCCCTTCGCTTGGTAAACGACAAACCGGAGCTGTTCCGTACCCTGCCCGCGTTCTATCCGGTGCAGGTTGCCCCTTCCTGCCCCCAGTCCTGCGCCATCTGCCCGTATCCCGCATCCGCTCTGTATGGTAAGGGCGATTTTCTTGATCCGTCTGTTTTTGAGTGCCTGCTTGACAAAATCATAGCTTTTTCCGGGGATGCGGCGCTCGATCTGTCGTTGTGGGGCGAATTGTCTCCCCGTGCAAGGCGGAATTGATAGGCATGGCGCTTGACCGCCCCGGTTTGTCCCTGATCATCGAGACGTCCGGTGTGGGCTGGAGCGCGGCGGAACTGGAGGCGCTCGCGGAACGAGCAGCTATAGCCGCGCCGCGCGAGAACGCCCTTTTGCCCGCGCTTTCGTGGATAGTGTCGCTGGACGCCCACGATCCTGAACGCTACCGGCAAGTACGGGGCGCGGGTTTTGCGGAGGCAGTTGAAACGGCGAAGCGGCTCGCCGCCCTCTTTCCCAAGAACGCCTATGTTCAAGCCGTGCGTGTGGCGGGCGCGGAGGATGATATAGAGCGGTTTTACCGTTACTGGAAAGCCGAGAGCGCGGCGGGCGGTTCCGTCCCAGGCATACAAATAATTATCCAAAAATACAACAATTTTTGCGCTTCAATGAGCGATCTGCGTGTGGGTGATCTGTCGCCGGTTGAGCGGCAGCCCTGCTGGCATCTTATGCGGGATATGCCCGTCCTGCTTGACGGCGCGGTGCCGCTGTGCCGTGAAAGTATCGCTAGTGCCGGAAACAACAGCACGTTGCTTGGCAATGCTTTTACCGATGATTTGGAAGAGATTTGGGCGCGGGGTGAAGGCGTATATATGCGGCACGCGGCGGCTTGCGGCGCAGCATACCGCAGTGATAGCGCCGATTATCCTGAATTATGCGCGAGGTGCGATGAATACTACACCTTCAATATATGATGAATCTTCCACAGCCTCTTACACTGCGGTTGGCGGACAGGAGCGCGGCGGCGTAACTGGTCTTTCCGCGGTGCTGCTCAACCGGAGCGGGCGCTATCCTCGAAGAACCGTCTTTCAGGAACTGGAAAAGATCGGCTTTGATTTTATCATTTCTATGGAAGGCAGCCGTGATCGGCATGAGCGTTACGATATAGAAGAGCTTTCCCTCCGTTTTCCTCAGATACGTTTTATTTTCCCTGAAAAAGAAATTTCAATCGGGGAACAGATAAACCTCGCCGCTAGTGAACTTTCAAGTCCGCTTTTTTTCGTCCTGTGGAACGATCTCCGCATCCTCCATTCAAACGGCGCGTTCCGCATAAGCGAGCGGTTGCTTATGGGGCAGGAAGAGGCGGCGAGGGGATCGCAGAATAGTCAGTACAAACGGCTTTGCACCGTTCCGCTTATGCAGAACTCCCGTTTCGAGACCCTGCCTACGCTTATCGCGCCCGCGTTCTTCGGAAAAAACGGCGACGCCGTGAAAACACTGTCTTTCGCGTCCACCGATGAGGGGAAACCTTCTCTCTATCCCTTTGATTGGGTGGGCGTGTATGACCGCGAGCGTTTTCTGCATATAGGCGGATTCGATCCCATGATCGCCAGTTCTTACTGGCAGCTTATGGATTTTGGCTTCCGCGCCCGCCTTTTTGGCGAGGAAATACTGTCAACCAAACTCATCAGGCTTTCCCATGACGGCGAAGTTTCATCCGAAGACAGCACAGACTGCTGGAGTTACCGCCGTTTCTATCTCAAAAACATAGCGCCTGCATTCCGGGGGGACAGCGCGTACCTTCCCATGCGCCGCTTTTTCCGCTTTGTACGTGCCGCGGGAGAAAGCTCCAAAAAGAGCCTTTTTTCGCTCTGGAAGGAATTCGCATCTGCCCATGCATGGATCAAAACTAACAGCTTCCGCTTCAAAACCGACGCCCGTTCCATTACCGAATTATGGGACGATTTCAGCATTCAAGACGATTTCGCCAACCTTGACGAAAATACTCCTCTTTCCCCCTTGCTTTAATACAAGATTTTTCTTATTATAGAGCCAGTTGCAAAACTCATTGTTAAAACCGCTATATGGGTGTACAAATAGTTTTGCTGATGTAAAACTGTGGAAGCCATTCGCAAAATTGTATGGTTTTGCACATAACTCAATATTTTACACAGACAACGAGGAGCTGGCGTTATATGTTTCTCGTTTGTGGCAGCGCGGATATAAGTGTGCTTGCCAAGGTTTTTAGAGGAGGGGAGATGAGTATCTGGCTCGATGATGAAGAAGAAAACGAGGATGAAAAAGAAGAAAAGACGCAGGGTATTGATCCGCTTGTATCAAAAATGCTCAAGACGCGGACTATTCTGCTTTCAGGCGAGATAAACAAAGACCTTGCCGAAAAGACCATACGGCAGCTTCTGCTGCTGGAGGATATGAGCGATGATCCGGTGCGTGTGTTTATAGACTCGCCCGGCGGGGACGCGCACGCAGGCTATGCTATTTTCGATATGATACGCTTCGTGAAGCCGCCGGTGTGGACCATCGGCATGGGGTTGGTGGCGAGCGCAGCGGCGATCATACAGCTCGCCAGTCCGAAAGAGCAGCGTGTGGGACTGCCGAATAGCCAGTACCTCATACATCAGCCACTTTCAGGCATACGGGGCGTGGCGACCGACATCGAGATTCACGCACGGGAGATGGACAAGCTGCGGGCGAAGATCAACCGCCTTATCTCGGATGAAACTGGCATTGATTTTGCGCAGGCTGAGAAGGATACCGATCGTGATTACTGGATGAACGCCGAAGAAGCCGTCAAATACGGGCTTATATCGCGGGTTATCACGAAACGGAACGAGCTGGATTAACAGCCGACGAAACGGCGGGAGGGCGTTTTTTTGTTAGTTACGCTGAAAGACGTGTGCAAAAGTTATCCTATGGGTATGGTTACAGTGAACGCGCTCAAAGGAGTAAACCTTTCCATAGATAGAGGCGCGTTTGTTGCTGTGGCTGGAGCGTCCGGTTCCGGCAAATCCACGCTTATGAATCTCATAGGACTTATAGATAAGCCGACCGCCGGTTCGGTGAGTATTAATGGCAGAGAAACCGGCGCGTTAAGCAGGCGGGATGTTGTTGCGATGAGGCAGGACGTCATTGGTTTTATCTTCCAGTCCTTCAACTTGCTGCCCGTGCTTGACGTGTTTGAGAACGTGGAGCTGCCTATGATTATCCGCAAGGGCACAGGATCAAAAGCCGAGCGTCGGGCGCGGGTGGAGTTTCTGCTTGACGAGGTGGGACTTTCAGACCGTATGCGCCACATGCCAGCGGAACTTTCCGGCGGACAGCAACAGCGCGTCGCCATAGCCCGCGCCCTGGTCAACCATCCGCAGATCATCATAGCGGATGAGCCGACTGCCAATCTCGACTCGGATAACGGGCGGCGCGTGCTTGACCTTCTGCAAAAAGTTCAGCAGGAGGAAGGTACGTCCCTTATTATTTCAACGCATGATTCGGATATTTGGAATCGGGCGCAGATCATCGTACACCTGCGAGACGGCGCGGTTGAAGCGGAGGAGCGGCGGTGATATGGCGCTTGATCCTGCGGAACATCGTCCGTAACAGGAAAAGCAATATCATTATTATTCTTCTCATAGGCAGCATCGCTTTTTTGTTTTTTATGGGCAACAGTGTTATAGGCCGCTCGGTGGAAAGCATGAGGGATATGTATATAAACGGGCTTACCAGCGATGTAGTGGTGCAAGCTGCGGGTGATGTTACCATGAACCTATTTGGCTCCAATATGGCGGTACTGGATGACAAATATTTCACTATGCCGGAACTGCCTTCGTATGAGGAGCTGTCCGCGCTTATAGCGGCGGATTCCCGCGTGGATGCCGCAACAAGCCAAGTATCCGGTAGAGTAGCGCTCGATTTTGGGGCGTTTCGGGGCACGGCGCTACTCTGCGGCGTCGATCCAGCGACTTATTTCAGACTGTTCCCTTCTATAGAATTGATTGAAGGGCGTTTTTTGGACAGCGGCGAATTCGGCGTCATGCTCACATTGGAAAAAGCCCGCGCTATGGAAAACACCGCCGGTGTGTTTCCTGCGCCCGGAGAAAGTGTCCTTTTAACGGCGGGCGGCGGATTGGGATTTAAGATACGTGAAGTGCCGGTGGTCGGCGTTTTTCGGTACAAGAACGCGGGGCAGATGATGGACGACATTGTGATAGCGGACGTCCAGACCGCCCGTATACTTTCCGCCATTCAAGTCGCCTCGTCGGACGTGGAAGCGTCTGATGGCGAAGTGTCTCTGATGGGGTCGTCCAGCATAGACGATCTTTTTGACGATTTTTTTGAAGGAGGCGCGGAGGAAGAGGAAGGCGGGACGATCTCGCCGGATTCGCTTTCCGCATTTCTGCAAGAGGCGCAGGATGATGAGCCAGTCGCGGATGCGGGCGGTGGCTGGAATTTCATCATTATGCGTTTGAAAAAAGCCCCGTTCCGGTCGGCGGACACGTTTATAGCGGATTTGAACAAGCAGATAGCCCCTTACGGCGCAGTAGCTGTGAATTGGCAAATAGCCGCGGGCGAGTCTGCGACGATGCTCATCATTTTGCAGGCGCTTTTCAACAGCGGCATCACGCTGGTCAGCATAGTGGGTGTCATCGCCGTCATCAATATACTGCTCATTTCCATCCTTAAACGCAAACGCGAAATCGGAACCCTTCGTTCCATAGGCGCGTCCGACTCCTTTGTGCGGGCGTTATTTTTGGGAGAAAACTTCATGCTTTCCCTTGTGTCTGGCGCGGTGGGCATACTGTCCGGCGCGGCGTTCTTCGCGCTCATCAATTCCCTGCGTATACCGATACCGAACCAGCTCATAGCTTCTCTTTTGGGCGGGCATATTTTGCACATCGAGTTTTTCCCGCAAAGCGCGGTTTTGGCGGCGGCGCTTGCCATGGTGCTGGGCTTGGTTTCGTCGGTTTATCCGGTTGAGTCCGCTGCCCGCATGGAACCAGCAGCGGCGCTTAGGGACATGGGGGCGTGATATGAAGGCGCTGAAACTCGTTCTGCTCGCGGCGCGCTACCTTTCCCGCTATAAACGCCGCTATTTTTTCCTGTTTCTTGCCTTGGGTGTGGGTTTTTCGGTCATCACGGCGATAACCGCCCTTAAAGCAGGGATGACCGAGCGATTGTACCTCACGGCGCAGTCCCACTACGCGGGCGATATTATTGTGCTGGGCAAGGACAACGACGCTTCCGGCGAGATGTACCGGCTGGGGCAGAAGGAAATCGACGCAGTACTTTCCGCCGCCGCTCCGCTCGTGCCCGACCGCGTGGTTCTCCGCACAAACTTCATAAAAGACGCCTATGTCTACTTTAACGGGAATTCGTCACGGCTCAAATATGTGAACGGTGTTGATTGGGACGCGGAAGCCCCTATGTTCGCGGGGTTCACCTACGCAGAGCCGCCTCTTGCGCCTCTGTCAGGCGATGACGAAATTCTAATTTCGTCGCCAGTGGCGCGGCTTTTGGGCGTGCGGCGGGGCGACAGCGTGGTGCTTGAACTTAATACTTATCTGGGGCAGCGGAACACTGCCTCTTTTGTTGTCGCGGGCATCATTGAAGACAAGACGATCTTCGGGTTTTTCAAGTCCTACGTGTCCCGTTCCGCACTGAACCGCCTCATCGATTTCAAAGACGGAGAGTGTTCCGCTATAGGTTTCTATTTTAACGACGCGGATGAATCGGAGCTTGATGCGGCGAAGCGTATGCTCCACGCGGAACTGTCCGGTGTGATTGACACGTCCGCGCCCTTGAACAACCGCGCTGATTACGAGACCCAAATGCTGCAAAGCTGGAGCGGCATCCGCGCCTTTGTGATTGACCTCGCGGTCTACCTTTCCGATGTTGACGATCTGCTTGGCGCGATGGATATTCTGGCGTACTTGCTCTTCGCCATGATGCTGGTCATCGTGTTCGTCAGCGCGTTAGTAACATATAAGCTTATCCTGTTTGAGCGCGCGCAGGAGCTGGGCACAATGCGCGTGCTGGGCTTTCAGGAGGGGGATATAACCATCGTTCTCATTCTGGAAACCGTGATGCTCGTGCTGCTTTCTGTTATTGCCGGATTCCTGTTTTCCATCGCGTTGGTGCGGATTTTTTCCGCCCTGCCTTTTGCGGCGATTCCGGGCTTTGAAATGTTTATGAAGGATGGCAGGCTCTTCGCCCGCTACCGGTTCTTGAGCGTTCTGCTCAACGCTCTGTCCGTATTTCTGGTACTACTGCCTGCACTTGGCATTCCGGCGTACCGCGCCTCCCGTGGAAATCTTCCCCAGATGCTCAAAGGGAGTGATTCTTAAATTTTTAAAAAAGCGGCTTTTGCCGGAATTCCGCTCTCTCGTTTTAGAAAAACGCGGAAGCGGCGCATGATGTGGCATGACTTTTTGCCATCCTCTTCTAAAAAGAAGAAGGAACATCACTGTTTCATGTCTAAAAATTTAAAAAATGTTGCGATAAGGGAAGGGCGGTTGTTTAAGAGATAGGAGGACGGCGCGAATTGCTGGTTCTCATATTTCTTATGAATTGAGAGGAGAACGAAATTTTGAAATTTTGTTATGTGAAGAGACAGTTTAATGCATTTTTTTATATGAATGGCGGATTTTTGGCGTGTATCTGTGCTTTTGCGCTTATGTTTTTGAGTGCGGGCGCGGCGTACGCTATTTCTGATACGGATCTGCTTAAAAGGGCGGACCACCATTGTGGAAGACAAACCTGGGCAGGCGAGAACCACGACTGTCGCCGCGCTTTTCAGGCGCGATTCACAGGAAACATACGTCATCACCATTATGAAGCCCAGCGTCAGTAAAGGACAGGGCTATCTCAAATCTGGCGGCACTTTGTGGTTCTATGACCCGGAAAGCAAGCGTTTCAATACAACAAGCAGCAGCGAGCGCTTTCAGAATACCAATGCCCGCAACTCCGATTTCACCCGCTCCACTCTGTCTGAAGATTACCGTGTTGTTGGCGGCAGTGATGTGCGGCTGGGGAAATTCAACTGTCGGCTGCTTGAACTGGAGGTAAAACCCGGCGTGAAGGGCATAGAATATCCCAAGATGCGCCTGTGGATAAGCGATGACGGACTGGTTCGCAAAAGTGAGGATTACAGCCTGTCCAGTCAGCTTCTGCGCACTACTGCCATCCCCGATTATCACAACATCAACGGACGTTTCGTGCCTAAAGGCATTTTGCTCGTTGAGGCGCTCAAAGGCGGCATGGTCAACGGTGCTTTTGTTAATGAGAAGACCCAGATAACCATTACGGAACCGTCTTTCAGTAAGCTTTCGGACAGCGTGTTTTCTCTGACATTTTTGGAAACGGTGAACGGTAAATGATGCGATCCTGCCGCGTCTTTGCGCGTACCTTTGCAGTTTTGTATCTTTTTGCCGGGGCGTTCTTTCTGTATGCCCAAGAGGACCTTGCGGCGCCGGGCGAAGAGGGTTTTGACATAGATTCTCTCTTTGATGAAGGCGGCGCGGACGGGATATTTGGGACGGAAGACGCAGGCGATGCGCCAAATGGCGCGGCGGATGGTTCCGGCGGCGCGTCTAACGATGCGGGTGAGAACAGCGGCGGCGTACTCGCGCTCCTGCAGTCGCGGGGCTTCAGCTTCAATGCGGGCTTTAGCTTCAGTGGTGGACTGTTTCCCGGCTGGAGCGAAGCGCCGTGGTACTGGGATACGCACAAACCGGAGAGGACGCTGTCGCCGGGTATAGTCATGTCAGCGTCGCTTGGGCTGGGCGTACAGGTTACCGACTCTTTTTTCGTGCGGAGTGATTTTTCATTTTCCTTCCCTACTTTCGCCTTTTTAGTCGATAATCTGTACTTTGATTATAACATATTGGGTAAAGTTTTCATACGTGGCGGAAAATTCAGCTATAACTGGGGCATTTCGCGGGATTTCCCTTTTGCCAATCTTTTGTCCATCACCCCGTCGGCGGAACAGCTTGGGGTTGGCAAATTCTATGCGGAGGACGGTGGAAGAGCGCCGTTTTACACTGCCGCGGAACGCTACAACACCTATATGGCGCGGGTAAGCGTACCCATTGGGATAGGTGGACTCGAGCTTGTTGTCTTGACTCATGACGATTTGTTTATATCGGGGAACAGGCAAAAAGAGCTGTTCTCATTTGGCGGCAAATATAACCTTGCGTTCCGGTGGGCGGATATTAATCTGGGCGTACTGTACAGTGCCATAACTCCTTTGCGGGCGGCGCTTTCCGTTAAAACCACTATATGGAACACGGAACTCTACGCCGAAGGGCTTGCATCCGTGGGGAACAGTTTTCTTGTGCCGGACAATAATCCGCTTGACACCTATAGTCGTAGACGCGTGTGGAACACTGCCGCTTTTTCCGGCAGCATAGGCGTAGCGCAAACCTTTTTTGCCGATAAGCTCAGTATGGGCGGAGAATTTTTCTATAACGGCGTGAATGGACTTCTCTGGACTAGTCCCGCGGACACGGCTTTGGGGCTGGAGTCCGAAGTAACGCCATTCATACAGGGCGCAAATTTCGCACTGAACCTGTCTTACGCGCCGGGGTGGCGCGGTTTGCGGCTAGGGATTAAGTGTCTCTATGCTGTGAAAGAACAAACTGCCCAGCTCATTCCTGCTGTACGGTTTTCCCCGCTTCCCAACTTCACGCTGTCCATTGCCGCGCCCATTGCGCTCGGCGACCGAAACGGCACCTATTACCGGCACAACGCCGACAAATTTAACCGTCCTTTCAGTATTGCACTTATGCTAACGTTCAGTGGAAATTATAATTGGGATAATTACGAATGAATAATAAAAAGATAAAAGTTTTGCAAGTGAATAAATTGTACGCCCCCTGGATAGGTGGTGTTGAAAAAGTTGCGCAGGATATTGCCGAAGGATTGAATGACACGGTTGATATGCGTCTGCTCGTATGCCAGCAAAAGGGAAAAGCTTCGGAAGACGTGTACAACGGCGTACCTGTAAGTCGGTCAGCTAGTTGTGGTATGCTCTATTCCATGCCCATATCGTTTGACTTTTTCTTTAAACTGCGAAAAATGTCGAAAAACGCCGATATTGTACAATTTCACTCGCCCTTTCCTTTGGCGGATTTTGCGTACCTTTTTTCCGGCTATAAAGGGAAGGTCGCTGTGTGGTGGCACGCCGATATCGTAAGCCAGCGAAGAACCCTCACACTCATCAAACCTATTATCAAGGCGTTTTTGAAACGGGCGGATGTCATCATCGCCGCGACACAGGCGCACATAGACGGCTCGGACTTTCTCCGTCCACATACCGCGAAATGCCGCGTGATCCCCTTTGGTTTGAAATTCGCTGATTACGAGCGGGTGAACATCGCCCATTTCCTTTCTGATCGTCTTTTCGATAAAAAGAACAAGAAGCTGCTGTTCGTGGGGCGGCTTGTGTATTACAAGGGCATAGACGTGCTGATGCGCGCTATGAAGGATGTGAACGGCGCAGAGCTTTTTCTCTGCGGTACGGGCGTTTTGGAATACGAGCTAAAAGGCGTTGCCGCGCAAAACGGTGTAAAACAAAAGATACACTTTCTGGGATATACTCCTTTTGAGGAACTTAAAGCCGCCTACGCGGACTGCGATGTGTTTGTGTTTCCATCTACTGGCAGAACTGAAGCTTTCGGTTTGGCGCAGATGGAAGCTATGTTCTATGGAAAGCCGGTGGTCAACACGTCGCTGCCGACTGGCGTGCCGCTGGTCAGTCTTGACGGAGCGACTGGCATCACCGTGCCGCCCGGAGATGCCGCCGCCTTGTCCGCCGCCATACAGCGCCTTGTTGACGATGACGATCTTCGTGTGCGTTTCGGCGCCGCCGCTGGTGAGCGCTGCCGCGCCGAATACGACTATGACAAGATGATGGAGCGGGTTCTCTCTCTCTACAAGGAGCTTGTCGGATCATGATACTGCAAAACCTGTGGTTTCCCGAAACGCTTGACGCCCTCCACATTCGCGCCGCCGAGAAGGACGTTTGTCTTGCCGACGGAGTTTTGCGTATAGCGGCAGGTGGTACCGTCGCGTTTACCACGTATTTTAACAGTTTCGCTCTCAGAAAATGGCGAAAATACACCATCATAGATACTGTGAGCCTTTGCCTCAAGGCGCAAGGACATTTTGAACTCAAGCTTATCGGTTTTTTGGGAAGTACAGACGGACGCGATCTGGCGATGCAGACCTTTAACGCGGCGGAAGTGACGGATTGCGATCTTACTGTTCCCGAATGTGAGTGCTCGCTTGTGTCATTCAGCGTTAAGGCGCTGGAGGACACAGTGATTTACGGGGGCGCATACCACACCGTTTTTGAGGAAGAACCGCCCAAAGCCCGTCTCGCGCTCGCTATATGTACCCACAAACGGGAGGAATACGTCAAACGGAACATGGATATGCTTTCCGAGACCGTTTTTCGCAACGAGAATTCCTCTATAAAAAACCGTGTGCGTGTATACATAAGCGACAACGGCAGGACGCTGAAAAAGGAAGATATCGAGAACAAATATGTGAAGGTGTTCCCGAATATCAATTCGGGCGGATCGGGCGGCTTTACCCGCTGTATGATAGAGGCGCTTGCGGACAAGGACGCGTATGGTCTCACTCATATCGTGCTTATGGATGACGACATCGTATTCAGCCAGCACGCCCTTGAACTGACCTACGCCTTTTTCCGCCTGCTCAAGCAGGAATGCCGGAACACCGCCATAGGAGGGGCTATGTTTTTTATGGATAAGCCCCATATCCAGCACACCGCCGGTGAGAAGATACACGCTTTTGGTATTACCCAGTATAAAAGCGGTTATGATCTGAGGGAACTGCCCTTTGTCGTTTTAAACGAGACCGAAGAGCCTATGAACTACTGCGCATGGTGGTACTGCGCCTTTCCGCTAGATCATAGCTTACGGAATAACCTATCACTGCCTTTTTTCTTCCAATATGATGATACGGACTGGGGCTTGCGGAACAGCGGACTTGAGAAAATTGTAGTGAGCGGGATTTGCGTGCGGCACGAGTCTTTCGATCAGAAGTACGTTGAATGGAAGGATTATTTCCTTATGCGGAACCGTCTTATTGTGATCGCTCTGCACGGAAAAACCGCGTTTGGCGGCGGTACTCTTCCTTATTTCCTGCTTGTGATCTTCGTCAAGACCATGAAGCGTATACTAGCCGGACGAATCCGAGGCGCCGAGCTTTCTCTGCGCGGTGTGGACGATTTCCTCAAAGGGATTAACTGGCTCGGCACTTCCGATCCTGAAGCGCTGCTTGCCGAAGTACGGAACGCCGCGGTGGAACCAGCGAAAAAATCCCCGTTTGCTGGATTTTCCCTCACGGCGCGCCTTTTCAAGACGCTTTTACGGTTTACTTGTTCCTATAAGCGCATCGTAAAACAGTACCGCGAACAATATCCTGTCTACATAACCGAAGACTTTTGGCGGACGTATCTACGGCTGTCAAAAGCATAGCGACTGTTGTCCATCGTGTTATGGGAAAGCTTGGTATAGAATGAGGAGGTATTATGTACGACTACTTAATTGTCGGCGCCGGTTTGTTCGGCGCGGTGTTCGCCCATGAGGCAACTGAACAAGGAAAGACCTGCCTCGTAATCGACAAAAGACCTCATGTCGCAGGTAACATATACACCAAAAAACGCGCCGGTATAACTGTTCACATATATGGTCCCCATATCTTCCACACGAGCGATAAAACAATCTGGGATTATGTCAACCGTTTTGCCGAATTTAATGGCTTTATAAATACGCCCATCGCCCGCTACAAGGACGAACTCTACAACCTACCCTTCAATATGAACACGTTTAACCGTATGTGGGGCGTGATTACACCGGGTGAGGCTGAGGCGCGCATAGCCGCCCAGTGTGCTGCGGCCGGAATACGCGAACCACGCAATCTTGAGGAGCAGGCGCTTTTCCTTGTAGGGCGCGACATATACGAAAAGCTCATCAAGGGCTATACCGAAAAGCAGTGGGGCGCGGACTGCCGCGATCTGCCCGCCTTCATCATAAAACGCCTTCCTTTGCGCTTCACTTATAACAACAATTACTTCAACGACCGCTATCAAGGAATTCCTATAGGAGGCTATACGCAGATAGTTGAAAAACTGCTTAACGGAATCGAAGTCCGCCTCAACACGGACTATGCTGACTTCATCAAAGAAAACCCGTGCATAGCGGAAAAAACTGTGTACACCGGCGCTATAGATGAATTTTTCGGCTATCAATACGGGGAGCTTGAGTACCGATCCCTTCGTTTCGAGACAGAAGAGCTTGAAACACGTAACTTTCAGGGTAACGCCGTGGTGAACTACACCGAGCGATCCATCCTCTATACCCGCGTTATCGAACACAAGTACTTTGAGGAAGGCGACCAGTCGCATACAATCATCACCCGCGAATATCCCGCAGACTGGCAACAAGGGCTTGAGCCGTACTATCCGGTAAACAACGAGAAGAACAACGCTCTTTATGCGCGGTACAAGGCGCTCTCTGACGAACGCTCTGACGTTCTGTTCGGCGGGCGTCTTGGCATGTACCGTTATTTCGATATGGACAAAGTTATAGCGGCGGCGTTGGAGGCAGCGCGGAGTATAAAAACACAGGAATAAACGACTTGACTATTTTCCTGTACTGTGATATTTTTTCTATATTTAGGAAATGAGGTATGTGTTATCAACTTTTATTTCCTAATGAAAAGATCGCTTGATTCGCAACGGCGGACGTTTGATCTGTCTATTCTCTAGCTTTCTGAAAGCATAAGGCTTAAGGGGTGTGATTTTTATGGATGATATCACAGAAGCTGTATATTGCTTGTCCTGTTTCTGTGGACAGGAACGCAAGGTCGAAGCTTTTATCAAGCAGTCTGGCTATAAGGTTGTTTCCGCTCTCGCCGAGCGTACCATTATAAAGAAAGGTAAGCGGCGCCGGGAATTCCGCTCGCTTCTCCCCGGTTATGTGTTTGTATTGAGCAAAGAAACGCCCGTGTGGCGGGATATGGTCAGGTTTCAGTATATAACCCGGCTATTGCGGTACAGCGACGGCTCATCCTGTCTGCGCGGCAAGGACTTGGAGTTTGTTCGCTGGCTTCAGCGGCATAACGGCGTCATCGAAACCTCGAAAGCCATTCAGGAAGGCACGAAGATAAAGATAGTAAGCGGTCCTTTAAAAGAATACGAAGGAAAAATAATAAAAGTAAACAAACGGCAGAAAAGCGCCGCCATTCGGATTGAGTCGGAGAAACTAGCCTGTACGATCTGGCTTTCTTTTGATTTTATAGAAGAAGTAAAATAAAAACGAAACCTCATTTTAAGGATAATGTAGTGGTAAAAAAAATTGCTGGACAGCTTAATTTTTTTCTAAAATATCGAGAACTTTTTTTTCAGCTTATCATTAGGGATATAAAACTAAAGTACCGGCGCAGCGTACTGGGCTATTTGTGGAGCGTGCTGAACCCGCTTCTCACGATGATAGTGATGTTCACCGTATTCTCTCAGATGTTCCGGTTTAATGTAGACAATTTTGCAGTGTACCTTCTAATCGGGAATATGTTGTTCTCGTTCATGCAGAACGCGGTAAACCGCGCTATGCTTTCTATTATTGGCAGCGCGCCGCTTCTAAAGAAAACTTATATTCCCAAATATATTTTCACCGTGTCTTCGGTTACAAGCGAGCTTGTCAATTTGTTTTTTTCGCTCATAGCGCTTGTGCTGGTCATTGTAATAACTGGAAGTCCTGTAACGTGGCGCATCGTGTTGGTTCTTATTCCCATCGTGGAAGTGTATCTGTTTTGTATAGGACTTGGTATGTTATTGGCGCAGGCGGCGGTGTTTTTCAGGGATACCCAATACCTCTGGAGCGTTTTCAGTACAATGTGGATGTACCTGACACCGATTTTTTACCCTATTGACTTGCTTCCTCAGACAATACAGACGGCGGTGCGTTACTATAATCCTATGTATGTCTATATCGATATGTTCCGCAATTTCGCTATGTGGGGAAACGCGGAAGTTATGAATATGGCATTGCAGGGCTTTATTATAGCGGCGCTGGTATTCTTACTAGGAATGTGGACGTTTACTATTACAAAACGTAAATTTATTCTGTATATTTGAGGTTTTTCATGAGTGATCCTATTATTAAAGTCGAAAATGTTGGTATACGTTTCAATATAGCGTCTGAAAAGATAGAAAGCTTGAAAGAGTATGTTATAAAACTCGTAAAAAGAGAGCTTTATTTTAAGGAATTTTGGGCGCTGCAAGACGTTTCCTTTGAAGTGAAATGCGGCGAGTCATTGGCGATAATAGGTGGCAACGGTGCGGGTAAGTCAACCTTGTTAAAATTGTTATGTAGAATTCTTGATCCAGACAATGGTACCGTTACTGTAAACGGCGTGGTTATGCCTCTTATTGAACTGGGGGCAGGCTTAGACCCAGACTTAAGCGCCGAAGAGAATATTTGGTTGGGTGGTGCGCTTTTGGGTTACAGCAAAAAAGAAATACAAAAACATCATGACAAGATTGTGGAGTTTGCGGAGCTTGGCAATTTTATGCACATGCCAATAAAAAACTATTCTTCTGGTATGTACGCCCGGCTCGCCTTCTCTCTCGCTACCATGAAGCGTGCCGACATCCTGATAGTTGATGAAATACTCTCAGTGGGTGATATTGCGTTTCAAAAAAAGTGTACATCTCTTATAAAGGATATGCTCGCCCAAGGGACGACGCTCTTGTACGTTTCACACAGTCCTGACAGTGTGCAGAAGCTTTGCCAGAAAGCGCTCTGGCTTAAGAAAGGGCGCGTTGAAATGCAGGGCGACGTTGGCGATGTATATAAGGCATATTCCGCTTCTATGAGGATTATCTAATACAGAGGATTGCTATGAAAGGAATAATTTTAGCGGGTGGTTCCGGTACCCGGCTTTATCCACTTACACTGGTAACAAGCAAGCAGTTGCTGCCTGTATATGACAAGCCGATGATCTATTATCCCTTGTCTGTGCTTATGCTCGCGGGGATTCGGGAAGTGCTTGTTATTTCGACCCCCCGCGACACGCCGACCTTTGAGGCTTTATTTGGTACGGGTGACTGGCTTGGCATGTCCTTTGAATATGCTGTGCAGGACAAACCGCGCGGCCTTGCGGACGCCTTCAATGTGGGACGGGATTTCGTGGGCGGTGATAGTTCCGCTCTCATCTTGGGCGATAATATTTTCTATGGGCAGGGTTTTACCAACACATTGTGTAACGCGACGCAGCGCGTTGAAAATCAGGGAGGTGCGTCTATCTTTGGGTACTACGTGAAAGACCCTATTTCTTACGGTGTAGTGGAGTTTGATGACACTGGTAATGCACTTTCCATAGAGGAAAAACCGGCGAATCCTCGCTCGAACTACGCGGTGCCGGGGCTTTATTTTTATGACAACACCGTGCTTAATATAGTGAAAAATATACGTCCCTCAGCGCGTGGGGAAATCGAGATTACCGATGTTAATGCCACCTATCTTAAAAACAAACGACTCTTTGTGGAAACGCTGGGGCGCGGTACGGCGTGGCTGGACACCGGAACCTACGATGGGTTGCTTGAAGCTTCCAATTTTATAGAGACTATACAAAAACGGCAGGGTTTGTACGTGTCGTGTATTGAGGAAATCGCCTATAACAACGGCTGGATAAGCGCAGAAGATGTACTGAAACGTGCCGATATGTATAAGACAGAATACGGCGCATATCTGCGCTTTATAGCTGAACGGAGTAAGGAATGAGACTTTTAAAGAATGTACTGGTAACGGGCGGCGCTGGATTTATCGGCTGCAACTTCATACGGTATATGCTGTCCGACGATTCTGGTTTTACCGGAAGGATCATCAATATGGACGCGCTCACCTATGCGGGCAATCTGTGTAGCGTCGAAGACATGGAAAAAAAGCTCGGCGGGTCGCGCTATTTTTTTGAACAAGGTTCTGTATGTGATGCAGAATTCGTCAAGCGTGTATTTGAGAAATACGATATAGACACAGTAGTACATTTCGCGGCGGAAAGTCACGTAGATCGCTCCATTACCGGTCCGGGAACCTTTGTGCAGACAAACGTGATCGGTACCTTCACCCTGCTTGAGACAGCGCGTTCTTTTTGGGGTGACCGTGCCGACACGCTGTTTCACCATATCAGCACGGACGAAGTCTACGGCTCGCTCGGAAGCCGCGGCTATTTCACCGAATCCACCTCTTATGACCCGCGCTCACCCTACTCGGCAAGCAAAGCCTCAAGCGACCATTTCGTCATGGCGTATAATCACACGTATGAGATGCCAGTAACCCTTTCAAACTGCTCAAATAATTACGGTCCCTACCAATACCCCGAAAAGCTCATTCCTCTTATGATCCTCCATATTTTAGAAAAGAAGCCTTTACCTGTCTATGGAACAGGCGGCAATGTCCGCGATTGGCTCTATGTAGAGGATCACGCCGCCGCGATATGGATCATTTTACAGCATGGCGTGTCTGGTCAAAAATACAACATAGGTGGCGAAAACGAGTGGGAAAATATCAAATTATTGCGTAAGCTGATAGAAATTATGGCGAAAAAAACCGGTATGGCGCAGGATGCTATTGAGAGCACCATCACGTATGTGACAGACCGTCCCGGACACGACTGGCGTTATGCCATAGACTGTTTCAAAATCAAGAGCGATCTTGGTTGGAAGCGTAGCGTCAATTTTGAGACCGGTTTAGAAAAGACCGCCGACTGGTATTTGTCAAACAGCGCGTGGATCGACGTGATACGGTCAAGGAAGAATTAATGCCGTTTACCGTTACGCCTTGTCAGATAGAAGGGCTTTACGAGATACAGCCTAAAGTTTTCTCGGACAGCCGCGGCTATTTCCTTGAAACCTATTCCGAGCGCGATTTCGTCGCAGTGGGACTTGCCATGAAATTCGTGCAGGATAACCAGTCTCGCTCCACGAAAGGCGTCCTGCGCGGACTGCATTTCCAGAAGAAGCGCCCTCAAGGTAAGCTTGTGCGCGCCATAGAAGGCGAAGTCTTTGACGTCGCCGTTGATATACGCCCTTCATCGCCCACTTACGGGAAATGGCACGGTGTTGTTTTAAATGCGGAACGACAAAATCAGTTCTATATCAGCGAAGGCTTCGCACACGGTTTTCTGGTGTTGAGCGAAACTGCCGTATTCGCCTATAAATGCACGGAATTCTACCACCCCGATGACGAAGGCGGCATTATTTGGGATGATCCCGCTATCGGTATTGCGTGGCCATCTATCGGTGTGGATTATGTGTTGTCGGAAAAAGATAGGAAGTGGGGGCGGATTTATCAATGACAAGACTGTGTGATTGTTGAAGAGCTGTAAATGCAGAAGGCCCTCTCTGATCCCATTACCGTTACAAAGCCTTTACTACCGCCTTTCAATGAATTTCTTCCGTACCTTGAAGATATTTGGAAACGAAAATCCCTTTCTAATAATGGATATTACCATAAAGCTCTGGAAACCGCGCTCTGTGATTATCTTAAAGTACCTTATATCAGCCTGTTGACCAACGGAACGGTTTCTTTAATCGCGGCGTTGAAAGCTCTATGTGTGACGGGTGAGGTCATAACAACACCATTCAGTTTTGTTGCAACAAGCCATGTGCTTCTTTGGCACGGTTTAACACCAGTTTTTGTTGATGTGGAAGAAGAGACAGGAAATCTTAATCCTGAAAAAATAGAAGCCGCGATAACTCCGCAAACTACAGCGATTATGCCTGTTCATGTGTATGGGAGAGTGTGTGATACAAAGCGTATACAGGAAATTGCCGACAAATATAACTTAAAGGTTATTTATGATGCGGCGCATGCTTTTGGAGTTGAAAAAAACGGGCAAAGCGTTCTTACAGAAGGTGATTTGTCATCATTAAGTTTTCACGCGACAAAGACATATAATACCATAGAAGGTGGAGCGTTGGTTTGCCATAATTATGAAACAAAAATGCTGATAGACCGATTAAAAAATTTTGGATTTGCTGGAGAGACAACTGTTGTTATACCCGGAATAAACGGCAAAATGGATGAAATACACGCTGCGTACGGTTTGCTTAATTTGCAATATATTGATAAAGCTATTGAAAAGCGTCGTATTATAGCAATACAATATCGTACATTATTAAAAAATATAAGTGGAATTTGTTATATGAATGATATGCCGAATATCAAATATAATTACACATATTTTCCGATATTTGTTGATCAACAGCATTATGGTATGAGCCGTGACGCTTTATACGATAGATTGAAACAAAATAATATTTATTGTCGTCGTTATTTTTATCCGCTTATCAGTTCATTTCCAATGTACAAACATTTCCCATCCGCTAATCCCGCCAATTTGCCTGTTGCCCATAAACTTGCGGACACTGTTTTATGTTTGCCGATCTATGATGATTTGGATATAGATACGGTAAACAGTATAGCAGAATTAATAAGGAGGAATACGCTATAAGTGTAAAACAAACAGTAAAAAATCTATGTCCACCGTTTCTGTGGGTGGTATTAAAGTGGCTTATTCCGCCAATTTTTATGCTCGTAGTTAGACGACTAATTAAAAATAGCAAAGACTCTGCTATGACTCTTCCTGCTGTTACTCCTCAGTTTCACTGCCCTGTCTGCGGAAAAGATGTTTTGGAGTTTCTCCCGTTACCAAGTTATTACAAGGAAATGCAGGAGACATATATGTATGTTCATACTATATTTTGTACAGAAACAATGAATAGTAAGGCTTTTCTCTGTCCGCATTGCTCAACTTCTGATAAATATCGTATGTCGGCTTTATATGTAAAAGAACAATATGTAAGACTTGATCCTGCTGGCGTTTACACTTTTCTTGATATTGCTCCAGAAAACGCGTTCCGTAATTTTATTAAGAGTTATTCTTTTATAGACTACCGTTCAATGGATCTGTTCATGGAAGATGTTGACGACAAAGTTGACCTAACAAATATGAACTGTTACAGTGATGGTCAGTTTGATTTTATCATGTGTTCTCATGTTCTTGAGCATATCCCTGATGATAGAAAAGCAATGAGTGAGCTATATCGGGTTTTAAGTGAACGCGGTTTTGCAATCATCATGGTTCCAATACTATTGAATTTACAAGAAGATTTTGAAGACTGGACAAAGACAAGCGAAGAGGAATGTTGGAAATATTTTGGACAGAATGATCATGTGCGTGTGTATTCAAAGCCAGGCTTTACTAGAAAATTGCAAGAAGCTGGTTTTAAGCTTGACCAGCTTGGAGTAGATTATTTCGGGCAAGAAGTATTTGAGAAATACGGCATACATCCTCGCTCGGTGTTATATGTATGCCGGAAATAAATGAAAGATAAAGAGAATAATACTGATATGACCATAGCCATTATGCAGCCATATTTTTTACCGTATATTGGTTATTGGCAATTAGTGAATGCGGTTGATAAATATGTAATTTACGATGATGTGAATTTTATAACCAGGGGCTGGATAAACAGAAATTATATTTTATTAAATAAACAACCTTTTTTATTTACAGTTTTACTTCTCGGAGCAAGTCGAAATAAGTTAATTAATGAAATATCGGTAAATGATAATCAAATAAAATTGATTAAAACATTTGAATCCGCCTATAAAAAAGCACCGTTTTTTAACGATGTTTTTGAAATTATAATTGAAATTTTTGAATACTGTGATAAAAATTTAGCAAAATTTGTTGGAAATAGTATCATAAAAATTTCAAATTATCTTGATTTGAAAACAGAATTTATTTATTCGTCCGAAATGAAGAAGAATTCTTTACTGAAAGGGCAAGAAAAAATTCTTAATATTTGTAATATTTTGAAAGCTAATGAGTATATTAACGCAATTGGAGGGCAAAAATTATACAATAAGGTAGATTTTGAATCCAATAATATACACTTGTATTTTTTGAAAACACGACCGATTGAATACAAACAATTTAATAATGAATTTGTTCCAAATTTATCTATATTAGATGTCATGATGTTTAATTCAGCGGAACAAATAAATAAAATGTCAAAGGAATATGAATTGACATGAAATTAACTAATATGTCAACAACGAATAATTATAGTATTATTGATTTAAGAAATGGAACAAATCATCCGTGCAGTTTTTTATATAGCGAGATTTACGAAAATGCTTTATTGACCGGTAAATTTATTGATGGTCGTTCGCAACCAGGCTTTAATTTGGAAAGTGAGGGAGGGAATTCTCCATTTGTTTTGGCTGCTAAAGCCGCTATTGTATCAGGAGTAGAAAATAAAGATTCTTCGATTATAATAGAAAATGTGTTATCCCGGTATTATGCAACGGTAATACCAAAATCAGCAGCTCAATATTTAGACCTAGATGTTGATACAAATAATAAATTGGCTATATCGCCTCCATGGGCATCCGTATTTCCTTGGCGAGCCAGAACATTGGAATCGTATCAACAGGCTTACGAAAATGCGGCTATAGAAGAGAATAGAAAAAATGGAACTGTTTTAGATATAACAAAAGGTTGGCTGTTTTGCGGACCAGTAAGTCCTGAGAAAATCAAAATAGAAGCTATGAGAATAGATTATGTATTAAAGCAAATAAATAAAGAGGGTTTTAAACGCTCCGATTCTTCGGATGGAGATGTCAAGGCAACTGCGCTTATAGATGATTCTAACAACTGGAGATGGTTAATAACCGCAGGTAACCATAGAGCTTCGGCAGCATCGGCTTTAGGTTACAAAGACATACCTATTCGTATAAATCTTGTTATCAGAAGAAATGATTACAAATATTGGCCTAATGTAACAAATGGTTTATATAGTGAAAGCGATGCGTTAAAGGTATTTGACCGATACTTTAACGGAATTGCGCCTCCTGCATTAACAAATAAATGGTTACGGTTGAAACTTATAAATGAAAATAAAAAAGTTAAAGAAGGGAATGATGCTTAACGAACAAGAAATAGTAAGTGAATTGATTTCCGTATTAGCAAAAACCGCTAATACAGAAAAACATCATGGCTATCATATTTTCCCTGAAAGAGTGGATAGTAAAATAAAAGATGAGGTAATGAAGCCCAAATCAAAATTTTATGAAAAAGAACGAATGACTTTCATAAGAGAGAATATTAGTTTTTATAATAAGTCAATATTAGATATAGGATGTAATATTGGATATTTTCTTTTCGGAGCATTGGATGATAATGCAAAAAGTGTAACCGGATATGAAGGAAAAGTACTTTGTTACGAGTTTATGGAAAGAGCAATAAAACTCTTCGGAGAAGAAGAAAAATTTAACCCAAGCTTTTTTAACGGCTTTTGCAACCGCCTGCGCCACCCCCTTATCTAAGGGCGACGGCAAAATAAAGTCGGGGTTAAGCTCGCCCGGCTTTACATAATCTGCGATAGCCTTAGCCGCCGCTATTTTCATATCCTCCGTTATGTCGCCTGCCCTCGCATCCAAAGCCCCCCTGAATATCCCGGGGAAGGCTAAAACATTGTTTATCTGATTGGGCAAATCGCTTCTGCCGGTGCCGACTATAAAAGCCCCGCCTTTTTTTGCCTCATCGGGCATAATCTCCGGCACCGGATTAGACATAGCGAAAACTATCGCTTTTTTATTCATAGCGGCTATAATGTCGGCGGTTACGCATCCCGGCGCCGAAACGCCTATAAATACGTCCGCGCCATCTAAAACATCCGCAAGCGTCCCTTTTTTACCCGCTTTATTCGTGATTTTGGCAATTTCGGTTTTTTCCGAATTTAAACCTTGACGGCCTTTAAAAATCGCGCCCGACCTATCGCATAATATAACGTCGCCCGCGCCTACCGAAAGTAAGAGCTTTGCAACCGCGACCCCCGCCGCCCCCGCGCCACTTATAACCGCCGTTATTTTGTCAATCGTGCGGCCGGTCAGCTTTAGGGCGTTATAAAGAGCCGCTAAGGTAACTACCGCCGTTCCGTGCTGATCGTCGTGAAAAATCGGGAT
>QMCE01001505.1_pt1 | contig 23891 bp, 24 predicted proteins | sample 1821851 | NCBI WGS metagenome assembly QMCE01 (sample SAMN09453174, study PRJNA476694) | Termite gut metagenome, whole genome shotgun sequencing project. | isolation source: worker | host: Odontotermes sp. | place: South Africa:Pretoria | collected 2016-01-28 | reverse complement strand
ATATGACGAAGATGCCACATGGGATGTTTTTATAGGTAAAACAAGAAAGGATCTAAACGCTGTTAAGTCTTACATTTTTTTAAGACTTCGGCTCATGTTTGATCCACCGGCTAATTCTTTTCTTGTAAATTCCTTACAAGCGCAAGTGGATCAGCTTGAATGGCGTTTAAATGTTCAAGTGGAAACGCCAGTAACGGAGGTGGACTATCGTGCCTGATTATTTTATGGAGTCTCTAGAAAAGGAATTAGACGAAACTCTTACCCACTACGGAGTAAAGGGTATGAAATGGGACGTCCGTAGATACCAATACGAGGATGGGTCGTTGACTCCGGAAGGAAAGAGACGGCTTCGACAGGCAGAAAGAGAATACTCAGCTAGACGGAACGCTTCTTCGACATCTGGCGATGCAAGTTCAGGAAGAAGTGGTTCTTCTGGATCAGGGGCAGGCGGAGGAACTGGGGAGACCAATACTAAATCCTCAGCGGCTTCAAAGAAAGAAACGACCAAGGACAAGCTCGACAAAGTTTCAGAAAAACTAATGGTCGAAGCTAATAATGCGGCTTTTCCAGCAACATCGAAAGTCTATGAAAAGTGGGCAGACAAACTTCAAGGCTACGGTGATATTCGTAAGAGCCCTTACTTTGAAAAATATATCAAAGAGTACTCCGAGGTTATGGAGAGTTCAATGAATGCTCACGCAAGGCTTTCAGAGAACAAGAACGTAGAAATCGATGGGGAAGTTTACGAGGTTCGTTATAAAGTTGTTAATGGGATGGCCGAACCTGACTTTAAGAAGGTGTCTGATGACCAGAACGATAACGAAGAGGCGAAAGAGAAAAGAAGGAGATCAAACACAACTTCTAATAGAAGTCGGTCTTCTAGGAGAGCTTCTAGTGGTGTAAGACACGCGGAGGAAGAAAGCGACAGTCTTTCGCATTTCGGAATCCTTGGAATGAAATGGGGTGTCCGACGATATCAAAGGGAAGACGGAACGAGAACTCCTGCGGGAAAGAAGCGAGAAGCTAAAGCTCGTGGAAGCGATGATTTTGAAGAAACTAGGAGCCTAGCGAAAAAGGGTATGCGGCATCTTTCCACAAAGGAACTTCAAGATTTAACTAAAAGGTTGAGTCTTGAGAAAAACTATAGAGATTTAATTACTGGTATAAATAGAACCCGGGCCGACAAAGGTTTTGATTTTATAAAGAAGATTACCGCCGCTGGGGCAACAATTGCCTCTTTGTACGGACTTGTTAAAACGCCCCTTGGTCAAGACCTGATTAAGCTACTCAAGGGGACGGCATCTAAGTAGATGGCTCTGTCGAATAAAGCAACTCCATATTACTACGGTCTTTTTAGAGAGCAGGTTTTAAGGGGCGAGATACCAGTATGCCGAGAAATCTCTATGGAGATGAATCGGATAGATGCTCTCATAAAAAATCCGGGTGTTTACTATGACGATCAAGCAATAGATGGTTTTGTTAAGTTCTGTGAAGAAGAATTAACGCTTACAGATGGCTCGGAAGTTAAACTTCTTGATTCGTTTAAACTTTGGGCTGAGCAAGTATTCGGTTGGTATTATTTTGTAGAAAGAAGTGTATACACACCAAATGAGTCAGGTCATGGCGGCCATTATGTAACAAAAAGAATAAAGCGACGCTTGATTAAGAAACAGTTTCTTATCGTAGCTCGTGGTGCAGCCAAATCCATGTATGCGTCGTTCATTCAAAACTTCTTTTTGAACGTTAAGACCGATACAACCCATCAAGTGACTACTGCACCAACTATGAAGCAGGCCGATGAAGTCATGTCTCCGATTCGAACCGCCATCGTTAGATCTAGAGGGCCGCTGTTTAAATTTTTAACAGAGGGGTCAATACAGAACAAAACCGGAAGCCATGCTTATAGGCCGAAACTTGTATCTACAACTAAAGGCATCGAGAACTCATTGACAGGGTCGCTACTTGAGATTCGTCCGATGACCGTGGATAAGCTTCAAGGCCTGAGGCAAAAGATTTCAACGGTCGACGAGTGGCTTTCCGGAGATGTTAGGGAAGATGTCATTGGGGCTCTTGAGCAAGGAGCATCTAAACTGGATGAGTATTTCATCTTGGCCGTAAGTTCAGAAGGCACGATTCGAAACAACGTTGGCGACACAATCAAAATGGAACTTATGGACATACTAAAAGGTGAGTATAATAATCCCCATGTAAGTATTTGGTATTATAAACTCGATGACGTGAAAGAAGTAGAGTTTCCAGAAATGTGGATTAAGGCGAACCCAAACATCGGAAAAACGGTGTCTTACGAGGCTTATCAGGCAGACGTTGATCGTGCAACGCATGCTCCTTCTGCTCGTAACGATATACTTGCTAAGAGGTTTGGACTTCCGATGGAAGGGTATACATACTTCTTTACATACGAGGAAACCGTTCCGCATCGAACGCATACTTTCTGGGGACTCCCTTGCGCGATGGGAGTCGATCTCTCTCAAGGAGATGATTTCTGTGCGTTTACTTTTTTATTTCCAAGAAAAGCGGAGCTTTACGGTGTAAAAACTTTATGCTTCATAACAGAGAGAACTTTGATGATGCTTCCAGGAGCGATGCGAATCAAGTACGATCAATTTATCAAAGAAGGAAGTTTGTTGGTACTTCCTGGAAGTATCCTACGGCCAATGGATGTCTTTGATCATTTAGATTCCTATATTCAAACAGAGGAGTTAGACGTTCGAAGCGTTGGGTATGACTCTTATAACGCAAAAGAGTTTATGGAACGTTGGGAGCAGGAGAACGGGCCTTACGGTATTGAGCGCGTCGTTCAAGGCAGAAGAACGGAATCGGTTCCTCTTGGAGAAATAAAGATTCTGATGCATGATAGAAAGATGATTTTCGATCAAGAAATTATGTCTTTTTGCATGGGTAATTGTGTAGTGCTTGAGGATACTAACGGAAATCGTATGCTCCACAAGAATAGAGCAGAACGTAAAATAGACTCCGTGGCAGCTCTTCTTGACGCTTGGGTTTCCTATAAGCTTCATGAAGATTTGTTTGAATAAAGGAGGGTTATATGAGCGAACCGACATTCTTTCAACGACTGAAGGACGGTTTCAGTCATGGCTGGAATGCGTTCCGAAATCGAGATCCGACCGAAGAATGGTCCCTAGAAAATCAAAGCAATTCGTTAGGAAATCGCTATTGGTATGGTCGTGGAGGAACTTCATACAGACCTGATCGAATGCGAATGACGAGAGGAAACGAGAAGTCTATAATTGCGGCGCTTATAAACAGGATCGCATTAGATGTTTCGGCTGTTAATTTTCGGCATGTTCGGGTAGATCAAAATGGAAATTTTCTCGAGCCAATTCATAGCGATTTGAATCGAGTATTAACTTACGAGGCCAACATCGATCAGACCGGAAGAGAGCTAATAAGGGACCTTACGATTTCGATGTTGGATGAAGGGTGCGTTGGGGTTTTCCCAACAGACGCTTCCGTTGATCCTAATCAGGAGAATGCTTATTCGATTAAGTCTTTACGAGTATGTAGAATTCTTGAATGGTTTCCAGAGGCTGTCCGGATAGAGTATTACAGCGAAGTCACAGGGCGAATGGAGCAACGCTGCATGCGAAAAGAAGCAGTGGCTATCATAGAGAATCCTCTTTATAGTATCATAAACGATGAATGCTCTGTTCTAAGGCGGCTTGTCCATAAATTGAATCAGATGGATATACTTGATGAGGCGGTAGTAAGTGGAAAGTTAGATGTAATAATACAGCTTCCTTATCCGATTAAATCGCCTCAGAAGCAAGAACAAGCGGAGACTCGTCGAAAACTTCTTGAAGAGCAGATGACAGGCTCCAGACTCGGGATCGGATACACAGACGTTACTGAAAAAATTGTTCAACTTAATCGACCTGTCGAAAACCACTTTCTCGAGCAGGTTCAGTATTGGATGGAGCTGTTCTACGATCAATTGGGCATGAACAAACAAATAGTTGACGGAACAGCGGACGAACAAACAATGTTGAACTATTATGGACGAACTAGAGACCCAATTCTGAGATCTATCCAAGAAGCTTTTGAGCGGAAGTTCTTAACGCAAACTGCTAGAACTCAGAACCATCGGGTAATGTACTTCACAGAGCCTTTCAAGCTCATCACCGCTATCAATCTTGCAAATCTTGCTGATAAGCTTACAAGGAATGAGATACTAACTTCAAACGAAATACGAGGCCTTATCGGATTTAAACCCAGTGACGATCCACGAGCTAATCAGCTTGTAAACAAGAACATAGCGATGAAGAATGAAGTCGTTCCCGTTAACCAATCCGTACCAGAAGTTTCTATGGAAGGAGAGAATCAAAATGGAAGCGAAACCGTATGATTTCAGCGGATACGCGACCAAGTATGGCATTAAATGCTCAGATGGCCGCACTATCCAGAAGGACGCTTTTAAGCATATGAATGGCATGACGGTCCCTTTTGTCTACCATCATTTGCATGATGATGTTTTGCAAGTGCTTGGCCACGCTTTGCTTGAAGCTAGAGATGACGGTATGTATGCCTGGGTTTCTTGTAACGATACTGAGAAGGGTCAGCATACCAAATCATTAGTTAAGCATGGAGACATAGTTTCATTATCGATCTATGCTAATAATCTTGTCCAAAAAGGAAAAGACGTGGTTCACGGTATGATTCGGGAGTTGAGCTTAGTTCTTGCTGGCGCAAATCCTGAAGCGGTCATTGATAATATCGCGATTTCTCATGAGGATGGAAGTATAATCCTTGATGAGGAAGAAGCAGTTATTTCGATGAAGGAGCCTATCTCCGTAGAGATTATTCATGAAGACGAAGGCACAGAGAAAGAACAATCCACGGAAGAGAATGAAGAAAAGAACAGCGAGGAAGACATCTCCCATGCTCTTTCTGAAAACGCAACCGTACAGGATGTTCTTTCTACAATGACCGAAGAGCAGCAAAATGTCGTCGCGGCTCTTATCACCGAAGCTATAAACGAAACCAATTCGGCTATGGCGCAATCTGAAGATGGAGGAGAAGCTATGAAAACCAATCCTTTCGAGCCTGTCCGTGACCCCAAGACCCCTGTTCGGAGTGAGTACGCTCTCACTCATTCTGATTTTACAGAGCTGTTTGATGCGGCGAAGAGGGAAAACTCTTTTAAGGCCGTTCTCAAGCACGCAATGAATGAGACCGAAGGCGTTCTGTCCCATGCTGATACCTACGGACTTGATCCTATAGAAGTTTTGTTCCCAGACGCTCAACTTGTTAATAACACACCTGAGTACCTTGCTCGGAGGATGGAGTGGGTCTCTACCGTTCTTAATGGTGTTCGTCATAGTCCTTTTAGCCGCATCAAGATGGTTATCGCCGACATCACCGCGGATGAAGCCAGGGCCAAGGGTTATGTGAAGGCCACGATGAAGAAGGAAGAGATCATCAGGCTGATTCAGCGTGCGATTTCTCCGAAGACCATCTACAAGAAGCAGAAGCTTGATCGGGACGACGTCCTCGACATTACGTCCTTTGACGTCATTGCCTGGTTGCGTTCTGAGATGCGAATCATGCTCGACGAAGAAGTCGCTCGCGCTATCCTTATAGGCGATGGTCGTGAAGCGGATGACCCTGACAAGATTTCGGAAGAAAACATCATCCCGATCTTCAAGGATGCCGACTTGTACGCGCATCATGTGGTGCTTCCAGCGATTGATCCTGCCAATCCTGGTCCTGGTCTGATTGGTCAGATTGACGCGGTTCTCATGGCGATGGCCGAATATCGTGGTTCTGGTGCTCCGACGATGTTCGTTTCTCCGAGTACGCTTACTCGCTATCTGACCGTGAAGGACACGATGATGCATAGGTTGTATCCGACCATGGCGGAGCTAAACGCAGCGATGACCACGAGCAATATCGTTACCGTTCCTTTGATGGAAGGCGCGACTCGTGTTGGTGACGACGGGAAGACCTATGCTCTTAACTCTATCGTCGTCAACCTGCGTGATTACACTGTTGGAACGGATCGCGGTGGTCAGATTACCTCTTTCGACGACTTCGACATCGACTTCAATCAGCACAAGTATCTGATCGAGACTCGTATGTCTGGCGCTCTTACTAGGCCGAAGTCCGCTCTGGTCTTTGAGACCGACGTGAGCCCGGCCGGCTAATCAACTAAATCAAAATGGAAGTGATCTGATATGGCGAAGTATCATGGGGAGATCGGTTATAAGATCAGTAAGGAAATACGCCCTGGGTACTGGGATGATGTAATCGTTGAAAGAACATATCGAGGCGATATTGTTCGAGATTCTAGGCGTTGGTCTCCAACAGATCAAGTAACTGACGATCTGACTCTTAATAATTCGATCAGTATCCTTGCCGATGCATTCGCTTATATGAACTTCCATAGAATTTTGTACATCAAATGGATGGGGTCTTATTGGAAAATCCAGTTTGCTGAGGTCCAGAGGCCCCGTCTCATCTTAACGATTGGGGGTATATACAACGGACCGACGGAGAATGATCGATAGGCGTTTGGAGTTGCAGGACCTATTAGAGCGTCTCCTTCAATCGGAGAATGTATACTTCCAACGTCCACCGAATACTGGAATGATTTATCCATGTATTCTCTTTGAACGATATTCTGGAGAAACGACTTTTGCGTCAAACGATCCCTACATCTTTAATGAGAGGTATCGCGTGACAATAATGGATCGAGATCCAGACAATCCTGTCATAGAGAAGATAGCAAGACTTCGAACCGCGATTTATGACCGTCACTACAATTCAGACGGCCTTAATCACGACGTTTTCAATCTCTATTATCTGTAAAGGAGATATGATTATGGCAAGACTTATTTGGGATGCCGTAGGCGACAAGATTTATGAAACTGGTGTAGACCATGGTGTTCTTTATCTTCAGACCCCTGGAACTGGGGTTTATGATAAGGGATATGTTTGGAATGGTCTTACTGGGGTTACAGAGTCTCCTAGTGGAGCCGAACCGACGACGAATTACGCGGATAATATCGCTTATCTGGTAATTATGTCGGCCGAGGAGTTTGGCGGGACTATCGAGGCGTATACCTATCCTGATGAATTCAATGTGTGCAACGGCAATATCGAGCCTACTCCTGGGGTTATTGCCGGTCAGCAAGCTCGTCAGGCTTTCGGTATGAGTTATCGTACTTTGATCGGTAATGACGTTATGGGACAGGCATACGGTTATAAGATTCATCTGGTTTATGGCGCTCTTGTCTCTCCTTCGGAGAGAGCCTATACCACGATCAATGAATCTCCGGAAGCTATTACGTTTAGCTGGGAATTCACGACAACCCCTGTTCCTGTTTCGGCAACTCCGAACGCAAGACCTACTGCTATTATGACGGTTGATTCGACGAAGGCTGATCCGGCGTTGCTTGCGGCCTTTGAGAACATTATCTATGGTAACGCGGACGAAGAGGCAAGACTCCCTATGCCGGACGAAGTTATTACTCTTTTGACTCCGTCGACTCCGTAAAAATGACTTTTGAAAGGGGCACTTTAAAATGATCAAACAGGAGATCTCATTTGAGGACTACAATGGCGATAAGCAGACGAGGACTTGCTATTTCGGCTTTAATAGGCGCGAACTGATTCAAATGAATGCGTCGATGCCGGGTGGTCTTGAGGGGACGATCAAGCAGATCGGAGAACAGTCCGATTTTCAGAAGGTCGTAATTCTTATCAAGAATTTGATTCTTGATGCGTATGGGGAGAAGAGCGCAGATGGCTTGGTATTTATGAAGACTCCAGCCATTCGGGAAGCTTTTGAATGCTCTCCTATGTTTGATGAACTTTACATGGAAATGATGAACGACGCAGAGAAATTTGCGGCTTTTGTCAACGGAACAATACCTGCTAATCTCAGAGGACAGCTCGACAAGCTGGAAGCTGTCAACTAATTAAAGGAGAGAATGGAATGCTCACGATTCAAACGAAGGGTTCCGAACTTTACGACGATGAAAAGGAAATATTCGTCGAAATAAAGCCTTATACTTTGACTCTTGAGCATTCCTTGATCTCCGTGTCTAAGTGGGAGAGCTTGTATAAAAAGCCGTTTTTATCTACGGCTAAGCGCTCTATAGAAGAACAGTTAGCGTATATACGCTGCATGTCGGTAAGCAAAGATGCTCCAGAAGAAATATTTACTCATTTAGATAATGATAGTCTTAAAAAAATAATCGAGTATATAGACGACCCAATGACGGCAACTACGTTTTATGAGTATCAAAGACCAAACACCAAACAAAAGAAGGAAACTTTGACTAGCGAGGTCATTTATTGGCAGATGACAGCACTAGGAATCCCTTGGGAGTGCCAAAAGTGGCATCTAAATCGTCTTATCACGCTTATAAGAGTGTGTAATATAAAGAATAATCCAAAAGGATCAAAAATGGCCATTAATGACAGAGCTAAAATGATGGCCGAACTAAATGCGAAGAGACGAGCCGAGATGAATACGAAAGGGTGATATTTGGTGTTTCGTATTAAAACCTCAGGCTCTTTTAATAATTCGACTAGTTTTCTTAAAAGAATTCTTGGTCGTCAAACAATAGCGGATGTATTAAATAGATATGGACGAATTGGTGTTGATGCCTTATCTTCTGCTACTCCGACCGATACCGGGTTAACCGCAATGAGCTGGCGTTTTGAGGTGCATCAATCAAAAGGAAAGCATTTCTTATATTTCACGAACGACAACGTAGTTAACGGAATTCCAGTGGCAATCCTCATTCAGTATGGGCATGGAACAAGAAATGGCGGATATGTGCAAGGCTATGACTACATAAACCCCGTAATTCAGCCCATATTTGATAAAATAGCAAATGATGCCTGGAAGGAAGTGACGGCTTAATGGCAAGCGTAGATAATCGAGTTGTTCAAATGTCTTTTGACAATAGTAAATTTGAAAGCAATGCGAAACAAACGCAAGAAACATTACGGAAATTAGATGAGAGTTTAGCTTTTAAGAATGGCGCCAAAGGTTTGCAGGATGTTGAAGCTGCTGGAAATCGTATGAATTTTGGACCGCTATCGTCTGCCGTTGAAGGCATAACCATGAAATTTGACGCTCTTGGAATTATGGGCGTTACGGCGCTTATGAACATTACTAATAAAGCAGTAGATGCAGGCCTTGCGCTTGCAAAATCTTTAACGATAGAGCCTATAATCACAGGATTTGAAGAGTATGAACTAAAAATGAACTCTATCCAAACGATTTTGACAAATACGAAGAGTAAAGGGACAACTCTGGACGATGTCAACAAGTCTTTGGAAGAGTTAAATCGATATGCCGACCAGACCATTTATAACTTTGGGGAAATGACAAGAAATATTGGCACTTTTACTGCTGCTGGAATTGAGCTTGAGCCGGCAACAAAAGCGATTAAAGGTATTGCGAATTTAGCCGCAGGCTCCGGATCAACAGCGGCCCAGGCTGCCACAGCAATGTATCAGCTTTCTCAAGCGTTGGCCGAAGGTAGAGTGTCTCTTCAAACTTGGAATTCCGTCGTTAATGCCGGTATGGGCGGAGAGCTTTTTCAACATGAGCTCATAAGGCAATCATATAGGCATGCTAATATCACAAAAGAAACCATGGAAGCTTTACTGTCTGGTCAGGAATCATTTAGAGATGCTTTGATGATTAAACCAGGAAAGGGTTCGATTCTTGACATAGGAACTCGAGAGCTTATGGCTGCTTTTGAAAAATTTGCAGATGATCCAGACCTAATAAAGGCCGCAACAAGAGTTAGAACGCTTACGATGCTTATAAGCACGATGCAAGAATCCGTTCAATCTGGTTGGGCGCAAAGTTGGGAGTATATTCTTGGCGATATGGACGAAGCCGCGACGTTTTTAACCGAAATAAACGATGCTTTTGGAGAAATTGTAGGAAAGCAAGCAGACGCGCGAAATGAACTTCTTCACGGGTGGAAAGTTCTTGGTGGAAGAGACGATCTTCTTCAAGCTTTTCGAAATATTGGGTCTGCGATCATGTCGATTGTTACTCCCATATCAGACGCCTTTAACTCGATATTTGCACCAATGACCGCGTTTGATCTTGCTAACATAACAGATCAGTTTAAAAACTTTACGGCAGGATTAATCATATCAGAAGAAACGTCAAAGAATCTAAAGACCACGTTTGAGGGTCTTTTCGCTATATTTGACATTATAGGAAAAGTTATAGGTGCAGTAATTGACGTTATAGCTTCTTTGGTTGGTGCAGTTTTACCGGCAGGAGATGGTTTTTTAGCATTTACAGCTAAAGTCGCAGAATCAATTATTGCGTTTAATACCTTTTTGGAGACCAGTGAACTTCTTAATGTCGCGTCTTCTAAGATTGGAGAAGTTCTAAAGAACCTTGCGTCTCTTGTTGGAAGCGTTTTCGATGGTATAATCAATACAATTAAACTGTTTGCAGAACAAGGAGAAGACGCTTTTAGCAACGTGTCAGAGCTTTGGTCCAATCGCTTTGAAGGGTTTGCTAAAGTCGGAGAAAGAGTGTCTGTTGTTTTTCAGTTTCTTGCAGGAGTCTTTGACACGATTATATCTGCCGCTAAGAATGCTTGGTCAATCCTTACGTCTGTCGTAACGCAACTATTCGATAAACTTGGAGAGGTCTTCGGGGAAGCAAGCTTTACGCCGGTGTTGGATTTGGTTAACGGCGGAATCTTTGCCTCTTTGCTGCTTGCTATTAAAAAGTTTTTTGGAGACATGGGTGGCGCCGTAGAAGGCTTCTCGAAGATAGGAGAAGGTTTTACAAAACTTCTTTCTGGTGTTGGAGACTCTTTAGAAGCATTTACTCTTAAAGTTAAATCTGAGGCGCTACGAAATATTGCAGTCTCCATAGGAATTCTTGCGGCTTCTTTACTTGTAATTAGTTTTATAGACCAAGAAAAGCTTGTTAGTTCTCTTGCGGCTTTGGCTGGTCTCTTTACAGAGTTGTTTGGGATTTTAACAATTTTTCAGAGACTTGGTCTGGCTGGGGGGTTACAACTTTCGACCCTTGGCTTGGGACTTATCTCGATTTCCTCGGCGGTTTTAGTTCTATCCTTTGCGATGAAGAACCTTTCAGGATTAGATTGGGATGGTGTTGCCAAAGGTCTTGTTGGTATGGCTGGGGCTATGATAGAGCTTATGGGCATAGCAAAGCTTATGGGGATGCTGAACGTTAGTGGGGTTCGAGGAGCAGCAAGCTACGTTATATTTGCGGCGGCAATGTTAATTCTAACCAAAGCAATTGAACCTTTAGCCAAACTTTCATGGGAAGACCTCGCAAAGGGATTGATAGGGCTTGGCGTTGCAATGCTTGAGATTGTGGCTTTTAGTAAGCTAGCAACCAAAATTTCTATTTCTTCGAGTATAAGTATCGTTATATTAGCTAGCAGTTTATTAATTCTTGCCGAAGCTGTTGGACGATTTGGAGAGATGGACTTACCGTCCATGATAAAGGGTCTTTCTGGCGTAGGTGTTGTTCTCCTGGAGCTTGTTGCTTTCACACGACTTATGGGAAATAATTCAGCAATTCTTCAAACTTCCGTTGGCATGATCGCTATTGCAGCATCAATGCATATTTTTGCTTCGGCTATTCAGAAGCTTGGTGCGATGGATCTTATATCGTTAGGAAAAGGCTTGTTAGCAATGGGTGTTGCTTTAGCAGAAGTGACGATCGCTTTGAATTTCTTACCAAGAGATTCTGTTATAAAAGCTATGGGTTTAATAGTTACTGCTGGCGCTATGGTGGTTCTTTCTAAAGCTATGAAGAATTTTGGTGCTTTATCTTGGGGAGAAATAGCCAGAGGTCTTGTTGCTCTTGGCGGCGCTTTAACTGTTTTGGCTGTGGCTTTGAACTTTATGACAGGGGCAATAGGCGGTGCGGCAGCGCTAACTATTGCTACAGTAGGGCTTTACGGTTTGGTTGGAGTTATGAAGATTCTAGGAACTATGTCTTGGGAAGATATCGGACAGAGTTTAGTGACTTTAGCTGGAGCTCTAGCCGCTTTAGTAGGCGCTGCGGCATTAACCATGCTTGTGATTCCAGGAATGTTGGCTCTATCAGGGGCGCTATTGGCACTTGGAGCAGCAGCCGTTCTTGTTGGCGGAGGAATAGCCCTTCTTGGTGTTGGCCTCGCAGCTATAGCTGTTGGCGGAGCGGCAAGCATTAATCTCCTAATTCAAGCGGCAAGAGGTCTTATCGACTTACTTCCGCATCTCTTCAAGAGACTTGGAGAAGCTATAGTAGAGTTAGCAAACGTAGTCATAGAAGGTGCTCCGGCTTTAGGAAAAGCCTTAGTAGAGCTGGTACGAGCTACTTTAACGACGGCTGGAGACATTATTCCGATGCTTGCCGAGTTCATATTTAAACTTGTGGATGAACTTTTGGGTGTCCTTGTAACGTATATTCCTTCGATTGTGGATAAACTTGTGGATTTAATAATAGGGATTATTGATGCGATAATACCAAGAGTTCCAGAGATAATTTCTAAGGGCGTTGAACTAATAAAAGCCATTCTTGATGGCATTTCTAATGCGGCTACTGGGTTTACGGTTGATCAACTGTCTTTAGCTTTCTTGGAATTGACCGCGGCCTTCTTCCTTCTCTCAAATATACCTATAACAGGAGCGTTAACCGCGATTGCTAATCTTGGGATTGGTGGTCTTGCTGTAATATTAGCAGCATTAGGGGGTCTTCAGCAAATACCAGGCCTTCGGTGGTTAATTAGCGAGGGAAGCGTCTTACTTGGAGAAATTGGTAGAGGAATAGGCTTGTTCGTTGGTAGCATTGTTGGCGGGTTCGGAGAGGGAATGACCTCGAGCATGCCAGCGATAGCCACGAGTTTATCAGAATTTATGACAAACCTAAAACCTTTCTTGGAAGGGCTTAAGCTCGTAAATGAAGACACAGTAATGTCGGTCTTGAGTCTTGCTGGAATGGTAATAGCTCTTACGGCAGCGAGCTTTTTAGATGCAGTAGCTTCGTGGATAACGGGTGGTTCATCAATTGTAAAATTTGGAGAAGATTTAGCGGCTTTTGCTCCGAACCTTAAAGTCTATAGTGACGCTGTAAAAGGTATTGATTCCTCAGCAATCCAAGCTTCTGCAAACGCAGCAAAGCTTCTAACCGAATTTGCAAATAACGTTCCTAACTCAGGAGGCGTTGTTGGTTGGTTTATGGGCGAAAACTCATTAGCTGCGTTTGCCGAAGAATTAATTGCTTTTGCTCCCTCTCTAAAAGAATTTGCAAAAGAAGTTAAGGGTATATCTGCGGATTCTGTTTCTGGTGCTGTAAATGCTGCTAAAATTCTTGCGGATTTCTCAGCTACAATCCCCAACCAAGGAGGCATTGCGGCCTGGTTGTCGGGCGATAACTCTATGACAGACTTTGCAGCAGACTTAGCAACTATGGGGCCAAGTCTTAAGCAGTTCTCAAAAGATATTAAAGGAATAGATCCCGGGCTTATTTCTTCTGCTGGAACTGCCGCTAAAGTGTTAGCGGAAATGGCAAATAATCTTCCTGAAGTTGGTGGCGTTGTTGGTTGGTTCTCCGGAGAAGCTTCACTTACGGCTTTTGGGGAAGAATTAGCATCGTTCGGTCCACACTTTGCAAGGTACGCTGCATCAGTTAGACAAATTAATCCGGAAACGGTTGTGGCCTCTGCGACTGCCGCAAAAGCTCTAGCTGAAATGGCTGCGACTCTACCAGAGCAAGGAGGAGTGGTAGACTGGTTTACCGGATCTACTACGCTTTCGGCTTTTGGAGAGGAATTAGTAAAGTTTGGCCCATATTTGACCGAATACTCTCAAAGTGTTGTTGGTGTTCATCAAGGCGCAGTAAATGCCTCAATAGCAGCGGCTAACGTTGTAAAAGAATTTGCGGAAACTCTTCCTAATCAAGGTGGAGCATTGGCTTGGTTCACTGGAGATAATACGCTTTCAAAATTCGGGGAAGAACTTGCGAAGTTCGGTCCATATTTGACAGAATACTCTCAAAGTGTTGTTGGTGTTCATCAAGGCGCAGTTGAAGCAGCTGTTGCGTCTGCCTCTATAATGGCTTCATTGGCGGAGGGCCTTCCAAATCAAGGTGGCGTGGTTGCTTGGTTTACAGGAGATAACACGTTATCTGCTTTTGGAGAAGAGTTAGCAGTGTTTGGTCCTTTTTTAACTGCATACTCACAAAGCGTAGTCGGCGTGCATCTCGGTGCGGTTGAAGCCTCCGCTGCTGCCGCAGAAATTATGAGTAGCTTTGCTGAAACTCTTCCCGATCAAGGAGGAATCGTTGACTGGTTTACGGGATCAAACACGCTTTCAAAATTCGGAGAAGAATTGGCGGCGTTTGGCCCTTACTTAATGCAATATTCTCAAAGTGTTGTTGGGGTTCATTTGGGAGCTGTCGAATCTTCTGTTGTTGCTGCTCAGGCTCTTAAAACAATAGGAGAGGGTCTTCAAAACGAGGGCGGTCTAGTCTCTTTGTTTACGGGAGATAACACACTATTAAACTTTGGAGAGAATGTTGTAGCGTTTGGTAACGCGTTGGTTTCCTACAGTCAATCGGTTGTGGGGCTTAATCATACGGCGATGACTTCTGCCTTTGATCGTATGGTTGAACTTGCCAACATGGCAAACATCTTATCAACCACAGATTGGGGCAAGATAACTCAGTTTTCTGTAAGCATGGAGAATCTTGGAAAGGTGTCTATAGAAGAATTTAGTAATGCGTTTATAAGCGAGAAACCTCGTGTAGAGCAGATCGTTTTGGAGTTTATTTATAACATGCTACATGTTATAGAAGGGCAGACGGAGATATTTAAGTCTGGAGCCCAAGACATTATGGTAAATGGTTTCGTTTTAGGGATTTCTGAGCATGGGCTTAAATCCGCCGAGGCTATGACAAAGGTCATACAGGAACTTCAAAGAAGAATCGATGAGGCAACCCTTCCGACTTACCAAAAAGTAGAAACTTTAATTACAAATAGTTTCGTTAAAGCCATCCAAGACGCAACAACAGAAGTTCGTGAAACTTTTTCGAAATTAATGGGAGATGCTCTAACAGTAATTAAGGGCTATGTTAACAGCTTTAAGCAAGCGGGTAATCAACTTGCTCTCGGTCTAAAACAAGGACTTCTTGATAAAGCTAAAGAGATCGCCGATGCCGCAAGAAAGATTGTCGAGGATGCACTCAGGGCCGCTAATGCCGCTGCCGACGTGAATTCTCCTTCAAGAGAAACATATTGGACAGGACAGATGATTGTATTAGGCCTTCTCAACGCACTCAAAGACAATCAACACGCAGCAAGAGACTCGGCTAGACAACTTGCTGAGTCTACACTGCTAGGTCTCAATTCTGCATTTAGCGATTCTCCGACGCTTACTGTTACTCCCGTTTTGGACATGAACGAGCTTACTAAGCAAACAGATCTTCTTAAAACCTCTTTGGCTGACTCTTCGGGAACATTAACGCTTGCGTCAAAAGCTATGAGTGGTCCGTCTTCCGTCTACGCAGATCAAACGAATCAAAATGGAAGTGGTTTGCTCGGAGGATTTAACTTTGTCCAGAATAACTACTCACCCCAAGCATTAACAAGAGCTGAGATCTATAGACAAACTCATAATTTACTCTCAACAGCGAAAGGAGCAGTGGCCGCCACATGATTCATTCTTTTAAGATTACGAATTACCTTGGCGAGTCTATGCTCATGGAATTGTCGAGGCCCGAAGCGAGTGGATTAATCATCAACTCTGTGGAAGGCCTCGGCCCTCCAAAAGCGGCCATTAACACAACAGACGTTGTAACATGGGATGGTTCTTTTTTTAACTCAGCAAGAGCGCAAGAAAGAAACATAGTGTTTGATCTTAGGTTTACTTGGCATCCGTTGATAGAAGACGCTAGGCATAAGACGTATAAATACTTTCCCATAAAGTCTCTAGTAGACATAGAGGTTACGACGGACAGAAGACATCTCCGAACAAGCGGATATGTTGAATCAAACGAGCCAGACATCTTCAACAAAGAATCGGGATGTTCTATCTCGATCATATGCCCAAATTCGTACTGGTCCTCTATAGAAACCGAAATTAAAGCCTTCTCGAGTATAGATGGGGCATTTGAGTTTCCGTTCTCAAATGAGAGTTTGACGGAACCGCTTCTTATTATGGGTGAAATCGTAATCTCTCAAGAAGAGATCATCCGTTACGAGGGCGAGGTTGAGACGGGCGTCATTATCACGATTGTTGTCGGAGGAGAAACGGATCAGGTTAATATAATTAATGTTCAAACAAGAGAAGAAATGAAAATCGACACCGACATCATAGCAACGATTACGGGAGAAACGTCTCCTAGTGGCTATGGGCTATTGGCTGGCGATCTAATTAAGATCAATACTATGAAGGGCGAAAAGTCAGCAACGCTTCTGAGGGCTGGCCGGACGTATAATATTAGAAATGCTCTCGGTCTCTTTCCGACTTGGTTCACGCTTCATAGAGGAGACAACTCTTTTGCCTATACTACAGAAACAGATCTTCCTACCCTTTTGTTTACTATGGAAGCCTATGATTTGTATGAGGGGGTTTGATCCATGAACCTAGAGGTTGCGGTTCTAGACGAAAACTTCCAAATCATAGGTCAAATAGACGAGTATGAATCCTTAATTTGGACTGATCGATACTACGATGTTGGAGACTTTGAGATTTATGCTAGGGCATCAACCGAGCTTCTTTCGTTAATTCAAAATGGAAGATATGCCCAGATAAAAGACTCCAACAAAGTAATGTTTATTGAAGACGTATCTATCGAGTCCGAAATAGATCGAGGGGATTACATAACAGTAACCGGAAGGTCTTTAGAGTCTATGCTTTCAAGAGCCATTGTACTTAAGAAGATAACTGTAGAAAATGGCTCGGTTCAGGATTTGATAAAAAGAGTCATGAATGAAAACATGATCGAACCAACGGATCCGAACAGAGACTTTACTTCTCTTTCGTTTCAAGATTCATCCGATCCTAAAGTCCTAGAGGCGACAGTAAGCGTACAAGTCTTTAGTGAAGAGGTTCTTGATGTAGTTAAAACGCTCTGTTTGGTCCCTCAATTAGGATTCGAAATCGTGTTAGCTTCTGGTTTCACATTCATCTTCGACCTTTACGCTGGAGCGGATAGATCTCGAAACCAAACGGAAAATCCATACATCGTATTTGCGCCACAGAACGAAAACATTTCATCAAGCAGATACTTCGAATCTTCAAAAGACCTTAAGCATGTAGCTTATGTGTTTGCGGAGTATTCTAGGGAAGTGGAAACGACAGAAACAGATCCTGAGACAGGAGAAGAAACAACCACAACAGAGACAGTTACTACTGAGGAGATGGTGGTTGTTGGAGAAGGCGTTGATTTAAATAGAAGAGAGCTTTACGTTGACGCAAGAGATCTTTCTTCGACCACCGAAAGCGGAAGTCAAATTTCAAGAAACAACTTTCTTGAGATGATGCGTGTTCGTGGAGTGGAAGCTTTAAAAGAATATGAAACTGTAAAAACTTTTGATGGAGAAGTGGACGCCTCTAAAGAGCCAAGATATGGCGTTGACTTTTTCATGGGGGATATTGTAGAAGTAGCTAACGCATATGGCATGAGCTCTACAGCAAGAGTAATAGAGCTTGTTCGAACAATTGACGCATCAGGATACAAAGAAGTACCCGCCTTTATTATGCTGTAAGAAGAGGTGAGAATGTGGCTGTAACTAGTGGGTTCTTTAATTCGCTAGATGGAGATCGTAAATACGACGCCCTACAGATGTCGAGCATCTTTGACGGCATCATAACGGACGGGATATTTATGCATTATCTTAATCGATTTGTTGTAACTGTATCTGACGTTGCTCCTTTCAGGGTAAACGTCGATACAGGACGAGGATGGTTTGATCATTCTTGGATCTTAAACGACGCGATTCTTCCTTTGGATTTAGATATTTCTGAAGTTTTGATGGATCGTATCGATGCTATTATGATTGACGTAAACGGTGAGTTAGGAGTTAGGAAAAACGACATCTTTGTCGTAAAAGGGGAACCAAGTACGGCCCCCGTTCCTCCTGTGCCCGTTCGATCTACTGCACATAATCAATATCCTATTGCTCATATTCTTGTTCGAAGAGGTTCTGTTGGTATTAATCAGGCAGACATAACGCTTCGTGTTGGAATGACCGAGACGCCTTATGTTACTGGCCCACTGACCACTATAAACATTGAGGATATGGTTAGACAGTGGGAAGACGAGTGGCGAATTTGGGAAGAAGAATGGATAGCATACAAAAACGGGCAAATTACAGAAATGAACAATACCGCGCAACAATGGCGAGATTTATGGGATTCTTGGTATACAGAGACTACAACAGACGCTTTAAATGACCAAGACGCATGGCAAACCGAGCGTAAGGACAGATTCGATACTTGGTTTCAAAGCCTGCAAGACGAACTTGAGCCAGACGTTGCTGCAACATTAGCGGCCAGCATTGTTGAATTAAAAGAGCGTGTTTCTGTTTTAGAGACAGACATGGCTACTATAAGAACTGGCGGTCGTATTAAATCTAATATGCTTGATAATAATGATGGGGCAATTCTTGATAACTTCGGAAATGCTATCTTTGGGATAGTTAAGTTTATGGTGGAGGAGATAGCATGAAAATTTCAGAATATCCTAAAATCGACCAAGCGTCTTCTTCCGATTTGCTCGTAATAAGTGGTATCGCTGGCGATAGGCAGATCACGGTTGGTAATTTAATGATCCATAGGCCACCTAGCACGACGTCTCCAGAAAGATTTGTTACGCTTACAGCGGACGGCTGGGACACTGCGACGAACAGACAAACAGTGGTTGTTCCTGGAATCTTAGGAAACACGGTCTTTATGTGGGACGTTGCTTTTCACACGACAAGAGACGAATATTTGAGGTTTTTAAGCGCTGGTATAAGATCCGTTGCCCAAGCCGCAGACCAAGTAACATTTCAATGCTTCTTCTTTAAACCCGACATGCCCATTACCCTTAGACTTTGGCTAATGTAAACAGAAAGGGGTGTATATATGAGAATTCCAGAATATCCTGTAGCAACTGCTCCTGATACTACAGATAACCTACTTCTTGATGGAACGGCTGGTACTAGAATTATATCTGTGGAGAACTTCTTTAATAACGCACCGAAAGTTTCTCCACCCACGATCATAGCTTCTGCTGACGAAGCGAATTGGTCATCGGACGGTGTTGGTTTCGTTTGCTGGGTTTCATGCCCTGGACTTAGTATAACGGACGATTCTGACATAATACTTTGGGATATTTCAACAACTGCAACAGACGATCAGGCCATTCAGTTTTTAGAAGCTGGAATACGCTTAGTTTCTGTAGAGCCCGATAGAATTCGTATAAAAGCAGAGTTCTTTAGACCGACTATCAACATCCCATTGGACGTTTGTAATTTGTTTCCGTAAAGGAGGAAGCTACTTGCCTGGATTTTATAGAGGATCGAGATTAAGTGGAGAAAGACTTCTTCCAAAACCAATATTTACAGGTGAGTCTTCTCTTTATCAGCATAACGAATATGACTGTATGAAACTCCTAACTTCTGGTACATTAACTCTTGATCGTATAGGTCCTTTTGACGTCTTTGCCGTTGGCGGAGGAGGACGTGGTGGGTGTATTGATCAAGATCCTGTATCTTCTGATGCTCTTGGAGGAGGTGGGGGTGGTTATACAGGAACCCTCTTCAACTTCATACCAACGAACGGCAAGGAAGACATAATCATTACCGTTGGTGTTGGAGGTTCAGGGGGGTCCGGAGCTGTAGGAAACGTCGAAGAAGGAAGAGGCGGCTCTTCGTCCTTCGGTTCTTATTTGGTTGCCGAAGGGGGCTTTCCTGGTGGAAGAAGAGACAATGGCGCTGGAGGAAACGGAGGCTCTGGGGGAGGATATAGTCGATCTCAGACCGACCAACTTCTTGGAGCAGGGGGCTCTGATGGCTCTGACGGGTCTCATGGTGTTTCCAACCCATCTTCTTTTAACGGAAAAGGTCAACATACAACCACTAGAGCTTTTCAAGACCCCACCGAGGCCCTCTACGCTGGTGGTGGGGGAGGAAAGCACCCGGATTACATCCCTCCTGGAAAGGGAGGAGCTGGCGGAGGAGGAGGAAATAACAACACCGGAGACGGAGAGACAAACACAGGCGGAGGAGGGGCTGGTAGAAGCAGCTCTTTGGCTAACGGCGCACGCGTCGGAGGCTCCGGTATCGTCATAATTCGTTGGAAGGCTCGTTAATATTCAAAATAGAATCCTGCAAAACGGAAGGAGCATCCTCTCATGACAGTTCCGGATAACTGGCTGTCATTGCTCGTTGCTGTTTTGGTTTCGTTTGCCGCATCCTCAGGAGCATGGGCTCTTATCATGCACTTCGTGACCAAAAGGGAAGCGAATAATGACCTCCTTATGGGAATTGCTTACGACCGCATAATACATCTTGGTCGTAACGCGATTAAAGAGGGTTTCATTACTAAAGACGAATACGAACATCTTGTCGTTCATCTTTACAAGTCTTACAAAAAGCGTGGAGGAAACGGGCTTGCAGAAAAGATCGTAATGGAAGTTCAAAAACTTCCGATAAAATGAAAGGGGTATCTTATTATGGCAACTAAATTCACGAAGGAATGGCTTTTCGCGGCATTGGATCGAGCGATTCGCACGTTTGCTCAGACGGCTCTTGGGTTCTTGGCGGTAGGCGCTGCTATGTCGGATATTGACTGGATCCGGGCTTTCTCTGTAGCTGGTGTGGCCACAGTGATTAGCATACTTACATCTGTTGCGACCCAGCTTCCTGAGGCCACGGTTGATGGAACCATTACGAACGGAGAAGATGGAGCAACGGCTACTGCTCAGCTCGAGGATAAAGCTAAAGCCCTTCAGAAGAAGTCTGTACGTCTTAAGGTAGAGAAGTGACACCGGTTTTAGTTAACTTATAGCCATCGTAAGAATTACACATGCTATAATGAAACTAAATTGAAAGGGGAAGGTGTCATGTTAGGACTACCGAAGAGACAAAATCAGGAAAAAGAGGCGATCAAAAGGCTCTATAGTGAACTGAGGGAGTTGAAACCTGGATCAGACGAGTATCAGAAGGCGGTAGACGCGCTCGAGAAGATACGTGGCTCAAAGCGACGTATTGACTGGACGCCAATCATCGTGGCTGGTATTGGCCTGACTCAGATCATACTCATACTCAAGCACGAAGAGTTCCGAGTAATCGCATCGAAAGCATTGAACTTTGTAGTCAGAGGGCGGGTTTAACACTCGCCTTCCCCCTACAAGGGGTATAAAATTTTTGGATTCTCAAACAAATCAAAATGGAAGTAGATTCGCAAATTTTACACGTCATATAATAGAACGGATTAGCCGGGTTGTAGATGACAACTTTAAGGACAAACTAATCACGTTCTAATCTTTTTTGAAAGGTGGCATCCTCCCATGTCAGTAGCAGCAACAAACGTCCCAACGAACTACTACTATGGCAACATGCAAATGACCGAGGCTCCTGTGAATTACCGGCAGAAACGATACGACGCAGAAGTGAAAAGACAGAAGGAAATCGAGCAAGGACTTCAGAGAAAGCGAACAACTTACAACCCCCACCCGAAACCCCCGTCTGACATCTGGCTTAATCGGGGAAAAGCGATCTATGATTTTGTAAACGACAAGATCTATCCTGATCTTAAATCGGCAGCGATCTCGCTTGGCCTTCCATACGATACGGTTCGGTATCGGGCCCACAAGTGTAACTCTTTGATGTTTATTTAAGAAGGAGGAAACCATGACAGGAAGTGAAAAGAGAACGCTCGTTTCGGGCCTTCGAACTGTTAGGCACCACATCAAACTTATCGAGAGTAACCTCTGTTTCTTAATGGAGACCTCAGAAGAGCAGGACGTTGCACTTGCGATTGACATTATGGAGTCGGCCCTCTTGCTTAGCCAGCTAACGAATTCCCTTCCACAAACGAACATTGTGAACGAAGTATGTCCCTTCTCTGAGCCTTACTATCGAGAGGAGGAAACGCTCTATAATGAACAAATATCCCTCGACCTTACCGCTGTTTTGTGAGCGGGATATTTCCAACGAGAAAACAAGTAAAGAGACGGAAGGGCAGATCGCGTTTCGCTTTGGAGAGTATATCTCTGATGAAGCGTTCGACCTTCTTTGCGCCGTCTTACAAGAAGATCTCGCAGAAAAAACATAGCCTATAATAGAAGGGAATACCTTACGACGCTTAGCGTTCGTCAAGCGATATTCTCTTCTAATTTTTTGCTTTTGAAAGGGGCGAAACACAATGACTTTCCTACAATCGGCAAGAGCGTTTCTTGTCAAGAGAGGACCGGGACTTCTAACGGGTTTCGGTATTCTCGGGTTCTTGGCGGCGATCGGAACGGCCGTTCAAGCAACACCAAAAGCGCTTGCAATTATTCACGAAGGAGAACTCACAGAACCTAAACAAGTTGTGAAACATTGTTGGCAACTCTACATGCCTTGTGCGGTTCTATCCGGTCTATCTATCGCGTGTATCATCGCCGCTCACTCGATTCATGGTAAGAAGATCGCCGCATTAACATCCGCCTATGCTCTTGGAGAAAAGGCTTTTACACAGTACAAGGATTCTGTCAAGAAGGTCTTAGGCGACAAGAAGGAGGAAGCGGTCAAGGAGCACATTGCCAAGGTGCAGATGACTGATTCGCCTATGCCGGACGAGGGCGATGTGATTCAGACAGGAGGGGGTTCATATCTTTGTTATGAAGCTCTGACAGGAAGATGGTTTCGAAGTGACAGAGAAACTCTCCGTCGAATCGAGAACGATGTAAACCAGAAACTCAATCATGGGGATCTGATCTCAATCGGGGACGTTTTCTTCTTGATGGGTCTTCCTGATACGGGGATTGGCGAGATGTTCGCGTGGGATATGACGGCTCCTGGTGGGCATCCGTTCGAATTCGAATTTAGCTCAACACTTAACAGCAAAGGAGAACCGGCTTTATACGTCGGCTTTAAAGACGTCTGGCCGTCTTTTAACTTTCGATAATGCAGGCGCATACTGGGATCGGGACATTCTCGGTCCCAGACCCATCGAGGATCTGAGAGACGAACAGATAGATTGGAGTACATGCTGAGACCTTCATGGTCTCTTTTTTATCGTTGACTTTCTGAAAGGGGCCACCGTGATATTATCTCCGACCTCCCTTGGAGATACGTATAAGTATTTTAGGAGGTATATTTCGATGGCAGACGTTATTCCTCGCACTATGGTTTACCTTACAAAAGAAGGTAAGATGATCGACGCTTTGTCTGGGAGCGAGCTAAGTTCCCCACTACCAGAATATATGACGCCGTTTTGGGGTTACTTTCTCGATAAAGATGGCGTGGAGCATCCTGTATCGGACTTGTTTGGTGGAGGTGGTTCTGGCGGCGCGTTTAACTTCATGGGGACGGTGCCTACTTCTGCTGATCTACCAACTGATGCGGAGAAGGGCGATGCTTACCAGGCAGAAGACACTAAGCACCTATGGGCGTTTACTGGCTCTGAGTGGTCTGATCTAGGAGAAGTAGGTTTTGACCTAACTAACTACTACACTAAAGCTCAAACCGATGCGAAATTCGACGAGCATACAAGAGCTTCAGATACTAAGTATCAGGGAAAGCTTACTCCAGGAGCTAACGTAACGATTTCCGATACAAACGTCATAGCTGCAACAGCGGGGGTTTTAGAGGTATTAACCGATGGAGAAACAGTTCTTGGAGATGGTGTAACGATTCCGTTGAGTT
>QMCE01000615.1_pt1 | contig 23936 bp, 23 predicted proteins | sample 1821851 | NCBI WGS metagenome assembly QMCE01 (sample SAMN09453174, study PRJNA476694) | Termite gut metagenome, whole genome shotgun sequencing project. | isolation source: worker | host: Odontotermes sp. | place: South Africa:Pretoria | collected 2016-01-28 | reverse complement strand
CCGCGACAAGGCAATGCGAGACATTGGTGCGGAGCGGCAACGAAGCAGCATAGCCGCCAGAGCCAAAAGACGCTCGCGTTTGATAACGGGATAGGCTCCAAGCGACGAAAGGGAAAAGCCCATGTCGTTCGATATATTTCTTTTTTTGCAGCAACTGGACGGATTACAGGGCGAATTGCGGAATACGTATCGGAAAAGCGCCCGCATGGAGATATTCGGCCCGGAAAACGATTTTCCCGGAAGAGACGTTTTGCTCGACGCGATTCACGACATGTTCCGGCGGTCGACATATGAACAGGCAATCCGTATTCGTTTTTATTGCCATTGCGCCAAAATTCTGGCGATGTACGACGCTTTCCGCGATACCTTCAACACGCTGGACTCAAAAACTCTGGCAGGCATCGTGGACGCAGCAGCAGGAGTTTCAACATGCGGGGAGGAAGCGCCCGCTGCGCCGCCTGCGCCTGTGCGGGAAAATCCGGAAACGGCAAATCGCATCATGACAGAGTGGCGAGCCCGGTTTCACAATCACAGCTATCGGGACATACTGTCTTTGGTTGGGCGAATCATGAAGAAATTCGGAAGCTCTTCCTCGGACATGGATGTTGTGGATGAGGATATGAACGCGCAATTATTCGACATTCTGTATCCGAAAAATCAGGAAGCGCCATGGCGCGGCGCGGAAATCCGGCCTTGATAGGCTCATAGCCGCCCCCTGGCCCCGCACCACGGCCCTGAATCAATGCGCCTTCTTCACGTTTTTTAAAAAAATATCAGGTTTGTCTAAAGATTCGCCCGTCATGTCCGCTAACGAATATACCGATGCGGCACGCTCCGCGCACAGAAGGATTCCGGAAACGCGACGGAAAACCGCATCCAATGAACAGTAATGCAACGTGATGCAACATGATGCAACACCATGAACAAGGACATCGTCAGGGACGGCAGCCCGGATACCCCTTTATACGGATGGAACTATCATGATTAAGAATGAACTCAACAACCTCTTCAACAATCTCTACAACAACCGCGCAAACAAAAAGAACGAGGCCGGGGGGAATGCCGCAGACTCCGGAAAAGCAAAAGGCCGGGACAACGGCGCACAGGCTGCCAATGACGCAACACAGGCACAGGCAAAAAAGCCCCGCAGGAGTTTCGTCGACGAATACGAGAAATCGAAGGACGGCAATTCCAAAACCGAAACAAAGGCAAACGCCGACACCGTTGAACTCACCTCCGAAGAAAAACGCCGCGCCGCCCTCCAGAAGATTATGGACAAGCTCGACGCCGAGGAGGCGGCCCGCTATCCCAGCCGGGTCAACAAAAAGGACAGGACCGAATCGAAGGACAAGACGGAAAAAACCGACGGAACAAACGCCGCAGCCAATCTCGACGACGTGAAAAACAAGGACGGCATCGGCGCCCTCCTGAACGACATGCCGCTCTTCAACGAATTCAAAACCGGCCTGATGGAAGCCTTCCGCAGCATGGACGGCGTGACAAGCGGCTCGATCAGAGCGCAGTATGAATTGAACTACTCCTCCATGCAGTACATCGCCGACGCGGGAGGAAAGTACCAGTACCAGGAAACAAGCCTCAACATCAAACTCGACTTGAATTACGTCAAGGCCGGCGCGGGAGACATGTCCGGAGCGGAAATAGCCGACGCTATCGGCAATGCCGAGGATTTTGAATCCTTTGTCGCTGCGCTGAAGGACATCTCGGGCAAGGCCGGCGCGGCCGAAGGCGAGGCCGGAGAAGCAGGCGAAGCGGCTGCCGCGGCCGCCGCCGCGCAGGGCGAAAACAATCCGCTGGCGGACTATCTCGACAGCAACGGCAAGCCCTTGTCCGCAAAGCAGTTGATGAACAACGCCATGAAGAGCATGAACTCCGGCGACGTCCTGAAGGGGTTGCAGAATTATTTCTCGCCCGAGGCGACGGCGGGGCGGATTGTCGATTTCGCCCTGGCCTTCTTCCCCATGTCCGACGCGTACAAGAAGGGCGGAGACACCGAGGAGTCGCGGAAGGAATTCGCCGAAATGATGCGCGGAGCAGTCAACAAGGGATTCGATCAGGCCATGGGCGCACTCGGGTCTGTTCCGAAGAACACGCAGGACGGCATCGACAAGACGCACGAACTGGCCATGAAGGGGTTTGACGATTTCATCAAGAACGGCATGAGCAAGGAAAAGGAAGACAAGGGCGTCTACAAGAACCTGACCGAATTCGCCTTCTCCTTCGAAATGTCGTACAGCCAGAAGACCGTTTCCGCGTCCGGGTACGATTCCCGGGGCCAGGCGCAGCCCGCCCCCGCCTCGTCCAGCCTGAACGCAGAGGCTTGACGAGCCGGCTCCCGGATCCCCCTGATGCTCGGGGGGCTGCCGGAGAATGAACTCCATGCCATGGAACGCGCCCCGACCGGGCGCGTTCCATTACAGCGGTTTAGAGCTCTATTTATGCACACCCTTGCGTTTGCCCGCACGCCGTGGTTAAATGGTTTTCAACACGAAATGAAAAACGCGCCGCCGCCACGCCATTCGACGCCATTCGACACATGTCGGCTTCCCGCCGGCAATCCGGGGGGAAGTCTTTTCGCGATCCTTTTTTTCCGGGAGGAAACACCATGCGCAGAACAGGGTCTCTGGCCGTAGTGTCCGCACTGTGCGTTTTCGCGTTCGCAGCCTCGATCCAGGCGATGGAAATCGCCCTCGTGTCCAAGGTCGCCGGCATCCCCTTCTTCGACGCCATCAACGCCGGCGCGCAGGAAGCGGCGAAGGAACTGGGAATCACCGTCAGCTACGTCAATCCCATCGAACCCACAGCCGAAGGCCAGATCGAAGTCATCGAGGCGCAGATTCTCCGCGGCGTCGACGCCATCACCATCAGCGCGAACGACCCCGACGCCCTCGTCCCTGTCTGCCAGAAGGCGATGCAGGACGGCATTCTCGTCACCAGCTGGGATTCGGGCGTCGCACCGGCCGGCAACAAGCTGTTCGTCGAGCCGGGCGATCTCGAAGCCGTCGCCAGACTCCACCTCCAGCTCCTCGCCGCACACATGAACTATAGGGGCAAATGGGCCATTCTCTCCGCCGGCGCGCAGATGACCGTCCAGAACACCTTCATCAAGTGGCTCCAGGACGAGCTGAAAAAATCGCAGTACGCCAATATGGAACTGGTCGCGACTGTCTACGGCGACGACGTCATGGAGAAATCCTACAACGAGGCTATGGGCCTCATCTCCGCACACCCCGACCTCAAGGGCATCATCTCCCCCACCACCATCGGCGTGGTCGGCGCGGCGCAGGCTGTGCAGGATCAGAACAAGCAGGGCGCCATCGCCGTGAACGGACTCGGCCTTCCCAGCCAGAACGTCGGCTTCCTCAAGTCCGGCGCGGCGTCGGAGATCATCCTCTGGAACCCGGTCGATGTCGGCTATCTCACGATCTACGCAAACCACGCGCTCATCACAAAGAAGATCGAAGGCAAGGTCGGCGACGTCATCGAAGCCGGGCGCCTCGGGAAATTCACCGTCAAGGATCAGGGCGGCCTCCCCACAGTCACCACCGAGTCGAACGAGGTCTTCACCGTCGGCAATGTCGACGAATGGGCGAAGAAGCTGTAACCGAGCAGTTGCATAGTAGAACAAACGATCCAACGCACGTCATCCCGGCGGTGCAGCCTATGCAGCACCCCGAACGACATAAAGCCGGGACCAAGCTGTGAAGCCTATGCTGCATCATGATCCAAAAGACGCGAAAAGCACTGTGAGCAAAGCGAAAATTGGGAATATGAGAGGCGAATCGTGGTATAGCAAAGGCTTCTCAACCTTGTCCCGGCTTTACTTCGTTCGGGGCGCTGCATACGATTCCCCGCCGGGATGACGTGTGTTGGATCGTGTATACTACAATGTACAACCGTAGCTCCAAGGACACCCCATGGCCGAGAACATCCTCGAAGTGCGCAAGGTCTCCAAAGGCTTTCCCGGCGTGCAGGCGCTCAGGGACGTCTATTTCTCGCTCAGGCCGGGGGAAATACACACCCTCCTGGGCGAGAACGGCTCGGGAAAGTCCACGCTGTTCCGCACCATCGCCGGAATCTATCAGCCCGATTCCGGCGAGGTGCTTTTGGACGGCAAAAACGTCGGACGCTGGAACCCCTCCATCGCGCAGGAAAACGGGGTGTCGATCATCCATCAGGAATTGAGCCTCTTCCCCGATCTGTCCGTGGCGGAAAACATCTTTCTCGAACACGCCTCCTTCACGACAAAATGGGGGCTGGTGGACTGGAAAAAAACCTACGATTCGGCAGGCAGCCTTCTCGACTACCTCAAGGCGCGGAACATCTCCCCCCACGCGAAAGTCGAGACCCTCTCCGTCGCCGAACGCCAGATTGTGGAAATCGCCAAGGCGCTCGCGGGGAAAAACGTCCGCGTCCTCCTCATGGACGAGCCGACGTCCGCCCTCTCCGTCGAGGAGACCCGGACGCTCTTCGACATCATGCGGAAGCTCAAGGCCGACGGCGTGGGAATCGTCTTCATCTCCCACAAGCTCGACGAAGTCTTCGCCGTCTCCGACAGGGTGACGGTGCTCCGGGACGGCGAATACGTCGGCACGGAGAACATCGCGGAAATCGACGCCGACATCCTCATCAGGATGATGGTCGGCAGGGATTTGGGCGACGTCAACAACAGGACGTCGAACCATGCGACAGATCATGTTTTGCTCGACGTGCAGAACCTGTCGCGGGGAAAGCTCGTGAGGAATGTTTCGTTCCAGCTCAGGAAGGGGGAGATTCTCGGGTTTTTCGGCCTTGTCGGCGCGGGCAGGACAGAACTGGCCGAGACCATCTTCGGCGTCGCGCGCGCGACCGGCGGCCGCGTGTCCCTGAACGGCGCCCCGCTGGACATCCGCGACCCGAACGCGGCGCTCCGGGCAGGGCTTGGCCTCATCCCCGAGGATCGCGCGACGCAGGGCCTGGCGCTCCGGATGCGCCTGTACGAAAACGCCACGATGTCGGCGCTTGATCGCATTTTTGCCAATTGCGTCATCCAGCGTTCGCGGGAAAAGGACGAGTCCAGGCGGATATTCGAGACGCTGGACGTCCGGTATCACGACGTCGCCGAATGCGTGGACAACCTCTCGGGCGGCAACAAGCAGAAGATCGTCCTCGCCAAATGGCTCCTCACCCATGCCCGCGCGCTTATCTTCGACGAGCCGACAAAAGGCGTGGACATCGGCGCCAAGGACGTGATCCATCAATTGATGGACAGGCTGGCGTCGGAGGGAATGGGCATCATCATGATCTCGTCCGAGATGCCGGAAATCCTCAAGATGAGCGACAGGATCATGGTCATGTCCGGCGGGCGCATCACGGGCGAGTTCAAGCGGGGCACGGCGGGCCAGGACGACATCATGGTCGCGGCAAGCCCTGTCGCCGGCATTGCCGAAAGGGAACACCTACATGTCGGCACATCCATCCGCTCCGGCGCGGCGTCCGCCCCTTCTCGACGCCGGATCGTACCGCACGCTGGGGCTGTTCGCGTTTCTGGTCGTCTGCCTCGCGGCGGTGATCGCGACGAATCCGCATTTCGTCGACACGAACAACCTCAAAACAATTTCCAGCGACACGGCGATCCTCATGATTGCGGCCGCGGGGCAGCTCCTCGTCATGCTGGCGGGGAACATCGACATCTCCACAAGCTCCACCATCGCCGTCTCCGGCTTCTCGACCGCCCTCATGATGAAGACCTGTCCAGAGACGTCCCTGGTCTGGATAGCCCTCGCGGCAATCGCCATCGGCCTTGTGCTCGGCGCGGTGAACGGCGTCATCATCGCGTACTTCGACGTCCCCGCCATCATCGTCACGCTGGGGACGCTGAGCATCTACCGGGGGCTCAACTTCGTCATCAGCAAGGGCGGATGGGTCGTCTCCCGCGACCTCCCCCCCAACTACACGGAAATGGCGAACCGGGAGTGGTTCGGCTATCCGGTGATAACCAACATGCTTGTCGCGGCAGTCGCCGTCGCCGTCCTCGTCCACCTCTTCCTCACCCGGACGCGGCACGGCCGCCGCCTCTACGCCATCGGCAGCAACAAGGAAAACGCCCGGCTCATCGGCGTCAACGTCCCCGGCTACGTCTTCCTCACCTACGCCGTCTGCGGCGCGCTCACGGGCCTGGCGGGAGGGATGTGGTGCTCCCGATACAACTTCGCCCAGTCCAGCACCGGCGTCGGGTACGAGATGACCATCATCGCCAGCTGCGTCATCGGCGGCACCAGCGTCACAGGCGGCAAGGGCTCGACGCTCGGCATGGCGCTGGGGGCGATTCTCCTCTCCGTCATCATCCACGCCATGAACATCCTTCAGGTCTCGCCGTTCTGGAAAATGTTCATCCAGGGCGCGATCATCCTCGCCGCGGTGATCCTCGACGCCTGCATGGGCGGCAGGAACAAGTCGTAAGAAAGCGCACACATGGCCACAGACAAAGGCAGGGCGGGAGGCGGGTTCCCCTATTGGTGGGAGGTTGTGCTTGTCGGCATCCTCGTCGTCGAGTGCATTCTCCTGCGCATCTATTTTCCCCGGATGCTTTCGCCCCGGGTGTTCCTCGGGGTGACGATCAACTTCATGGAAATGGGGATACTCTCCCTCGCGATGGCGTTTGTCATCATTTCCAAAAACATCGACATCTCCGTCGCGTCCATCATCGCCCTCGTCTCCGTGACGATGGCGGCCCTCTCGCAATACGGCTCGCCCATCTGGGTCTGCATCGCGGCGGCGCTTGTCGTGGGCGCGCTCGCGGGCGCGGCGAACGGCCTCCTCGTCACCAAAATGCAGATACCCTCCCTCGTCGTGACGCTCGCGACCATGTCCCTGTACCGGGGCGCGGCCTATGTCGCGACAGGCGACCAGACCTATTCCAAATACCCGCCCGAATTCTCCTTCCTCGGCAGGGGAACGCTGTGGGGGGTTCCATTCCCGCTTTTGGCGTTCATCGTCCTGTTCATCGTCTCCTGGTTCGTCCTCCACCGCGCCACGTTCGGGCGGAAGACCTTCGCCATCGGGAACAACCAGACGGCGGCGTTTTATTCCGGCATCAAGGTGGATCGGGTTCTTGTGGCGATTTTCACCCTGATGGGCGTGTATTCGGCCATAGCCGGGGTGATTATGACCTCCCGCAACAATTCCACGCGCGGCAACATGGCCCAGGGACTGGAACTGGACGTGATAACCGCCGTGGTGCTGGGCGGCGTGAGCATGGACGGGGGAAAGGGCAACCTCATCGGCGTGGCGCTGGCGGTCTTCATCATCGGCATCATCCGGAACGGCATGTACGCGCTGAACCTGTCCACCGAACTGATGAAAATCATCATCGGATGCCTGCTCATCATGAGCCTGCTGCTGCCGAGACTGAGCGCCAGGATTTGGAAGAGATAACCTGCTGGAGAGGGAATTTTACGATTTGCGGGCAAAATGAAAAACTTTGCAGATTCTCATCCAGCGCCTGTTTTTCCTGATCGTCTCTTTATAGAAAAAGTTCCGGATTTTTCGCGCGACAGCGTATCGCGTGCAGAGTTCGGATTCTTCGTCGATGACGCATGACAGGTCGCTTTCCCCGTGGTGCGTCGTTACGGAATCGTTTTGCATAAATGCGTGGCAAAGCCGCTTGAGCATGTCGGCGTGCGGTTTGTGGCGATCGGGATTGCAAATGAATCCGGATTCGTCCAGTTTGATGTCTGTCACGAACTCTCCCGCCTCGTTTTCGCCGATGTAGTTGAGAAAAGAGGCAAGACCTCCATACCGGGCGCCGTCATATCGCGGATTAACGAGCACAACGGGAACATTCATCGCAAGGCAGGGAAGTGCGCAATGCAAACTGTGCGCGACGACCAGTCTCGCGCCCGCATACATGTCGAGCAATTTCGCCGCCTGCGCCATCGGTTGCCCGACATCCCGGGTGATCGGGAATGCCGTATGGTTGAGAGACCGGATTGCGCAGGGCTTGTACATCCTGATGATTTTCCGTATTTCCCTGTCGGTCTGCCTCTGGTCGCGTCCGCCCATTCTATAACCGACAAAATAGAGCATGTTCCGGGCTTCTTTGCGCTTGAATGTTTCGCCCAGGGTCAGAGTCATGCAGCCGGAGAAATACGCGCGAATGCCGTTTGATTGCAAAAAATCCCGCGTCGAGAAATCACGGCACCCAATCGGTTCATGCTTTTTGAAATAATCGAGAGTCCTGTCGGCAATCGCGTGGGTGTTCGACAAGTGGATCGACGTCATCAGGGGGCGGATTCTGTCTGAAAAAACCTCGTTCCCCTTCCATATATGATACCATGCGTTCATGATCATATTGACAGGCCGGCCGTCGTAGAAGGCGAGGCGATCCCTGTCGATGCATTCATCGACGCGCGGCAGGAACTGCCTGGCCGCAAGCGACTGGATATAATCACCGATATTCATCGCGGTAGGACTGAAATATCCATCCTCTTGGACGGCGTCGTTGTACGCATACGTAATCAACCCGTTTTGATCGCAAAGCGGTTCATCATGCATCCCGGCGATATGGCGGCGCATCATGTCCAGATCGGATTCATCATGCAACAAATTTCTTTCGGAACTCGGCATGGCGACTCCATAGTTTTCTGAGCACCATCATTCTCACCTATCCCGCGACAATCATCTCGGCTTCGTCGGGATCGCCTGGGCCGCCCGCGTTCTTTTGATCCGCGTCGCTTCCTCCGGCGGCGGCGTGCTTTCCCGGAATCAGCTCCCGCGGGTCCACGCCTTCAAGGAAACGGCCGTATTGGCGGAATTTCGCATAGCGGCCCGCCGCCAGCTCGTCGGCCGTCTTTGCCTTCAGCTCATCCAGATTCCGGACTATCGCGGCGCGGAGCATGTCGCCCATCTGACGCAAATCCCGGTGCGCACCGCCCATCGGCTCGGGAACCACTTCGTCGATCAGATCGAATTCGAGAAGCTCCCGGCTGGTGAGGCGCAACTCCTCCGCCGCCTTCTCCTTCATGTTCCCGTCGCGCCAGAGAATCGACGCGCATCCTTCCGGGCTGATGACCGAATAATACGAATAGCGGAGCATCAGAATCCTGTCGCCGACGCCCAGACCCAGGGCGCCCCCGGACCCGCCCTCGCCGATAATCACGCACACGACAGGAACACGCAGACGGCTCATCTCGCGCATGTTCTCCGCAATCGCAATCGCCACCCCCCGCTCCTCCGCGCCGATGCCCGGATACGCGCCCTTGGTGTCGATGAACGTCACGACGGGAAGGCCGAACTTCTCCGCAAGCTTCATCTTCCGGAGCGCCTTGCGGTAGCCCTCCGGATGCACGCACCCCGCGTTGCACAAATGCCGCTCGTTCACGTCGCGCCCGCGGTGCTGCCCTATCAGCATCACCCTGTGACCGCCGATGACGCCCAGCCCGCTCACAATGGCCAGATCGTCCCCGAACGCGCGATCGCCGTGCAACTCCTCGAACGAGTCGAACAGGAGCGAGGTGTAGTCCCTCGTCTGGGGACGGCCCGGATGGCGCGCCACCAGAACGATCTGCCACGCCTTGAGGTTTTCGTACATCTGCCGCTCAATCCGCGCGTACTGATCCCGCATGGGCCTGAGCAGCGCCTCAAGATCGGGGGAATCCTTGAAGTTCACGGCCATCTCGTCGATGCGCCGCTTCAATTCCCGCAGGGGAGCCTCGAAAGGCAAAAGAGTTTTCTCGTCGTCGTCCATGCGCGCGTCAGTCCTTTTTGAAATAGTCCACCGCCCTGCGGAACAGACGCAGCCCGTCGCCCTCCCGGCCCTCCCGGCGCTCGCGCGTCCAGCGCGGATGCTGATGCCCGCGGACATACCGCTCCGGATGCGGCATCAACCCGAGAATGCGGCCGGTTTTGTCGCAAATCCCCGCTATGTTGTCCACAGAGCCGTTCGGATCGTCCGGATACACCGGAACGCCGCCGGACGGACTCGCGTAGCGGTAGACCACCTGGCCGTTTTCGATAAGGTCCTTGATCACCTGCGGATCGCGCGCGACCAGCCTGCCCTCGCCGTGGGCGACAGGCATCTCCAGAGCCTCGTCACCCTCGGCGAACACGCACACCGTGTTGTGCGGGGAACGGAGGCGGACCCAGCGCGCCTCGAACTTGCCCGAATCGTTGTTCGTCAGCGTGAGCGGGCGATCCGCAGCCGCGAGGATGCGCGCGTCCGGAAGGAGGCCGGTCTTCACGAGAACCTGGAATCCGTTGCAGATGCCGATGATCGCTCCGCCGCCGAAAATGAAGTCCTGCAGATGCGACCGCAGGGAATGCATCAGCTCCACAGCCAGGATTTTCCCCGCCGCGACGTCGTCGCCGTAGGTGAAGCCGCCGGGAAGGGCGAGAATCTGCACATTGGCGAGGGGCGCGTCGGACGCGGAGAGCCAGTTGATGTGGGCGAGCTCGGTAATCGCGCCCGCCATTTCGAACGCATGCTTTGTTTCCATGTCGCAATTGGTGCCCGCGGTGCGCAGCACCAGGGCGCGGGGTTTCGCCATGAATTGTCCTTGCGCGTCAAATCGTGCCAAAAGTCAGGAAATGGAAAAAAAGGCGTCGGATTTCGAATACTCCTCCGCCACTTTCCGGATTATATCCTCAAGCCTGTTCCAGTCCAGCCCCGTCGTCTCCCACACTTCGGAGGAAAGGAGGGGAATCCTGTCGTCGCCAGCGTTGCCCATGAGAAGGGAACGCACCGCGATTTCCGCGGTCCGCGCGACGCAGCAGAGCGTCCTGCTGTCCCCGGGCGCAGCCATGGGGTTGTGGTGGTTGCGCACAACGTCCACCAATATCCGGGGAAGGTTCCAGCGCTCCATGACGAGAGCGCCCAGGGCGGCGTGGTCGTAGCCGAGCGTCTTCTTCTCCGCGTCGTGAAACAGGATGTCCTCCCCCCGCACCCTGTCCATGACCAGCGCCAGATGATCCGGCGCGTACTGCGCCATGATGAATTTGCCCAGATCGTGCAGCAGACCGCAGATGAAGGCGTCCTCCACCAGCTTCGCGTCGAGCGTCCGGGAAATCCGGGCGCAGAGGAACGCCGACCCGATGGAATGCCGCCAGAGCGCGTTGACGTCGAAGCCGGAGTCGTCCTCCGCGCCGGCGATCTTGTCGAAGACGAACGCGGAGAGCGCAAGGTTGCGCACCTGGTTGAAGCCGAGGATGACGACGGCGTTGGTGATGGTGGCGATGCGCCGCGAAAAGCCGTAATAGGGCGAATTGACGAGCTTGAGGATTTTCGTCACCAGACCCGGATCGACCGACAGCGCGGCGTTGATGGCGGACGCCGTCGTCCTCGAATCGGCGATGAGCTGGATCAGACGGGACACCACCGCGGGAAGAGCCGGCATGTCGGTGATTTTTCCAAGAACGTCTTCAATGTCGGGAACGTCGGCCATAATGGATCACGCCCTTGTCCTGATCAGCTGTTCCTGCGCGCATTTCATAGCCAGCTTGCACAAATCGCGCATAATCGGATCGTCCCTGTGCTCCACAAACATATGGGCTATGATCATCAGCTCCCGCTGAACCTGCGGATCGGCCGCTTCCGGGGGCTTGTCGTCTTCGGTCATGGAATCAGTCTTTCGTTCCCCTTCAGGCGGACGAGGAACTTCGCCAGCAGCTTCGCGCAGTTGTCCGCGTCCTTGACGCAGATCATCTCCGCCGGGGAATGCACATACCGGCAGGGAACCGAAATCAGCCCCGCCGCGACGCCGGATCGGGTCATCTGGATCGCGTTCGCGTCCGTGCCCGAACCGCGCTGGATGGGCTGCTGCTGCACCTTGATGCGGGCCTCCTTCGCGGCGCGCACGAGGCGATCGTGAACCGCCGGGTTGAAATTGGGGCCGCGATGGAGGATGGGGCCGCCGCCGAGCGACGCCTCGCCCACCAGCTTGGGATTGCAGTTGGGGAAATCGGTCGCGAAGCCGACGTCGACGGCGACGCCTATCCACGGGTCTATGCCGTGGGCCGCAGTCGCGGCGCCCCTGAGGCCGATTTCCTCCTGGACGGAACTGACCATGTGAACCGCGACGTTCAGCTTCTCCTTCGACGCGATCCTGAGCGCCTCGGCCACCACATAGACGCCTATGCGGTCGTCCAGGCCCCGCGCGACCATGCGGTCGTTGGGGAGGCGGAGCACGTCCCTGTCGATGGTGGCGACGTCGCCCAGCTCGACCATGTCCTCGGCCTCGGCCTTGTCCTTCGCGCCGATGTCCACCCAGAGGTCCTGAATCTTGTTGACCGCGGATTCCCGCTCCTTCGCGTCCATGAGGTGGATGGGCTTGACGCCGATGACGCCGCGAACCGGCCCCTTCGCCGTGTGGACGACGATGCGCTCGCCCTGCAGCAGCGGCACATAGACGCCGCCGACGCTGGAGACGTAGAGAAAGCCCTTGTCGTCGATGTGCATGATCATCAGGCCGATTTCGTCGCAGTGGCCGGAGAGCATGACGCGGCATTTCGCTTTGGCGTTGACGACGGCGTGGAGATTTCCGTGCACGTCGCGGTGGATTTCCTCCGCATGGGGCTTGAGGTATTTTTCGACGACAGCCTGTCCCGGCTGTTCGTAGCCGGAGGGCGTCGGGGACTGGAGGAGGGCGGTGAGAAATTCGTTTGCTGCCTTGTCCATGAGAAACCTTTCAAAAGGGTTTGCAAAACAACGATATGAACCGCCAATCGTTTTGCATGAAAACGCCTGCGTCCCTGATCGGGATCACACCCGCACTCCGGCCATTCTGGCCGCGCGATAGCGGCGTTTCAAGGGAATTATCGCGTTTTTGAGAAAAGCGTCAACCTGTTCCGGAGCCCGGCCGACAAAGCGGCGGGCGTCCAGAATCCCGTCCAGACGATCCGCCACGCCGGCGAACGCGGGATCGCTCCGGAGGCGATCGACCAGATCGTTGTCTTCGCCCCGGCGCTTGACCCTGTCCGCGGCGGCATGGGAATGGACGCGGATGCGCTCGTGCAGCTCCTGCCTGTCGCCTCCCGCCTTGACGCCCTCCATGAGAATCTCCTCCGTCGCCATGAACGGCAGCTCCGCCGCCAGATTGCGGCGGATGATCTCGGGATAGACCACCAGCCCCGAAGCGACGTCGTGGCAGAGCTCCAGAATCGCGTCCGCAGCAAGGAACGCCTGCGGGAGCGAGAGCCGGCGGTTCGCAGAATCGTCCAGCGTGCGCTCAAGCCATTGCGCCGCCTGCGTCATCAGCGCATTGAGGGGCAGGGTCATGAGGAAGCGCGCAAGAGAGCAGATGCGCTCCGACCGCATGGGGTTGCGCTTGTACGCCATCGCGGAGGAGCCGATCTGCTTTGCCCCGAACGGCTCCTCTATTTCCTTCCTGTTGGCGAGAAGGCGGATGTCTGTCGCGAATTTGGACGCGCTTTCGCCGATTCCGGCGAGGGCGGAGAGGATGTGCGAGTCGATCTTCCGGGTATAGGTCTGGCCGCAGACGTCGAGGGTGGATTTGACGCCCAGTTTTTTGCAAATGAGGGAGTTGAGCCTGTCGCATTTTTTGTGGTCGCCGTCGAACAGGGCGAGGAAGCTGGCCTGCGTGCCGGTGGTGCCCATCGCGCCCCTGAGGGGCGTGTCGGCGGCGCGGACGGCGATTTCCCGCAGATCAAGCATGAAGTCCTGCGCCCAGAGCGTGGCGCGCTTGCCGACCGTTGTGGGCTGCGCGGGCTGGAAATGGGTGAAGCCGAGGGTGGGAAGGGCCCGGTTTTTCCTGGCGAAATCAGCGAGGGCGAAGACGACGGCGGCGAGCTTGGCTTCCAGAAGCCTCAGCGCTTCGCGGAAAACAAGCAGATCGCCGTTGTCCGTGACGTAGCAGCTTGTGGCGCCCAGGTGGATTACGGGCGCGGCTTTTTTCGCCGCCAGCCCGTATGCGTGGACATGGGCCATGACGTCGTGGCGCACTTCCCGCTCCCGCCTGTCGGCGGCCTCCCAGTCGATGTTCGCGATGTTTTTCCGCAAATCCTCCACTTGGGCCTTTGTCACGGGCAGGCCAAGCTCCATCTCGGCCTCGGCCAGAACCGTCCAGAGAAGCCGCCAGGTCTCGATGCGCTTCCTGGGGGAAAACAGGGCGGCCATTTCGGGGCTGGCGTAGCGTTCCACAAGGGGGTTGTCGTATATGTCGTGCTTGTCCACTTGAGCGTTCTCCGGAAAAAGAAACGGCAGGCAACCTATGGAGCCATGCGCGAGAGAACACGCCATTCTACGGAAAAGGGGGGCTGCGGTGAACGGAATTTTTGCATTTGCGAAAGATCATGGAAGCTGTTTCGCCGGGCAAAAGCGCCAATCCCCCGGGACAGCCTCTTGACGGCGCAGGGGAAAACCATACATAGTATGACAGTTTTATAAAAGTGAAGACTTCAGCACACCGCCCTTTTCCCCGGTGATCATGTGAAAACAGCCCCGACGAGCAACATGGAAGTCCGCAAAGTCAACCGGAACAGGATATACCGGCTGATCCACAGCCATGCCGGCATATCCCGGCCGGAAATCGCCAAGCGGCTGCGCATGAGCCTGCCGACCGTGTTCCTCAACATGAAATCGCTTCTCGAAAAGGGCCTTGTCAGGGAAACCGGCAGCCTCGAATCCACAGGCGGCCGCAAGGCCGCCTCCCTCTCCATCGTCGCCGACGCGCGCCAGGCCGTCGGCATCGACATAACGCGCGACCGCGTGACGCTGGTTCTGGTCGATCTGGCGGGCAACACCCGGAGGAAGAGCGAACTGAACCTCGCCTTCTCCGCCGGGCGCGCATTCGTCGACAGAATCGGCAGGGCGGTCGACAAGCTCCTCCGGGACGAAAACGTCCCGCCCGGCAGCCTCGCCGGCGCAGGCATATCCGTCCCCGGCATCCTCTCGGGGGACAGGAGCGACGTGGTGACGTCGTATGTGATCAAAACCGGCGAGGACGGCTATTCCCTCGCCGCGCTGGACAGGCGCCTGGGCATCCCCTGCGCCCACGTGAACGACGCCAACGCGGCCGGCACGGCGGAGCTGTGGAGCGTCGACCCGGACAGGCACTTCATCTACCTCGCCCTCAGCAACTCCGTGGGCGGCGCATTGGTCTGGGACGGCAATCCGCGCCCCGGCGACAACCTGCGCGCAGGAGAAATAGGCCATATGACGCTGGTTCCGGGCGGCCTCGAATGCTACTGCGGGAAAAGAGGCTGCCTCGACGCCTACTGCAACGCCTCCATCCTCTCCCGCGCCGCAAACGGCGACCTCGGCGCGTTCTTCGGCCTGCTGGACCGGGGCGACGCGAAGGCGGCGAAAATATGGGCGCGCTACGCCGACTGCCTCGCGACCGCGGTCAACTCCCTGCGCATGATCTTCGACTACGACATCGTCATCGGCGGCTACGTCGGCGCGCGCATCGGCGGCCGCCTGGACGAAATCCGCGAACGGGCCGCCCGGCTCAACACCTTTCACGATTCCGCCGGCTACGTCCAGCCCTGCCGGCACACGGCGGAGGCGTCGGCCGTCGGGGCGGCGCTCTTCCAGATCGAAAATTTCATCGACTCGATTTAGGCATTTTTCAGTTGACTTCCGGGGAAATAGGGATAGCATGCTTTTATTATACTTTAATAAATATCTTTAATTAAGTACGCCCTCAAAGTCTGCGAGCCCGGACTCATAACGCAAGGCGATCCGGGTCTGCCTCCCAATCTATCGTATCCGGTTTTCCGCGAATTCCGCGACAGGCCAACAATCATGCACAACCCCCTCGCACCGGCGGCGGTGCGTCCGGCAAAGGGAGATCACCGTGGCGGATGAATTGAAACTGGAGTTGCGGCGCATTTCAAAATCCTTTCCGGGCGTCCGCGCACTCGACGGCGTCAACCTCTCCCTCCGGAAGGGGACGGTCCACGCCCTCGTCGGGGAAAACGGCGCGGGCAAGTCCACCCTCATGAAAATCCTGGACGGCGTGCACCAGCCCGACGCCGGGCAAATCCTCCTGGACGGAAGGGAAATCCGGATAACAAGCCCCATAGAGGCGCGGCGGCACGGCATCGCCATGATATTCCAGGAACTCAGCTACGTCCCTGATCTCACTATAGCGGAAAACCTCTGCCTCGGCGACTGGCCCACGGGCAGGTTCGGCGTCGACTGGAAGGCTCTCGGCCGGAACGCGGAAGCGCTTCTCGCGCGGGAAGGGCTCTCCTACGATCCCACAGCCCTCATGCGCAGCCTCAGCGTCTCCGACATCCAGATGATCGAGATTCTCAAGGCTGTCAGCCACAACGCGGAAATCGTCATCATGGACGAACCCACCTCAGCCCTCACCGAGCGCGAGGTCGAGCGGCTGTTCACCAAAATCGCCGCCCTGAAGGAGCGCGGGGTGAGCATCGTCTACATCTCGCACAAGATGGCAGAGATTTACAAAATCGCCGACGACGTCACCGTCCTCCGGGACGGCCGGCACATCAAATCCATGCCCATGGCGGATGTGACAGAGGCCGCCCTCGTCGAACTCATGGTCGGGAGAAAGCTGGAAAACCAGTTCCCCAAGGAGTCCGTCCCCGTCGGCGGCGAAGTCCTCCGCGTGGAAAACCTCCGGGTGGACGGCGTCTTCGACAACATCGACTTCCACCTGCGCTCGGGCGAAATCGTCGGCTTCTTCGGCCTCATGGGCGCGGGGCGGACGGAAATCATGCGGGCCATTTTCGGCCTCGACCGCTACGACGGCGGCCATATCTTCATCGAGGGAAAACAGGTCGGCAACCGCTCCGTCGCCGAGAGCGTCCGCTCCGGCGTCGCCATGCTGACCGAGGATCGCCGCCGCTCCGGCATCATCCCCATGCGCAGCGTGCGGGAAAACACCACCATATCCTCGCTGGGAAAATACTACCGGAGCGGCCGCTACTTCAGGAAGAAGGAGCTCGACGAAGTCGCCGCCGCCTGCGAGTCCATGAACGTCAAGACCCCGTCCCTCGACGCCCACATCTCCACCCTCTCCGGCGGCAACCAGCAGAAGGTGCTTCTCGCGCGGTGGCTCCTGTGCGAGCCGCGCATTCTCATCCTCGACGAACCGACGCGCGGCATCGACGTCGGCGCGAAGAAGGAAATCTATCAGCTCATGACCTCGTTCGCGCGGAAGGGCAACGGCATCATCATGGTCTCCTCGGAAATGCCGGAGCTCATAGGCATGTGCGACAGGATTTACGTCCTGCACGAAGGCAGGCTGACCGGGGAGCTGCGGCGGGAGCAGTTCTCGCAGGAAGCAGTCATGAATCTGGCCATTCAGTGAATCGTCCCTGAAACACAGGAATACGGAGAAACATCCATGCAGGCAAACTTCGGGTACAGGCGCGTCATGGAGCGCTACAGTCTGGTTCTCATACTCTTCGTCTTCATGATCGTCTGCTCGTTCCTGAACGAGACGTTCATGACCGGGACGAATATGCTCAACGTCCTCCGCCAGCAGTCTGTCATCATCATCCTCGCCATCGGCGAAATGATCCTGATAATCAGCGGCATGCTCGACCTCTCCGCCGGGTCGGTGCTGGCGCTCTCCGGCGTCCTCTCCGTCAGCGCATACAAGGCGACGGGAAGCATGATGCTCGCCATCGCCGTCGGCATCGGCGTGGCAGTCCTCTGCAACATCATCAACGGCATCATGATCACCTACTACAAGGCCCCGCCCTTCATCGCCACCCTCGCCATGCAGGCGGTCGCGCGCGGAGCGGTGCTGTTCTACTGCAAGGGCGTCAACATCTACCGCATCGGCGACTTCAACGTCATCGGCCAGGGGTCGATTCTGGGGATTCCCAATCCTGTCTACATCCTCCTCGCCGTCATCCTCGTCATGATGTTCATCATGCGCAACACCCGGTTCGGACGGTGCGTCTACGCCGTCGGCGGGAACGAGGAGGCGGCCAACGCCTCGGGCATCAGCGTCCACAGCGTCAAGATGAAGGCCTTCATCATCAACGGCGTCCTGGTCGGCATCGCGGGCATCATCTTCATGTCACGGGTCAACGGCGGCGTCCCGAACGGCGGCATGAACTACGAGTTCGACGCCCTCACGGCGACGATCATCGGCGGCACCAGCTTCTCCGGCGGCACCGGCACCGTCTTCGGCACCGTCGTCGGCGCGTTCCTCGTCGGCTTCCTGAACAACATCATGAACCTTCTGTCCATCAACTCCTACATCCAGCAGATGGTTCGCGGCATCATCATCGCCGTCGCCGTCATCTGGGACATCTACTCCAAGAAGCAGAAGACGTACAGCCTGAAGAATTCCCGGAAGGACAAAGGCTCCTCCGGCGACGCTTCGAAAAGCGCGGCCGCGGTCAGGGGCCTCGTCATCGGGACGATCCTGATGTCTTTGTTCACATCGTCGTGAATCGCATGAAAACGCCCGGCGGGCGGATCCGCCGGGAGAGAGAAAGAGAAGCAGGAAACAAAAGGAGAAATGCAATGAGAAAATCGTGGATCGCGCTTGCGCTGCTTGTCGCGTTCATGGCCGCGGTTCCGTTCCGGAGCGCCATGGGAGGCGAGAAGAAGCGCGTCGCCTACATCGCCAGGAATCTGTCCGATCAGTTCGCGGCATGGCTCGCCGACGAAATGAAAAAGGCGGCGGGCAAGTACGCCGACACCTTCACGCTGGACATCATGGATTCGCAGGAGAACAACGAAAAGCAGAACGGCATGATCGAAAACGCGATCGCCATGAAGTACGATTGCGTCATCATCCAGCCCAACGACGGCGAACTCCAGCGCCCCTACGCGCAGAAGGTTCTTGACGCCGGCATCTTCTGCATCACGACAAACGCCCGCATTCCCGATCTGCCCGGCGCGTCCTCCGTCGACGCCGACCCGTATGAACAGGGCGCCGCGCTGGCCCGGGACGCCCTGAAGCGCGTTCCCCAGAACGGCCGCGTCGTGCTTTTGAGCTGCATGCCCGGCAATCTCCACACGACCTCCCGCTTCAACGCCTGGCACGAGGTGTTCCTGGACAAGCGGCCCGACGTGACGCTCCTGGCTGAGGCCGTGTCCGAGCGCCCGGACGAGGGCATGTACATGTCCATCGTCGAGGACTGGGTGCAGTCCTACGGCCAGTTCGACGCCGCGCTGACTGTGGCCGACGCGATCGCGCTTTCCTTCCAGGAGGTGGTCAAGGACGATCCCCGGTTCACGAATCTGCTGACGTACGGCGTGGACGGCCTTCCCCACGCGCTTCTGGCGGTGAAGGACGGCAAGTACACGGGGACGGTGATGCAGAATGCGTCGAACCTGGCCAGCCTGAACATGCAGGCGGCGTTCGAGCTCCTGACCGGCCAGAAGACGGTGTGCGAATACAACATCTCGGCCGACTTCATCGATTCGAGCAACATCGACGAATACCTCAAGCTCTACGTCGAATACGGCCTTCTGAGCCAGGAAGAAGTCGACAAGCGCAAATGAGCGGACGGAAAACCATCCCGATCGCAACAAGAAACCCTCCGGTCTTCGCTCCGGAGGGTTTTTGGCATACGGCGCAGCCCCGTCCCGAAACGTTTTTGCCGCGCATCCGTGCGCGCGGGGCATAACCTAAAGCAAATACTCTACATACCGGACGAGTACACGGGAAGAAGCGTCTTGATGGAGAACTTTTTCCGTTATTTTCCTTGATTTTCGAAGTACAATACGTTAGTAAAGACAATAAGTAAAGGAGACGCTTTTACTTTCACATGATTTGTGCGCTGAAGCCGGAAACGGCGGGAGGGATGCTTCCGGAGAAACGGTAAATAAACGACTACTCTTTCTGTCCTCGCATTGGATGCGGGAAAATTACCGTTATGCATGCAGTTTTATCGGCGTCGCACAGGCAGGGGGAGGGGAGGGCGACTGACACTCCGGAAAATTATCTGGACAATTTCCTCTTAACAGTTACCATGCTATACAGTGAATAACATTGTCACAAAGTTAAGATGTTAATTTGCGCACAAGCAGGGGTGATGCCGGATTATTTGCTTTTGAAAGCGGGAATCGGGAGCGGAAGCGGCTTTTGCCCGCATGCCCCGCTTCAGGGAGGGAAGGAATGGGGAAAAGACCGGAGCGCCGCGGGTGAGGAAGCGGCTGTCGCAAAAAAAATACGGGCATGCCGCGCACTTTTTTCGGTGTGTATTTTGTTTTCCTATTCGCAACGACATCATTGTCCACAGTGTAGAATAGATCGCATCGCCCGATGGACAGAGCAGAAACGTCGTTGTCGCAACAGCACGGGCGAGGGAGGAAACGCTATAACATAAACGCAAAGCATCAATAAATACTGGGGTACTTGTCTGGTTTTGATAAATTTATGGGATATTTCACGAATAACGCGCTTTTTTTTGCCGCCTTTTTCGTCTGCGGCGCTCTTTTTTGTCCTCATGAATCTGTTCATCAGCCGCCCGCTGCGGCATGCGCGGCCCGGAAGATGGGCGGAGTTCAGCCACTATTCAGGATAACCACAATGGGAAAAATTCCTAGCGAACTGCGTGAAACAATCGCCAAAAACATCCGCGACTGCAGAATGAAGAAATTCCCCGGACGGGGCGGCGGGAAAAAATGCGCCGAATCCTTCGGCGTCTCGCCCCAGCAGTGGTCGCCCTGGGAACGCGGAATGCGCACCCCGGATGAACTGCGCCTTTCGCAGATCGCCGACTTTTTCGGCGTCACGGTCGAATTTCTCCGCCGCGACAATGCCGTCAGGCCCCCGGAATCGATGTTGAGCGAATCGCAGCCGTCCTACGGCATGATATACGACGCTTCGCACCAGACGCCCCCGATGCTCCGCGAACCGGATGCGCCGCCCTACGGGCTGCCGTCCTTCCGCAGGGAGGACAATCTGGTGTCGCTCACCAACATTTCGGAACTGTCGCAGATTTCCGGAAGGCTCCTGGCCATGGTCTGCTCCACGACCAAGGGCGTCGTCGACGGCAGGTTCGACGCGGGCAAGACCATCGTGGTTCTGCGCCGCCTGGGCGACATTCTCGAACACAAACTGCGCGAGGCCGACAGCCAGAGCGGCGCCATGGGGTATTGACGCGCCGCCCCCCGTGCCTGTTCCGTCATGAGGCGCCTTCCCGGAGGGAGGGCGCTTTTCCATGCCGGGCTTCCTGTCCCGCGACAAACGCGGGCAGGCTCTTGTCAAAAGAACAGCCGCCGTATAAGATAGCGTCGCGGTTTTGACAGCCCAGATCGGAGGAGCGCCATGAAAGCCAGCGAAGGAAAACCGGGCAGGGTTTTTCTCATACACCTCGACCAGAACGACGGCGGAGCAGACGCTGTCGAACAATTCGCCATGGAAAACGGCATCCACGCGGGGCAGGTCGTCGTCACGGGCGCGCACTGCGTCTCCGGCATACTCGCGCCGGACGCCGGCGGCAGGCCCGGCCTCCGCCTCGTCGAAGGCGCGGAGCGAACCGGAAAAATATGGGAAAACGCGGAAGTCGTCATCCAGGAATTCCTCGGGCTGACCTTCCTCCGCGTCACAGACCCGGCCTCGGGCAGGGAAACGCTGGCGCAGGTCGCTTCGACCAAGACCCGGGTCATGGCGCGCCCCTCCCCCGAACCGGAGGAAAAAGGCCCCGGCACCATCCCGGTCTATCTGTTCAACGCGGAATTCAATTAATAGGAGGAGAGCCGCACAATGCCCACAGCCAAGGACGCCCCGGCCGTTTCCGCCGCCAGGGAGCTGCTTGAGCGGAAAGACGCCGGAGCGGCGCCGCGCGCGCCGCGCGCTCTGGAGCACCTCGCCCTCGCCATCCTCGTGGCCAACGGCGCAGACACGCCCGCCGCGCTCGCCGCGCTGGATCGCGTGCGACGCGATTTCGTCGACTGGAACGAAGTGCGCGTCGCCCGCGTTCAGGAGCTGGCCCGCAGCCTCGACCCCGTCCCCGGCGCGGAACAGTCCGCGCGGGCGATACGCGATGAATACAACGAGTTTTTCGAAAAGAAGGGCGCCCTTGTCTTTGATTTCCTCGCCGCGGGCAAGCCTTCCGAAGTCCGCCGCCAGCTCTCGCAGTTCCTGCCGCGCCTAGGCAGGGGCGCGGCGTCGCTGCTGCTGTATGAATTCTGCCCCGGAGCGCCACTTCCCCTTTCCGACGAAGGCCTCCGGCAGGCCCGGCGCGACGGCATGGCGGGAAAGACCGGGGATCGCAGCCAGCTCGCGCGCGCGCTGACCGAGAGCCTCGAACTCTCCGAAGCGGCCCTGCTTCTCCAGTATTGGGAGCTTGAGGCGACAGGCTCCCCCTACGGGGAGCCGATCAGGAAGGAAGGCGCCGGATCGGGCAAAAAAGCCAGGAAATCCCCGGCGAAAGCGAAAAAGACGGAAAAATAACAGCGGGGAGCCGCGGATTCGCGGAAATCCCCGGATGGCTCGCCCCGACGCGGCTGCGCAATGAGCGGCCGCGTTTTTTATTGACAAACAGGGCGTCTTCCTCCATCGTTATGGGTCTTGATTATTCCCTGTGTCTGGAAGGCAGGCGCCCCGCGATGACGTGTTCGGGGAGGGCGTCGTGCGTGTCCATGCGTGTTTCGGAGGAGAATGGCGTGCCGGAATTGAAAATTGGCCTGCCCAAGGGCAGTTTGCAGGAATCGACCTTTGCTCTTTTGCGCGCGGCGGGCTGGGACTTCGCCGTCTCCAGCCGCAGCTACTACCCCACGGTCAACGACCCCGAACTCAGGGCCATGCTCGCCCGGCCCCAGGAAATGTCGCGGTATGTCGAGCGCGGGGTGATGGACGTGGCGATCACCGGGCTTGACTGGACGCTGGAAAACGGCTCCGACGTCGAGGTCGTCGAACGCCTTGTCTACGCGAAGGCGACGAGGAACCCCGTCAGGTGGGTTCTGGCCGTCCCGGAGGAGTCCCCGATCAAATCGGCGAAGGATTTGGAGGGGAAGGTCATCTCCACCGAGGTGGTGAATCTGGTGAAGCGGTATCTGGAAAAGCACGGCGTCAGGGCGAAAGTCGAGTTCTCGCACGGCGCGACCGAGGTGAAGGTGCCCTACCTCGCCGACGCGATTGTGGACGTGACGGAGACGGGGTCGAGCCTGCGGGCGAACCGCCTCCGGATCGTGGACACGGTCGAGGAGTCGGTGACGGTGGTGGTGGCGAACAGGGCGGCTTTGGCGGATTCGTGGAAAAAGGCCAAAATCGACGCCATGACGCTGATGCTCAAGGGCGCCCTGTCGGCGAAGGAAAAGGCGCTGCTGAAATTGAACGCCCCCCGGAAGGGTCTGGACGCGATACTGGGGATTCTCCCGAGCCTGCATTCGCCGACGGTGAACGAGCTTTCGGACAAGGAATGGATCGCGGTGGAGACGATCGTCGATTCCAGCGTGACGCGGACGCTCATTCCCGAATTGAAGAAAGTCGGGGCCGAGGGCATTCTTGAACTGTCGGTGAACAAGATTATTCCGTAGGGGAAGGAAGGGAGCGGCATGGAATTTCCGGGAGGGGGCCCCGGACATCTATGAGGAGTGAGGCGGATGAGAAGATGCCACAGATGCGGCGAGCCCTGGAATGAAAAGGGAACCCCCGGTTCCCGCGAGGACTGTCTCAAGTGCGGTTCGGCGCTCCATGCATGCGCCAACTGCCGGTTTTACGACGCGAAGGCGCTGGAATGGTGCCGCGAGCCGATGGCGCGTCCGGAAAAGCCGCGAACCCCGGAGACGTTCAACATCTGCTCATGGTTCGTGTTCAGCGATCCGGACGACGAGCGTTTCGACGCGGAGCGATCCAAAAGCGCCCGCCTGGCGCTTGAGGAGCTGTTTGGCGCTCCCGCCCCGGTCGGCCGGGACAAGGTGCGGGGTTTGTAATTATTACTGAAGTTTTGCAAAATGGCGATTACACCGCCAATCGCCATTTTGCAAAAATCGTTTTTGCCTGTGCCGCAAGGATTTTGATTTTTACAAAATGGGC